>Ga0114933_10000157_pt1 | contig 81162 bp, 60 predicted proteins | sample 4SBtaG_FD_89691 | JGI IMG/M metagenome (GOLD analysis project Ga0114933, IMG submission 89691) | Deep subsurface microbial communities from Kolumbo volcano to uncover new lineages of life (NeLLi) - 4SBTROV12_W25 metaG | ecosystem: Environmental > Aquatic > Marine > Volcanic | place: Kolumbo...
CATTCTGTCAGGGCCACATGGTCATCAGCCAGGTCGCAGGCGCGGGCAATACCGACACGGCTGAACCCCGCGCGGAGTGCAAGCTGCTTGACCAGCTCTGTCCGTTGCGCCCGGTCGTGGACGTCGGATCCTGCCGAAGAATCGATCATCTGATCAATTCCGAACGGCTACGCGGAGGGGTCGTCGACAAACACGCTCGCTGCGTCGGCAGCTTTGCGAAGCTCGGGATCCATGGTTTCCCAAGCGGTCTTGACGACTCCGCGCAGCACATCGCGGAAATTGCCCTTCGCGCGCAGCATTCGGAAATCACCCGAAGCGCCAACGGCCGCACGGTAGAACATCAAGCTCTCAACCGGCCCACGCACGCGGACGGCCGTGGTTGGATCGCGCATGTAGTGCTTGCGACAATCGATCGCGAGCTGGCACGCGCCCCAATCGTAGAACTCGTTTCGGATTGGACGCTCGACGATGAGCGCGAGCTCTTGCAGCCATTTGCGCGTCTTGTCGGCGTTCTCAGGTGGGCCCAACTCGAAGTCGACGGTGGCCAGCACGTCGTAGATGCTGATGTCTTCCAACCGCATCGCAGCCGTCACGATGCGCCAGTAGGCGACGGTGAACGGCGTAGTCAGGTTCTTGGTCGCGCCGAAATCGAGCACCCCGAGGCGTCCGTCCTCGAGCACGATGTAGTTGCCCGGATGGGGGTCGGCGTGGATGAGCTGGCAGCGCAGGAACGGGCCCCAGATCGCTGCGACGAGCTGGGACGCGATACGGTAGCGCTGCTCGTCCGTGTACGCGGGGTCCTCAGCAGCCTGCAACATGGTCGGCCCAAAGAGGCGTTCGAGCGTCACAACGCGGTGCGATGACCACTCGTCGATCGGTTCGGGCACCACCAGGTCGGGCCACGGCTCCAGCGCCGTCTTGTACGCGCGCAGCTGCTTCACCTCTTCGCGATAGTCCAACTCGCGGCGAAGCGTCTCGGCGATCTCGTCGACATAGCGCTTGACGTCGAGGACGCCACCGCCAAATGCAAGCCCGCGGGCCATCGCGACCGCGTTGCGGACATCCGAGTCGATCGCGCGATCCACGCCCGGGAACTGCAGCTTGACCACCACTTCGCGGCCGTTCTGCAGCGTCGCGGCGTGCACCTGGCCCATGCTGGCCGACGCCAACGGCTCGTCGTCCCATTGCGCGAACACGTCGCGTGGATCTTGCCCGAATTCGCCAAAGAACACGGCGCGCGCTTGCTCCGCGGTCATCCGTTCGGGCGTCTGGTTGAGGAGCTTGTGCAGGACCTTGCGAGCTTCCTCGGGAAAGGTCTCCTGGTCGGCGAGCGAGATGAACTGACCAAGCTTGGTGGCGGCGCCCTTCATCTCACCGAGGACCTCGACCATGCGCGCCGCCGTCGGCTTCAACGCATCCGCGACGGCGTGCTCGTCGACGCCAGAGATCTTCTGCCTGGCGCGAACCGCGACGACATCACGCGCCGTCTTGGCGGTGACTGTCGCCAGCCGCGCCATGCGCTTGAGTCGGCCACCTTTGACGTGCTCGTTCATCGCTGCCTCGAGGGGGGCAGCAAGAAACAACGCATGACGCGGTGTGTCAATGCACAATTGGGCCAGCGCCCATCGCCGCGGGAGCACGACTGAGTCTCAGCAGCCACATTGGTATGATCATCACTCCTTCCTGTGATCATGCCTCTATGCTAATCAGCCAACTACAGTCCATGCGAACGCAGCCTGACCGCCGAAGTAGAGCGGCGTGCCCCACCAACGTGTTTGCCACCCGGTCCGCACAAATCGGTCAAGCCCGACAAAAACATCGGAGACCATGAACGCCACCGCCGCGCCGAACACCAGCTTGCCACCGGCCGACGGCAGCACACCGGCGGCGAGGGAAACCATCGCCCCGATCACGCTGACGTACGCGATCACGGGAATCTTGAGCTTGGCTGGCGCCTTGTTCATGAACCAACGCCCGGCCGTTGCAACAACGATCGCGAGGAGAACGGCGGCGACAGCGCTCCAATTCGTGTCGATACCGCGGACGATAAACGCCGCCCCGTAGGCGAGATGGGCGAGCAGGAACGCGACGAGGCCAAGCAGGAACACGCGTTCGTTGCGCCACAGTAACGCCGCGTCGCCGAGCCACGACAGTACGAGACCGGCAAGGAGAACTGTGCCGTATGTGGTCGACAGCGCCCCGTTCACGACTGCAAGCGCACAAAAGCTGGTTGCGGCCGTCATTTTTGCGACGGCTTTCATCGGTCGGTAGTTGCTCTTGTCTGCGAGCATGTAGACGACAGTGGCCAGTGCAGTAGCAGCGGTGAGAGCAACGGCAAGCATCTGGTCAACTCCATTGACAGCGTCGGCTGTTGGGCGCTAACCGGTTTACCCGCGGGAGCACTGATGCACAATCAAGGTCCAATGAGCGCCCAGGTCACGAGTTCGACGTCGACTGAGGCGACAGACGCGGTCGGAGAGGCCGCCGAGCTTCGCAGCCTGCGGGAAGGGCTTGGGCGCAAGCTGCCTGAGATCGACCCGAAGTACTTCTACGACGCGCGCGGCTCGGAGCTGTTCGAAGCCATCACGGGAACGCCCGAGTACTACCCCACGCGCACCGAGGTCTCGATCCTGCGCACGTACGCCGATGAGATCGTCCAGCGCTGTGATGCCGTCGAGCTCGCCGAGTTTGGCTCCGGCGCCGGCCTGAAAATCCGCCTGCTGCTCGACGCAATGACGCGCGCACGCCGCCTCGAGCGCGTTATCCTGTTCGACATCAGCCGCGAGCCCTTGCTGCGGTCCATGGCGGAGCTGGAAGAGGCATACGACGGCCTCTCCGTGCGCGCTATCGAGGGCGACTTTCACCACGATGTGCAATCGATGGGCACCGGCGGGCAGCGTCTCGTCCTCTTCTTCGCGGGGACCATCGGCAACTTCACGCGGCCGGCAGCGACGCGATTCCTGGCGGACGTGCGCGCGACCATGGCTCCGTCGGACGCCATGCTTCTCGGCGTCGACCTGGTGAAAGACAAACCCGTGCTCGATGCCGCCTACAACGACGCCGCTGGGTACACGGCAGCGTTCAATCGCAACGCCCTGCACGTGATCAATCAGCGATTCGGGGCGAATTTCCGGCCGGATGCCTGGCAGCACATCGCCTTCTACGATGTCGACGAAGCCCGGATCGAGATGCGGCTGCGCGCGGCCGAAGACATGCACGTCGCGATCCCGAGCGCGGGCATATCGCGCGATTTCGCGGCCGGTGACGAGATCCGCACCGAAATCAGCTGCAAATACACGCGAACCAGCCTGGACGCGATGTTGACCGGCAGCGGACTCGCCCTCGACGCGTTCTACACCGACGAGCACGAGCTCTTTGGGCTGGCGATGCTGCGGCCGGCGGATGCGCGACGCGATGACTGAACAATGGGCTGAGCTGCGATCGGCCGTCGTCGCTGCGTGGCGGCGGAGCGACCAGGTGTTCGCCTTGCTCGATCCTGCGGCCATGCAGATGCGCCCCATCGACCTGCGACACCCCTTCTGCTTTTACGTCGGTCACCTCGCGGCGTTCGCCCACAACCAGGTCGCAGTCGGGATGCTTGAGCGCGAGCCGAGCCATCCCACGTTCGCCAGGTTGTTCGAGTTTGGCATCGACCCCCTCGACGACGTTCCTGGCGCCCAATCGTGGCCCGAGATGGCCGCGATCGTGGCCTACCGCGACGCTGTGCGGGAAGAGTTCATCGCGCTGTTCGACGATGTGGCGTCGCTGGCAAACCGAGACGAACTTGCCCGCCATGGCCGCATCTTCCACGTCGTCATCGAACACGAGCTGATGCATCACGAGACGCTGATGTACATGATCGCGCAGCTCGACCCGAGTCTGAAAACGCCGCCGAACACGTATGCACTGCCAACCGCTACCACGGCGCCGGCCGCCGAGGTTGTTTGCATCGCGGGAGGCGACGTCACGCTCGGCGTCGGCCGCGACGACATCGCATTCGCGTGGGACAACGAGAGTCCTGCGGTACAGGCATCGGTCACCCCTTTCGCGATCGATCGCTGGGCCGTCAGCAACGAGGCATTCGCGGCGTTCGTCGATGCGGGAGGGTACGAGGATCGACGGCGGTGGGACCCAGCAGGTTGGGCTTGGCGCGATGAGACAGGCCTGCATCGCCCCACGACATGGGTAGATGCGCCCAACGGCGGTTATGCCGTGGCATCGACGTTCGAAACCGTTCCCTGGGCGCTCGCGTCATCCTGGCCAGCGCAAGTGAGCCAGGCAGAAGCCGAAGCGTATTGTCGGTGGCGCGGTGGCGCGTTGCCGACCGAAGCCCAGTTGAAGCGCTGCACAACGACCGGTGACGTCGCTCACAACATGGGGACCGATCCGCAAGACCAGGCCTGGACCAGTATGTGGACCGCGCGCCCGGTGAACGCGCCCGAACCGCGCGACAATTCATCCGGCCTCGCACAGCTGCACAGCAACGGCTGGGAGTGGACCAGCACCCCGTTTGCGCCCTATCCGGGGTTCGCGGCGTGGATTCGCACCTATCCGGGTTACTCCGCGAACTTCTTTGACGGGCGCCATCGCGTTATGGTCGGCGGCTCATGGGCCACGGACGCGCGCCTGCGAAGGCCGTCGTTCCGAAACTGGTTCCAGCGTTTGTACCCGTACGCGTTCAGCAAATTCCGCTGCGCATACCCAGCGTGACCCGCCCGACACGCGGGCCACCAATCCGGACACACGATGGCCAAGAACCGGCGCTCGTCGCGCCTTTCTGGATTCTACAAGCTCTCCGTAGACGACCGACTGACCGCCGTGGCCGCTTTTGCTGGGCTCGACGCGAATGACGTCGCGACGCTGCGTGGGTTTGATGAAGAACAACTCGCTGCCGCCGATCGCATGATCGAGAACGTCGGCGGCCTGTTCCACTTGCCTGTTGGATTCGCCGCCAACTTCCGCGTCGATGCACGCGATGTGCTTGTGCCGATGGTGATCGAGGAGCCGTCGGTCGTCGCCGCATCAAGCAACGCCGCCCGCTTGCTGCGCTCTGGCGACGGCATCGTCACCGACGCGACTCCTCCGCTGATGATCGGACAGATCCAGCTCTGCGACGTGCCCGATATGAACGCCGGGGAGGCCGCCCTGGTTGCCGCTGCGGACGAGCTCGTCGCCCTGGCCAACGACTGTCAGCCCCGACTCGTTGCCCGCGGTGGCGGTGCCCGGCGCGTCGAAGTACGCCGATTCGACGAGACACGCATCGGCCCCATGCTCGTGGTTCACATCGTCGTGGACGTCTGCGACGCGATGGGCGCAAACATGGTCAATGGAATGGCAGAACGCCTGGCGCCTCGCTGCGAGGAGCTGTCGGGCGGCGCGGCGTTTCTCCGCATCCTGTCCAACCTCGCCGATCAGCGCCGGATTCACGCCACGGGACGCGTTCCCGTGGCGATGCTGGACCGCCCCCAGATGGGTTACTCGGGCGCCGACGTCGCCTCACGGGTCGAACGAGCATCCGTGTTCGCCGAGGTCGACCCCTACCGGGCCGCGACCCACAACAAGGGCATCATGAACGGCATCGATGCTTTCCTGCTCGCAACCGGTCAGGACTGGCGCGCGGTGGAGGCCGGCGCTCACGCGTACGCCGCCCGCGATGGCCACTACAGCGCCATGGCAACTTGGCGGGTCGAGGGCGACGAGCTCGTTGGACGGATCAGCATCCCGATGCAAGTCGGCATCGTCGGCGGCGTGACGAAAGTGCATCCGGTCGTCGGTGTCTTGCTCAAAGTTGTGGGGGCGCAGACCGCGACCGACATCGGGCGAATCGCAGCGTCGGTCGGCCTGGCCCAGAACCTCGCCGCCATTCTCGCGCTCGCCACCGAAGGGATTCAGCGCGGCCACATGTCGCTGCACGCGCGCAACATCGCAGCGGCGGTCGGCGCACGCGACGCGGAGATCGATCGCGTCGTCGCAGAGATGATCCGGCGCCAGACCATCAGTCACGACGCCGCCGCCGATATCATGGCCGGCGCGTCCACGGACGACGCCCCGCAGCAGCGTCTCGGCCTCGAGGATCTGCGCACGTTCCGCGACGCGTACTGGCCCCGCATCGAAGAGCTGCTGATCGAGCTGATTGCGCGCAACGGCGCCCAGGGCTCCCTGTCCGATGTCTTCTGGTACCAATTCGACACCGGCGGCAAGCGGCTGCGCGCCGTGATTCCGCTCGTCGTCTTCGAGGCGTTCGGTGGCAATCCAAGCGACGCCGTTCCGATCGCCGCCGCCATGGAGCTGCTGCACAACTTCTCGCTGATCCAGCACGACGCGCTCGATCGCGTACGGACGCGTCGTGGCAAGGACACGGCCTGGGTTCGATACGGCATCGGCGCGGCGGTCAGCTCCGGCGATGCGATGCTCCTCGCCGCCGTGAACTGCTGCCTCAAACTGCGTGCACGGAGCGGTGTTGCTGATGCTGTGATCCGCCGGCTCATCGACCTGATGATGACGGTCGTACGCGCACAGATGGACATCTCGCGGCTGCCCCGCGATCAATTCGACGAAGACGTCGTTGCGGCCGTTCGCGACCGGACTGGCGGCCTCTTTTCCCTATCGGTCGCCGCGAGCGCGATGCTTGCCGGCGCCAACGCCGAGGTCGTCCAAACATTGGAAGCGATCGGCGGCCACCTGGGCCTGATATTCCAGGTCCAGGACGAGCTGCTCGGCATCGTTGGCGGGTTCAACCGGTACCGACGTGGCACGGCGATCGCCGACGGTGTTGAAGGCCTCATCATGAGGCACTGCCTCGCACAACTCGACGACGATGACCGCGACGAGCTGCAAGCGATTCTCTGGCGAACCGCCCGCGAGACAAATGACTCGGACATCCACCGCGCGATCGTGCTGCTCGGCAAAACGGGGTCGCTTCGTTACGGCGCCGATATGATCCAGGAGCACCAGCGAGCGCTGAACCTCGCGGCCAGTCAGTTGCCCCAGACCGGACTCGTGCGCCTGTGTGCGGGCATCACCGACATCTTCCTCGCACCGTTGGTCGCGCGATTTGACGCCGGCTGAATTGCGGCGATAAAGAAGGTGCGCGAACGGCGAATCCTTGACACCGAACACCGTTAGGCGAATGTGATACACGCCATGGACAGCGTCTCTGTCCACTGGGAGTTGTATATGAGCGCCACCGACGCCGTCCCCACCAAACGTACGCGGCGACGACGCCCCGAGGCCGCTATTCGTATCGCGGCCCGGCGTCGGAGAAGGAAAGAAGCAGCCGTGAGTGCTGCCGCCGAGCTGCTGGACAAGCACGGCCCCCACAAGCTGAGTCTTCGAGCGGTAGCGCGATCCATCGACTGCGCTCCGGCCACTCTCTACGAGTATTTCGCGAATAAAGACGAGCTGCTCGAAGCGCTCGCAGAGAAGCCCCGTGCCGAGCTGCAGCGGTACCTGGACGCAGCGCTTGCCGACAGCAACGAGATGGCCAGCGACCTGCTGATTCGGCTTGCCATCGCCTATGTTCGGTTTGCGCAACGGAACCGCGACGGATTCCGGCTGCTCTTCGAGACGCTGGCGCCGCGAACCGCGACGAGCCAGTCACCGTTCGACACATACCCCGTCCTCCGACCGCTGCTGGACGTAACGCGCACAGGCCAGATGACAGGTGAGATCGACCAGGCTGACGACCCGGAACGCATCGCGTGGGGTCTATGGGCGCTTGCCCACGGACTGGCAGTGTTGCGCAGCGCAGCCGTTCCGATTCAGACCGCAGACGTCGATGGAACGGATGTGAGTGTGCTGCAAGCCTACATCGGCGGGTGGCTGGTATGACCAGATGATAATCAGGCCAAAGTGCCGAGAGCGACCGCGCTACGGGCAGACCGTCTTGATGTCTTTGCAGCAGTCGCCGTACTTGGTGCACGACTTGTCGCACTGACACTTGGCGCCCGTCGTGTACTTGTTGCACTTGCCCTTGCAGCTGAGCGCGGGGTCGAGGCCGCCGCCACCGGCGCCACAGACCTTCGTCTTGTCGGTGCAGCAGTCCTTGTATTTCGCGCAGTTCGCGTCGCATTGGCACTTGGCGCCGGACGTGTATTTGCCGCACTTGCCGACACAGCTGAGTGCGGGGTTCGTTCCGCCGCCGCCGCCGCAGACCTTGGCGAGGTCAGGGCAGCAATCCTTGAACTTGGCGCAGTTGCTGTCGCACTGGCACTTGGCCCCGGTCGTGTACTTGCCGCACTTGTTCTTGCACGTGAGCGTCGTACCGCCGCCGCTTGAGCCGCCGCCGCCTGAGCTGCCGGAGCTGCCGCTGCCACCCGAGCTGCCGCTGCTGGAGCCGCCGCCGCCACCGCACAGCTTGGTGTAGTCGCCGCAGCAATCGCCCTGCTTGGTGCACTGGGTGTCACACTGGCACTTGGCGCCCTTGGTGTATTTGCCGCATTGGCCCTTGCACGACGTGGAGGTTCCGCCGCCGCTGCTGGAGCCGCCGCCGCTGTTCGCGCACAGCTTGTCGTAGTCGCCGCAGCAGTTGCCGAGGAGCTTGCAGATTTTGTTGCAGCCGCACTTGGCAAACGGGTTGATCTGACCGCACTGGCCAGCGCAGGAGCCGCCGGTGCCGCCGCCTGACGAACCGCCCGAAGAGCCGCCGCCCGGGCACTTGCCGCAGTCGCCGGGGCAGTTCGTGCAGGACTCGCCCTTACCTTTTTCACACTTGCCGTCGCCGCAGAACGCCTGGCACTGCCCGCAGTCTTGCGTGCACGTCGAACACGTCTCGAGGCCTTCGCACTTGCCGTCGCCGCACTTGGCGCCGCCCTGGCACTTGCCGCAGTCGGCCTGGCATGTCGCGCACGTCTCGCCACCGTTGCACGTGCCGTCGCCGCATTGCGGGGAGCACTTGCCGCAGTCCGCCGCGCAGCTCTTGCACGTCTCGTTGCCGCCGCACTGGCCGTCGCCACAGCTGCCGCCCTGCCCGCCTTGTCCGCAACCAGCGATCGCCGCGTTCTTGCACAGGCCGCCGTCACACGTGTCGTTGGTGCAGGCGTTGCCGTCGTCGCATTCGAGGCCGATCGTGCAGCACTTGCCCATCGGCGTGTGCTTGCAGGCGTTGTTGATGCAGGTATCGGCGGTGCAGCCCTTGCTGTCGTCGCAGTCGCTGTCCTTGGCGCAACAACCGGCCTTGTTGTTGTGGGTGCAGGAGCCGGCCACGCAGCCGTCGTGTGTGCACGCGTTGCCGTCGTCGCAGTCCAGGTCGAACTTGCAGCCGGTGGCCGTGTGCTTGCAGATGTTCGCGACGCACTGGTCGAGCGTCTTGGCGTTGTTGTCGTCGCATTGGGTGTCGGCCGTGCAACAGCCCTGGACAGCCTGCATGGCGCACTGGCCGGACGAGCAGGCGCCCTTTGTGCACGGGTCGTTGCTGGCGCAGTCGGTGTCGGTCTTGCATCCAGCCTGTCCGCCGCTGGCCGAACCGCCGTTCGCGTTGCCACCGCTGGCATTGCCGCCGCCGCTCGTGTTGCCACCGCTGGCATTGCCGCCGCCGCTCGCGTTGCCACCACTGGCATTGCCGCCGCTGCTCGCGTTGCCGCCGCTCGCGTTGCCGCCACCGTTGTCACCGCTGGACGATCCGCCGAAGTTCGGGCCGCCGCTGGGAGGCGCGCCGCCATCGGTCTGGCCGGCATCGGCGTTGGAAAGTGAGGTCTGTTTGCTCGACTGGCAGCCGCCGTTGACGCAGAAGCGACCAGCTGGGCAGTCCGAATCGAAGGAGCAAGACTGGAGCGTGGGACCGGTGGGGCCACCTGACCCACCGCCGCATCCTGCGAACAGGGCGCTAGCGGCGATGCAAGCTGCGAAGGCGAGCGCATGTGGGGCCCAGAGACCCCGGATCCGCCGACTCGAAAGCTCCGCCTGGAGCGCGCTCCGAGAGGTCATAAACGCATACATGCGCTTCATTTCGGTGAGACGCGGCGTCGCTTTGTGGTGCATGCCAACTCCCGGTGTGCCTTCCCCAAGGTCGCGGCATGATACAGACGACAGGGCCACGCGAAAACGGAAAAATGTGTGTCACGACCGATTTTCGGTGTCGAGCTACCCCATGTGTGACAGATTCTCGGAAGTCATTGTATCCCCCTGCCCTGTTCAGACGAACCGCGCTGTCGGACAAAATGCACCCACAAAGACCCGAAGCCTGCCGCGGCGCAACCGATCGCCCGCAGCAACGGCCCGATGAATCTTCGTCCTGGCCCAATGAACCTTCGTCTTAGCCCGATGAATCTTCGTCTTACATTGCGGGCATGCGGGCGCCTTCGCTTGCACAGCAGTCAGACGACGGGTAGAGGTTGAATTCACCCCGCTCGCAGCCGATGAAACCACCGACTCACACAGCCGATTCCGCGGTCTATCGTCCGAACAGCGACGCAGCGACGGGCGCGCTCGACGGCGCGGCACCTACGCCGATCGCGGCTGCGGTCGTGCGCGCGGTCGTCTACGCAGATCTATTCGATTTTCCGATCCATATCGACGAGTTGTGGCGGCAACTACCGATGCACACGGCGTCGATGAGCGACGTCGCGCACGCGGTGGACGAAGACGCTTTTGTCACCCAGCGCGTGCAGCGCGAGGGCGACTTGATCTTCCTGCGCGGCCGCGAGCATCTCGTGCAACACCGCCGTCAGCAGGAACTCGACACCGACGAACTGGTCGACCAACACCTGGACGTGCTGCGGATCCTCAGCCGACTGCCCTGGATTCGCATGGTCGCGTTCAGCGGCGGAACAAGCCGCAAGAACTCGATCGGCCACGACGACATCGATCTCTTCATCGTCACGGCGCGTCGACGCGCATGGGCCGTGTACGCGTTGATGGTCGTTGTGAGTCGCGCGATGGGTTGCCGCGACGTGCTCTGCGCCAACTACCTTGTCGATGTCGACAATGTCAGCGTGCCGGATCGTGGCGACCTGTTCACCGGGCACGAGATGATGGCGCTGCGCCCATTGGTCGGAGAAAACGTGCTGCGGCACGTGTGCGCGAAGAACCCGTGGGTGAACGAGATCCTGCCAAACGCGTCGCCCCGGGAGCGGGAGCGGCTTTGGGCGGAAGCGGACTGGGAACAGGCGGCGCGCGACGCGCTGGAGATCGGGCTGTGGCCCGCAGGCGCTCTGCTTGAGCGAGTTTCGCGCGTCGTATTCGGCCCGCGCATTCGGGCGAAAGCCAGGCGGACCGCAGGGGGCGACGTGCTGCTCCGCAATGGGCTGTTGAAGCTGCACACCACCGACAACCGCAAGCGCGTGATCGCTCGCTTCCGTGCCGGGCTTGAAAAACATGGGCTGTGGAGCGACGCCCTCGGCGCGCGGATGCCGCGGAGGCACCGGTCGTGATCGACGCCCTGATTGGCCAAGCGTATCACCTGCGCTTCGACCCCAAGCTGTGGCAGAGCATGCAGCCGTACCCGCCGCTCGGGTCGCTGTACGCCGCCGCAACCGTCCGTGCAATGGGCCTGCAGGTCGCCTTTCACGACGCCATGTTGGCCGACGGGGTCAACGAGTGGTGCGCCGCCGTCGACCGCACCAGACCCCGCTACGCCATCCTGTACGAGGACAACTTCAACTACCTCACGAAGATGTGTCTGACGCGGATGCGCGACGCCGCCGTCGACATGATCTCGTGGGCCCGTCGTCGCGGCTGCACGGTCATCGTCGCCGGCTCCGACCCTACGGACCATCCCGATCACTACCTCGACGCCGGCGCCGCGTTCGTCATCCGAGGCGAGGGGGAGGAGACGCTGCAGGCGCTGCTCGAACAGCTCGAGGGGCGCGGCGGATCGCTGCCAGACATCGCCGGTCTCACCTGGCGAGACGAGTCCGCAAAGCGCATCGACAACCCAGCCAGGGCCGTCATCCGCGCGATCGACGAGCTGCCCACACCGGCCTGGGACCTGGTCGACCTGCGTCGCTACAAGCGCGTCTGGATGGAGCGCCACGGCTACTTCTCGATCAACCTCGTCACCACGCGTGGCTGTCCGTACCACTGCAATTGGTGCGCGAAACCGTTGTGGGGTCAGCGCTACAACATGCACAGCGCGGGCTACGTCGCCGATCAGCTGCAGTGGCTCATGCGCGAATGTTCGCCCGACCACGTCTGGTTCATGGACGACATCATGGGTCTGAAGAAGGGCTGGTTCGGTCAGTTCGCCGATGAATTGGAGGCGCGCGGCATCGCGATCCCGTTCAAATGCCTGAGCCGGGCAGACCTGCTGCTACGAGACGGTGAGATCGACGCGATGGCACGCGCGGGGTGCGAAATCGTGTGGATCGGCGCCGAATCCGGATCGCAGAAAGTGCTGGACGCGATGGACAAAGGCACCCGGGTCCAAGACATCTACTCGGCCGCAGAAAAGCTCCATGCGGCGGGCGTCAAGGTCGCGTTTTTCCTGCAGTTTGGATATCCCGGCGAGGGCGCCGGGGAGATCGAGGCCACGCGGCGGATGATCCGCGAATGCGCGCCCGACGATATCGGCATCTCCGTCGCATACCCGCTCCCCGGCACCAAATTCCACGGCATGGTCCGCGAGCAGCTCGGCGAAAAGCGCAACTGGGTGGACAGCAGCGACCTGGCGATGATGTTCAAGGGACCATTTACGACCGATTTCTACCGACACCTGCACACCGTGATTCACATGGAATACCGGACGCAAAAGACCATGGCCACGTTGCGGCGCAACGCCGAGGATGGCGGGGTCCTGGCCGGTCTGACTGCGATCGACGGGCGGCGTGCGGCGCGTTTGGCGCGGGATGTGGCGGGCCTGAAGCGGGCGGAGCGAAAACTCGCAAAGCTGGCGCAGGTGCCGCACGAGGGACTCGCGGAGATGGGCGGCGTGCTCAGCCCCGAAGAAGCGGCTCAGCCCTCGCCCCAGCAGATGTCGGCCGAGAATCTGTCTCGAGAAACCACAACTGGTCATACCACTGGCGCTGGAGCCGTTCACTGATGCCCGATATTCTGCTGACGCACGGGTATTTCTTGTGGAACGACGCCCACGAGCTCGCGACGATGCGCCCGTATCCGCCGTTGGGCATCCTCTACTTGTCGGCGTATCTCAAGCGCGCCGGCGTGGCCGTGGACGTTTTCGACAGCACGTTTTCGACGATCGACCGGTTCGAGCGGCACGTAGCCCAGCATCGGCCGCCCGTGGTCGGCATCTACACGAACATGATGACGCGTCAAAACGTGCTGCGGATGATGGCCATCGCGCGCCGACTCGGGGCAAAGGTCGTCCTCGGAGGCCCCGATCCGGGCAACTACGCAGCCGAATACCTGCAACGCGGCGCCGACTGTGTCGTTATCGGCGAGGGCGAAGAGACGCTGCTGGCCGTCCTGAAGGCGTGGCGAACGGCCGATGAGACGCCGCTGCGCGACATCGCCGGGGTGGCCTATCGCGACGGCGACGAGGTCATCAAGACGCCGGCACGCGCCCAGATCAGCAAGCTCGCCGACCTGCCCTGGCCCGACCGCGACGCGATCGACATGCAGGCTTATATCGCTGCGTGGCGACGGCATCACGGCCTCGGCAGCGTTTCCCTCATCACCGCCCGCGGCTGTCCGTTTCATTGCCAGTGGTGCAGTCACGCGGTCTACGGCCACAGCCATCGCAGGCGCCCGGTCAGCGATGTCGCCGACGAGGTCGAGGACATCATCGAGCGCTATAGGCCGGACATGCTTTGGTACGCCGACGATGTGTTCACGATCCACAAGAAGTGGTTCTTCAAGTACGCCGCCGAGCTCGAGCGGCGCGGAATTCGCATCCCGTTTGAAACCATTACGCGCGAGGACCGCCTCGACGAAAACATCATCGCACGGCTGGCGGACATGGGCTGTCGACGCATCTGGGTCGGGGCCGAAAGCGGCTCGCAACGCATCCTCGATCGGATGCAGCGCAGCACGGACGCAGAGCGTGTGATCGCGATGGTGCGGCTGCTCCAAAAACACGGCATCGAAGCGGGCATGTTCATCATGTTGGGCTATGACGGCGAGGAGCAGTCCGACCTCGAAGAGACGGTGCGGGTGCTCTCCGCGGCGGCGCCGGACATCTTCCTGACCACGGTCAGCTACCCGATCAAGGACACCGGCTATTTCGAAGCCGTCCAGGACCGGGTCGTCGCGCACAAGTCGTGGGATGACGGCAGCGACCGCGATCTCAGCGTCATCGGCCGACATTCCGACGCGTTCTATCGGCACGCGACACGCTGGATGGTTGGCGAAGTGGGCTGGCGCACCGCCCTCAAGCGGGAAGGACTGGCCGCCGGCCGGTGGTCCGAGATCGCGCGGCACATGGCGAACTCCGCCCGCGGCAAGCTGGGCATGTGGATGCATGAGGGCGAACGCGAATCGGGATCTCCCACGTCGCCTGGCGGCGCGCGCTGAATGACGACGCAGGCACCGTTCGATGCGGCGGCAGCGGGGTACGACGCGCAGTTTTCGGACTCGCGGCTGGGCCGAATGCTGCGCGACTCGGTGCGGAGGTTGCTGGGCGACTTCGGGCCCGGTCAGCGCGTTCTCGAGATCGGTTGTGGCACCGGAGCCGACGCGGTGTGGCTCGCCGAGCGCGGCGTGGACGTCGTGGCGAGCGATCAAAGCCCGGCGATGCTCGAAACGACGCGAAAGCGTGCAACGAAAGCCGGCGTGGACCTGCAAACCGCGGTCGTGGACATCGGCGCGCTGCCCGACGGGCTCGATAACCGGCTGTTCGATGGCGTCATCAGCAACTTCGGCCCGCTCAATTGTGTCGCTGATCGCAAGCCACTCGCCCGTTGGCTGGCGGAGCGTTGTGCGCCCGGGGCCCGCCTCGTGCTCGTCGTCATGGGGCCGATTTGCCCGTGGGAGATAGGATGGTACGCGCTCGCTGGCGATCTGCGCTCGGCCACACGTCGCTTCCGATCGGGCGGGATTGCTCACGCGGGTGGTGGCGGCGAGGTTCGCGTGTGGTACCCATCTCCACGCAAGCTAAGAGCCGAATTCGCCGAGTTCTTCGAGCCGATTGGAACGCGTGGCGTTGGCGTCCTGCTGCCACCGTCAGATGCCGCGCACGTCGTCGACCGGGCGCCGCGGCTGTTCAACACGCTCGGTCGCATCGAGCGTCGAATCGATCGCCTGCCTGGCGTGCCATGGCTGGGTGACCACTACGTCCAGGTCTTCCTGCGCCGCCCGTGACCGTCGAGAAAACTGTCGATCGCCGCCCTCAGCGGAAGACCCGTGGCCGTCTCTCGACGCCCGAAGCGCTTGCCTGCTTCTCGGTCGCCTTGCTGATCCGCGTGGCCTTCGCGGCGCTGCACGACTTCGACGGGGCGTACGGCCAAGACGCGTGGGCGTACATCGAGCGCGCTTTTCGCCTGCGCGCGACAGGTTTCGCGCTGCAGCCGTTCGATCCCGGCTACACGCTCCCGGTGCTGTTTGCATTCATGATTGCGTCGATGATGGCGGTCGTGGGGCCGGTCGTCGGGGCGGGACAGGCGGTCGCGATCGTGGCTGGCTCGCTCACGGCGCCGATCATGGCGGCCCTGACTCGCGCGCTGTTTCCCCGAGCGCACCGCAGCGCAGCCTGGATCGCGGCCGGCCTGGTGGCTTTTTCCGGTCAGCACGTCACCTGGTCTATCGCGGCCATGAGCGATGCGCCCGCCGCGCTTTTTGTCGCCGTGAGCATGCTGGCCCTCGCACGTGCCCAACGGCCCGAGACTTTCGGCCGCTGGATGGTGCTCGCCGGACTTGCCCTCGGAGTCGCCTGGTCGACGCGGTGGTCTTACGTCGCAGTGGCGCCCGCTTTCGCCGCCGCGTGGATCATCGCAGCGCGTGCCGTCAATGCGCTTGCTCCGGGCCATTATCGCCGCGCTGGCCTCGCCGTCTTGGCCGGGATCGTCGCCTGCCTTCCGCAGCTGATCATCACACTGCGCCACCCCAAGGGCCTTGGAATCGGATGGTCAGGCGACTGGAGCCCTCTGAATTTTGTTGTCCGATCGTTCTATTTTGCAGAGGGCCAATACGACTACACATTGCCCATGGGCGTGTACTACGCGCTGCCCGCCATTCATCCGGGTTGGATGTCGCCGGTGGTGGGGCTGTGCGGGATCTGGGGGCTGCACTCGGTGTGGAAGAAGCGCGCGATGGTGCGCGACCAAGTCGCCCTTGCCCTCTGCGCAGGTGGCGCGGCGTGTTCGTGGCTGATGCTCGCTGGGATGCCCCATCAGAACTTTCGGTATGGCATGCAGATCTGGCTGCCGCTGGTGCCGCTGGTGGCGTTGGGCGTGTCGAGGATCGGCAAGCTCACGGCCGGCAAGCGGCGGCTGGCTTTGGTCGGCGTCGGTCTGTCGTGCTGCGTGCTGCTGGTCTGGACGGTTCGCTCCCCGGCGCAGCTTGTCGCCATCGCGCATGGCCATCGGGACGCTGCGCTCGCGCTCACGAAGGATTTGCCGGCCGACGCGCGAATTTGGGCGCTGGGCCCCACCGCAACCCTGCAGAACCGGACCGCCCGCGATGTGGTGGAGCTGTTTCGTCGCAAACCGTCCGACGTGGCCAACGCGCTGGCGAGCCCGCGGCCGCTGTACACGTTGTTCGATCCGGCGGCGGCAGCGCGGTGGCGCCATGGCGATCTGCCTCGTACGCTCGCGGCGTTGCAGCGCAGCCGTGTGGATGACATCGCGGTCAACCCGCCGTGGACGCTGCGCCGGTACACGCCGCCCCGGTCGAACCGATGACTCACGAATCGCTGGTGTTGGTGGTGCCCGGCTACGCGTCGCCGGCCGATCCGGACTGCGTTCCGGCGTTACGCGGACTCGTGCGTCACCTGGCACACGATTGGCAGGTGACCGTCGTCGCCCTTCGCTACCCGTACCATCGGCACGCCTATGAATTCGACGGAGCTCACGTCGTTCCGCTCGCCGGCGAATTCGCGCGGGGCTGTGAGCGACTACGGTTCATCGGGCGTGCAGTCCGGCGTCTGCAAGAGGTCGTTAGGAGCCAAACGACCTTTTGCATCCACGCGTTGTGGGCTGATGAACCCGGGTTTGTTGGTGCTCTCGTCGCGCGCCACGTCGACGTGCCGTTGGTGCTCTCGTTCGCTGGCGGCGAGCTGGCCGACGTGCCCGAGGCTCACTACGGCGGGCGGCGCCAGGCCCTTTCACCGCTGCTCGTCGGCACAGCACTGCGCGGCGCTGCGGCAATCACCGCGGGTTCGCAGCACCAGGCCGCTGCGGTAGCAGAACTGTCGGCTCGACTGCGTATCTCGACCGGTATCGACGTGGCGCCCCTTGGTGTCGACCTCGCACAATTTCAGCGAGCGGGGCAAGGTCGCGACCTCGGCCGTGGAAGGCATGTCGTCGTGGTCGCAGCGAACGCCCGCGTGAAAGGCCATCTGGAGCTACTTCGAGCGTGGCCCGAGGTCTTGCGACGGCACCCAAACACGACGCTCCATCTTGTGGGAGCCCGCACCGAACAGCTGCCAAGCGCTCCCTCGGTGGTCGCCCACGGCCATGTCGCACACGACGAAATCCCGGAGTTGCTCCGCGGTTGCGATTTGTGGGTGCAGGCGTCGCTGCACGAGAGCCAATCCGTCGCCCTTTTTGAGGCGGTCGCCTGCGGTGTCCCGGTCGCCGGCACGCGGGTCGGGTGGCTGGCCGACTACGACGACGCGGTCGCCTCATGCGCTCCGGGCGATGTTGCCGGCCTGGCCAACGCCGTCGGACGCGGGCTCTCCGTCATCCGAGATCGCGACACGCCTCGGCCCTCGCAAGCAATCGTCGAGGCGATGGGCCACCGTGCCGCCGCCCAACGCTTCAGCGCCATCTACCGCCGAGCCCGACGCCGGCCATGACCGCAAACAAGCCCGCGTTGGCGTAGAAAAACAGCGGCGCGTCCACAAGTCCGTGCACCGAAAAGGCCGCGATAGCGCCGACTGCCGCCAGGGACGCGGCGGCGGTATCGCTGATTTGCGCCGAATCGGTCGATGTGGCCGATGTGGCCGATGTGGCCGATGTGGCCGATGTGGTCGATGTGGTCGATGTGGCCTCGACGAGAACACGCCAGGCTCCGGCCGCCGCGAGCAAGACGAGCGTGAGCCACGCCAACAGCGCATCAAGGCCGGCACCGACCGCGATCTCGAGATACAGGTTGTTGGTGTGGGTGCGCGCGTCGTGGCGCCGTTCGGGCAGCGAGGCCCCCCACCTGAGACGGAAGGTGTTGTAGCCCTGACCCAGCAGCGGGCTGGACACGATCATGGCGGCGGCTGCACGCCAAAGGTCGCTGCGCGCGGCTTCGCGGCCATGATTCGGCGAGCCGGTCTGAGCCCGCGCGGCGAGCACGGCGCGGCGGGTCTGCTCGTCGTCGATGACGGCATCGGGATGACTCGTTTCCAGGCCGGTGCGAGGCGGGGCGTTCGCTCCGAGCGGGATTTTGATCCGGGTGATGGCCGGCACGACCCCGAGCGCCGAAAAGTCCGCGTAGCCGCGATGGTGCAGGTCGATCACAAGCCGATAGGGCCCTGGCTTGACCGGCGCGACGACAGGAATCTCCAAGCGTATCGTCTCACCGGTCGCGATGGGGCGGGGCAGCGGGGTCCAGCCCTTGTGCACCGCAACGACGGCAGCCGTGTCGGCGGCGACCATGTGCCACGTGAGCCCGACTGGATCCGTCCCGCGCGCGCGCCAGGTGAGGTCGCCGCGATTGGTGACGTTGACGGGAACGGACAGCCGCTGCCCAGGCTCGAGGTTGAGCTGCGACGGCACGTCGTAGCTGGCGGCGTACGCCGTTGTACTCGACAAGCCCCACCGACTTGCCAGGCCGTCGCCAACGGCGAACGCGGCGCATACACCGAGCCCGGCGACGATCGCCGTTCGCGCGATAGAGGCCCGCATGCTGGTCCCAAGAGCCGCCACCACGGCGACGGCAACCCATCCGGCGACCAGCCCGCCGCGACTCTGCGTCAGCGCAAGTGCCGCTGCGATGGTGAACACGGCGCCGAAGGCTGCGACCTTGGTTGCTGCGCTGCGATGACGGCGCGTGGCAAGGACGACCGCGACGGGGAGCGCGCCCGCGAAATAGCCAGCAGCCAGGTTGGCGTGGGCAAAAGTCGCGGTGAGTCGACGGCCGCCCGCCGCGATCGACGCCTTGGGCCGATAGATCGCCAACAGGCCTTCGACCACGTCCGACTGGCCGAGCACCTCCCAACCGCCAAGCAACGCGGCGACCACGGCGCCAACGACCACCGACCCCATGATCCGACCGGCCCCACGAACCTGCCCGGCGACATCGGCGGCGGCCGGAATGAGCGCCAGCACGACACCCAAACGCAACGTTGCTTTGAGCGCCGCTGCTTCATGGGGGGAGGCGAACGCGGCGGCGATCAGGCCCTTGCCAAGCAGGTAGGCGAGCGCTGCAAGGATCGGCCACTGGCGCCGATCCCAAAGGTTGATCGCGCGCGGCACATGGGCGAAAGCTACGGCCAGCAGACCGAACTCCCCGACCGTCAAATCCAGGCCGCCAAGGGAAACCACCGCGACGGGCGGATCGAAAGGCAGCAGCGCCACGGTGAGCAGCAGGAGCACATCGCGAGCGGCGGTCCACCGTTGCACGCTGGCTCCTGGTCATGCGGGTGAGCGGACGGTTCCCGCGACGTTGCGTCCCGCCAAATGATGCACAGTTTACAGGCGCACAGTTACCCCGCGCGGGCAGATAAGGTGCCGGTACCGTGTTGGAGACCGAGTCTTGCCGCTGTCTTCGCACGCGGTGAATCGTCGCCCGGAACGATGTATGGTGCCTGTCCGCCGTGGAGCGCCGCCGTGTCCGATCGACCAGACCAGCATCGCCCCCGAAACCGCTTGGCTGTGATCGCGTGGTGCGCCGTCTACATGGCGTGGGTCTTGCCGGCCTGCTCCGACGAGCTTGTCGAAAAGCCCAAGGCAGAAGACGCCGTCGGCGATGCCGCAACCGACATCGGTGAGCTGCCCGATTCGCAAGCCGCCGGGGACGCAGGAACCGCCGCGGATGATGGCGGCGCCGCAGATAGCAACGACGCCGCAGACCTTCCCGATGGTGTGACGCCCCCCGGCTGCCCGGCCGGACCGTTCTGCCCGTGCGAGAACGACAAGCAGTGCGACGACGGTGATCCGTGCACCGACACAAACAAGTGCATCCTCGGCAAATGCGGCACCCCGGCGATGACGAATTGCGACGACGGCAACGGCTGCACGGCCGATGTGTGTCTGCCCGCGAAAGGCTGCACATCGACGGTCGACGACAAGGGGCCCTGCTCCGACGGCGACCTGTGCACCATCGTCGACGTCTGCGACAACGGCACGTGCAAGGGGACCAAGAAGCGCAACTGCAACGACGGAAACGTGTGCACAACCGACAAGTGCCTGCACTCACAGGGCTGCTTCTTTGTGCAAAACAATGTCGAATGCCGCAAAGCCAACAAGTGCACCAAGCCCGCGCACTGCTCGTTCGGCGCGTGCCCGGCCAACCAGTTCTTGCCCTGCGACGACAACAACGGCTGCACGACCGATTTCTGCACACCCGAGGACGGGTGTGAGTCGCTGCCACTGCCCAATGCGTCCACGGCTTGCGACGGCGAGATCAAGTGGGGCCGCTGCCTCAAGGCGTTCAAGAAGAAGGGCACCTGGCGACAGGCACGGAAGCAATGCCAGGCGTGGGGCGGCGAGCTCGCCAGCGTCGACGACAAATACGACAACGCGGCCGTACGCGGGCAAGCGGACAAGGCGTGCGGAAAGATCGGCGCGTGGATCGGCCTGACCGACGGCGCGCGCGAGTGGACGTGGCAATGGACGGACCGGGCGCGCTACGGATACCGCGCATGGAACAAAGGCGAGCCGAACAACGCAGGCAACGAGGACTACGTCGAGATCATCCCGGGCGGCGGCTGGAACGACCTCGGCGCCAAGACGGTGCTCGGCTGTTTCGTGTGCGCGCGCAGGCTCGAGAGCCCGTGCAACGACGGCGATGCATGTACCGCTGAATCCGCCTGTGATCTCGGCAAGTGCGCCACCGCGACCGAGGCGACCGACTGCGACGACCTCAACCCATGCACGACCGATAGCTGCCACACGAAGAACGGCTGCCAGCATAAGTCGATCAAAGACGGGTCAACATGCAGCAAGGGCACGTGCACCAAGGGCGTCTGCCACTGGCCGAAAAACGCTGTGTTCACGTCGTGCCAGGCCGCGTTGGCCAAGGACAAGTCGCTGCAGTCCGGTGTTTACACGCTGCTGGGGACCGATTCCGCCGGCAAAGCGACGACGTATCCGACCTGGTGCGAAATGGGCGGCCAATGGGGCGGCGGCTGGACGCTGGCGATGCAGATCGACGGCCGCAAGACGACCCTCAACTGGGGCAGCAAGCTGTGGACCGACAAGAAGACCCACAACGCGGACAAGGCGCCGTGGGTCGGGATGGATGCAAAGCTCGCGAGCTGGTGGAACGTGCCTGCGACCGAAGTGCTGGTCGTCGCCCAGACCGGCAAACAAATTAGATTCCTTACGATTCCACTCAAGGGAACCAAACCCAACGTATTGGGCAAGACACTGCACGCCATCTTGAGCCCCGGAAAGCTGGTCGCGACAGCGGTTGGCTACAAGCAGTGGAAGGCGCTGATTCCCGGCGGATCGCTGCAGAGCCACTGTCACGTGCAGGGCTTCAACGCCTTTGTCAACGGCGCGGGCCGGGCCCGGATCGGCATCATCGGGAACAACGAAAACGACTGTAACTCGCCGGATTCATGGCTGGGACTGGGCGGTTACGAGAAGATGTGCGGCAACGGCCCGGTCAAGTCAGCGGGCAATATCGCGTGCTATTGGCCCGAAAACGGCACCCGCCGCACGCCAGTATTCGCCTGGGTGTTCGTTCGTTAGCCCGTTTCAGGCCGACTATCGGGCGGGCGCCGCGGACGATCGCTTGCGCCGGAACACGACGCCGCCGACGAACACGAGAAGCAGCCAAAGCGCGCTGGACCTACCGCCGGTGCGCGACGCTGAGCATCCGTCGGCGTCATCGCCGCCGCCGACCGAACCCGCATCTGCTTGGCCAGCATCGACATCTGCAGACACCGTATCGCTCTGCTCAGGCCCTTCATCGGCGGGCGCGGGCTGGCACTCTGGCTCCTCGTCGGTCAAACCGTCACAGTCGTCGTCAATTCCGTTGCACGTTTCCCATGGCGGCACGCACTTGTGCCATCCGCATGTGTCGCTGCACCAACGCCTGCCGACCGTGCCGCATGTCGTTGTGCAGCTGGCGGGCAGCTCGATGCCTTCGGGGTCACACTCCCAGCCGAGCCGCGCGGCGGACAACCGCAAGCGCCCCCAACCGTAGGCAACGTCGGGGTGTTCGACTCCCATCGGCTCGGCGTCTTCAATCAAGGCGTCGATGACGTCGAGCGCGGTTCCTTCAGTCGCCTCGGCGTAGACAGCGACCGCTCCGGCGGCATGTGGGCAGGAGGCGGACGTGCCGAAGAACGCTCCTTTCGTCGTCGCCACGCCGGTAGGGGCCATGATCTCGGGCTTCTGACGGCCATCGGCGGTGGGGCCGTACGAGCTGTACGTCTCCAGCGGTCCCTTCTTCCACAAGTTGTGGCGAAGTGCCCCGACCGCGAGCACATCTTTGCAGGACGCCGGGTCGTAGACGTTGCCGTTCTTGTGATGCACCGACAGCGGGGTGCTCTTGGTGCTCTTGTTGAGGATGCGCAGCCGGACGCCGTTTGGATTCGCGCTGCCCTTGTGGGGCCGCATCACGAACGCGTAGATGCCGGCGGGGACCGCTTTGACGAACAGGATCTCCGATGCGCCCGTGTACATGTTGTGCGTCTTGCCGGAGTAGGTGACGAGCTTCCAAAAACCGCTCTTCTCCTGCCGGAAGAGCTGCAAATCGAGGTTGATCTTGGCCTTTTCGTAGTCGTCCCAGTCGAAATACACCTGCACGCGCGCGTTGTGGCCGAGCCGGAACATCAGCTTGGGTTCGCCGGGCAAGACGTCGTGGTTGCCGTCCTTGTCTTCGTCGACGTAGGCCGACTGGTAGAAGTTGCCGCCGCCGTTGTTGCCCGCCGCGTTGACCCACGCAATGCCGGCAGCCCGCGCCTTGTCCGTCAGCGCGCAGAGCGGTCCGGTGTGACGACCGAAGCTCATGCCGAGCCAGCCGACCGAGTGGCTCACGATGTCGACGCTGTACTTGTTGGGGCCGGTCACCTCGGCGATGAAGTTCTGCATGTAGGGAAAGGACGGCGTCGCGACCGGGTAGATACGCGCGCCGGGGGCCACATCGGCGACGACTTCCGCGCACATGGTCCCGTGAAAGCCACCGGTGTAGGACACCTTGCCGACCTTGCGCGTGACCTCCTTGTTCTTGATCGACTTGTCGAGGTCCTGGAAGCCGCTATCGACGACGGCGACGGTTTGTCCGTACCCGCGTCTGCCGGTGCACATCATCTTGGGCTGGTGGAGGAGCGTCGCGCCCTGGCTTTGGACCTTGCCGAGCTCGAGGATCGGGCGCTGAGGCATCTGCGCGAAGGCGATGCGAGGCTCTGCCGCGACCAGGGCGGGCAGGCGCAATGGGTCAAGCCAGGCGATCATGGTGTCGATGCCGCGCACGCCGCCGCGTCCGTCAAACGCGCCGAAGACAGCGTCGTCGATGTCATTGGGATCAACACCGGCTCGGATGTGAAGCTGGAGTTCGAGCAGCTGTCCATCGAACTCGGCCAGGCCGTTGGACGCGCAGCGGGTCCACGATGCGGTGTCTCCCGCGCGTTTGGCGTCGATCAGGCAGGCCACGTTGCTGCCGATCTTCGACACGGACAACGGCTGGTCGGCGATGCCGGCCAAGGCGGTCGACGCTGCGCATAGGCACGCTACGGTGACCGCAATCGTAAGGTTTCTAACCATTGCCCGGTTCGTCGTGTGGCTCATGCCGCCGCCACGTCGCCGGCCTGGGACCAAGCATCCTGAGCGGCGAAACCGAGCGCTTCGAGCCGGGGAATGATCACGTTGTGCACGGTGTCGAAGAAGATGATCCGCGCTTCGTCGCCGTCGCAAACCCCGACCTCCGCAGCCTGCTCGGACGGTGCAGCGCCGACCGGGAGGTGGGCGAGTTCATGTGCGACGAGATGACGGAACGCGACCACGAGATAGCGGTTAAGCCGGGCGCGGATTTCGTCGTCGATTTCAGGCGCGAGGTTTGCGATCAGTTCCCACCCCGTACGGGCGTGACGGACCTCGTCGGCGAGAATGCGGCCGAGTGCGTCGCGAATGGTCTCGGGCCCGGCGCGGAGTCGTTCAGCGCCGATCAGGGCGACCGCGACGGTCTCGCTGAGACACGAGATCGACATCACGTTGCGCATCACGGCTTCAACGGCAGGCGCGTCTTCGTGTTCGGGAAGCTCCGCAAGAGTGGGAATCTCGGCGTATGGGTCGCCTCCCAGCGCATGGACGACCGCGGCGCATTCACGGCCGTGCCGCAATTCCTCGACCACCGCGTCGGCGATAGGTGCGATCCAACGCGGCTGGATGCCGGCGCGGAGCATCTGTGGCACGAGGCCGGCAAACACACGCGAGGAGATGGTCTCGTTGACCATCCGCCCCTTCCACGTCGCGATCGCCGCGTCGCGATCGGCGCGAGACAGCTCGGGGATCACGCCCAGCTGAGCGGCGTCTGCCCGGCCTTCATCACGCAGATCGATGCGGATCATCAAGCGACCTCGAACACCATGCCGTTGGCGTGCACGCGCGGCCGCCAACTCTCGTCGAAGCGAGGCGGTGCTGGCGGGCCCCATGGAATGCAACCTGTGCATTTTCCCGAGAAATTCGACCCAAACTGGCAGTTATTGATCGCCGTCTGGTCGCCCGCGTGTTTGGACTGGCACCACTTCGTGCGGTCTTCGCAACACTTCGCCCACTGCGGCGTGCCACGCGTCTTCAAGCAGTCGGGCTCGCCCGCTTCGAGGTCGGGGCAATTGCCGTTGTTGGTGTCCGTCTTGGCAATATCGGCTTTGGCAACGTCGGCTTTGGCAACGTCGGCTTTGGCAACGTCGGCTTCGGCAACGTCGGCTTTGGCAACATCGGCTGCCGCTTTCGTGTCGGCTGCACCACCGGTGTCCTTTGCCGCCTGGCCTGCATCGGCCACGGTTGCGGAGTCTTGCGACGAGGCGGAACCGCTGTCTATCCCTGTGGCTGTGTCGATGGCCTCCGAGTCGGACGCCGCCGCCACGTCGGAGCCGGTCGCCGAATCCCCATTCCCCGAGCCCCCATTCCCCGAGTCTGCGGTCGCCGATTTCGAGCCCGTGTCAGCTTGCGCGGATGGAGCCGTCGTATTGCCCGTGCCGTTGCCCGAGCACGCCATGACACCGAGCCCGGCTGCTGCCGCCGCCGCTCGTATCGCTTTGCTGCGAATCTCTTCGAATGTGAGCTTCTTTCGCACTGCTGCCTCCGCACGTCGCGAACGTCGTCGCCGCATCTCGCGAAGCGAGAGGATCGATGTTGCGCACGCCAGTCGCAAGACGCATTCACCGAATCGAAGATGATGCTTGCCCTCCCCGCCGCGCGCAGGTATCCCGCCTCCCCACCCACGCAGCCGTCGGATCCGACCATGAACCCCATCGAACCCAGCACCCTCGCCGACGCGCTCGACCACCATCGCGCGCTCGCCCTCGGCTTGCTCGATGACGTGGACCGCAGACCGGTTCGCCCGTACGTGAGCCCTGAAGACGCCGCTGCCCGCATCGAGGTCGCGCCCAGGATCGAGGGCTTACCGATGGACGCCGTCGCCGCCAAACTGCGAACGCTTCTCAAGCTGACGCCCGCGACCGGCACCAAGCGCTTCTTCAACCAGCTCTTCGGCGGCTCGGATCCGGCCGCCGTGCTCGGTGACATGCTCGCGCCGCTGCTCAACAACTCGATGTACACGTGGAAAGTCGCCGGACCGCATGTGCTCATTGAGAACGCGCTCGTCGAACGGATGGCGCGTTTCGCAGATATGGCGGGCGGCGATGGCGTGTTCACACCCGGCGGCTCCCTGTCGAACATGACGGCGATGATGATGGCCCGCAACGAAGCGATGCCCGACTCGCGCGAAAACGGCGTCGATGGGCGGCGGGCGCGGGTGTATTCGTCCGCTGACGCCCACTACTCGATCCGCAAGTCCGCCGGCATGATCGGCCTTGGCCGCGCCAACATTCGCCCCATCGCGACCGACGAGATCGGCCGAATGCGCCCCGACGCGCTCGAAGCTGCGATCGCGCAAGACATCGAAGCCGGCCTCGTTCCGGTCATGATCAACGCGACGGCCGGAACCACGGTGCAAGGCGCCTTCGACCCGATCGCTGCCATCGCGGACGTCGCCGAGAAGCATGGCGTGTGGTTGCACGTCGACGGCGCGTTCGGCGGCACGATGTTGTTGTCCGAGCGCTGGCGCCATTTGCTCGACGGGATCGGCCGCGCTGACTCGATGACGTGGGACGCCCACAAGATGATGGGTGTGCCGCTGACGTGCTCGGTCATCCTCGTGCGCAAGCCCGGCATGCTGGCCAAGCACCTGAGCGAGAGCGCGACCTACCTCTTCCAGGGCGACGCCGACCGCTACAACCCGGGCACGCGTTCCATCCAGTGCGGCCGACGCAACGACCTGCTGAAGCTCTGGACGGCGTGGCAGCACCACGGGGACGCCGGCTATGAGCGCCGCGTCGACCACATCATGAGCCTCGCGGCGCACGCCATCGCGACCATTGAAGCCGACCCCAACATGACGCTCATCAACCGACCGCAGTCGGTCAACGTGTGCTTCGAGGTCACCGACACAAGCAGCACGGCGATCTGCAACGAGCTTCACACGCACGGTCTGGCGATGGTCGGCACCGGTGACGTCAAGGGCCGTCGAACCATCCGGCTCGTGTGCGTCGACCCGGCGATGACGACCGGCGATATCGACGCCTTCTTCGACGGAGTCCGCGAGGTCTCTGCGGCGCTCCCCGATTCGGACAATGCCGTCTGATATTGCGGTCTGATATTGCGGTCTGGTTTTGCGCGGTCTGATATTGCGCGGTCTGATATCGCGCGGACTGATAACGCCTTCTAGCTGCAGCGCTTTCGGCAATCGTTCGAAACCTTATGAGTCGCTTCCGTCGAGCCGCGGCGCGAACGAGTTGGTCACCCACTGGCTGATGTCGCGCATATGGCGGGTCACGCCGTAGACCGCCGGATACACCAACCGAACTTTGCGCTTCGTGATGCAGCTGTGGATCTTGCTGGCGAGCTCGTCGGCCGTTCCTGTCGGCAGATGGTCGACCGACGCGCTGCCTTCGAACTTGGCGCGCGCGGCTTGTTCCATCGGCGTGGTGACCGGCCCCGGGTACACCGTCAACACGTGCACGCCCTTGCTCTTGAACTCGTCGTTGAGCGTCTCCGAAGCGGCGGCGATCGCGGCCTTGCTTGCCGAGTAGTCGGCCATCCCCGGGGCGAATGTGACGCCGGCGAGGCTGGCGATGTTAACGATATGGCCGCTCCCGCGTTCGATCATGCCCGGGGCGACGCGGCGAATGAGACGCATCGGTGCGAGCACGTTGAGTCGAAACAGGAGTTCAGCCCGCTTGTTGCTGATCTGCAGCGTCGGCTCGACCCATTGGACGCCGGCGTTGTTGATGAGGACATCAACCGGACCCAACGCGTCTTCGGCGGGCTGCACCCAATCGCAGCAAGTTTCGAGGTTGGCGAGGTCGACCTTGTGGCAGGAAGTCTCCGCGTCGAGCTCGGCTGCCAGCGCCTGCATCATTTCGAGCCGGCGGGCGACAAGCGTGATCTTGTTGCCTGCGCCGCCGAACTCCCTGGCAAGGGCGGCCCCGATGCCGCTTGATGCGCCGGTGATTGCGATGTGCATGCGAACTCCAACGGAATAGACGCCTTTTTCCCACGGGAAGTCTTCGAATTCGAAGAGGTGGATTCATTTTATCGCGGCGATCATCGTTGCGTCCATTCGGACTGCGCGATGGTCTCGATTGTTGTTTCGTTGAGGGGCCGGCGCCCGCAGGCCCGATTGGAAGTCGCTGACTGAGCGATTGGCCGGGTCCGGGCCACCCGAACCCGAACCCGAACTCACACCCTCACGGGGTGCCGCTGTGCTTGCGGATGACGCCGGCGACCATGGCCGCGACCTTGTCGGCCGCAGCCAGCAGCGGTTCGGCTTCGGCGACCGGCACCAGACCAAGCGCCTTGCGTCCCTCGGCCTCTCGCCTCGGTCTGTGGACCAAACGATGATCGCCGCCGCATTCACATTCGCACGCAGATTCGTACTGCGAGATTTGCGTAGGCTGTAGGTGATTTCCCTATGGATCAACCTGTGCCTCGCGACACACCACATCCCGGCGGCCTCATCGATGGGGTGCAGGACCACACTGCGAGCCGTCTCGAGTCGATCGGCCGATTCGCCGGCGGCATTGCGCATGACTTCAACAACCTGCTGTCGGTAATCCTCACGTATGGCGAATTCATCCGCGGCGAGGTCCCCGCTGGCAGCACGGCGCATGAAGACGTGCTCGAGATCCTCGACGCGACCCGGCGAGCCACGGCCTTGACGCGTCAACTGCTGGCCTACTCGCGAGGACGCGCGATCGAACCGCGTGTGCTGCGCCTCAAGCCGCTGATCGAAGACATGCATCGGCTGCTGCAGCGCATCATCGGCGAAGACATCGAGCTGGAGATGATGATCGAGCGCGGGTTATGGCGCGTGCGTATGGACGCCAGCCAGTTCGAGCAGCTGGTCCTCAACCTCGCCGCAAACGCCCGCGATGCGATGCCTTCGGGTGGCAAGCTACGCATCGAGGCCGCCAACACGATGTTGACCGCGCAACCGGGCCGCGCACGGTACGGGACAAGCCCTGGCGCCTACGTCCAAATCCGCGTCGAGGACACCGGCATCGGCATGACCGACGAGGTCGTCCGGCGCATCTTCGAACCGTTCTTCACAACCAAAGCAGCCGACCAGGGCACGGGTCTTGGGCTCGCCACCGCGTTCTCGGTCGTCAAGCAGGCCGGCGGGACCATCCACGTCGATTCAGCGCCCGGCTGCGGGACGCGATTTGACATCCTGTTGCCTCGTTGTCGCCGCAAACGCCGCGCATCGCGCGTCCAGACCGGTGAATTCGACCTTGGCGGGCACCAACGCGTGCTCCTCGTCGAAGACGAACGGCCGGTGCGCGAGTCGATCGCCCGCCTGCTGGGACAAAGCGGCTATTCTGTCGCGCAGGCGGAAAACGGGGTCGCGGCGCTGGAGGCGCTCGGTCGGTCGACGTCCGAGCCGTTCGATCTCCTCGTAACCGACGTCGTGATGCCGCAGATGTCCGGCCCGGAGCTGGTGCGAAAGGTCCGCAAGATCTCGCCCGATCTCCCCGTGGTGTTCATGACCGGATACAGCACCGAGGCCTTGCAGCGCCACGGTGTGCACGCAGACGAGATGGTCATGCACAAGCCGATCGCGGCCAAGAAGCTGCTCAAGCAGGTCCGCTCAGCGCTGCTCGCCGCTTAGGGCCTGTCCCTGAATTGCGCACAATCCGTCTGGTTTGTCGCTGAGTTCTATTGCTGGTGCCGTAACAGTTTGAAATAACTACTCTCTCACCGGCTGCCCGGGGAGAGCATCCACCGCCTGCGGCGACCACGGTGAACGAAACTGACGTCGGTATTCGGCAGAAGGAGCCCGCCTGAGGTGGTGCGCGCCGTCAGGCGCTCCATTTCAGTCGTCGCCGACGGCTTCAACCCAGATCCGGGCCTCGACGTCGTCGAGTTTCTCCACAACTTCATGGACGGTGAAGCGGATGGGCCCTGGTGCGACGCCGTGTCGGTTCGACGCCGTGTCAGCGCGAGTCTGTGATGCGTAACCGTCGACCAGCGCCGTCACCCGGGTAGTCGCGCGAATTGGCGCCCGGATAGGCGTAACCGTTGATCAGGGCCCGCCGCGGTCGCCGGCTCGTGTTCGCGGTGCTCTTGTGGACCGTGTACGGGCCGAACATGACGACGTCGCCGGCGTCGAGGGTCAGCGTCACCGTGGTCTCGGGTGGAAACAGCCCGGAGTCGAGACGTTTGCGGCCTTCGCCGTGCATATGACCGGCGTTGCATGACCCCGGCACGACGATCAGCGGGCCATTGGTGGCGTCCATCGCGTCCACCGCGAGCAGAGCCTGGACATAGGAGCCGCGCCCGTTGACGTCCTGCCACAGCGGCGTGCCGTAGCGCCGATGCACCGAGTCCTGGTGCCACGCAAATGAGACCCCGTCGCCGGGAATCTTGAAGTGCGCCTGGTTGATCAGGTGATCCGCTGCATCGCTGCCGAGGATGGAGGTGGCTGGGCCAAGCAGCCGGGGATCGGCGCCGACGTCGAGCAATAGCGGCTCGCACGCACCGCACCAAACAACGCGATGAATCGAAGGCGGCTTGCGCCAACCGTATCGGCGCTCGATCACGAACTGGGCGCCCTTGTGCATCCCGCTGGAAGCGAGACGTTTGGCTTCGTCGGCGAGGCGGTCGAATGCGGCGCGGATCGCGTCGAGCTCAACCGCGTCGAAAACACCGCGCAGGATGACGTAGCCGCGCTCGTCGAACGAACGCACATCTTCGGGGCCGAGCACGGTCGGGCTGGAGGCATTCATAAGGTACCTAACGATTTGCTTCATCAGCGCGCAAGCGAGCGCTCAGCCAAGTGTAGAAGAGGGCGCCGCCGAAGGAGACAAGAAAGCTCGAAAACAGCGCCCCATGAAGGCCGAAGCGCTTGATCAGGGCGAGGTTGCCGGCCAGGTTGGTCGCGATGATGGCGACGCTCACCTTGAGCACGGTCGACTCGGAGTTGGTCTTGAAGAGCGAGTACATCATCGGCACCGCGAGGTACATCTGCAGCACGTAGCCGTACGCGATAGCGAGCAACGGCGCGTCGACCGGCATCTGGTAGCCGTAATGAACGACCAGACCGACGACGGCGACGCCTCCCGCGGAGAGGACGGCTCCGAGCGCTACGAAACGACCCGCGAGTTTGTGGATATCGGCGACGGACATCCCGTACACGTCGCGCACAAACGGCATCAAGATGAGGTTGGCCATCATCTGCAGGTACAACAGCATATTCAGCAGCACCTGGTAGCGGGCGAGTTCGGCGGCATCGAGCAACGCGGCGACCGTGTACAGGTCGACACGCGAGACCAGCATCCCCGTCAATCCGAGCAGGAAGAACGCCGCAGTGGCGCGAAGTAGCCCGCCGTCGGCTGCGATGGTGGACAGGTCGCCGAGGAGCCGTCGGGTCAGTGCGTGCAGGGCCACAGCCTTTGCGACGGTCACTGCGGCGAAGAGCCACAGCAGCTCGACGGCGCTGATCGCGGGCAGGACGGCGATCAGCGTCGCGATGATGGCGCCGGTGCCGGTCAGCTCAACGGCTATCTGGCGTTTGAAGACGCGGTGAAAGAGCACGACGACTTCGTGGGACTGGACGACGCTCTGGGCAACGATCCACAGCAAACACGGCGCGATGACAGCGGCTGACCAGTCCTGGATCCACAAGCCGTAGCCGATGACGCCCGCGCAAACCGGTGGCAGAACCTGGGTGAAGCGCGTGACCAGGCTCGAAAGCCAGGCGGTCCCATGGCCGCTGTCCGTCGTGGAGAATTGGCGCAGCAGGTGTTCTTTGTTGCCCCACGCGATGATGTGCACACCGAGCTGCGCGATGACGATCACATCGACGAGTTCGCCCCACAGCGCCGGCGACGCGATGCGAACCACCAGCATCGAGATGAGGACGTTGAAGACCGGCGGCAGCAGGCTCGAAAACGAGTGTTCGACGACCGTCGCAACCCGCCCGCGCCACTTTCGCAGCGTGCCCGCGACGCCGAGGGGTCCAGCGACGGGGCTATCGGCCATCGCGCGCCTCGACAACCCGGTAGATGAGCTGCTCTTCCCACAACACGTGCTCGCTGTGGACGAGGCCCAACGCGAGCCCCTCATCGGCAGCGCACCGCTGGATCGCGCGAAGGTCGCAGTTGTCCGCGAGGATGATCAGCGTCTCGGTCGACGCGACACGGGGCTTCAGCGCGGCGAACAGGCGTTTGAAGTAGGTCATCCCCGTCCCGGCGAGCCATGCCTGGGCGACGGCGTCGCGCGGATCGCCTTCGAAATACGGTGGGTTGACCACGATCAGGTCGAACTTTCGAGCGTCGATCGCGTCGAACTGGTCGGACACGAGCGCGTGAATCGCCACGCCGTTGCGAGAGGCGTTTTCGCGCGCCGCCTCGACCGCTGCAGGGTTGATGTCGACGGCCGTCACCAGGGCACCTTTGCGCGCGGCGACGAGGGCGAGGATGCCGCTGCCGGTGCCGAGATCGAGCACGTGCAGCCCCGCCAACGTTCGTCGTTGAAGCAACCTGGCCAGCGCCGTGGAGCTGAAGAAGAAGCCTGGATGGAAGACGCCGGGCGGTACGACGAGGTCCAATCCGAGGACCTGGGTGCGCATGGATCCGCGTAAACGGAGCTCGAGCAGGGGGCGCGCCACGCGATCGGCGAGCGGCTTGAGGACCGCGCGGGACAACGCCGCGCGCACGCTATCGGCGACGGGAGAGGCGGCCACGGGCGCTCAGAAGCCGCTGGTCTCGGGGCGGCGGTAGCGGACCAGTTTGTGCAGCGCCTTGAGTTCAAGCGGGAAGGCGTAGACCTGGTTTTCGTAACGCAGGCGCGCCGCAGCACGAAGAATTCGCGCGGGGAGCCCGCGAAGGTGCGGCAGCGTGGACGTCGGATAGTAGGCGTTGAGGACCCGCTCGAAGTCGTGGAGCTTGCGGCGCACCGGATCGCCGAGCCACGGCATCAGGCTGCTGCGACGCTGGGTGAACGCGGCCCAGTCATCGCTGACCCATTCATCGAGCGTCTCGGGGAATGCGAAGCCGTTGGCCTTGGCCTCGTCGAACAGCGTGCCGTCGAGCGGAACCGGCGTGTACATGTACAGGATGACTTCGGTTTGCGGGTTGACCTCTTTGACCTCGCGCACGAACGCGATGTTGCGGTCGACGTCTGCGACGGGGTCGGGCGGGTTGCCGAGCACGAAGCTCATCTCGGGCACGATGCCGAAGCGGCGCATCTTGGCGGCGATCTGCAGCGTGGTGTCCGCCGTCTGTTTGCCCCCCTTGTTCATCCGGGCGAGCGTCTCGTCGTCGCCCGACTCAGCGCCCATGAAGATCATGCGCAAGCCGGTATCGGCCATGAGCTGCCACGTCTCGTCGCTGTACTTGAACAGGGTGTCGACCCGGCCCTCGCCCCACCAGGCGACATTCAGGTCGCGGATCGACTCGCAAAAAGCGCGTACGCGTCGCTCGGACGTGAAGAAGTTGTTGTCGTAGAACTCGACCGCATTGGCCCCGTAGCGGGTGACCAGGGTGCGCACGACATCGCCGACGCGGCGGCCATCATCGGGCAACCACTTGCCGTTGACCATGTTCACGACGGCGCAGAAGTTGCAGTAGAACGGGCAGCCGTAGCTGCTGTGATGGCCGATCGTCCGCGAGCCGAGGAAAGTCGGCCGCATGTACCGTTCCATGTCGACGCGGTGGTACGGAAAGTGCGGCAAGTTCTTGGGTTCGGGGATCGGCGGCAGCCCGTTGCTCACGACCTGTCCGGCAGCCTCTCGGTAAGCGAGCCCCTGGAGGCCCTGGTAGCCGCCCTTGGGCCCATCGGTGAGCACATCGAGCAGCGCCTTGAAGACGAACTCGCCGTGACCGCGGACCACAAAATCCACATACGGCGCGGCCAGGACCGTCTTGTAGTGCTGGCTGGGAAAGTAGCCGCCCCAGATGATGGGGATGTGCGGAAAACACGCCTTGAGGTGCTTGGACACCGGCACAGCATCGGCCAACTGCGGGCCCGGCATCACGGTGATGGCGATGGCGTCGATGTTGTTGTGCCGGACGGCGCTTTCGACGGCCGAGCAGGTGTCGCCGACGAGGTTGCCATCGACGATGCGGTATTCGTGCTCCCCTTCGAGGATCGCGCCGAGCGCCAGCAGCGAACACGGCAGGATCGGCTTGCGATTGGCGGAGGACGGCGGGTTGTAGAGCAGCAGGTTGGACATCAGGCGAGTGGACTTTGGGGCGGGGCGGCGTTGGGAGCGGGGCGGCACGATAGCGGACCTGCGCATAAATGGGGACAGTCGTTTTGGGCGTGAGGTCCCGGTCGCCCGCGAGGCGTAGGGCTGTTTCTAACGGGCGATCGGGCGCAGAGGTATTGATATAGCTTCGACGGGCGATCGCCCGTCCTGGATGCCCTGGCGGCCCGCTGTGGGCATTTTGCCATCTCAAAACACCCCCAAACGGCTCCCGCGGGGAAAGCGAGGCTGGGGCTGGGGCGGGCAAACGTCGCGCCGTTCGCGCAACGCTGTTTCTGGAAATCGGGGCTTTTCTAGAAATACGGGCCCGGATCTTCGCAGTAGGCCTTCAGTTTGCGGCGATACCAGGTCTGGTCCTCCGCTGAGCGCTCGTTCTCAAGCTCCCGCATGTAGGCGTTGGCGGCGTCGCGGGCGCCGCGGATCATCGATGCCCCTTCGCCGTTCTTGAAGGACCGCAGCTCGCCTTCTTCCGCGGTCGAGTCCCGGTCGCCGAAGACCTTGGCGAGCTTCACCTTCTTCTTGAGGTCGGTCAGGCGCCGGTAGTACTTGGCGCAGGCGTTGATGCGTTTTTGGCCCTTTTTCTGCCAGCTCGCGCCGCTCGGACGACGACCAGCAGACGAACGGGCTGAGCCACGTGACCTGCGCCGAGTCTTCTTTCGCGCCGCGGGTCTTGTCGGCGGATCGGGCTGGGCCTTGGCGACCACATTCGCGGCAGAAGGCCCGGCGTCTCGCGTGAACCCAGCATCGACTGCCGCCGCGGCGGCCGCGCCAACGTCAGGCTCGTCCTTGACCGCGATTGCGGCGTCGGTGGCCGGGGAACCACGAGCGTCGGTTGTCGATGCTTCGTCGATGTCGCCTGCTGCCCCGGCATCAACCGCTGTCGCCGATTCCGCTGCCTGCCGGTCCGGCGCCTCGGTTGCCGGGCTCTTCTCTTCGCCAGCTTGCGTCGCCTTGTCGGCCGTGTTCGCGGCGGCAACGGGGGCGTCTGCTGCAACCTGGGCAAGCGCCTTGGGCGCGTCGGATTCGCCGACAATGCTCTTGGCAAGCATCAAACCGCCGGCCACGCCGACGATGATCGCGACCACGATGCCTACCGGCAGCCAGTTGCGGCCGGGCGGCTCCGGTTCGATCGCCCCCTGGGTGGGAAACGGCAGCGGCGTGCGCCGCGGGACCGGTGGCGGCTGGTCGGCAGCGACATTCGTGTACGCAGCCGTTGGCGCAGGCGAACCGTGATCGCTCTCCGTCGGGACCGGCGGCGGCACGTCGTCATCGACAGCTTCGCTCGAGCCGGGACCGTGCACGACGATGTCCGCGCCGCACCGACGGCACGAAAAACGCATGCGTGCACCGGGTCGCATCGAGCGCTCTTCGAGGCGGTAGCGGGCCTCGCAGTTGGGGCATTGGGCGTGCACGTGTCCCCCGAATTGGTCGGGCGTCTTTGCCTGAGTCGGTGACTCATGGATAGCGCCCAGTCAGAAACGAGGCAAGAAGTGCGCCAAGACGGCCGCAGATCGCGGGGGCGTGCGGACCGCTCCGGCCGGTCCTTCCAAGTCGCGGTTGGGACCGGTACTTTCACGCGGCTGAGCACCTGCACGGAGGCCCCATGGCGACCCCATCGACCGGCATCGACATCTGCCTGCACGCGGATGCGGCCGACCTGCCCGACAACGGCACGCGCTTGCTCAGCACTGAAGGGGTCGCGGCCACGTTGCAGCTCGGCGATGCGTTGCAGGTCGACCTGGCCATCTCCTCGCCCACCCGCGCCGAGGCCCGCTGGGAGACCTGGCAGGTGTTGCGCCGCCTCAAGTCGCTGCATCCGATCAGCGATTGGCGGCTCTCGGCTTCGGCTGGCGTGGCGGACGAAACGCTCGCGACCATCGGGCTCGACCTGCACAACGCGGCCAACGGCAAGCTGAAGATCGACGGCAACGCGACCGTGGAAGCCGAGGTGGCCCGGATCGGTGCAGCGGAAGATCTCTACCGCGCCTGGGTCAACGAAGATCCGACAAAGCGGACGAGCCTGAAGATCGCCGCGGACGCGGTCGCCTTCGCCGAAGAGAACGAACATGTCACGTGCACGGTCATGGCCGAAGACGAGCTGGAAGCCGAAGGGATGAACCTGCTGCTCGCGGTGGGCGGCGCAAGCCAGATCTCGCCGCCACGGCTGGTGATCGCGCGCTACGATCCGCCCGGCGCGTCCGGCGCCCCGCTGATGCTGCTCGGCAAAGGCATCACGTTCGACACCGGCGGCATCAACGTGAAGCCGTACGAGTCGTTCGTGTCGATGATGAAAAACGACATGGGCGGCGCCGCGCTGGCGTGGGGGCTGTTCACGGCCCTGGTCCGCGCGCGCCATCCATGGTCGATCGTCGTGGTCATGGCGACCTGCGAAAACCCGATCGGCGAAAACGCGATGCGGCCCGGTTCGATCGTGCACAGCTACCGCGGTCACAAAGTCCGCATCGACCACACCGACGCGGAAGGGCGGCTCGTGCTGGCCGACGGGTTGGCGTGGGCAAGCGAGCGACATGACCCGCGCCTCGTCGTTTCGTTCGCCACGCTGACGACCGCCGCGCTCATCGCCTACGGCCCCTATACGACACCCGTCCACTTCGCCGGTCCGGAGCTGCAGTCGTTGCTCGCCAGCGCCAGCAAGCGGACCGGGGAGGACCTGCACTTCATGCCGGTTCGAGCCTGGCACCGCGAGGCCAACCGCGACCAGGAGGCGGACCTCAAGAACACCGGACGCCTGCCGGGCCACGCCGTTCGCGGCGCTGGATCCCGCAACGCCGGTCACTTCCTCCGCTACTTCACCGACGCGCCGCTTTGCCACTGCGATATCTTCGCGACGACGTGGAACTGGGCCGGTGACGCGCCTGGCTGCGGCTACGGAGCCACGGGAGCGCCCCTGCGGACCTGGCTCCACGCGCTCCTGGCAGCGCCGGACAAGGGGGTCGACCTCGAGGCCATCGCCGCGGCACGCACGGAGGCGGCGCGGTGAAGATCTGCCCCAATTGCCAGCGGAAATACGCTGCAAAGTTGATGTATTGCCCGCGTGACGGCGCGCGGCTCGACGAGCTCGTCGCCGGCGATCCCCTCGTCGGTCACATCGTTGACGGGCGCTACCGCATCGACGACCGCATCGACGAAGGCGGCATCGGCATCGTCTACCGCGCCCATCACGAGCAGATGCCGCGCGTGGCCGCGCTCAAAATCCTGCGTCGCGAATACACGACCAACGCCGAGCTCGTCGCTCGTTTTCAGCGCGAAGTGCACACCATCGTCCGCATCGACCACCCCAACATCGTCGAGGTGTACGACTGCGGTCACGATGAGCGCGCCGGCTACTACGTCGCGATGCGCTTTCTGGAAGGCCAATCGCTCGCGGATCGCATCGACAATGGGCCGCAGCTCACCATGTTGCAGGCGCTGTCGGTGTGGGACGCGGTGACCGACGCCGTGATCGCCGCACACGACGAAGGCGTCATCCACCGCGACATCAAGCCGGACAACATCTTCCTTGAAAACGACGTTCGCTCGCCGACGGGTTTTGTGACGCGGCTGCTCGACTTCGGGCTGGCCAAGCTCACCGAAGGGTGGACCGAGACCCATGGCCAGTCGTCACCACGATTGACGGCGGCGTCGCTTGCGATCGGCACGCCCGGCACCATGGCGCCCGAGCAGATTCGCGGCAAAGAAGCCGACGAACGCAGCGACGTCTACTCGCTGGCCTGTGTGCTGCACGAGCTGCTGACCGGCCGGCAGGTGTTTGCGGCGAACACCCGCCCCGAGATGTATCGGCTGCACGTCTTCGAAGCCGCCAAGCCGCCATCATCGCAGCCCGGTTGCAGCTGGATCACACCAGCGACCGACGAGCTGATGCTCAAGATGCTGGCGAAGGAGCGCGACGAACGGCCCCGGACCGTCCGCGAGGTCGTGCGGCTGCTCGAGAAGGAACGCCACGCGCTCGAGGCCGGGTGGACCGCTGCGCACATCGAGTCCGAGCTCGACTTCATGCGTTTCGAGGACATCCCGGCACGACGCACGCACTTGCGGCAGACCGCGATCGGCACGGACACGGTGCTGGTGGTCGACGATGAGACGTCGATTCGCAAGCTAATCGGCCTGCTGCTGACCCGCAACGGATACGAGGTCGCCGAAGCCACCGGCGGTCAAGAGGCCCTGATGTGGCTCGGCCGGAACACCAAACCCGCCGCGATCGTGCTCGACATGATGATGCCGGGGATGGACGGCGCGACGTGTCTTCGCGGGATTCGGTCGCTCGGGTTCACGGGACCGGTCGTGTTGTGCACGTCGATGGACGACAACGCCATCCCCCAGCCGCTGCGCGACGCCCCCAACGTCGGCATCGTCGACAAGGTCGGCGCGCTGCACGAGGTCATCGAGCGCATCAAGGGCCTCACCGACAGCGCGTGACCACCGCCTTCCAGAGCTGCCGTAAATGCCAGGCTTGGGTGCCGCAAGACGCCCGCTGGTGCGCGATGTGCGGCGCCGCGAGCCCGATCGGATGGCGGCCGACCGTGCTCGGTGGCGACGTGATGGCCAAGGACCTGGGCAAGTGGCTGGGCGCAACCGGTGGCGTGTGGCTGGGCGCGACCGTGGGTATGATCTCCGTCGGCGGGGTCGGCGGCGCGCTTGTTGCCATCGGGGGCATTGTCGCGGGCGGCGGCATGGGCTGGTCGGTCGGTTCGATGCTCGGCAGCTGGCTGGACGACCAATACCTCTATCCGCGTCGGGGCCGGTCCGTCGCGGAGGTCAGCTCTCACATTGCGCGGCGCGTGTCGGAGTTGAACGCCGGGCTCGAACACATCGCTGTGTCGCGCAAGCGGGTCTCGGCGTCGGTGCAATCGGCGACCAGGACATCGGCCCTCGATGCGCTCGGACACGCCGAAAAGGCAACCATCCGCCAACTGGCCCGCTACCGGTTGGAAAAACGCCGCGTTGAGCTCGCCTGGTGGAACAACCGCATCGAGCCGCTGGTTGCCGGATGGGACCGCGCCGATCGCGAAACGTGCGAGCGCTGGCTCAACGACCTCATGGCGATCGTCCATGACGGCAAGAAGCTCCTGTCCGCGTGCGAAGAGGACGCCCAGGACGGCACGGCGGCGGCGATGCGGACAGCCGAAGCGGTCAGCCAGGGGTTGCATGCGTGCGAAGCGCTCCGCCAGGCGTTGTTGGTCCGGCAAGCGCAGGTCGTCGCGCAGAGCTCACCGGGCATGGACGAGGCGTTTTCGACAGCGGCGCTCGTTCCGATCGACGAAGCCACCCTCGACCGCCAGCGAACCGCCGACGAAATCGCGGCGATGGTGGGCGACATGCCCGGGCTCGAGGAAGAGTCTCTGCGGCTCGCTGCCGAGCTCGATGCGATCGACGAGGTTGAGCGGATCACCGACACCGGCGAGCATTGAGCCATGACCGTTGCCCACCCCACCGTCAACGCCGCCCAGGCTAAGCAACTTCCGGGGTTGGATAGCCCCGCAAGTTTGACCGAGTCGATGGCGCGCGCCGCCGCGATCCGCGATCGGGCATGGGGGCGCACGCTCACGTGGTCACCCAAGGTGTTCCTTCCCCTCACACGATTATGCCGAAATCGTTGTGATTATTGTTCTTTTAGACGTAAGCGGAGAGACCCTGGCGAGCACACGATGTCGCCCGAAGATCTCGAACGCGAGCTGGTTCGGGCCCGCGATGCCGGCGCCATTGAAGCGCTGCTCTGCCTCGGCGACGAACCCGAGAGCGCCTATCCCGGCTACGCGCGCCAGCTGGCCGGCTGGGGATTCGATTCGACCGTCGCCTACCTCGAGTTCGCGGCGCGACGCGCGCTTCATCACGGGCTCCTGCCGCATACAAACGCTGGCGTCCTCGACGCCGACGCGATGGCCCGACTGCGCCCGGTCAACGTCAGCCTCGGACTGATGCTCGAAAACGCCAGCGAGCGGCTCTGTGAACGGGGAATGCCGCACCACCGCGCGCCCGACAAGCGCCCCGCGCGCCGCATCGAAATGCACGAGAAAGCCGGCGCACTGCGCATACCCTTCACCTCTGGCCTGCTGCTCGGCATCGGCGAGACCTGGCAAGAACGCGTGGACACGGTCGACGTCATCGCCCGGCTGCACGCGGCCGGCGGCCATATCCAGGAGGTCATCGTGCAGAACCTTCGTGCTCATCCGGACACCGCCATGGCGGGTGCGATCGATCCTGCGCAAGCCGACGTCGCCGCGACCGTGGCCATGGCGCGCCAAAGACTGCCCGACGACATCTCGGTCCAGGCCCCACCCAACCTCAACGGCGGCGCGATCGAGCTGCTGATCGCGGCGGGGATCAACGATTTCGGCGGCATCTCGGCGGTCACGCCCGACTTCATCAACCCCAACCACCCGTGGCCCCACATCGACAACTTGGCCGAACGGGTTGGCGCCTGCGGCTTCGAGTTGCGGCCGCGATTGCCGATCTACGCCAGCTACCTGGACGACACGTGGCTCGATCCGAGCCTTCACGCTGCCGTGAACGATGTGCTGGACCGATTCCCACAGATCGACCGTCCCCCCCTCACACAGAGAGCGACATGACCGACAAGCTGGCCGACGTGGTCACCCTTCCCCGCCGCCTCGACGCGGCGGTCGCCCGTGCGCTTGAGAAGGCGCTGACGGGAGACGAGATCTCGGTGCCCGACGCCTTGACGCTGAGCGCAACGCGGGGCCGGGAGCTCCGAGCGCTGTGCGCGGTCGCCGATGAGCTTCGCAGGCGCCAGGCGGGCGACGATGTCAGCTACGTGGTGAATCGAAACATCAACTTCACCAATGTATGCGTAAAAGCATGTCACTTCTGCGCTTTTTCGAGGAAGTTGCGCGCTGAAGATGGGTACTTTCTCGACCGCGACGCGATTATCGAGCGAACACGCGTGGCCGTTGAGCATGGCGCGACAGAAGTCTGTCTGCAGGCCGGCCTCGCCCCCGATCTCGGACCCCGGTTCTACATCGACCTCGTGGCGGCGTTGCACGACGCGTTTCCCAGCATCCATCTGCACGCGCTGTCACCCGAAGAGATCAAGTACGGCTGCAAAGACGCCGACATGGACGTTCGCTCCTACCTGGCCGAGCTCAAGGACGCCGGTCTTGGCTCGTTGCCTGGCACCTCGGCCGAGATCCTCGACGACACAATGCGACAAGCCATCAGCCCGGGGCGCATCACGGTGGCGCAATGGCTCGAGGTCATCACGACCGCGCACGAGCTCGGCATCCCGACGACGTCAACGATGATGTTTGGCCACGTCGAAACGGCCGAAGACCAGGTCCGCCACATGGCGCTTCTGCGCGATATTCAGCACCAGACCGGCGGGTTCACGGAGTTCGTACCGCTCTCGTTCGTGCACGCCGAGGCGCCGCTGTTCGCGCAAAGCAAGGTCGACGGTGTGCAGCCAGGACCGACAGGAATCGATGTGATTCGGCTCTACGCGCTGGCCCGACTGATGCTTGGCGCCACGTTCACCAACATCCAGGCGTCATGGGTCAAAGAAGGCCTGCGGATGGCCCAGGCGTTGCTGGATTGCGGCGTCAACGACCTCGGCGGCACGCTGATGAACGAGTCCATTTCGACGACAGCCGGCGCGAGCCACGGCCAGCTGGTCACCCCGGCCAACCTGCGCCACGTGATCCGCGCCGCCGGGCGGGTTCCTGTCCAGCGCAACACCATCTACGGGACGCTGCGACGCTTTGATGACCCGGAAAACGACGGAGACGAGGCGCTTAATGCTGTCACCGATGTCGCCAAGACGTTCGGCAGCTACGACGAGCTCGCTGCGAGCGACGAGCACCGCTACACGTATCGCCGCTGACATCGCGGCTAGACGCCGATCTTGGTCAACTCGTCGATGTGAATCGCCTCGGTTTCGTCCGAGAAATCGCCATCGATACGGTCGCTGCCGCTGGTCACGCGGACATTCGGGTTGACGTCGATAGCGCGCTTGCCGCCCCAGGTCGACTTGATCTCGTCGTCGTGATCGTCGGCGGCCCGCATCACACCCCAGACCGACATGCGCAGCTCGTTTTCATCGAGGTTGGCGCCCATGATGCCGTGCTTGAAGACGATGTCGTTGTTCTCGGCGAGGGCGAACGCGCCGAAATCGTGCTGCATGTTCAAGCGCAGCAGGTGTTCGAGCAGGGCTTCGTCCACGCGGGCCCCGGAGACGACCGTCGCGCGCACCAGGACGAGCGCGTCGTCATGCCACGGCAAGATCATCACCTCGACCTCGGCGCTACCGACCTCGACGGCGAATGTGGACGTGTGCTGGGCGGCGGTGCAGTGATCGCCGAACAGGCCGATCATCAGGCGCGCAACGCGCTTGTAGACCGACTTCTGCTGGTCGGATTGGAACGTGATGACCATGGGCGCCCCTTGCGCGGGTCGGGCGTGACGTTTCGCGATAGGACATCATCGCCGGCAACCGACGCAGACGCAAAACGAGGCGCGCAGAAGCGCCGCCAGGACGACTCAGGCGTCCGCGAGACTCGCGCAGCGGATGCAGGTGGTGGCGTATGGCAGCGCCTTGAGGCGGCCGGGTTTGATGGGGTTGTCACAGCGGACGCAATCGCCATAGACGCCCTCATCGATCCGCCCAAGGGCGTGCCTGATCTGCTGGATCTCGGCCAGGCCGACATCGTCCAGACCTTCGAGGACTTGGTCATTTTCCTGGCGCTGAGCCTGTTCGGGGAGCGTCGCGTGCATCTGGCGGCGCAGGTCGCGCTCGATCGCGTCGATGCGGGTAACAAGGCGCTCAAGGCGGGCTTCGAGCTCAGTGCGAACAGCGGTGAGGTTGGCTGTCATTGGGTTCTCCGTCGGGCGCGGGGGTCGAGGTCAGTAGCGGTGCGCCCCCTCAAAGATAGACGCGTCGCAAGCGCTTCCAATGGCGACGGGGAGTGACGGGCGCCTCACAAGTGTCTGTATTTATTGCGTTGATCAGCAGTTCTTTGCGCTGCGGGCGGAGCGGGTCAGCCAAGCAGGGTCGAACCGACAGCGAGAACGGTGCGGGCGAGTTCGACGCGATCGGACGCCTTTTTCATCACCGTTGCAGCTTCGTGAACCGCGAGGTCCGGCGCGTTGAACGCATCACCGTGTTCGACGACGAACGCATCGAGCAGGCCGTCGTATCGAGCGGCGACAGCGGCGGCGCTGGGGGTAACGCCGTCGACCTCTCCTAACATGGCCGCGAGTGGGCCTTTCACGGCGCGCCCGCCGACGATGGGCGACACCCCGACAACCGGTCTGGCGGCGACCGCTTCGGACGCGCCAGTTAGCGTGGTGATGGGCTCGATGGAGACATAGGGATTGGACGGCGCGAGGACCACCAAATCGGCCAGTTCGATCGCCGCGATGACGCCAGCCGCGGGCTCGGTGGTCCCTTCGTACGCGATCGATTCTACCGCAGGTGCCCGTTGCTGCACGAGCCATCGCTGAAAAGGCAAAACGCCGAGGTCACGGGTGGTGACAAACGTCGCACGGGGGCGGTCGGCCATCGGTAAGACCGTCGCCTCGACCCCGAGAGCCGCGCAGAGCTCGGCCGTGACGCTCGACAGAGGCTCGCCGCGGCGCAAGCGCTCGGTTCGGGCAAGGTGTGTTGCGAGGTCGCGGTCACCCAGGTTGAACCACGATTCGCCGCCGAAGCGGGCCATCATGTCGCGGGCGGCGAAGGTCTCGTCGGCCAGCCCCCAGCCGCGTGCGCGGTCGGACAGCCCCGCGAGCGTGTACATGACGGTGTCGACGTCCGGGCTGATCCACAGGCCCCAGTGTTCGAAGTCGTCGCCGGTGTTGACGATGCATGTGAGCCGGGAGCCGAGCAGGCGATACAGGCCGTCCACGAGCCGCGCGCCACCGACACCACCGGTCAAGACGACCACGCGTCGCAGGTGGTCGAATTCAGTCGGGCCGGCAGCATTCATGCGTACAAATCCAGGTCCGGGTCGCGGATCAGCGCCGCGGCGCCCCCATCGCCCAGGTCGTACTGGGCGCCCCGAATCCGCACGACTGGGGTCCCTTCATCGGCCTGGCCGATCAGCAAATCTGCCGCCGCGGCGAGTGCATCCGCCGTGGCCGTCACCGTGTGTTCGAGCACCCGCCCGAGCAAATCGACATCGCCGCGCCGGTCACGGAGCGCGGCAATACCGGCGCACCCGATCGCGGCACCAACCGTCCCGTTTCGAAATGGACGGCCGAACGAATCACTAATGATAACGGACAGTTCAATTCCGAAATACGCATCAACACTTGACTTGATGTCAGCGGCAGAAGCGTCCGGGTCGACCGGCAACAGGATCCACGTACCGACCTCGGCGACGTTGCTCGAGTCGACCGCTGCGTTTGCGACCACAAAGCCGAGCTCATGGCGCGCGATCAGCACACCGGGCGCCATGCGCGAGATCGATGCGCTCTGATCGAGCACCACCTGCACCTGGCGGGGATCCTTGCCGGTGGCTTCGGCGACTCGGGCGGCTTCTTCGCCGACCACGACGTCTTCGGGGAAGACCGTGCGCCCCTCGCAGCGGGAGATGAGCTTGGACGCGACGACGAGAACATCGCGATCCACCAGCTGCATTTCGGCTCGCTCGAGGGCGTCGAGAATCAGCGCAGCGGGGTCGTCACCGGCGCGCGCGATGGCGACGGCGGGCACAGCGGTCAGGTTGACGTCAGCCATCATGGCGCGGACTGTACGCCACAAATTCGCACCACGGGAGCACCTGACATGAAGATCGGAATCATCGGCGGGACCGGCAAGGAAGGCCGCGGACTGGCGTTGCGATGGGCGACGACCGGCCATGACGTGATCATCGGGTCGCGCCACGCCGAACGTGGCGAAGCCAAGGCCGCTGAGCTCGACGCCGGACGAGGCCGCATCTCGGGGGGCGGCAACGCGCGCGCTGCGGCTGAAGGCGAGATCGTGGTCCTGGCCGTGCCCTACGGCGCTCATGGTCCCACCCTCACCGCGATGCGCGATCACCTGCGCGGTCAACTCCTGATCGATATCACCGTCCCGCTGAGGCCACCGAAGGTTCGCCTCGTGCACCTGCCGGAAGGAAACGCCGCGGCCCTCGAAGCGGCCGCCATCGTCGGCGACAAAGCGATCGTCGCCGCCGCCTTGCATCACGTGAGCAGCGCGCACCTCGCCGATCCGCATCACGAGGTCGATTGCGACGTCCTGGTCTGCTGCGACGACAAGGAAAAAAGGGCGGTGGCGATCGGCGCGATCGAAGCGCTGGGCTTGCGGGGTATCGATGCCGGGCCGCTCCGAAATGCCATCGCGCTCGAGGCCATGACGCCCGTGCTGCTGCACATCGCGCGGCGCTACAAGGCGTCCGGTCCGGGCCTGCGCATCAGCGGCCTCCCTTGATTGTTGCGGTCCTTCCGGTAACTTGTAGGGGTCACGAAAGAAAACGCTGCGCCCAACTGCTGCTGGCCCCCAACCCCCAGCCTGTCGGCGCATGGGAGCGAACATGCGCACCATGACCCTTATACTTGCGACCCTCTTCTGCCTCGGCTTCGCAGGCTGCAGTGAAAAGAAGAAACAGGGTGAAACCTGCAAGCGCCACAGCCAGTGCGAAGCTGGACTTATCTGCAGCTCCGTGGACCAGAAGTGCCACACCAAAGAGTCTGAACGTGCCACGCGAAAGGCGGCCGCAGGAAAAGCGAAGAGTGAGCGCCTGAAAAAAGCGCAGAAATAGCTCGGTTCCCGTCGCGGTTGCGCGGCGCGAGCGTTCCGCGGATGATCCGGCCTGCTTTCGCGCACCGCCTTGACTCTGCGCGCTCAACCGACGGGCCCCGCGGCCCCCTCGACAATGTCGCCCCCGGTTCCCGGGCCTCTGACAGCTGAATCTCCGCCCGCAGATGTTGCGCGCTGCCGAATCTACGACTGCAGAGTCCTCACGACCGGGTCGCGACAACCGGAGCTTCCATGCGCCTCGGACTCATGCTCGGCTATTCGGGCGCGAGCATCAAACTCGACATTCCTCTCATCCAAGAAGCGGAACGCATCGGCTACGACTCGGTCTGGACCGCCGAAGCGTGGGGCTCAGACGCCGTTTCGCCGCTCGCCTGGATCGGCGCGCAGACATCGAAGATCCGGCTCGGCACCGCGATTATGCAGGTCCCGGGGCGCACCCCCGCGATGACGGCGATGACCGCCATCACGATGGACCAGTTGTCCGGTGGGCGGTTCATTCTCGGCCTCGGAACATCGGGGCCACAGGTCGTCGAAGGCTGGCACGGACAGCCGTTTTCCAAGCCGCTGTCGTGGCTGAAGGAATACATCCACATCGTGCAGGAGATCTTCGCGCGCGAAGGGCCCCTGACGCACGACGGAAAGCGCTACCAGATCCCGTTTCGTGGCGAGGGTGCGACCGGCCAGGGCAAGCCGCTCAAGTCGATCATTCACGGGCGACCGGACATCCCGATCTGGACCGGCTCGATGGCACCGAAGAGCCAGGCGTTTTGCGCTGAACACTGCGACGGCGTCCTGCTCACCTGCTTCAACCCGGAGCGGCCGGAGGTCATCCTCGACCAGCTGCAGGTCGGCTTCGACGCCAGCGGCGGCAAGAAGAGCCTCGACAACTTCGAGCTTGCGCCGACGGTCGCGGTCGCCCTTGCGCCGGAGCCGTTCATCGACCAGGCCCGCATGGCGCTCAAGCAATCGCTCGCGCTCTACATCGGTGGCATGGGGTCGCGCACGACCAACTTCTACAACGCGTACCTGCGCCGCGCCGGGTTCGAAGAGGACTGCATCCGCATCCAGGACCTCTACCTCGACGGCAAGAAGAAGGAAGCGATCGCGGCGGTGCCCGATAAGATGGTCGACACATTGTACCTCGTGGGCGACAAGACGCGCATTCGGGATCGCCTGCAGGTTTGGAAGGAGTCGCCGGCAACCACGCTGCTCGTGGGCGCCAGGCAGCCCGAGGCGATTCGTCTGATCGCTGAACTGAACGCCGAATGAAGACCGGGCTACGGCTGCTCGCTTACGCGGTCGCCCTGGTCCTGACGGTCGTGCTCACCGCCGACGTCGAAACCGTTGCGTTCACCGTGATGGACGGGCGCGTTGTCGTCGAGCTCGTCAGCTGCTGCACACGCCCCTCGACAGGCAAAATCAACCCCGAGTGGGCCCCCGATCCGGCCAATTCGGGGGAGTGGATGCCCGTCGTCGACCCCGACGGAGCGGCGTATCCCGCCGGGCACAAGCACGACGCGTACTTCACCGGCAAAAAGGCGCCCGCCAAGCCCGCCGGACCGTCCAAGCGCTACGTGTACGCCGAAGATGCTCCGCTTTCCGTCAAGCTGGCCGACCGATTCGTCGGGCTGAAATACGTCAGCTTTCCACAGTTCGACGCCGACCCCGACGGCAGCCTGACACCCAAGGGGCTGGACGAGGTGAAAGCGTCGCTCAAGCGCATTTACGGCGACGATGCGTTCATCAAGAAGATCGGCGAAGGTGGCTTCCAGGTCGTGTTCCTGGTGTTTCCCAAGAAGGGTCGCAAGGTCGTCGCCAAGGTCCGCAAGATCCCGCCGACGCTGTCCTTGCCGGTGCGCAAACAGAACATCGACAACGCCATCTGGGATATGCGGCGCGACCTCGCGATGGAGGTCATCGCTGTTGGCGCCGTGCGACGGGCGACATACCGGCTCGCGGACGGAACACCGGCGCCTTTCCTCGTCGACGGCAAACCGGCGCGCCTTACCAACGGGCCGCCGGTCGCGCTTGCCCGAGTGGCGTCCATCACCAACACCGCCCTGCTCGCCCGCGGCATCGTGCAACAGGAGCTCGTCAGCTTCCGCGCTTCCAAGCCATTCAAGGCGTACATGAAAGAGGACCCGGAGAAGCCCGACGGATGGCGACAGCGCGCGGTGAAGCTCGCCGAACAGGCCACCGACGCAAACGCAGACGACGTCGCGACGTTCCTCGACAAGTTCTACAAGCCGTCCAAGTTCGGGCCCGATGTCATCAAGATCCACGCGTGGCTGCAGGGATGTCGCAAATACCGGCGGTTTCCGACGATCGCGACGATGTGCAGACTCGCGCGCGTTTCGTACAACATTCCAGACGATTTCGACGACCGCCTACGGGCGCTCGAGCAGCTCTACCGAGACACCGCCGGCGAAGTGATTCGCTTTCATCGGCACAATTTCTACGACGGCAGCGGCAACGATGCGGCGGACGGGAAGGTGCGCGAGGTCGGGATCGACTACAACCATGGCCGCAACGCCGGCTGGGATGCGCCCGCCGGGCAGTTTGCGCTTTGGGACTGGTAATCGCCGGACATTCGGCGAGGGGAGGCCGCGATGGCCAGGTTGAGCATCGTCGTGCTTGCGCTGGGCGTGATCGTCGGCTGCAGCGATCCGGAGCCCGAGGGCAAGGACAATGGCGACAAGGACGCGGCATCGGTGGCCGATTCGACCTCGGACGCCACCACTTCTGGCGGCGGCGATAAGGCAGCAATGAAGCTGGTCGAGGCGGTCAAAGAGACCGAGTCCTGGCAAATCGCCGGCCTCAAGGCCCCTGTGCACGTGGTGCGAACCAAGGGCAACGTTGCGCACATCTACGCCGCTGATCGCGCGGATCTGTCGCGGGTGCATGGATTCGTCGCCGCCCGTGACCGGTTCTTCGTCATGGACATGATGCGGCGCCTCGGACAGGGCCGAGTCAGCGAGGTTTTCGGCGACGTCGCGCTCGGGGCCGATATCCAGTCGCGCGGGACCGGGATGACGATGGTGGCCGACCGGGTCTGCAACGCGCTGAGCGACGAGATGAAGACCATCGTCGACGCGTACGCCGCGGGCGTGAACGCGTACATCGCCGCTGTCAAAGCCGACAAGCTGCCGCCACCGTCCGAGCTGAAGTTGGCCTCGGGCTTGCTGGGGTACAAGCAGCCGTCCGACGCGATGCACGCGTTCGAGCGGCGCGATGTGTGCGCTGCGGTCGCTGTCGTCCTCTTCCAGCAGGGGTATGAGAGCGACGACATCAAGCGGGCGGCGCGTCGTGCGTCTGTGGAGTCCGCAACGCAGAGCAAGAACCTCGCCGGATGGCGCAGAAAGGGGCTGCTGACCGACGTCATCGGTCGCCAGGCGCCGTTGTACAAGGTGACGACGACACCAGGATATGGACTGGACGGAACCGCAAGCCCGCCTCCACCGCAGGGTGGCGCCGCCAACTCTGCGTCCGCTTCCAAGGTGCCGGCAACCGGGACGAAGACGGTACACAACCTCGCCCACCTCCGACGGCCGCCTCATTTTCCGTCCTACGCGCAGCTGAACGCGTTGAGCGGACGGCTTGATGCGTTCGGGGATCGCCTCGGCAAATCCGAGCGTGGCAGCTTCGGCAGCAATATCTGGGCGGTCGCGGGCACACACACGAAGTCGGGCGGCGCCCTGCTGGCCTCAGACGGCCACCTGTCGCTGTCGGTGCCGGCGCTGTTTTGGCAAATCGGGCTCGACACCGCGGTCTTCGGCGGCGGCAAGACACACCAGACCGGTTTGACGTTCGCCGGCTTGCCTGTGATGGCGGCCGGCACCAACGGTGACCTCGCGTGGAGCAACACGTACCTCTACGGCGATATCACCGACTACTACGCCGAACAACTCACGTTGGACGCCGCCGGCGCGCCGGTTTCGATCGTGCACGGCGGCGAGACCAAGAAGCTCATCAAGGTCGTGGAGAAGTACGACACGGCCAAGGTCAGTCTGTTGGGCAGTCCCGGCGGCAACAAGAAGATCGCGCGCTACGAAACGTGGGACGGCCGCCGGCTCGTCGACATCGAAGGCCGGGTGCCGACCGAGGAAGAGATCGCCGACCCGTCCAAGCTCAGCAAGGGCGAGACCATGGTCAACCTCCTGGGCGAATGGGTGATCCCCGGCGACAAGAACAAGGACGGCAACATCACCGCCATCACCATGGACCTGACCACGTTCGATGTCGGGGACACGCCGACGTTCGTCGACCGGATCGGCCACGCGAAAACGGTCACCGAGGCGCGCAATGCTCAAAAAGGGCTGGTCGGTTGGGCGCAGAACACGATGTACGCCGACCGCCACGGCAACATCGCCTACTCGGGCTACAACCCCACTCCCTGCCGTTCCTACCTCGAGAGGGTCAACGGCACGTTCGCGGCCGACTCCAACCCACAGGAGCTGCTCGACGGCGCGAAGTATCGCGGCTTTGTGGTGTCGCTCAAGAGCAACGGCGAAGCTGACGAAGAGGCCGATAGTAAGGATCCTTATAAATGCCTCATACCGTTTGGACAGTGGCCGCAGGCACAGAATCCTTCGAAGGGTTACATCGTCAACGCGAACAACGACTTCTCGGGCACCAGCGTCGACGGCGTGTTCGGCAACGACAAGTGGTATGTCGGCGGCCCCTGGGTGCTCGGCCTGCGCGCCAAACAGCTCGACGATGCGGTCGCCGCAGCCGCTTCCAGCAAGAAGGCCGATATCCCCTCGATGCAGGCTGCCCAGGCGCTGCACAAGTCGCTGTTAGGTTGCACGGTGGCGCCGATTTTCAAGTCGGCCGTGGCCCGCGCGAAGGCGCTGGCTGCCAAGGATAAGACCAACCTCAACGCCGACGAGAAGGACGCCGTCGCAGCGCACGCCAAGGTCAGCAAGGCCGCCGATGACGCCATCGCGCGCATGGACGCATGGGTCAAGCGCGGCTGTCCGGCCGAATCCGGGGTCGAGACGTTCTACCACCAGCCCACGGCGGACCAGAAAACCGACGCCGTCGCGACGATGATCTTCAACGCTGCGTTCGCCGAGCTGCTCGGCGCGATCTGGGCCGATGAGGGCGTGCACCTCGACGCCGTCGACGTCCTGCGTGCGACCATCACGATTCTACAGGGCCGCGGTAAGGACAACCCCGCCAAGCTGGCGTCATGGCGCATCCCGACCGAAGAGAGCGTGTTCTTCGACAACGCCGTAACCACGCACGAGGAGACGAGCGATACAATCCTCATGCAGGCGCTCGCCAACGCGTTGACCAAGCTCGCCAGCAAGGAAAAGTTCGGCACCGACGACGCGAGCAAGTGGCTGTGGGGGCTGGAGCACGTGGTCGAGTTCAAGTGGCTGCTGGCGTCATTCCTGGACGGCCAACCGGCGCTCGCCAGCATCGGGGAGCTGTTCTCGATCACACCTGCCAAGGTTCCGCTGGCCGACAAGTTCGACAAGGGCGACCCGCGCAAGAACCTCGAAGGATTCCCGCGTCCCGGCGACTACGGCGGACCGGACGCAGCGGCTCCCAACGCGATTCGTGGCTACAACGGCGGCGCCGCGTCGTGGAACTTCCGCTACAGCCACGGACCGGTCATGCGGATGGTCATCGAGCTTGGGCCGGGCGACGCCAAGAAGGGCGAAAACATCATCCCCGGCGGCCAAAGCGCGCTGACGGACAGCGACAACTTCGATGACCAGGTGCGGGTCTGGCTCGGCAACAAGACGTGGACGATGCCGTTGACCGTCGAAGCCGTGACGAAGGCCGCGATCGGCCGCGAAGTGTACCGGGCGAAGTAGCTGGGGGCCGCAACGATGCCGTACGGCATGAAACAGCGACGATCCGGCGTGAAACCGCCGTCTGTCGGGCTGCCCATCGCGGTCGCCTCGTTTGCGGTTGCGTTGTCGATCGCCTTGCTGGTCGGCTGGACGATCATCATCCTTCAGTATAGCGAATTGTCGCAGCGCTTTGCTGAACATTCATGGCTACTTCCGACAGGTATTGTCGCGTTTTCGATCATCTTGCTGACGCTCGTTCTCGGGAGCATTTACCTGGTTCGGCAGATGCTCGAAGCCCGCCGCCAGGTGAAGTTCATCGACTCGGTGACCCACGAACTGAAGAGCCCGTTGGCCTCGATTCGACTCGGCCTGGAGACGCTAGCTCGCAGCGGCATCGCAGACTCGCAGCGCGAACAACTGCGGCAGATGATGTTGGAGGACGTCGAGCGGCTTAATGCGTTCATCGAACGTGTGCTGCAGGCGAGTCGCTTGCCGGTGGACCGGGTCGGCCAGGAGGTCGATGACATTCCGATGCGCGCGATGGTCAACGACTGCGTGGAGCGGGTGCGGCGCCGGTACAACACCGACCGGTCTTGTTTTCACATGCAGGTGCCCGACGACATCGTGCTGCGCAGCGATCGCACGGCGCTCGAGGCCGTGCTGACCAATCTGTTGGACAATGCGGTGAAATACAGCGACGCGCCGCCCAACATTGAAGTTCACGCGCGACGCAGTAACGGCGACGTGGTGATCGACGTGCGCGACAAGGGAATCGGCATCCCGCGCGCGCAGCTGGGCCGGATCTTTGACCGTTTCCACAGGGTCCCGACGACCGAGGTGAGCAAACGCAAGGGCACGGGACTGGGCCTGTACGTCGTCAAGGGGCTGGTCGATCAGCTCGACGGCCACGTGCAGGTTGATTCGGAAGGGACCGGCAAAGGCACAACAATGACCGTCGTCTTGCGCAGCGCGACATGAACGAGACAAGATTGGGCGAGATGAGCGAGATGAGCGACGACCCAATCCGCATCCTCCTGGTTGACGACGAGGACCATCTCGCGGCGGGCTTGAAGCTCAACTTTGAGCTCGAAGGGTATGCGGTCGATATCGCCGCGACGACGCGCGAGGCTGCCCGCTTGTTGGTGCGGCCCGATGCGTTCGCCGCGATCGTGTTGGACGTGATGCTGCCCGATCTGGACGGGTTCACGCTGTGTCAAAGGCTGCGCGATTCGGGCAACTACACGCCCGTCATCATGCTCACGGCGCGCGCCGACCCCGAAGATCGCGTGCGCGGACTCGAGGCGGGTGCCGACGATTACCTGGTCAAGCCATTCCTGCTCGATGAGCTGCTCGCGCGGGTTCGTAGCCTGATTCGGAGGGCGCGCTGGGACCAGGCGCGCGCCGGTGGGGCCGCCGTGGCCGATACGCTGCAGTTTGGCGAAGCGTCGGTCGATTTCGCGACGTGTGAGGCGACGATTCGCGGCCAGCCGCTGCACCTGACGCGCCTTGAGCTCGATCTGCTGAAGTACTTCGCCGAGCACCCCGGGCGGGTTCTGTCGCGGCAAGAGCTGCTTGAAAACGTCTGGCACCTGCGCAACTACCCAAACACGAGGACGGTCGACAACTTCGTGGCACGGCTGCGCAAACACTTCGAACCCCAGCCGCGACGACCGGTGCACATCCTCAGCGTCCGCGGTGCTGGGTACCGCTTTGTGGCCAATCCCTGAAAGCGCCCACCGCCTTTAACTCGCGGCGATTTAACAAGCCGCCGGGCACGGGCTAACGTGGGACCACTGCAAACACCGGGACCGCGAGGAATCGATGGCCACGATCGTCGTCAAGCTGCGTGGACGCGAGATGAAGCGTCACGCAATTGTCAGCAAAATCACCCGCATCGGCCGCGACACGACGAATGACGTGTCCATCGACAACCCGGGCATTTCGCGCGTCCACGCATCGGTGCGCTACCAGGGCGGCCGCTTTCACGTGGTCGATGAGGGCAGCGTCAACGGCATCTTCGTCAACGGCGACGAGATCGATGATCTCATCCTGGCGGACGGCGACGAGATCCAAATCGGTAAGTTCACGGCCGTCTTCCTGGACGCGGGTGGCGCGCATCCGCAGGACCTGCTGAGCGGTCCCGTCGGGCACACGACCCCGGTCAATCCGGTCGAAACAACGGCGATCTCCCTCAACGATCTGCACAAGATGATCGACTCGCGGCGCGAGGAAGCGGGCAAACACGACACGGCTAACGTTCGCAAACCGAAGCCCCCATCAAACCCGCCGCATCGCCGCTTTGACACGTTCGTTGGCGCGCCCGAAGACACCGCCGGAGAGGACAAGACGCAGCAGCTGCTTGTTGTCGCGATAGGCATGATGGGCGTAATCGTGCTTGCGCTCGCCGGCATCGTTGTTTACTTGGTCACCAAGTCCTGAGCGTCGCGCCTCTGCCGCCGCTCCTTGCCAGTCCCCGTTTCGGGTCGGCGTGAAGGTGGACGAAAGGGGGCCGCCATGCCGCTGCGTGTACGACTCGACCAACTGACGAGCGGCCCGCTACGCGAAGACCGCAAGCTCGCCATGGACTGGTGCGGCGAACGGCTGGGAAACCACTTTCAGGCCAAGGAGTCGGCGTTCCAGGTCGCGATCGAGGTCCGGCGGGCGGCGCAAGTCGTCGAAGCCAAGTGCCACATCGTCGGTGCCTTCGACCTTGGCTGTAGCCGTTGTGGCGACACCGTCACGTTGCGCGTCGATACGGTGTTCACGCACCGCTTCGTTCCCTCGGGCGGTCTCGATGCAGGCGACAGCGATGAATCGGAGTCCTTGTTCACGGCCGATCCGGACGTCAGCGAACACGACGGGCGCGAGGTCGACTTGGCCCCCCTCTGCGTCGAATACACCATCTTGGCGATCCCCTACGCGCCGTCATGCGTCGATGCGCCCGCTGGACCCTGTGAGAAATGGTCAGATGAGCCCGCGGTGTTCGGCGACGTGCCGCCGGAAGAGGACGAAGAAGATCTGTCGCCGTGGGCCGCACTCAAGGGGCTCAAGCTCCCGAGCAAGAACGAGCAGTCCTAGAAGATCCGTCCAGGCAGCTGCTCATCGCTATCCGGCGGGTTCGCTCACCGCGGTGAACTCAGACTCGTCTCGGAACCCATCAAAGGGCGGGCCTGGCCACGAATTCCCCGCGGGCAGGCGCTGGCAACCGGACGCTTCGGCCAACTCGCGGACCAACTTCTGCCATGCCGTCCGACGATCGGCGCCGGGAGCCAGGCGATCGAACGCGAACGCTTCCACGGGAATGCGGATGTGGCGCGACGATGTGTCCCCGCTCCGCACACGCAGGTCTGTGAGCAAAGCCGAGCGCGCTCGGGTTCCCGGTGGTCGATACAGCTGCACCATCCCGGTCGTGATCGAAACGACGTCGGCGACAAGAACGTCAAACTCGGTGCCGTCGGCGGTTTCAAGCATCCACTTGCTCTTGTCGCGGCCGACAACACGGCAATGCAGAACGGCCCGGGTGACCTCGGGCAAGGGGCTCGCGACCTGCGGCTCGGCGGTCGATGCCGCGGCCGGTGAACCTTCCGTAGACCGGGTCGGGGGAGATGGGGCGGCCGATGCCGGGGGCGCTGCGGTTCCCGGGTCGGTCTGTCTAAGCTGTTTGCGCGCCGCTCGTGGATCGATGGCGGCGCGTGGACCGGCCTCGCCCCCCAGCAACTTGACCGGTGGCTGCTCGAGCATCTGCGTCGGTTCTTCGTCGAGCGGATCGGCAACGCCGTCCGCTTCGGGCTGCGTTTCCCCAACCGTTGGGTCGCGGTCTTGGCGCTGCCGGCCACGGGGCGTCGGTGCCGACTCCGCGATGGATTTTACAGCGGCGGCTGCGTTCGCGTAATGCTGGGTTCGTTCGCCGTCGGTCGGTGACCCCGGCGCCGCGGCGGGCGGGCTCACAGGAGTTGGGGCGGGCTCGGCATGCGGTGGCTGCAGCGTCGGCGCGGGCGCCTGCGGCTGGGTTGCCGTGGCAACTGGCGTCTCCGAAACCTGCGCCAACACCGGGATCTTCGCCGCAGCCGTCTCGCGAATGGGTGACCCCTGCAGCACCGTAGTCGGCGTCGCGGACTCGCCGTCAACAACAGGGGTCTGCCACTCGCGATCGGTCTGGCGCAACGGCCGCTGTGGACGTTCTTCCGCCGTCACGGGGCGCACAGGAGCGATATCTGTGGCCCGCACTGCGGAGCGGACGGGAGAGGGCCGCGACGATCCGGGCATCGCCAACTCGGGCGCCTCGAGGTCCTCCGCCGGCGCGCCGCGAATCGACTCGGCCGCGAACGCCTCTGCTTCGGAGGGCAGCAGATCGGCGATCATCGCTTCGACCGAAAGGTCCATCTCGGTCCCCTTGCCTGCCACGTCGCCAAGCAAGCCCCCCATGTCGATGTCATCTTCGGTCGAGCGGTCTTCGATACCCGGCTCGTTGGCCCGCGTCTTGCGCAGGTCCTCGTTGGACTGCCAGTGCATCGGCCGGTCATCGACGACTGGCTCGTCGCCCTTGGTGCGCCGGCGGGGTTTTTCCCAGTTCCAGATCGTGCCGCGGTTGTCCGTTGGCTCTGCGAAACCCAGCGGCGTATGCAGCGTCATCGAACCAACACCGGCGGTTTGCAGGTCTCCCGCGAAACTTCCGCCGACAGCGGCCACCGGTTCGGGTGGATCGGCGCCCGGGAGTCTGGCTTCGAGCCCGCTCGATTTCAGCCACAAGGCAACGGCCGCGCCGAATCCAAGACAGAAAAGATCGACGAACATGCGCTGGTCGGTGTCGGTGAAGAACGCGCCAAACGCCTCTTTCGCAGCGAAATAGCCGATATAACTCCACGCAGGGGCGTCGAAACGGCTCTTCGTGCCGCCGAAATGGGTCTCGAACACCACGCGCCTCTGCCAAAAACGCGCCACGAACGCGCCGATGACGAACGCGACAAGGGGCGACGCGCCGTGCATCAGCTCGCCCGTCGTCCCAAACAACGAGTACAGCAACGCTGCCCACAGCATCGCGGCGACGAGCAACCCCGCGAACGCGGCGTGTCCCCAGGTCTGCTCGAGCAACGGCGCGCCCATCAGGAAGAACAGAGCCGCGTGCAAGATCAGCATCAACCATGAGTCGTGTATGAAGACGTGGGTCAGCCAGTTGGCCCCTGCGTTGCCGCCACCGATCACCGCATAGCGCCGCCATCCGCGTTGCCCATGCGCTTGATTGGCTTGTGCGCAAAGCGCCTCCAACGCGTCTTGGCTACCCTTGGCGTTCGCTTCCCCAGGGAGTTTCCCCGCCAGCTCGGCACGCGCATGTTCAGCGTAGTCCTCGAGCAAATCGACATCGTCGGCCAGCCAGTCGCAATCGGGCGGGAACGAGAGCTCAGGATGCCGCGCCCAATAGCGATGAAATGCGTCCTGCGACATCGAGCTGACGTCATCGATCACGTTCGAGCTCGGCGCCATCACATACGCAACGAGCATCAGGCCCAGCACCACGACAGAGATGACCGGCGTGCCGGTAAGCTCGCTGTCTTCGAATCCGCGCGGCAGAATCATGGGTGCGCCGAGGCTCCCGGTCCGGCCAGCGCAAAGAAGCTGCGCACGGCCGCGGATGCGCGGTCGATTTCTTCGAAGATCAGTGCGTGGCCACTGTGGTCGAAATACTCCAGGTGGGCGTGCGGGATCGCTTCGGCCATCCAGCGACCAGCGCGCGGATAGATCGACCGGCCGCCGTACAAAAGCAGCACCGGTTGGGTGATCGCGCGTACCGTGGCGCGCCAGTCCTGGTTGAGCATATCGTCGGCGAGGCGCAGGGTATCTTCGGGCACACCGCGCAACCCCATCGCCATTCCGGGCGACAACAACGCCTTGATCGCTGTGTGTTCTTCGCTGCGCCACATGCCTCGGAGCCAAGCGCGCCCGAGGCGGCGGGGACGCGCGCGTAGATCCGCGCGGACTTGGGCTACATCCTCGGGATCGAGCGCCCCGAAGAGGCCGTGACTCCACGTGTCGTCCGACAGGATCTTGGGACTCTGATCGATGAAGACAAGCCGCTGCAGCCGCGCATCAGGGCGCTTGCTGAGCAGTTCGAAGATCGTCTGAGCGCCCATGCTGAGCCCGATCGCCCCGGCGCCGGTTGGCGCATAGTGATCGAGGATCTCAGCCAGATCCCGCCCCAGCTGGGCCATGGTCGGCCGGCCGCTGAAACCGTCGGACGATCCGTGGCCGCGTGCGTCGTACAGGATCACCTGGCGGTCGCGCATGAGACGGCGCGCGACGGCCCGCATTTGAGCCGAATCCCCGCAGTAGCCGTGCAACAGCAGCACCGGAGCGCCGCGCTGAGGGCCGGCTATATAGACCGCGAGTCGGCTGCCGTCGGACGTTTCGAAGGTCTCGCGCCGCCAACGACCGGCGGTCGCAAGCGTGTGCCAGACAAAGCGCGTGGCGCCGATGACTGTGGGTGGACGTCGGGTTCGTGACGGCATCGTTGCGGATGTCTCGTTGCGGTTGAATCTGCGCCCATGGTCACCCGATGAACGGCACGTAGCAACGTTGGAACGTGGGCGGCGGTCATCTTCTGGTCACGGACCGAGGCGCAGCCGCGAGGGACGCAAGGCGCATATGCGCCGCACGCTGTGGGAAGGTGTCGAAAAATGACACTTTTTCGGCATCAGGGGCCAGGCGCCGGCCCCTCAACGAAACAACAACCGAGGTCATCGCGGCGTCCGAATGGACGCAACGATGATCGAGGCCGCGAAGAAAGTTGTCCGGTCCCGGTCCGAAGGCCCGTCTTGACACCGCGGACGGCGCACCCAAGCATCCCGAACCGCACGATTGAATCACTTACGCACGGCGTCTAACGCTGGCATTTACGCCCGCGCAACCGCGCTGGAGGACAACATGGGTAACGCAACTGGTCGCTTTGTCTGGTACGACCTCAACACCGAAGATCTCGACAACGCCAAGGCGTTCTACAAATCCGTCGCCGGCTGGACGACCGTGCCATTCGAGGGCGGCCCGATGCCATACGACATGTGGGCTGTCGGCGAAAACACCATTGGCGGCAGCATGCCGCTCGCCGAAGAGGCCAAGAAGATGGGCGCCCCGCCGCACTGGCTCGCGTACGTCGCCGTCGAAGATATCGACGCCACCACCGCTCGCGTCGGCGAGCTGGGCGGCACCGTGTTCGTGCCCCCCACCGAGATCCCCAACGTCGGCAAGTTCAGCGTCATCGCCGATCCGCAGGGCGCCGTCATCGCGCCGTTCCAGCCGGCTGGTGAAATGAACCCACCGCAGGGCGAGATCCCGGTCGGCTTCTTCTCCTGGCACGAGCTCGCAACGTCCGACTGGAAAGCGGCGCGCGCCTTCTATGCGGAGGTGTTCGGCTGGGTCGACAGCGACGCGATGGATATGGGCGACGGCAATATGTACCAGATGTACAAGGCCGACGGCATGGAGTTCGCGCTCGGCGGCATGTTCAACAAACCCGCTGAGATGCCGGTCAGCGCGTGGCTCTACTACATCAAGGTGGCCGACCTCGACGCCGCCGTCGCCACGACGAAGGAGCTCGGCGGCAAGGTCGTCAACGGCCCCATGGAAGTGCCCGGCGGCAGCCGCGTGTGTCAGTGCATCGACCCGCAGGGCGCGATGTTCGCGCTGCACGGTGGGTAAACAGTCGGCAACGATCCACGCGACTTCACATGGCCGCGGGTTCAGGGCGCTACCAGCCTCGAATTCGCCGCCATGTGTCGTTAACAACACCGTCGTCATGCATGTAGTAGCGGTCGTACATCGCGGACGTGATGCAGCTGTGTGCAGGTAGCACACGCACCATGGATCCGATCGGAAGACGATCGTACAGCACGCTGCTGGCGGAAAAGGGGGGCTGCCGCGCACGCTATCGGGCGTTCACGCGGCGGGCGCACCACGAAGGTGCACCTGGTCATTGATGCTTTGGGCCTGCCCGTCGACTTCGCGATCACCGTGGGGCAGCGGCATGACAGCCAGCCAGCGCCGGAACTGATCGCGCGTGTCGTGCCGCGGTGCTTGCTGGCAGACAAGGCCTACGATAGCACCGCGATCCGCGGGCAGCTTGCCTCGATGGACTGCGAAGCGGTGATCCCGAGCAAGTCGGTCGGGCCGACGACCGATGACGGTGGCCAGTCGGAAACGGCGATGTCGTCGACGGTGCAGGAACCGATGAGCGACTGGGCCAGGTCGAAGAAGACACAGTTGCCGGGAGAGGTCGCGCAACCGGTCTCCTCGCGCGGTTCAGGACACGCCGCGGGCGATTTCCTTGGCGAGCTCGGACGAAACGGCGCGCGTGCCGCCGTGGTGCAGAAAGCGCAGGTACAGGCCTGGATAACGCAGAAGAAACGCGGCGAAACCGGACATGTCGAGGCGGAACGCCACGACGTCAGTGACAGCTTCGACCGTTGTTGGTTGCGGCTGATAGTCCGCGATCGAGTCCACGTGTCCGACCAGCTCAGCCGTCATGTGCTCCATGGACACGCCATTGGCGCCCCATTCACGGAGCACGCCGCTTTCGACCAGGAATGCGCTGGCTTCCTCTTCGCCCATCACGCACAACCGCTCGCCGGCGTTCCACGCCTCGCGGATCATCAGGGACTGCAGCTGTGTACGTTGGGCCGTGTTGGTGATGGCGAGCACGGGGTGGGCGTCCATCAGCTCCCACGTGGCCATTTCGCGGTTCGAATAGAGGCGAATCATGCGCTCTTCGATGGGGGTGCCGGCGATAAGTCCGAGGAAGTTGTTCTTCTCCAGCGACAGCAACGTGGCTTCGGAAACAGCGACGACATCGGCCGTGCGCGGGGCCTCGAGCAGCAGCGACGCTTCGCCGAACCACTCGTACATGCCGATGACCTTGAGGATTGTGTCCTCGCGCAGGATCGCGCACTTGCCCGACAGGATGATGTAGAAGTGCCCGCCGGTGTCACCTTCCCAAATCACGGTCTCCCCGGCTGAGAACCGGCGCACTTCGACGTTCTCGAGGAACTCGATCACACGATCCATGGGCAGATCGCGGAAATGCTCGACCGCTCGGAGCGCGCGCAACACGTCGATGCCCGATCGCTGCGGGTGATCGTCCGCTTCAAGGACGATGGTTCCGTCGAGCCCGAGCGGCGCGAGTCGGAGTCCGGAGGCATCGGGCACCGCACCGGACGTCGTGTGCACGAGGTAAAGACGGCCTTTCACGTCATCCGGTAGCGCGCGAAGCGTGTCGGTAGACGTGTGGATAGGCGGCACACCAGCTTCGTGGATAACCACGTCGTGATGCCACGGGAAGTTGATCAACTGGGCGGCCCGGCCCTCGCTCATCACACCTTGTTCACGCACGGCGGCGAGCACTTCGGGGTCGAAAAACGTGTCGCCCGAGTAGGCGAGACTCTTGCCGCCCAGCCAGACCTGGAAGCCGACGGTCGGGATTGAGTGGAACGTGTAGTGGAACTGGAATCGCGCGCCGTTGATGGCCACGTGTTCGCCGATCTTGACGGGGATGAACTCGACGATGGCGGCGAAGCGGGCGGCCGGCAGTCCGGTGAACGCCTCGGCTTTGCGCAGGAAGCTCTCGTAGATGGTCCGCGTCGAGTAGACGCGCACGCGGTCGGCGAGCAGCGCGCGTTGCAGCAAGCCACCGTCGTGGTCGGCGTGGCAGTGGGTCAGGATAACCGCATCGACGGAGCGCGGCGGCACGTCATGTTCCTGCAGCCACCACGTCGCATCGACCGGCGGATCGACCAGGATGCCGCGGCCGTTCGTCCAAAGAATGAACCCCGTCGTGCGGCCGTTCGGGTCGAAACCGTGGCCCGAGCCGAGGATCGTGGCCCCGAGGACAGGCGCGACGAAAGGCGTCGAACGGGTGACTGTGTTGTCTTCTTTGTCGGGGATGCGCAGATCCGGGGGAATCGTCGCGCGGAGCTTCGTCGCGGCGTCGAGTACCTCGTAGCTGCCGTCGTCCTTTGCGGTCACAAGCACGCCGTCGAACGCCGCCTGACCGGACTCCCCGTCGAACAGCACGAAGTCGACCAGGTCAGCGAGCCGCAGCGCCTCGCCGGAAAACGGGTTGCGCCGGAAATATGCGAGCTCGGCGCGCAGATCCGGCATCCAATCGAAGGCATCGGCACCTGCGGGCAGCTCGGGCCGAATGTCGACGTGCACCGGGCCGAACAACGACTCCTGCATCACGGCGCAAACGCGGTCGCGTTGTTCGGGCGTGCACACCAGGCGGGCACGGCGCCGCTGGCAAAAGAAGTTCCAGTAGATCGGGAATTCGACCTCGGCGAACGCCATCCCACGCTCGTAATCGAAGAACTTGCGCGTCAAAACGAAGGTATGCGCGACACCGGTTGGCGACCCGATGGAGTCCTTGATCGTCTCGGGTGGGGCGCCGAACTGGATCGGCCCGTCCGTCGTCAGACACAACATTCCACCACGCGGCAACAAGGCCGGCTTCATGAGCGCCAGGGGGCTGGAATTGTCGGTCACCGGACGAGTCTAATACGGTGACTCCGATAGGCGCTACTTTCTGGCCTGAACGCTTGCGTGTGAGCCTGTGACCGGTAACGGCGACCGCATTGTTGCAACAGCGTCGAAGCCCGCGGGTTACCCGGTCTTGTTGTCAAAGGGCGGGTTAGTGCTCAGCGTGACCGTCGGGGCCGTGGGTGTGGCCGTGTTCGATCTCTTCGGGCGTGGCGTCGCGCACCCCGGCGATTGAAACCTCAAAGACAAGGGTCTCGCCAGCGAGTGGATGGTTGCCCGTGACGAGCACGTGCTCGCCCTCGAGCGCGACGACGGTGTAGACGATCTCGATGTCGGGCTCGTCGGGATGTTCGCCGCCAAACAACAGCCCAGGCGCGAGCTGGTCCTGCATATCATCGGGAAAATGCGTACGGGCGATCTTCAGGTCCAGCTCAGGATCGTGTTGCCCGTACGCTTCGTCCGGCGAGAGCGTGGCGGTGAGGCCATCGCCCGCCCGCTGGCCTGCGAGCGCCGATTCGAGGCCGGGCACGATGTTGTCATGTCCGTGCAGGTACCACAGCGGCTCGTTGGGCTGCGATGCGTCGCGCAGCTCCCCGCCCTCGGTGGTCACGCGATAGTGGATGGCGACGGCTTTGTTGTCAGCGATCTTCATGGTGTTCCCGGCGAGCGTTTATTCGCACTTGTTGGCAACGATAAGGTCTGTGCCTGTTTCGACCGTTACAACGACAATGGTGTCCGCTTGGGTCGCCACGGGCAATGCCTTCCAAGCTGCCTGCAGCAGCGCGATCCAATCGGACCGCAGCGTCCACACATGCAGGACCTGGCGCGACCATTTGTCTGCGGCGCTGACATTGCCGGTGCTCTCGACAATGCCGTTGAGCTTCTTGGTCAGCAGCTTGGTGGCGTCGGCCAACGTGTAGGTTTGGCCCATCGGCCCCTTGTAGGCGCGGGTGACCGACACGCCGAGCTTCGTGCCCTTGTAGTCGAGCATGTAGTCGGTGATCGAGCCCTGCTTGTCGTACTTGATCTCGGTCTCGGTCTTGTGAACCGTGGCTTTTTCGCAGTCGAAGAACAGCTGCATGCTCATCACTTCGCTGCACTTGCTGCTACCGCCTGCGTTGGCGCCGTCAAACCGCTTCTTGGCGCCCTTGCTCAGCTTGCTGTCGTCGAACGCGGCGGACTTGTCGAACGCATACGTGTTCGTGAGGAACGCGGGTTTGGTGGAGTTGAGCGCGGTGAACAGCGTCCCGCATGTCCCGACGATGAAACCGTATGCCGTGGAAACTCCGGCCTGGCTGGTGTCTGCGCCGGTCGACGACGTGTCCGCATGACCCTGCCAATCGGACGCCGTGTCCCCGCCGCCCGCGTCGAATGCGGCCGAGTCAGCACCAGTGGCGGTATCTTCGAGGCCGGCAGCGTCGGTCGTCCCCGCGGCGCCGTCGCTGCTGTCTGACGCCGCCGCCACATCGCCGGCTGCGCTGTCAGAAGAACCGTTTTCGCTGCAGCCAAGGGCGATAACCGCGGCGGCTGCCAGCGCGATGCGAGCGATCGCTGCCATGCGTGGTCGAGCAAACATGCGGTCACCGTCTCACCGCCCGTCCGGACGCGCAAGCTTGCGACAAAAGTGCTGCATCCGCCACCGGAGGGGGACCGGTCGCGGAAGCAGGCTTTCGAACATCCGGCGGGCCACCTTGGTCACCGCCGCCGTCGATCGGCTCGTTTCATCGAGTCGTTGTGACTCGCGAAACGGGCCCGGGGCATTGTGGGGTCGCTCAATCGGCGTCGACCTGCGGGATGGTGACCGGCAACTCGAAGGTCGCACCCGCGATCTTGGCGCGCAGACCGATGAGCTGTCCGGCAGGTGCCTCGATGAAGGCGAACTCGGAGGTTTGGTCGGGCTTGGGGCCAAGCACAACGGCGGCCGCATCGATGGCCTGCCATCCGGCTCTGACACCGACGATGGGCACGCTGTCGGACGTCCGAGCGCGCAGCCAGGCGATCGCGAACCGGTTGCCCTTGGAGTTGGTGCCGCCAAAGGCTTTCAACGCAACGTCGACAGTCGCGAGGGCGCTCGTGTTGACGCAGCGCAGCGGTCGTTTTCCCGCGATGGACGGGAAGTCCTTTACGCCCAGTTCGAGCGCGCCATCGGCGATGCCATGCGCGTTGATCGTGAGAATGTCGTCGATGAGCGTCACCTTGGCGACATCCAGGTTCGTCGATGGCGTTACCACGCGGCTATGCTGCAGAACGCGATCGCCAGCGAGCAGCTTGACCTTCACGCGCGCCGAGGCACCGCTCAGAACGACAAGGCCACCGTCTGGCGCATCGATGTCTTCGCCCGTATCGAGCGTGGGCGCGAGCTGCAGTTTCTCCGGCGCGACGATCGTAAGCTTGACGCTGTCGATCGCGTCGCCGGACTCGTTGACCGCGAAGACCTGTACCTCGCCGTCGCCAACGGCTTCCCAACGACCGTTGGAGAGCTTGACGAGCTTGTTGGTGTCGTCGCTGTGCAGCTCGACCGAATTCGACGTGCTCGCGAGCTTGAAGACCGAACCGAGCGCGACCGGCTTCTTGACCGACCAGCCGGCGCCGTCGAGGCCGTTCATACGGAACGACACCACGCCACTCAAGCCGCGTTCGTCGCAACCTGACGCGACAATGCACGTCATCGCCAGCGCAATAGTAAGGCTGCTTAGGATTGTCGATTTTGTGTGTGTGCTGAACATGATTTGCTCCAGTTGACCGGTTGGGCCGAACGGGAACAGTTGAAAGCAAGGTCGATGCCAACCCCAGCAAACAGCGCCAAGCCAGTGCGCGGGAGGCGATCCAACCCAATGTTAACAAACGATTTATTTCAGCCGACCAGAATGCCCCGAAAAGAGCGAACGGCGTCGAGTTGGCATACCGAGCGGCGCAGCGCTACTCCACCGCTGCGGAGTAGTCGTGCGCCGCGTTCGAGACGGGCGACCTCTGGACGAAGCGGAGAGAACGCTCCGCGATGGCTACTGGCAGTTGCCCGTGAGCGAGTCGCAGCCATTGCCACACTGCTTCGTGGTGCCCTTGCACTGTCCGCCAGAGCAGCTGTCCTTGATGGTGCACGGCTGCCCGTCGCTGCAGGCGGCCCCGGCGCTCTTGGCCGACCAGCCGGTCTTGCTGGCGGCGGCGTTGCAGGCTTCGCACGGCGCTGACGGATTGACGACGCCACCGGCCCAGCACTTGCTGCCGATGAAACAGCGCCCCACAGACTGGCGAACCAGGCGCAGGCGGTGGTTCTGATGGTCGACGACAACCACATCGCCGAACGCATTGACGTGCACGCCGATCGGCGCGCTGAACCGTGCGCTTGAGCCAGCCCCATTGACGTGCCCCTGGCTGCCGCTGCCGGCGAATGTAGCGACCACGCCCTTGTCGGTGATGGTCCGTACGCGATGGTTGTTCATGTCGGCGACGTACAGCAGCGAGTCCGGTCCCACCGCGATCCCGTGCGGGTTGGAGAACTTGGCCGCCGAGCCCTTGCCGTCCGCGAATCCGTAGGAGCCGCCGGCCAGCAGGGTCACGCTTCGGTCGGTGTGGACCTTGCGAATCATGCGCGAGTTCACGTCGACGACGTACATGTTGCCGTGGCTGTCGATGTCAAAGTCGACGGGATCGCGGAACCGCGCGACGGTCCACGGGCCGTTTGTGTCGCCGTAGCCGTTGCAGCCCGTGTACTTGGCCACCTTTCCGTTGTGGACCTTGCGCAAGCCGCGGTTGCCGCGGTCGAGGACGATCATCACCTCGCCCTTGAGGACGCGAATCTTGTACGGCCGGTTGAAGCGGGCGGTCGACAGGGTGCCGTCGGCATACCCGGCTGCTGAGCCCGCGTAGGTCGACACATAGTCGTTCTTGTCGATCTTGCGCAGCCGGTGGTTGTTGTAGTCGGTGACGATGTACTCACCGCCCTTGAGCAACCCGATGTCCGAGCAATGGTTGAAGCGCGCCTTGTTGGTGTAGCCGTTGGTGTCCCCCGCGGAGCCGGTGCCGGCGAACGTCTTGATCGACAGGTCGGGCTTGAGCTCGCGCACCTTGTTGGAGCTGTCGAACAGCCATTGCTTGCCGTCCGAGGTCAGCTTCAGGTTCATCGGGTAGTAAGCGCGCCAGGAAAATCTCGGCCCGTCAGCGGGCTGGGACGAGTAGCCGGCGCCGGCGTAGGCAGTAACCCACTTGTCGAGCTCAGGCTTGCATTTGCCGTTGACGCAGGACTCGCCGAGCGTGCACGGATCGCCGTCGTCACACGTGTTGGTGAGCGTATGGGTGCAGATTCCTCCCGCGTGGCAAGCGTCCTTGGTGCACGGGTTGTTGTCGTCGCAGGACACCGGGGTCGTCGCGCATTTCTGCGCCTTGTCGCAGGCCGAAACCGTGCAGGCCTTGTCGTCGTCGCACGTCGCCCCGACTTGCCGGTTGGACAACGCCTTGGCGTCAACCGTTGGCTGACACGCCTTGCACGGCGTCTTGACCGGGCCAAAACCGCTCTTCCAGCATTGCTTGCCGATCAAACAGTTGTCCTTGCTGTCCCACACCGTGCGCAGGCGGTGGTTCTGATGGTCGGCGACGACGATGCGTCCTGTCGGCTCAAGGAAAAGGTCGGTGGGATGACGGAACCGTGCGGTCTGCCCCGTGCCGTTGGTGTACCCGCCCGAAGAACCGGCGAGGGTGGTGACCTTGCCGTTGTGCAGGCGTCGAATCCGGTCGTTGCCCGAATCTGCGAAGTAGAGCTCGCCGCTTGGTCCCACGGCGAGACCGAACGGGTTGTTGATCTTGGCCTGGCTCGCGGGCCCGTCAGCGAAGCCGTAGCCGCCCTGCCCCAGCACCGTTGTCACCACCCCATTGGCGCCGATCCGCCGGACGCGGTGGTTGCGCGATTGCGAGATGTAGATGTTGCCCTTCGCGTCCACGGTGATGCCGCGGAAACCGCCGAAAGTTGCCGTGGCGACAGGGCCGTCGGTCGAGCCGTAGCCCCCGCTGCCAGCAAGCCATGAAGCCGTACCGTTAGGCGCCACGTAGCGGACGCGGCGGTTGCCTTCGTCGAGCACGATGGCGCCGCCGTCGGGGAAGACGTGCAGGCCTGCCGGGCTGTTGAAGCGCGCCAGGTTTGGGGGACCGTTGACGTAGCCCGCCTGTCCGGTGCCGCTGAAGGTAGACACGAGGCCCGTCTTGGTGACCTTGCGGATAACGTGGTTGCCGCGGTCGCCGACGATGATGTTGCCAGCGCTGTCGAGGCCGATACCCGACGGGTTGCGGAAGCGCGCCACACTGCCGATACCGTTGACGAGCCCTGTTGCGCCGCTGCCCGCGATCGTCTGCATGATGCCGTCCTTGATGCGGCGAATGCGATGCCAGGACATATCGGACAGGTAGACCAAGCCATCGTCGGAGCGGATCATGTACATCGGGTAGATGAAGCGAGCTTGGTTGCACGCGCCGTCGGCGAATTTGCCGCTGTAGCCGGCCCCGCAGAACCAGCCTGCGACGACGGAATGTAGCGCAACGCAGCTACCGAATGAGCACGTATCGCCGGCGCTGCAGGCCTGCCCAGACTTACAAGGCTTGTTGTTGAACGTCTTGACGCATTTACCGTTCTGGCACGCGTCGTTGGTGCACACGTTGTTGTCTTCGCAGTGCGTCGCGGACGTGCAGAAGCAGTCGTGGCTCAGCTTCTTTTTGAACAGGCACTGGCCGGTCGCCGCTTCGCACGAATCGACGGTGCACTTGTTGTTGTCGTCGCAGAACGCAGGCTTGCCCTGGCATACACCCTTGGCATCGCACGTTTCCATGGCCACGCACGGCTTGCCGTCGTTGCACCCCCCGCCGGTCGCGGTTTTGCTCCATTGCGAGGACGAAATGAGTCCCCGACAGCGCTGGCACGGGTCGGCCGGGTTGGCGATGCCGTTGGCGTAACACGCGCCGCCGATGGAACACGCCTTGTCGCCGTCGAAGATCTTGCGCACGGCATAGTTGTCCCAGTCGGCCACGTAGACCGAGCCGTCGGCGGTGATGTCCAGTCCATACGGCGAGCGGAATCGGGCGTTCGTGCCCGACCCGTTAACGAAGCCGTAGGAGCCGCTGCCAGCGACCGTGATAACCGTTCCGCCGGGCAGGAAACGACGGATTCGATGGTTTCGCGTGTCGGCGACCCACACGCGCCCCGCTCCGTCGACTGCGATGTCGTACGGGTTGTAGAACTTCGCGGCGGCGACCGGCCCGTCGAAGATGCCCTGCCCGCCTCCTGCAAGCGTGGTCACGGTCCCGTCCGGGGCGATGCGCCGCAGCCGGTTGTTGTGGGTGTCCGCGACGTACACGACGCCGTTGAGATCAGCATCGACGCCGTACGGGTTGCGGAACCGAGCGGCCGTGCCCTTGCCGTCCTTGTAGCCGTAGGACGTGCTGCCCGCGACGATGGTCGCGTTGCCGGCCGCGTCGACCTTGCGAATCATGTGGTTCTGCATGTCGGCGACGAAGACGACACCACCGAGCGTGGCGGCGACGTCGGCGGGCCGATAGAACCGAGCGTTGGACGCGCTTCCCGCGGCGTAACCGCTGGCACCGCTGCCCGACAGCGTCGACACGTTCTGCGACTTGTCGATCTTGCGGATCCGGTTGTTGTAGTAGTCGGCCACGTAGACCGTGCCGTCGTTGGACACGTCGACGCCGAACGGCCGATTGAACCGCGCCTGGGTGCCCTTGCCATCGATGTAGCCGCTCGAGCTGCCCGCATACGTCGTCACCAACGCTTTCTTCTGGTCGATCTTGCGGATGCGATGGTTGTAGTAGTCGGCGACAAAGATCGTCCCGTCAGTGGCCACGCCGATGCGTCCGGGGCGATTGAACCGCGCCTGGTTGATGCTGCCGTCGTTGCTGCCGAGCTTGCCGCCGGCGATGGTCGAAACACCGACCGCGGCGTCGGCAACGCACTTGCCCTGGGCGCACGTCTCGCCGACTGAGCACGGGTTGCCGCTCTTGCACGGTTTCGCGTTGAACTTGTATTGGCATTGGTTGGCAACACACGCGTCGTCCGTGCACGCGTTGCCGTCGTTGCAGTGCCCCTGCGAGGTGCAGTAGCCGCACTTGCCCACGACCTTGGCGTGTTTGCAGGCCCCGGTGGCCGCTTCGCAGCTGTCCTTGGTGCACGGGTTGCTGTCGTCGCAGTTTTTCGTCTTGCCGCTGCACGCGCCCTGGACATTGCACTTCTCTTCGATCGTGCAGTAGCTGCCGTCCTGGCACAGCGTGCCCTCGGCCAGCTTGCTCCAGGCGGTCTTGGACTTGTTTGGCGCGCAGACCAGGCACGGCGAACCGGGCTTGCGCAGCCCCGACGAGTAGCACTTGCCGCCGATGTTGCAGTTGCCGGTGCTGTCCTGGACGAGCCGCACGCGCTGGTTGCCGTAGTCGCCGATGTACAGCGTTCCGAACGCGTCCACGGTGATGCCGACCGGGTCCTTGAACTTGGCCGCGCCGGGTCCGCCGTCCTTGAAGCCAGCGCCAGCGAAGCCGATCAGCGTCGAGACAAAGAGGCTGGAGCTGATCTTGCGCACGCGGTGGTTGCTCGTGTCCGCCACGAAGATGTTGCCTCCGGTGTCGACCGCGATGCCCTGCGGGTTATGGAACTTGGCGACCTTTGCGGGTCCGTCAAAGACACCGTCACCGCTGCCAGCGATGGTCGTGACGACGCCGTCCTGGGTGACACGCCGCACGCGACTGGAGGGCGAGCTTTCCAGGAAGTAGAGGTCACCGTTGGACGCGATGGTGATGGCGTTAGGCCGGTTGATGGCCGCCTTTGTGCCTTTGCCGTCTGAGCTCGTTGCGACCCCGCTTCCGGCGAGGGTCGACACCGTTCCGTCGGGCGAAACCTTGCGAATTCGATGCGTATTCGTGTCGGCCACAAACGCTGCGCCGAGGGGAGTCACCGCGATGCCGCGCGGGGTGTAGAACCGCGCCGTGCTCGAACCGCCATTGAGGAAGCCGGCCTGGCCGCTGCCGGCGAAGGTCAGGACGGCGCCTTGCGGCGTGATGCGTCGAATGCGGTGGTTGCCGGTATCCGCCACGTAGATGTTGCCTGCCTGGTCGACCGCGACGCCCTCGGGCCGGTTGAACGCCGTCAGCTTGCCAAACCCGTCCTGGTAGCCCGGCTTGCCGTTGCCCGCGAGGGTCGACACGAGCCCGCCCGCGCCGATCTTGCGAATCACGCTGTTGGCCCGGTCCGCCACCAGCACCGAGCCGCCGTACACGACGAGCCCGCGGGGGCCATTGAACATCGCGATCTTGGGGTTGTCGTCCTTGTAGCCCTTGACGCCGGAACCGGCGAGCGTGCTGACCTCGACTCCATCGCCGCCGGTGCATTTGCCGCCGTTGCAGAGGTCGCCGGTCGTGCAGCTGTCGCCATCGTTGCAGGACTTCTTGTTATTGACATATGTACACTTGCCGTTTGTGCACTTGTCGTCTGTGCAGATGTTGGCGTCGTTGCAGTGACTGGAATCGGCGCAGTTGCCGCCGCAGCCAAAGATCGCTTTGCTGCCGCATTTACCGGTCTTCGGGTCGCAGGCGTCGGTCGTGCACTTGTCGCCGTCGTCGCAGAGCTTGCCCTTGCCGGGCTTGCAGGTTCCGTTGGCGCATTGGTCGCCGCTGGTGCACTTGTCGCCGTCTTCACAGGCGAGCGTGTGGCCATTGTTGATGCAGCCGACGCCGGGCTTGCACGAGTCGGTTGTGCACTCGTTGCTGTCGTTGCAGTCGAGCTTGGACCCGCCGCACTTGCCGTCTTTGCAGGCGTCGTTGCCGGTGCACTTGTTGCTGTCGTCGCAGGCTTTGCTGTTGTTGGAGATCAGGCACTTGCCCTGCACGCAGATGTCGGACGTGCAGACCTTGTTGTCGTCGCAGTCCTTGCTCGTAGCGCAGAAACCGCCGCAGCCGGGAATGCCGGTGAAGACGCACTTGCCGGTCTTGGGGTCGCAGCTGTCGGTCGTGCACGCGACCTTGTCGTCGCAGACGGTCTTCTTGCCGCTCAGGCAGACCTTGTTGGAGCACCCGTCGCCGACCGTGCACTCATTGCCGTCGCTGCACTTGCCCGTGTTGGCCTTGTGCAGGCAGCCGGTCTTTTTGTCGCACGAATCATCGGTGCACGCGTTGTTGTCGTCGCACGATTTCTGCGACCCCGCGAGGCAGTTTCCGGCCTTACACTTGTCGCCCACGCTGCACACGTCGCCATCGGCGTCGCACGGTTTGCCGTCGGCCTTGGGAATGAACTGACAGGCGCCCTTGGTCTTGTCGCACTTGTTGGCCAGGCACGCGGTGTCCTTGCCGCTGCTGCACGACACCACGGTATGTTTGTCGACGACACATTTGAACGGAGACGCGGTCTTGTCGCACTTGAGCGTGCCGTTGCAGAGATCGCCGTCTTCGAACGCGTTGCAGTCTTTGTCGGCCTCGCACTGGCAGGTGTTCTTGCCGCCCTTGCAGGTGCCGTCTTTGCAGGTGTCGTCGGTCGTGCATGGGTTTGCGTCGCTGCAGTTGCCCTTCTGGTCGTCGTAGGTGCAGCCGGTTTTGACGTTGCAGCCGTCCTTGGTGCACGGGTTGCCATCGTTGCAGTCGTCCTTGATGACCTTGGCCGTGCCCGCGCATTTGCCGCCCTTGCAGCCGTCGGCATCGGTGCACGCGTTGCCGTCGTTGCACGGGTTGGTGTTGGGCGAGTGCTTGCAGCCGGTCTTCGAGTCGCATGAGTCGTCGGTGCACTTGCTGCCATCGTCGCAGTCGACGACCTTGCCCAGACAGGTCCCGCCGAGACAAGAATCGGCCTTGGTGCAGGCGGTTCCGTCGTTGCAGGGCACCCCGTCTGGGATCGGCTTGAACTTGCATTTGCCGGTGCTGATATCGCAGGCCGCGAGCACACACGGGTCACCGGACTTGCACTTCTTGGCGATGCCTGGCTCGCACCCGCCTTGCTTGCACAGATCGGATTGCGTACACGGGTTGTCGTCGTCGCAAGGCGCGCCGTCGTCGTCGGTCTGCGTGCACCCGGATGCCGGCAAACAGACGTCCTTGGTGCAGGGGTTCTTGTCGTCGCAGTCCTTGGCCTTGCCGGGCGTGCACACGCCGTTTTTGCATTGGTCGTTGGACGTGCACTGGTTGCCGTCGGCGTCGCACGGCGCCTGGGTCGGGTTGTGGATGCAGCCGTCTTTGCCCTCGAGCGTCTTCTTGGCGTCGCACAGGTCTTGCGTGCACGGGTTCTTGTCGTCGCACGTCGCTTCGTCGGTGCTGCCGTCGCAGTCGTTGTCCTCGCCGTCGCACTTCTCCGCTTCCGCCGGTGGGGCGAGGCACTTGGACAGACCTTTTTCGTCACATTTTCGGAGGCCTGGGCACTTACCCGTAACCGTACCCTTGTCATCTTTCGCTTCGATGTAGCACGTGGTGGACAGCTTCTTGGCCACCGCCGCCTTGCTGCACGAACACGTTCCGAACGCCGCGCCGGCATCGGGTGTGGGCACGCAGCGGTTGGCCTTGACGCCGGCCACGGAGAACGTCGCCTTGCACGCATAGCCGGATGGGCACTCGCCCGCCGCGCATGGAATGCCGCAGAACGAGCCCTCGCTGCCCATCTCCACGCACGCAGAGTCCTTGATGCCGAGCGAATCGCACTCCTTGTCTTCGCTGCACGGGTTGCAGAGCTTGCCCCACTTGGCGACACAGATGTTGACGGTGTCTCCCCCGGGCGAATTGACGAGTCGGCACACGTAGCCATTGGGACATTCGTCGATGCAGTTCTTGGCGCAGACGTTGCCGTCGGGCGTGCTGATGCACAGACCGAAGTCGCATTCTTTGTGCTCTTTGCAGGGACAGAAAGGGCCGCCGGGACAGTCGTCGGGATCGGGCCCCGCGGTATCGAGCGCTTCGCCCACGTCATCCGCGCCGCCGGCTGTGTCCTCGAGTGCGCCGGTGTCATTTGCGATCGTGCCGGTGTCCGTCACGGTGTCGTTTGCCGTGTTGGTCGATTCGGTGTCGTCTCCTTCGCCCCCTGCACAGGCCGCCATCAACGCGGCGAGCAGGATCGAAACGAGCGACAACGCGCGACGCGGGGTCGCGCGGCGGGAAGGCGTCAGCGAGACACACGCAGACCGTGGGACAGCGTAAGACATGGGCACCTCGGGCGGGCGAGAGCTGATGAAGCGGGGTAGGTCGTCAGCGTACCAGATTCGTACCGCCAGTGGCACCGACAGACGCGGCCGAAACACGCCGCGCACGAACTGGCAGTTGCGGAGGAGTCGGCGGATGGCGCAGGCGGAGGAGGCCGCTACAGGCTGGGCTGATCGCGCTCGAGGGCGGTCGCCATCAGGCGATCGATAATGCCCTCGAGCGGTGTTTCCTTACGAACACGGCGTCTCTTCCTGGCGGGCGCGTCATCGGCGGATTCGAGCGCCACGACCGGCACATGCATCCCGCTGGCGCCGCGCTTCTTGCTCGCGCCGGAGACCGCGGTCAGGCCCTCGCTTCCGGGGACACCACGGTCCACGAGCACGAGGTCGTAGGCGCCGCTGGCCACCTTCTCGGCGGCGCCTTCACCGCTTGGCGCGAGCGTGACCTGGCAGCCGAGTTGTTCCAGCGCGCGACCCGTGACTGTCCGCGCGATGTCGCTGGAATCGATGACGAGCACGCGAGGCGGCTTGGCAAGGGAGACAGCGGCCCGACGCGGCGGTGGCGCGATGGGGGCGACGCGGCGACTCTTGTGGCGGGAAACGAGGTCGCTGAGCACGGAAATCAACTGCCGGCGTCGGACCGGCTGTCGCATGCAAGCGTCGTAGCCGATCCGCTTGAGGCGCGCGACGTCCACGTCGAGCTGCGCATGGCCGATCTTGATGACCGATGTGGACATGAACGCCCCGTCCGCGCGAAGCACGCGAGCGAGCGCATCGCCGGGTGCGTCTTGCAGTCGATCACCGACGAGCACGAGGTCAAACGCAACGTCGAAAGCGCGCGCCTGGAGCACCGAACCGAGCGCGTCTTTGGCCGTGGCACACACGGAAACGGCGCAGCCGACTTCGGCCAGCGTTCGGGCCAGCGTGTCGCGCATCGGTTCGGATCGGGCCACGACTAGCACGCGCCGACTCGCCAGGTTGTGACGGGGCATCGGTCGAGGGGGGCTCGCAGCGGCACTCATCGGCACCGTGAACGTGAAGATCGACCCGCGACCAACCGTGCTGAGTCCCTCGGAGCGGCCGCCCATGAGCTCGACGAGCCCGCGGCTGATCCTCAGCCCCATGCCCGTGCCTTCGCGGATACCACCGGACGGCTGCCGCTGCACAAGTGTCGAAAACAGGGTGTCGATCTCGCCGTTGGGCATCCCGCAGCCGGTGTCCTCTACGGTAAGTGTCAGATCCACGGCAGCGCCATCCGAGCGCGTGGTGGCGCCGATTCGGACGTGACCTGACGCGGTGAATCGAACGGCGTTGCTGACGAGGTTGCCGAGCACCTGTCGGACGCGATCGCCATCGCCGTGCACGATGGGTGGCTGCAGCCCGCCGACGTCACAGACGATGTCCACGCTGGAGTCGGCGGCGAGAGCGTGTTCCGCGGCCACCTCTTCTACCAGCGCTTCGACGTCGAAGTCGGACTCGATCAGCTCCATCGTGCCGGACTTGATACGGCCGAGATCCACGATGTCGTCAACGAGCGCGAGCATCGAATCGCCGGATTGGCGCAGAGTCTCCACGAAGCGACGCTCGTCATGGTCGAGCTCGGTCTGCAGCAAGAGCGTCGACATGCCGACCATGGCATGGACGGGCGAGCGGATCGCGTCGGCGTCGGGCGCGTCGTCTCCGTCGTCGGTCGCGGTGATCCGGCCGAGATCGCTGGCGGCACGCACGACGTTTTCAACCTCGTCGATGATGCAGAATGCGCCGCCGGGATTGGACTCCTGCTCCACGGCGACGGCCAGCAAGCGCACATGGGCGACAGAATCGTCAGCGCGCAGCACGCGGTGGGTCAGTCTTGCGGCGGTACGGAGGCCGTCGGCGAATTCCTCGAGGACCGCGCTGAGCAGTGGGATGTCGTCGCGATGCACGAAATCGAGCAACGGGGTGCCCGAGAGGCTTTGGCAGCGACCGCATACGAGGGATTGGAGCGCGTCGTTTGATGCTCGAATGAAGCCCTGCGCGTCGACCATGCACATCCCGATCGGCGCGAGCGAAAAGATTCGCTCAACGGCGTTTTCGGGGAGCTCGAATCGGCGGTCGTGGCGACCCATTCGGATGCCTCCGACGGGGATTCACCGCTTCTGCGAGTTCAAACGGAAATGTCAGAACAATAAATGGTGCGGCGGTGCGGAGCGACCTCAATATGCACGACGTGCCGCGAGCGCGCTAGACTTTTTTGTAGGCCTAACACCGTATGAACGGTTGGAACGACGACGTTTTTCGCGCTTGTAAATAACCTGATGAAGCCCACCGGGGCGATACCCGCAGCGGTCGGGGTGGTTGGCAGGTGGGCGCAGATTGGGCGCGACCCTCGCCGCCGACTCACGGCATCGACGGGGGCGAAAAACGGGAATCCTGGCGCCAGGCCGTGCTCAGAAAATCGAGAAAGCTGCGGACCTTGGCGGCGACGAGACGACGGCTTGGATACACGGCGTAGATACGCCCGCCCCCACACTGCCAGGCCGGCAGGACGGCTTTCAGGCGCCCCTCGCGGCAGTGCGCGTTGCTATGAAAGTCGGGCACGACCGCCAATCCGAGACCGGCGATGGCGGACTCGGTCAGCGGGCTGAAGTTGTTGCACTTGAACCGGCGCCGGGGCCGGAAGCTGAACGTCTTGTCACCATGCCGGAGCGTCAACGTGCCTCCAAACGGCGAGCGATCGAACATGAGGAACGTATGCGACGACAGGTCCGAGGGTTCGGTGATCGGGGGACTGGCCGCGAGATACGCGGGCGAGGCGACAATACGGATCGCTGTTCGTCCGAGTTGACGCACGACGAGGCTGGAATCGGGCATCGATCCAGCACGGATCGCGACGTCGTAGCCCTCGTCCACCACGTCGACGATGCGTTCGGTGAGCACGAGATCGACGTCGATGTCCGGGTACTTGGCCAGGAAAGAGGCGATGACGGGGCTGACGTACATCATGCCGATGTCGACTGGCGCCGTGACGCGGAGGTGGCCGCGCGGATCGCTCTGCGAATCGGTAACGTCGCGGGCGGCTTCGTTGAGGTCGGTCAGCGTGCGCGACACGCGTTCGTAGAAGGTCGCGCCGGCTTCGGTCAGCCGCAGCTGCCGTGTTGTGCGATGCAGCAGACGGACGCCGAGTCTCTCTTCGAGCGACGAAACCTTGCGGCTGATGGTGGACTTGCGGACGTCGATCGCTCGCGCGGCTGCGGTAAATGTGCCGGCTTCGACTACGCGACAGAAGACCTGGACTTCGTTGAGGTCGATCATCACCGCCATCGTTGCATGTCGGCAACAATATGTCCATGTTGGGCGACATTGTCAGGTTCTACGCAACAATCCCGCATTCGCTCGCGGCGAGAGCGCGGAACGCGGCGAGCAGGCGCCGGCCGTTGGGATCCCAGCCGGGCAGCGCCTCGCCGTCGAGTTCGGTGACCGGGGCGAGCTCCTTGAGGGTCGAGCTGACATACATGTGCTGGATTGCCGCGGCGCGCGCGATGGGCCCGACATGAACGTCGAGGCCATCGAGGGCCGCAGCTTCGAGGAGAGCGGCTCGGGTGACGCCCGCGAGCTGACCGCCGTCCAGGGCAGGCGTGCATAACCTGCCCCCGATCACGACAAAGACGTTACTGCGGTTGCATTCCAGCAGCGTGCCGGAGCGATCGGTTATCAGGACCTCGTCGACGCCATAGTGCCGGCAAGCGAGGATCCACGATGCACGGCTGCCGTGTTTGACCGTCCCCGGCAGCCAAGCAGCGGGCTGCATCTCAACTGTCGCAAGTCGGAGGGGCGCGGCGATTCGGGATTCGTCGATGGCTTCGACGGTGAGGACGCGGTTGCCCCCGGCGGTGAGCGCGATACGAATGCACGCGTTGGGCATCAGCTGCGAGGCTTCGAGGACCTCCTGGCGGAGCGCATCGATCGGCGGCATGACGATTCCGAGCGCGGTACATGAGCCGACAAGACGCTCGAGATGGTGCCGCAATCGGAAGGGCTGCTTGCCATAGGTCCGCAGAGACTCGAACACATTGAGCCCGCGCGTGAACCCGGGGTCGTTGCCCGGGAGACCGCCGTCCCGCTCACCATTGACGAATACTGCTTGCATGCCGGACCTCCACTGCTTGAGTGCCGGCGCTGCTTGCATGCCGGACCTGACGCAAGCGCGCGCAAGGTAGGTCGGAACCGCGCGCGCTGTGAAGGGAAGGTAGGCAGCCCCGAGCAAAGTTTGTGCCGGTCCGAGCCAAGTTTGTGCGGGGCCGGCAACGGTTGACCACGCGCAGGCATCGTGCGAGCGTCCGCCGCCTTTTTGACTACCCTGCTCGCTCCAGGTCGCCGATGCGTAAGAACTTCGTTCTCGATACCAATGTCCTCCTCCACGACAGCACGTGTCTGACAGCCTTTGCGGACAACATCGTCAACGTCCCGATCTTCGTTATCGAAGAGCTCGACTCGTTCAAGCGGGACCAATCCGAGCTGGGTCGCAACGCCCGCCGGGTAGCGCGTGAAATCGACGGCTATCGGCGCAAGGGCAGCCTCGAGGACGGCGTTGAATTGCCCAATGGGGGCCTGATTCGTGTGCCGATGACGCAGCGCCGCCTGCCGTCGGAGTTTTCGATCAGCCACCAGATGGACAACGCCATCATGGCCTGTGCCCTCGACCTGAGCGAACGCGAACCGCGTCACCCGTGCATCTTCGTGACCAAGGACACGAACCTGCGGATTCGGGCCGACGCACTCGGGCTGCGGGCGGTCGATTACGACATCCAGGGCAAGGACGTCAGCGAGGTCTACTCGGGCACCTTCGAGCGCGAGGTGGAGCCAGCGTGGCTGGATAAACTCTGCGAATCCGGATCCATGCCGCTGGCCGATATCGACGCCAGCGACATGCACGAAAACGCCTACATGACGCTGCGCGTGGCGGGCGGACGTCGCACCGTGCTCGCGCGGATGACGGACGAACGCGTCGAGCCTCTGCCGCGCATGAGCAAGCCTGTTTGGGGAGTGCGTGCGCGCAATCGTGAACAGCACTTCGCGCTGGACATGTTGCTGCGAGACGACATTCACCTGTGCACGCTCATCGGCATGGCGGGCACCGGCAAGACGCTGCTTGCTCTCGCGGCGGGCCTGCAGAAGGTGTGCCACGAAGAGTCGTATCGTCGGCTTCTCGTCAGCCGCCCAATCTTCCCGATGGGACGTGACCTTGGCTACCTGCCCGGCGATCTTGCCGACAAGCTGGCGCCGTGGATGCAGCCGATCCGCGACAACTTCGACTTCCTGACGACCCAGAACAGCAACAACGGGGTCGTCAGCTACGAGGAATTGATCCGCCAGGACCTGCTCGAGCTTGAGGCGCTCACGTACATCCGCGGTCGCTCGCTGCCTCAGCAGTTCATGATCGTCGACGAGGCACAGAACCTGACTCCGCACGAGATCAAGACGGTGCTCACGCGCGCGGGCACGGGTACCAAGATCGTCTTCACCGGCGACCCGCACCAGATCGACCAGCCGTACCTCGACAGCGTCAACAACGGACTGACGTACGTGGTCGAGAAGTTCAAGACGGCGAAAGTCGCGGCCCACGTGACGCTCGTGAAGGGTGAGCGATCCGAGCTGGCCGAGCTGGCTGCAAACCTGCTGTAAGAACGCGTCGAGATCGGCTCTGTGCGGCGCTGCGCGGCGATCGTTAGGATCCTTACAAGAACCGTTCGACGCCTGTGACCTCGGTCTTGGCGCCTTCGACGGGCAGGTGTGCCGGGTCGAGCAGTTCAGCGATCTTGGCCATCACCGCGTCTGTAAACGCCTGGTAGGTGTCGGCGTGATTCGCGCTCGCATCCCGCGTGAAAGGAAGCACCGCGGGATCGACGGCGTGCGGCGCCAGGTCGGGGCCGTCGATCGGCAGCGGCGCGCCGATTCGGTAGACGATCGAGCCGCCCTTGCTGAACGGCGAATCGCCCGGATAACACACGTTTGAGCCGTTGCAGCCGACGGGCACGATCGGCACGCCGAGATGACAAGCGACCTGGGCCAATCCTGTGCGTCCCTTGCCCAGGCGCACGCTGCGGGTGCCTTCGGGGAAGATGAGCAGGTGGTTGCCGATCTCGATCGCTCGCCGAGACAGCCGCACGACTTCGCGGATCATCGCGGCGAACTCGGCCTCGAACGGCGGCAAGAAGTCGGCTGCGGTCGGGCCGCCGATGAACGCGCGAATGTTGGCGGTCGCGGTCGCGGGCAGGGGCTCATGCGCTGGGATCTTGCCGTCGACGATGTCGCGCAGCATTCGGTATTCGTCGCCCGTGGGTGGCCGCCGAGTTTGCTGCTTGAAGCGCGACGAAATGACGTACCCGCGCGAGGGCAGCGGGATGTTGTTCATCACGTCCATGAACCGCGCGATCCACTCGTTTTCGTAGTATTTGCCCTTGACCCACGTCGCCGTGAAGCCCCGTCCTTCGCGATACAGCTGCCACTGAAACGGCCAGTAGTTGAAGCGGTCGGTATGGTTCATCGCGAAGATGTACCGAGCGTTGGGATCGAGGCGCTCGATGCCCTCGAGCTTGATGCGTGTGCGGCGCGGGATGCGGTAGTCGGCGGCCAGGAAGGTATTGGCCATCACGAGCTGCCCCGGCGGTGTGCGGAACAGGTGGATGCGGCGGAGCCGGTCGAGATCGAGCATGCGCGATTGCCCCTGCCCATCGGGTTGATCGCGCGGACAGTAGCGCTGTGCGTGCAGGGGCTCAACCCTTCAGAATCGGCGGCCAAAAACGGGCCGGACCCTGAGACGTCGCGAGACACACAGCCACGACCCGCAGATTCAGCGTAGGAGCTGCGCGGTCTGGCGGCCGCCGTCGACCACCAACCAGTTCGTTGCCGTGTTTGTGTCGCGGAACAGGTGCAGCGTCACATTGATCGGGGCCAGCCGGTAGGTGAACGTGTAGAAATAGCGCACGTCCAGGTCGCCGGTGCGCACGCCCTCGACGAACCGGCCGTAGACCAACGAGTTGTTCGTGCACGGGGCGACTTCGCCAAAGAAGTGCCGGCCGACCGCGTCCTTGGGCGACAGGCCCGAGAAGTGCGCCTCGGTCGCGTTGTACAGCAGCACCTTGCCGGTGTCGTGGAGCTGCACGACGCCCACGTCCAGTTCATCGATGGCGTCGGGACCGAGCGTCGGGAGCAGTTGTTGCAGGGTCGGCTGCCCGTCGAGGAGCATCGTCGCCACGTCTTCTTCGCGGTACCGGCGGTGTCCGCCTGCGGTGCGCACACAGGCGAGCACGCCTTCATCGGACCAGCGCTTGATCGTGGTTGTGCCGACGCCGAGTCGTGCGGCGGCCTCGCGGGTGGTGATCAACTTCATGGGGCTCCCCATAGGTGCTTGCCACGACTTGGCGCGGCTTGTCGAGCGGCCCCGCAAAGGCCGACGGAACGGCGGCGGTTGACATTGCGGCGGGCCCACCGTGCACTCCGTCACATGGACAAGCCGCCTGCCGCTTCGAAAGACACCGCGCCGCCGAAGGGCAACGTCGACGAACCGTCCGACGGCGGATTGCTGACTCAGCTCGAGGCCCTCTACGCCGAGCGAGAGCGGCTGCACTCCGCGCTCGGCACAGCGGACAGCGGGGCGATCCTGGCGATGGTGCAGAGCCTGCGGTCCCAGCTGGAGTCCGTGTACGAAGATCGATTCAATCGCTTCTGCGCCGGCCAGGACAACGAATCCGAATCCGCCTGAGCGCGATGTGGCGCGGTCGAGGCTCACTGGAACTCACCGCGGTTGCCGAAGTTCGGGATGATGGGG
>Ga0114933_10000158_pt1 | contig 81093 bp, 83 predicted proteins | sample 4SBtaG_FD_89691 | JGI IMG/M metagenome (GOLD analysis project Ga0114933, IMG submission 89691) | Deep subsurface microbial communities from Kolumbo volcano to uncover new lineages of life (NeLLi) - 4SBTROV12_W25 metaG | ecosystem: Environmental > Aquatic > Marine > Volcanic | place: Kolumbo...
AAGGCGATGATGGCGAAGGCGATGATGGCGAAGGCGATGATGGCGAAGGCGATGATGGCGAAGGCGATGATGGCGAAGGCGATGATGGCGAAGGCGATGATGGTTCAGATGGAACCAAAGCCGACATGAGTGGCACCACCATGAGCGAATCGGACTTCGACAAAATGCTTGAAGACCTCGTTGAAACCGTCGAAGAGGTTATGGAGACCGAAGAGAAGTTCGAATCAGATCAAGAGGCGCGTGAAGAGCGCGAGACCTCCAGTAGTGGTGCTTACGCAGAAACCAACCTTGCAACCGGTAACTATCAGGCAGCGGTTAATATGGCTGCGAGAGAAGTGGGTGCAGCCCGAAACAGCAATTCTTACAATGGATGGGCGGCCATGCACAAGGGACAGGTTGGCACCCTCGTCCGCCAAATGAAGCGCCTCATCGAAGCCCGCAAGCCGGGCAAGATCCAGCGCAACAAGCGAAAGGGATACCTCGACGAGCGCAAGTTGTGGGTCAGTGGTAGCGACCGAATCTACAAAACCAAGCAAGCACCCAAGACAGCAAGGGTTGCAGTGCAGATAATTATCGACGCATCCGGAAGCATGGGTGGCACCCGAGAACTACGAGCGGCGGAGATGGCTACAGTCCTCAGCGAGATGCTTGAGGGACTCGGATGGGATTACGAGGTAGTCGATTTCCAAGGATTTGGTTCAAATGCAAGCATTGCAGTCCGCAAGGGATTCGCCGATGGCCTCAACGAGGTCACCAAGTGTGCAATCGCCCGGAGCCGTCACGGTCAATGCACTCCTGCCGGTGCAGCCGCCCATTGGTGCCGAGAGCGAATGGCCGCACACCCAGCAGAGAAGAAATTGGGAATGATGATCTTCGACGGCCAGCCTGATGACTCAGACAACCTCCACGATGCAATCAAGACGAGCGATGGTATGGAGTGGCTCGGGATTGGAATCGATGGATGCGATGTCGGTCCTTGGTTCGAGAACAACATCTCCTGCAATGCAAGCGAACTCGTTGAGGTCGGCATGGGAGTCTTGAAGCGTCTGATGAGGGGGCTTTGAGCAGGATGATTCGTTACGCGCGATTTAAGCCTGTTTCCCCCCTCAGTGGGACTCTAACCCCCCCTGACACATTTGCGGCCGTATACGTGCAGTATAGCCCCCCTTACGGGGCATTGCTGAATCGGGGGTGGTTACCATGAGCGATTGCTTTGGATCATACGAAGGAAGAACCCTGAGAGAGCGTGACCAACGAACCATCGAAGAGATGCAAGCAGCATCGGCTCCAATCACGGTTGTAACCCCTGCTGAACAATTCAAAGTAGGTCGTGGGAATCATACCCGCTCGCTCATGAATTGCCCCTCAGTCTTCGGCTACACACCATTCGCTTCTCAATATGGATGGCCGGGTGCAGAAACCATCGACCCCTGTTGGCTCGATATTGTAATGGTAACTACAGGCACGGAACTTATCCCTATTGCCTCAGCAGGACTCACTCTTGATTGGATACATGGGACCGGTTGCTACAAAACCGAAGTCTCAGAGATAGATATCATTCAGAAATTACTCGGCAAGAAAATATGTTCTCATCTCCTTCGAGTAACCATCACCAACATTTGCGATGCGATCAACGAGGCTATCCGTTATGGTGAGCATATTGAAGTGAACACACGGGGTGCTTCAAGACCGACCAGTTACTACAATCGTGTGAGCAACCTGCAACAGCGTCAGGGCGAACAATGGAATGGCGAGCGCATTCAAAACATTGGTATCACCCGCGTTGCACCAGTGTGGATACACGAAGGCATACAGAAGCGAGATGGTCAGTATGAGTGGATTCTATTCCCTCGATTTGCTGCTACAATGCGCGACTGTATGAACCTCGTCGGCAATGGAGCCGCACCATGCCCCCTCATCGATATGAATACAGCAATCCCCACGCCCCGAGTCGGGCTCATTGGTATGCCGATAAAAGGCAAGTGCAGAGCAGGGTTACCCAACCAAAGTCACCACCCTCAGTTCGATATGAAGAACCAATACGGGTTGCTCATTGATGCGGGTTGCCGGATATTACAGCCCGAACCGGCATCAGCACGATTGTCGAATCGAATGCATACGGTTGTCCTGCCAATGGAAAATCCAACCGTTTCTGAGGAGATGAAGAATGCACTTGGTATTACTATTCCACAGGGGACACCCGGATTGTGGGCAACAGAAATCGAAGAGGGTTCAGGCTGGATACATTCACCATCTGAGTTCGATGGACTCCAACATCAGATCCAGAGTATCCGGCGGCACGCAAATTGGGCGGCTGATTTTGAATCCAATGATTTAGGCATCCCAACCCCTTCAAATACACTGGACGGAGACGGAGATACGTCGGGGCGTGCAGAAGAATGGATCGATACTTGGGCCGATACTCGGGGAATCAAGACTGTGGATCTTACGGAGCCCGGTCGACCGGGTTTCTATCACGAGTTCATTCGTTGCGACACCTGCAATGGCGAAGTCGAAATCCATTCCCCCTTAGATCATATTCCTCCCGAAACCGATTGCCCCCATTGCTCGACGGCTGGCGGCATTCAATGGATGGAGAAAACCGTGACTGGAGAGTGACTACAAATGGCGAAAAGAATACCCAATGAACTGAAGAGAAGAATGCTACTCGCCCTGAGTAGAGCAACACACCCGATGCCCTCATCATACTATGCAGAAGTGTCGCACGCCCTATCCCCATCATGCCATCGTTCACCGGTGCAGATCACCATGATGCTGAAAACCATGCGCAGAGATATTCCTGAAATTGAATCGGTTGATCTCTCCAAGAACGGGATTTCAGCAACCGGTGCTCAAAGAACTCGCAAAGGTTGGTATGCGCCAGCACTATGTCTCGATGATGATATTGATATCATCCTCCCTGACTCAAAGCCTTCGCTGAAAAAGGTCAGCGTGAACCTCCCCCCCGATTGCGTTGAGTGGCTCGAGAACCTCAAAGGCACAACCGGTATGTCTCCGGGCAAAGTCTTCATCGACTTCTTGAGAGCCGATATGGAAGCAAATCCACCCTCCGATGAGGGGGGTATCCCGGAAGACGCTTGAAATAGGCCGTTTAAGCCGCCCCTGCTGCGTGGATGGCGTTGGATGGGGCAATCATAAGGTAACGCCCATTGCGAAGCGCAGCGAACCGATCAACGATGGTGCAGGGCGACCCACCGTAAGAGACATATCGACACGGCGGGGCATCCAAGTCCACCCCACTGAATAGATGCGTTGCTTGCCGGTTATTCCCGATCCTTCGAATGCATAGAACACCATCGCATCACCCGGTGCAATGTCAAATCTCTCAGGACGTCCTTGGATCTCATATCGCTCTCCTCCTCTACCCTGTTGCGTGACGTGCTGTTCGGCAAGGAACTCAGCAATCTCTGTGGTCGTTGCGGCACTATCATCGAAGACACGATGGACCGGAGACGCTGGATATTCAATCGAACCGGATGTGGGGAATGTTGCGGTGATTGCAAGATCAGAGTTCTTCACCGTCGCCACATTGAATGCCTCAAATGAACCTGAACTAAGAACTATTGAACTCGGCCAAAAGTCTCGTGTCTTGCCGAGATTCACTACTCCATTGAGAGGCAGGTCACTGCGGCCGCCGATATGGGGATTTGAAACCGACTCTGGATCTTCCATTGTAGTGAGAGTGACTTGCCCGTGTTGATCACAACCAATTGTTATCTCGCGGGGACTGTTGTTGATGTAATCGAGAACGGTTTGCAGCGCAGCCAGCAAAGTCTTGCCTGTGAGGTCTACGTCAGCAGGGAATGTGACTCGTGATTTCGAGAGCATGCGGCCGACCGGTATCGGGTAACTTGACTCACCAACCAATTGCCGTATCACTTGTGCTGCATCAACCCGGATGTAATTCGGCTGAGTAAGCACGGGTTCAAGGCTGAGGTATCCAAGCGTATCCAAGCAAGTGAGGGTAATGGAGTCGCTCTCTGAGATGGCTGAAATGAACCCCGTGAAAATGAGTGGGGGATTGGCTGCTGAACGAGGCGAACAATACACCTGAACCGTATCAAATTGTTTGAATGAACCTGATCTCTTGCCTCGTGGATTATTGATTTCAATGCTTAATTCAGTAGGCGTATTGAGTTCACGTCTGCAAGTGATACCAACAACACCATTGAGATTCTCCATGCCGTTAACAACAACCGTTGGTGCTCGTGGGGTTGCGATGGAGGTGCTGACTTGCCCGTAAACATTACGGTGCATCACTTGCCGGGATCGCGCGAAGAATGCTTTGTGAGCCCATCCATTACGAAGCCCCGTCAATCGCATTCTTCGAGGTCTATTGGAGTATTGAATGCCCTCAGGATTCCAACCACCGTTCGTGTAGCCCAAGCGACCGAGATTGAAAGTTGGTGTTGCCAATACCGATGTCGGATAGTTCCCTTCGGTCGGTCCGGTGGTCATGGCGAACCCACCACGATTCCCCCCACCCCTTCGAGTGATGATGTCATATTTGTCCATCCACGCCGATCCATCCCGATACAAATAGCCGAATCCAACCGCAGCGGACGCTGATGTATCGGTTGCCTGTGGGTCAAATGGTCGAGGGATATTCAGTGAGGTATACGCCCATGTGCGAGTGTAATCAACATGCCAAGTGGCCCACGGCAATTCATCCGCACGGGGAATCCGACTCAGTCCCCAATACGACGGATACCCCGCCGGCTTGACCCATGTTTCAACCTCTGAGGGCCGTCCAAGTGAATGAACCCAACCATCGGAGTTGATCTGATCACGCCACTTCGCCTCAATTGCTCGACGGTAATGTGTCGATGCAAGACGACCAACCGCCCTCTTCGGGATCCGCCGGTCATGCCCGTAGCCCTCATAGAACTCGAGTAACCGCGTCGGCGGGATGATCGCTCCGTCGATTGGGGTTCGAGTGATCAGCATGAACCGCTCGATGCTGTCACGATTGCTCATGGCCCATCCACCACCGGATAACCCGGAACCCCTCTTCGGTGTTCCGCTGACATCCATCCATCCGTGCCGGGTTCGGCAGGAGTGCCATCAGGATGTCCATGAGGCCAATACACCCGACTCCCTTCATGAGGAGTGCTAATCCATGAACGCTCATTTGTAATCCATGCGAGATCCAAATATGAAGAATCGTAACCATGAAATCTCTGCCCTCGTAATTGTGGTGCGGTATGCAAGAAGTCTTCATGCCCGGCGATGGTATCCGATTGCCCGACCGGAACAAAGAATCCTGTGATAGGATTGAATGTCATGCCCGGCGAACTCAGCCACCTGAAGTTCATGCTTCGAATCACCCATTCACCTGAACCGGGTGTGCTATATTCATGCGCTGGCCACCACATTTCAAACAGGTGTGAGATCGCATTTGTGTTGAATGGACCCGACCATCCCGGCCACCCATACACTTCAGCCGCAAGTGTTGATGTATGTTCACCGGACCCGCCTTCATCCGAATCGGATGTTGCTGCGACCCCCCCTGTGTCTTGATCTCCTGCCTTGACGCCGGGCATCTGCAGTGGATACGGCGCGTGCTCTGTTGTATTTGGTGCTACATTCCTGAGCGCAGGCGATCCAACCATCATATCCGCACCACCCGTTCCCTGAACAACACTCGTTGCTTGATCATAGCGAGAGCACATCACAACATGGATGTTACCCTTGCCGTCGGTAGTGATTGTTGGCGAATGCAATTTAGCATCCAATCCGAGATTCGGGGCTGCAACCCCACCAGCATGAAACAGTGTTGTTGAAAGCCCAAGACCGGAAGTGGTTGAGTATTGAGAAGTGAGTGATAGTCGGGTATCGAAAGTGGTGATCCGAGTAAGGTATGGCTTCGGTTCACCGACACCATTGATAGTGCCTGAAGTATCCCCTGTTGAGAGATGAACAACCCATGCAATATCACGTTCGTCAATGATCACATCGTAGGCGGCCACACCATCATCGATGTGTCCACTCAAAGTCGCTCCTCCGCCAGCAGGAGGTAAACCACCAGCCATGTAAGACCCCTGTTCATCGAAGTAGTAGAGCCCGGTTGTCCCAGCGCGATTCTTTCCGACGTTGGCATACACAGCAGGCATCCGGCGACTTGCATCACCATTCCATGAATGCGCACCCCTGAAGAACACAACCGGGACATTGTCTCCACGTAGCACTAACTTCGGTTTGTCGGCTCCGGGTGTGGGGAATGGTGCGGTTGAATCATTGGTGTCTGTTGACGCATAACTCACCACCTGATAGCGTGGTGTTGCTCGAACAGAAACCGTTGCATCCCATGCAGCCCAATTCTCATCATCGCGCTTCTGTGTGTAGTAGACGCGGCTTGAGATCCCGCCCGTGTTGTTATCATCGGTAGCGATGAATGTGAGATGCAGGGTATCATTAGAGTCGCATATCAGTGACGGTTCACGGAAGTCTTCTCCAAAGGTGATCTCTGTTCCGGTTCCTGATCCGAGAATCCGAGTTGCTGCTTCAAGATCCCATCGCCAGTCGTAGACGGGTTCAGGATTAGCCGATTGGAGGTCTCGAACTGCTTTGTGGTAGTAGAGAGAATGACCATCGTTGGTGCTGTCGCATACCTCAATTATCGCATGGATTGTGCCGATTGAATCGGCAGCGAATGCAGCACCATGAATCCTCAATTGAGGAATGGTTCCTGCAATGATCAATGGTGAGATATCAGGGCCGACTTCATCCTTGCCTGACCACGTTGGAGGTGAGCCGCCGAAGGCGTTGTCTTTATGTTCTCGAGATGACCAAAACAAATCACCGAAGAGGGGTTTTTTGTGGTGAACCCATGAGGGGTAACAATTGGCACCTTGATTCTGAGTGGCTGAACGCTGGAGCACGAACTGATGTAGAGTCCCATCATTGGTTCGAATAATTCTCTGTCCGAGCCCGAGCCCATGACCAGTGTTCACAAATCCACCTGCGGAACTCCAAGGCACCCTCTCGGGCGGTGGTTGGTATGCCCCATCACCCTCAGTATAGAATGCCCCCATTTGTGCTTCAATTCTCCCGCCTTGATCGGTGTCACGAAGCCCGATGCCAAGAGCAGAAACAATCGACCCACTATCCCACACCGGCTTCACGGCCTTATTGAGATGCACGTCAACCGATGATTGGAGTTGCTCAGAGTTGGCGATCCAATCCAACGGATGAGTTGTGTCTGCCCGACCGAGATAGACATCACCATAGACGCCGCCGTAGTCATTTCCAATATCTATCGGAACCGCACCTGCATGAAAGTGATCTGTCGGGTGGTCATCCCACCACCAATACGGTTCCCACCGCTGTGAAGCACCAGTGAAGACACCCTGTTCGACTGCCGGACCATGTAGACCCTTATCGCCATCATGGACGTTGCTAATATCATCAACACCGGCAGCAGCGTGTAATGAAGCATCCTTCGACCACAGATTAGAGCGCAAAAACCATTGACCAAGAATGTCGCCAGTAGGAGAAGCATCACCGGTGGTTTCGAATCCGAGACCCGCTTGCTCAAGAGACCATTCAATCCCTCTAAGGTGGCTACGATCAGTTCGGTGAAATGGGGTCTCGAGTTCAATATCAAGCCCCCCTTTCGGTCCAGATCGCGCACGAACATTAACAGAGCCCGGAGCCAATTCATGTAACGGGATATCATACCCGAGACCGGCGTGTGTTTGTTTCCATTGACGATCTGTTCTGAATGGGTGGCTCGAAGAAGACATCCCGTAGTGTATCGGCCCCTGATAGGACATCCCGATTTGACCGCCATGAAGGGTTGAGGGGACGGCTGAACTGAAGTCTCTTTCTAATGCCATGCGATCACGGTCCGGGTGGGGTTACGGTGAATCCTTGCGGATCCACGAGATTGTTCGGTTGGAGGAAGAATGGCTCGACGATATGACACTCACGATCAATGCCGGATGCGGCACTCATATCGAGAACAATTGAGAGGTTTTTGTCTATCATAATTCCCGGCGTCAGGGTTGTTGGTATTTGGATTCTCCACCCCTCTACCACATTCGATCCATATGTCAGAAGGTCGAGGAATGGTGATTCGGGGTTAGTCTGCATCCACGCACTAATCTCCGCGATGCCGCTGATGAGATGTGGAGTCACGGCCACGTAGACATTATCCTTGATGATTCCAATAATCGTCCCACTCTTTCCGGATGCAACATTCGCAGGCCACCGACAGGATTGTCCAAAGTCATATGTGAGCAAGAGGCTTTGTTGCATATCCACATCGGCCATCGAAAACATACCTGTGTTAGGAGACCATGACCATTGCCAGTGCAATCCCATGCTCCCCGACATCCCCGAAAGGATTTGTTGTTCTGCACTCGCTCCTTCAGCAGGAAAGGCAGTTCCAGCCGTCGACCACATTGGGTCAATCAGATCAGCAGGGAGACTCCATGCAGACCATCCTTTGTGGCCCCAAGGTCGAGCACCGGAGATAAAATCGGTGAACCCATACACTGTCGGATGCCAATACTGAGTCGCAACCCAATTCTGTTGAATCCCCCACCATGAATTGAGATGTCCGAGATGAGCCGGCCACACCGTTTCAGGCACGGTTGTAGTCGCATAGTCCGTGCCCGTATTTGTGTGCAGTCCATAGAGGTGACCCGCCGTATGAACCGCTGACCTATTTGTGGGTTGAAGGAGCGGCAAGCCATGCTTGAGTTCTCCCGCCGGTGTGATCCACGGCAGTGATCTCGGCAACGTTACATGACTCAAACGGACCTCCGGGTAGACGCCATAATTGCAGGGAATCGCTCGCTGACCGGATTCGGGATACCAATAGGCAATTTGTGCACCACTCCACCATGTGTCGGGTAAATTGAACACTTGACTCCAAACCCATCCGCCTGCGTGATCGGATGCCCACTTTCCACTGAAGTCACGCCGCCCCTGTGTTACCTTACCATTCTGCGCCAATGTGTCTGTCCATAGCAGAACCAACGATCGTGCAGATGACCCGGTCACCAATTTGCTCCAAGTCGGCCATTGTCCGTAAACTGTAGATCCAGTATTGCTCGGTGCACTTGCTGTTGGGGGAGATACCGGTGTAGCCCATGCAGAGCCACTGATTCCCCACGTAGCGTCTGCGTCCAAATAAGTGCCGGGATCAGGAGCGACGTTTGTAGACGTCATTGCTACGCACGCTGAACCATCATAGTAGTAACCCGGTGGACATCGGGGATATGCATTATCCGGGTCAAATGGGTAACCGATGGTCCCGTCAGGATATTGATCTGTGGAGGAGATGGTGTCCCGGTGAACAGCCGCCATAAGCAATTTACCATCCTCCATGATTCGGAGAGCACCGCATGAAATGGTTGGATAGGTTGAAGGCGATCCTTTGCTATCCGCACCGAGATACCGCATCAATTCAACACGGGGGAATACCCAATCATGTAAGTCCCAAGCACGACCCGAAGTGCTCTCGGTTTTTATGTCGGTCTCGGAACGCCAATGAAAGCCCCCACTATGCGATGTATGGCGATCGTTGTGCAGTTGTTGGTCGAAAGCCCCCGAGAGGTAACTCGCTGCGTTACCGGCTGTCAAACGGGTGAGTATGGGGTTGTCTGTGGGGGTTGTATGCACCTTGCCGGGATGATCTGGATCTTGCGTGTAATTGTAGCGGAAAACCATCAGTTCATGGCCCGGTGGAATCTCAGGTGTGGTTATATCATTCCAAGTCTGTCCAAACTTCCAAACATTGCCGAACCATTGCTTCCCGGTTGTTGGATCAACAGTCGGAACCCCGCCACCAATATCATCGCTGTAACGGAGATTCGCCGCCACAAAGAGTTCATCGCCGAAGACATCCGCATCCCATAGGTGCTCGATTCCACCTCGCTGATACATTCCACCCGGTTCAACAATCCCACTGAAACGAGGAACATTTGTCCACTCTTGATTACGAATTGGACGGAATGGAGTAACCTGATGCAAACCCCATCCTTGCTGAGACGAATTGGACTTTGCGTAATCATGTCGAGGAACGACTTGATCGTATCCCATTTGCATGAACCATTCTGGATCGGTGAACGATGGATTTCCAAAATCACCAGCGACTTCAACGCCATGAACCACTTGATCAAGCGCATCAGGATATATCCGGAAAATGGCGTGCATGATTACAGCATCACGGCCATTGGTGTTTGTGTCCTGATGGAGTTCAGTATATTCAGGAGCGTTGCGAGTAGACACGTCATCAACGACTTCTCCGGTGATAGTCCCGGTTGCTTCACAGAGAGAAACCAAAACATGGTAATCAACAATCGGTCGCTTGACTACAATCGACGAAGCGGCGGCAGGATGAGCCGCATCGGTTTTAGTGTAGCGACCTGTTTTGTGGGATCCGGGCGCTACCGTTTCTTCTGTGTATCCAATCACTTGAGGGATTACCCGAACCCGTGTTGGCATGTAATCCGCCATCCATCGAGTTCCGACTCGTTCGGTGCCAACAGTTGCAGATGTCCCGATGTATGTATTGGCCGAACCAAAGGCTGCCGGCAATGCGGCAGTATCGCCGATGATATATTGAGTGCAATTAGTGCTGATGGTGGTCTCCACATCACCCTCAGGAGTGGTGCAGACTTTGGTTTCATCCGCAGCGATGGTCGCCATCCGATCAAGTCCCGTTCGACCAATGAAGAATGTAGTCGCATTCGAATCTCCTCCCCCCGTATCTGCAGTTAATCCAATTGCCCCTGCATGATCTTTCATCGACCCGGTTGTCTTCATGCAATCGGACATCGGGCGGACATATGCTCCATCCGAACCGTAGCGTGTTCCTGTAATCCCCGAACCAGTCCAAGTGTGACTACCTCTACGTGCAGGTGAAGCGGAGGTGACTTGGATATTCAACCCAGCAAATCTCATCCCATTTGCATACGAGAATGGAGCAACACCACCACCTCTCGCTGCATCTTTGCTTATCGCATAAAATGAACTTACAGTAAATACTCCTTCATATCCAATTAACCCGCAAGCATCCATAACAGCATGGTTCCCGAGATTTGCTGGGCCGAGTTCATGCACCACTTCAGTCCCATCAAGTGGTTCTCTGATAGCGAGAGTATGAGCGGTCTCTTCGGGCTGCATCCAGTTAACGAAGTTCATTCCAAAGTGCTCATATGTATTCCAAGAACCTGCCGGTGTAATTGTGAGCCCAGCCTTCGCCATTCCCGGCGGTGATGATGGGTTGTCGGCCATGAGTGGACCGGGTATTACATCCAAAGAATCAGTAGGTTCAGGCGGACGACCAAATTGGTGATGCCCTTGCGCATATACATTCACGGCCCAATGACATGGATCAATAAAGTTTGCCGGGACATTAAACCGAGCAGCCATCCCTGAATTGAGTGTTCCCTTCGATGAGTGATCAGGATGAACTTGAATACCAAACGCAGATGCACCCAGCGTAACATTGTAGATGGTATCATGTGCATCACCCCACTGCTTCCCGTTACCACCTGAAGGTAAACATACCTGAGAGGCGAATGCAACACACGCTGCTTCTGAATTGGATTTGATGGAGCGGTGGGTTCCAATTGCTGTATCATACACAACAGGAATAACGGCTGAAGTCGCACGATCATACATTCGTCCATTGCCACCAATACCATGTGTCCATCCGCTACGTTGCGGCCACATTGCGGTTGTGATCTGTTCAATCGGGCCGACCTGAAATGAGTGATTGCCCGGCGGACCGGATCCATCCGATAGGGTTTGATTGGCGAAGACGTATGTGGCGGTGTTCGGGACGTCGGCAAGACTGCCCGAACCACGAGTCCGACCCGGATGAGAATATGTTACGCCCGTCGCCATTCCAAATCCATGAAACGCATTGGCGGCATCATTTGCTCCCGGTCCGGGTGCCTGACCTGCAATCATTTGGCTCGTGAACAAGTAACCCTTGATGCTGTCTAACACCGAATACCCGGTTACCCATGTGGCTGAGAATGTATTGGCAACTTGAGTATTCTCGGTCGGGGTTCCCTTTGCCCATAATGAGGTATCGGAGTCGATTTTGTTTGCCCCTGTTCCTGTAGCAAGGAATGAACCACTTGCTCCGAAGGGGAATGTAAATGGTAAACCCGGTGTAAGACCCAAAGGAGGTCTGAGATCAAGCCGGGTTGGATCAATGTTGCTCACTCTCCCACCCCTGCCTCGTGCACCAATGTTGCGGTCCAAGGAGTCATTCCATGCGCCCCGCCTTCACGCTGATAATTGAATGTAGTAATTCGCCCAGCAAATGTCTTTGAGTCAGGGGTTCCGGAATAATTGACTGCTTGATATTCGAACTCAACCAAGTGCCCGGTCGCCAACAGGTCTTCCATGAATGCAATATCTGCATCCGCAGTCTCTCTGAGGAATACGCCGGACAGAATGAAGTCGTCCAATCGTTGACCCGTATCGCTGATTTCCGGATAATCAGAATCGATGAGAGAGGTTGTTGTGTATTCAGCCGATCTGCTACGCTCAAACGCATTCGGTGCAGTATTCAGAGATAGCGGAACCGTAAGGCGCGCCGGCATCACTTTGATCACTGCCTGCGCTGTATTGGAGGTGGATCCAGTTGCGTCTTCACAGGTCATCGAAGCCATGAACTCACCAGCCGCTGCGTATGTATGGGCGATATAATTGGTTGGTTGTGGCCCAACAATGGATGATCCGTCTCCGGGCGTGAAATAGAAATTGGTGACCGTCCCTCCGTCTTCAACATCAAATGATTTGGAGCCATCAAGCCGCACAGCATCACCAGCCCTTGCAACCGACGGTGTGGCTCTCAGGATTGCCACCGGTGGTGCATTGGCTACATTCACGGTGATAGTCGGAGACCAATCGGATTCGTTTCCATTGTTGTCTTTGGATTTGGCTCTCACTAAGAGCCCTGCTGCGGCGGTTGCATATGAGTGGTTGATATCGAGATATGCACTAAGTGCTTCTGAAGTAACAGCGAGCCAATCGGTAACTGTTCCATCACCGTAATCGATTTTGAGATGGGTGATCAAACGCTCAGTATCAGCAGTAGTTCCTGTTACACGATAGGAAACAATGTGTCCGACTCGGGTATCAATTGGAGAAGTCGTATCCCCATTGAAAGTCTCAGCGGTAACAATAAGAGACGCTGTGGGGGTAAGATCATAATCAATCACCCACCCTTCAATTTTAGGCATTGAGTTCCAACTGATTGGCATGTAGTCAGTGTCCTCGTTAGTGTAAGTCGACCATTCAAACCGGATTGTGAACCCATCGGTATATGCCGCTGCGGGCAAATCAAGAAGGCTGATGATTCCGGTAGATCCAGACCAATCCGGATCAAGCGATTCGAAGTTCGTGTAAGGTGTGCCGGGTGCCTGTCCAAACTCCGTCCATGTTCCAACCGTTGTGCCGGGTGCACAAATACTGACTCTGACTGTTTGCGTCGACCCCATGCCTCCACCGGTGATAATGAGCGTTCGATACTTGATCACATCGGCGATATCGTAAGTGATGGTTTCAGCCGTGAACGGAAGCATTGCCTGTGTTGGAATCTCGCGCACTGAAACTGTATCAATAATCGGATCAACGCCTTCTTTGTTGTAGAGATTGCTCCAAATACTTTTGGTAACATCGGTATCGGATGTATGAAATGCACCATGCTCAAAGGTAAATCCATAGGTCGGTCCTTGAGATGATGTATCAGTGCCTTTTGTATTTCCATTCTCAGAGTGATACATGCCTCCATCATGGAACGCAAACCTCAGTGTGTAAAGTCCCTCTTTGAACGTGGTCTCAGATCCGCCCGACCCGATGTGATTCGCCGCAAGGCCCCACCCGCTTCGAATCCCATCGAGCGGTAATAGAACATCATCTGCGAGCAGAGCCGCCTTGATATTAGCATTCTCAAATACAGAAGAACCACCCCATGCCCACCACCAAGTTTCAGCGTGAGTATATTCGTTCGATTTATACCGACGAAGTTTACCATCTACAGTATTCGCTGTTGACGGACCAACCGGATAGTGCCCCCATCCTTCTTCTTCATCGGTGGATGATGAATGAGTGATATGAGACCTCCCGTGATGAATGAATGATCGGAGACCTTGCACCCCGCGAGTGATAGACCCTCTCTCAAACCATATTTTGGTAACGCGATCCATCTCTGCGGGGATGTATGCCTTGATCTCGATGTCGGCATAGACTGGAGAGGTAGCCCATTCAGTGAGACCATATTCATCGGATGCAATGAATGCAAGTGGGTCTGTATCGTATGTAAGAAGCGTAGAATCATTGTAAGTCCCCTTCATAGGAATCATAGACGGGACTTCTGTGTTCCAAGTTCCACATCGCTTCCGTCCCGGCCACGGTCGATTGCGGCCAGCAGGCCAAGTATTCCCACCACTATCCTCCGGCTTGATGTAATCCCAAGCATGCCGACCGGTTGTTTGATCCATTGCACTCCACAGTGACATTGTGAGTCCCTTAATGAACCATTGTGATCGGTCAATGTTGGCCCAGTTGGCGTGAGAAAACCGCTCAGTGATTTGTCCCGAATCTCCAAGTTGTGCAGGGATTCGGATCCCAGTTCCGCCGGTGAGCGTTGGAGTCGGGGCTTTTTCATCCTGAGTTTCCAACGGGTAATCGCTCAATCCAAGACCACCAACAACCTGAACCTGTCTACGATAAAGTCCATCACGTGTATCAGTTGAACCAACACCCGCATCATGTTCATTGTAACCATACCCACCGGGGGGTCCCAATAAATGTGAGGCGGGATTGATACCCGGTCTCAGATCATCGACTGTCCCCATAAGTGTAGGTGTGAATGATTTATTTCCGGGAACGCTGGAACCAAAACCCCATGTTCCCGATTCAGCGTCGAGATACTCATTCGTTGAAGCGGGTATGGTTGGCTTTGGGCGTCCGAGATGTAGTTTTGCTGTGCTGGCAAGGGTTGGGGTTCCTGTATACTTTGCTTCATCAGGGTAAGTAGTAACTGCATCAAACCGAACCCCATTACCTGATGGCGAATCCCCATCGGCACCAACCACGATATTCGTGACCGGCCACCAACCATTCACATCACTATTGGTTCCGCTATCCCATCCGACCGCACCACTGATTCCTGTTACGTATATCCAACACGGTGCTGTGATCAGGTTACCCGATGTATCATCCGCACCATCGGCATAGAATCTCACTACTCCCGAAACAACCTCTACAGCGTATACTGTCGAAGGGAGAACATTGATTCCATGTTGATTCTCATTTGCGTATTGAGTTCCACCACCAGCGACTGTGAACCCCCCATGAGCCGTGTTACCATACAATCCATTGAGGTAAGAGAACTCATTGAAGTTCCAACCGTGTGCAGCATGGCTGAATGGTCCTTGAACAAAGTCAACTCCGGGAGATATCATGGCGTGTGCCTGTTTATTGGCATCTCGTGCTTCACCTGATCTTGCAGGAGCGGTCCAAGAAGCATAAAGTCCATCGCCGCCGAGATAAGGTCCCCCTTCTGCATGCTGCCCTCGATGACGAATATGATGTTCGCCACCAACCTCCCTCTTTGGATCATAGGAATATGGAATTAGTGCGCCACCGCCGGAGATGGTGTAAGTTCCATCCTTGAGGAACATCGCAAGGCACATCCGCATTCTCCACTTTGGATTCGGTGAAAGCCCATTATCCGCTGTGTCTTGATAGGTTGCTGTCTGATTCGTCACAGACCCGAATCTACGTTCTCCAACGAGATGATCACCGAAGTGATTAGCGAATGCAAACTTGACAGCAGCGTCACCCGTTTCCGGATCGGGATTGTAGCGTGTTTGTCCACGCCCATCAGTTGCAACCGCCATCTCCGCCGAAGTAATCGCTGTGGCAGCCGGGTCGGTATCGCCAAGACCAAGTGTGAGTGCAGTCCGCGCGAGCGTAATGTCTCGTGAGTATTGGTTCATATTTTGAGCCATTGGCATGAACACGGTTGCTGCTATTTGTGCATTCACTTCCGCACCGAGATAATTCGAAAGGGTGCCGACAAGCGTATAGTCAGGACCATCAATCAACCCCGCCACATTTTCCTGAAATGTTGGATGTGGGTTCCATGTTCGTCCCGATGGGGTTTCAGATAACCATACACCAGTGCGACCGGTAAATGAATCAAGGATGTCTGCGAGTTCCTGTAGTGTAATTGGTAGAGGAGCGGGTCCCACTGTCTTATCGTGAACCTCCATCTCCTCCAAGCACTCATACCGCGTGCTCGCCCAAAACTTCCCTGCGTGGGCTTCGCTGAGTAGAGGAATGACTGTGGTGGTTGCATCCGGCCATGTAATAGTCGCTGTTGCATACCACGTCCCGGAACCGGCAATGGTGATAGTGCATGTTCCTTCGGTTGATCCAAGAGCGTTCTTGGTTGCGTTCGTCAACAGGTATTCTAATCGGATTCCTGCAATGTCCGCTTCATTGCCATTCTCTTGCCCTGATGCGAGAAGCATCTCATCGTATGAATGTAATTCGGATCGAAACAGAACGGGGTCGACTGTGAGATGTGAAGAATTAGTTCCTTGCTTGAGGACCACTGGCCACCATCGTTGATTCTCAAGTAAGTCGTTCTTCAAACGGCTATGAATGCCAGCAATGGTTTTTGTGTATCTACTCAAAATGAACCCCTCACATTTGCTGCTAATCCCCTCGACAATGCGGCCGGCAAGAACTTAGTAATGGCGGCTTCTACATCCTTTGAATCCTTCATTCCAGTGATAGAGAGATTCTGAATAGTAACTCCGCCGCCGCCGCTGTTGCTACCTTCAGTTCCAACCGCCTGTCTGGATCTTGCAGCATCTCCTGTAATGTCAGCAAAGAATGCTTCCATCTTTCTCAGCGGGATGATCATTTCAGGTCCTCTTTCACCAACCATTGCCATTGTTGGTTTAGAGACGATGCCGCCTTCTGCGAAGCCCAAGAAGTCGCCAACATCCGAGAAGGCATTCTTGACTCCACCAATAATTCCACCCTCCATTCCCATCATCTCAACAATGGCGTTGAGGACCCGGTAAACGGGGTTGATGTAAATGAGGAGGTTTGCAAACGCTTCAGCGATCATTCCGATACCACCCACGAGGTTTCCGCTGGAAATTGCTTCGCCTGCATCGAAGAATAGAGTAAGAGCCCGAACGAGAGGCTTGATCAACAAAAGCATGAACTTGAGTATCGGGATAAGGATTTTGAACAGAGGGATCAGATCATCACGAAGCATCGGGATGATGTCATCCTTCATCATGGGGAGGAACTCCTGTCCAATCGAAATCATCACCTCCGCCCACGCCGACTTCATCTCGAGTAATGCGGTTTCTGTGGTTCCACCGATTGTATCAGCCATCTCCTGTGCTGCCCCTTCGGAGTTCTCAAGGTCAGTGATAAGTTGCTTGAACCCTTCTGTTTGCCCGGTAAGAGCAAGGATTGCACCACCACCTCTGATACCGAATATCTCCATCATCTGTGCTGTAGTCGCACCGGCTTCGCTTAGTTGATTGATCACGTCAACGAGAGATGTGATACCCATAATCTGCGAGTTGACTAAATTATTGAGAGAGGTGAACTCGCTTGACAATGCGGATTCGCTCTCTTTGAGTTTATCTGATTCAATCGACGCTTCGGTTTTCTTGATAGATGATTCAGCCATCGAAATATCGAGATCCTTATTCTTAGATTCAAGTCGCGTAATCGCCTCTATCTCATCACCAGTAAGAGAACGGCCTTCTTTCTCCGCCCTTCGACGGATCTTCATGATTGCCAAGTTGTTGCGTTGTTGATCAAGGCTCATTCCCCGCATGGCGTTGGTGACCGCCTTCAGTTCTGCTGTTACCGATGCACCGGCTCTCTTTGTCCGATCCAGATCAGCAATAACCGATGTGAGTGCAGTATTCGCTGCCTCACCAGCAGGAGTCAATCGGTAAACATCGAGTCCAAGATCACCGATGACCCTGCGAGCCGCTTCGGATGGCTTGATTAGTTTCATCAATGCCCCGCGCAATTGAGTGCCCGCAAGCGATCCTTGCAAACCAGCATTGCCAAGAATACCAATCGCTGCAGACAGTTCGACTATCTCAAGTCCCGCTGCCGCTGCTGTTGGCGCGACATACTTGAGACCCTCACCAAGTTGGGTCAGGGTAACATTGGTTGAAGTAAGAGTAACGGCCAATACATCGTTCACCATTTCCAGTTGGTTCATTTCCAACCGGAAACCACGAATTGCCGCTACAGCAATCCCAGCGGCGGTCGGAACATCAACACCACCAACCAATGCCAATTGAAGCATTGATTCGAGTGCCTTATCAGACACCATCTCATCAATTGAGATACCAGCAATCGCCATGATCTGTGCAGCATTAGCGACTTCTGTAGCAGTGAATCGAGTAGTGGCACCGAGATCACGAACCTCTTTTTCTAAGACAGTCATATCCTTCGCGCTTGCTTTGGTTACTGCTTGAGTTCGAACCATGACGTCTTCGAATCCGACAGCAAGATCAATGGCGTCTTTGATGAACTTCGCAGCCAAGACGAATGCTGCAACCGCTGCTGTGACCACAATGAGAGGTCCCGATGCCGCTGCCGCCGCCGCTCCCATCGTGGCAAGGCCACCGGCGGCACCGCGAGCCGCCACACCAGTTCCAACCAATGCCCCCTGAGTGGCCTTTGCACCCGGCGCACTGAGGCGAAGACGGAGTGCCATATCCTTCAGGGCTATTTACTCACCTCCGAGTGTTCGCCTGTTTTATTGCTTGATCTTGCTTCCGGTATCTCTCGGCGATGGCTGTCCACCACCATAACTGCTGTCGTGGGTCTAAGGAGTGCCATTGCTCGATGGACATCCCGGTGTCGAGTAAAATAGTGAGAAGGGATTGACCTTCGTCCGATTTGGCCTCTGCCATCAGAGCCCCAAAGGGTCTTCATCCCCCTCACCTCCCTCACCACGCGTTGCGGTGAGGATCGCTGTCGAGAGATCATTCAGCAACGTCAAAGGCAGTTGCTTGAAGGTAGTCCAGTTCAGGGTTACATCGCACTTTGACATCATTTCGAATGTCACGAGCAGCCCGAGCATCTCTGTTCGGTCCTCCCCATTCTTCAGGTTGCGAATATCGGGGTGCGATTTCAACACTTGATATTCAGCAGCCGATAGCGGGAGAACCTGAATCTGTTCCAAGAGCCCGGCACCATGCTTGATCCCAAGATCCAAGACATCGACATCGATGGGCTCGCCGGATTGTGCTAAGGCTGAATCTAACCAATTGTCTGACATTCAATTTCACCCCCTCAAATCAATCTCTCGACCAAGAGAGACCTTCAAAGGAAAGGTTGATCATCAGTGCTCCTTCAGAACCCGCTTCAAGTCCTTCGATGCTGAGTTCCGTGATAACACAGTTTGATGCAGTGTATGTATGCGCACCTGTCGCACCATCATTATCGAATAGGATTTCAAACTCGGTGTCGCCAGTGAATAGAGTATGCAAAGCATCATCGGAAACACCCCACGCCTTCTTCAGTGTCCCTGAAACGGACTGAAGTCCGCGTGTGTGTGCTGTTGCTGTATTCGAGTTAAGTATGGTGTATTTTCCAGTCGCCGTGCTAAATGTTACATCGCCGGAAACAAATCCAACAACCGTAGTATTCGCCGTGATCTTTCCTGTCACACCTGTGAATGAGTGCACTGCCATATTCTTCGCCTGAATAATCTTAGAGAGAACCGGTAGATGAAAGGCTCCTTTCATAGTGGATCCCCCTATGGGGGCGGTTCGGACACGGGGGGGTCTGGATCGGACACCCCCTAAGTCCGATACGTGGATGTAATGTGCCGGGTCTCGGCTGATCAGGTTATGGAGATGACAGTCAAAGTCACGGACGCCATCGCAACAATCGAGCGGCGGGTAATCAATGGGCGGATCACAGGAATGAAACGGCACGAAGGATGCCGGGTTACCATAATAGTTCACCCACCTGATCCGATGTGAGGGTGGGGGCATCTACCATGATTCATGAAGGGTCAACTATCCCATAGGGTCATGGTTAATGCTGAGGTAGGAGATTTGGTGGTCTTCGGACGGGGTTCCGGCGGTCAACAAACACCCGGTATCGTTGTCGGGAAGACACAGCGTAAACTGAGAGTGGCACCATTAACCGCGAGAGGACGACCACCGAAACCCATAGGCCGGCCGTGGACAATGCCCGCTTCGATTGTCGCAAGAAATCTCGGACCGGCTTCGGAAAGTGGGCCGGTTTGCAAGTTAAGTCTTGGCGGCCGAAACCCCACAATGATGGATCTCCTTAGTGCATCAGCGGTTGTGATCGAGATTCAAAGGCAAATCAAAGCCGATAAGACCGCATGGAAAGCGAACCTCACAATTGTGAAGGGTGATATGTTCACTGTAACGGGTATCAATTCGAAAGTGGTGTATCGGTTGGTGCGTATCAATCAGAGAACCTGTTCTGTTATCTCCTATCTTAAGAATGAGATGGGTGGGTTCAATGAAGGTTGGCCGACCAAGATCCCCGGCACGACAGCATGCCGTGCGGTGATTTACGATGGCGAAGACCCTGAAGAATCCTGAAAGGGCGGTATCAAAAGGACACTTCCTGTCCTTTTTCTGTCACTTTGACGGATACGTAGCAATATCCCAATCTGCGAATATGGCTCCTAAACGCAGACTACGAGCCTGACAGAAAACATCAGTTCATATAGTAACACGAGGTGGGATAATCATGGCCGAGAACCATTCCGCGAAAACCGCGAGCACGATTGAACTGATGAAGACTAACCCGGAAGCATGGGGGATTGCCCCCATGACCGTCCGCAAGGAGACCCGCGACCTTCGGCTCCCGGTCAAATGCCCGGTTTGTCGAGGCAACAAATATGTTTACGGTGCAGGGCACAAAGACGGGCAGCAGTATGACCTCAGCACAGTCCACCGAGAACTCGTGGAGTCGGGCGAGACCGACTGCGATAATTACAACGACTTCGTCCGCTCCCACCGCAAGTTCACCGGATACGATGAAGACGGCAAGCCAATGGTCGAGAGCCGACCAGCAGGATGCGAGCAATTCGGATACACCCTATACGGGCATAGTGTTGAGTGCTGGAACTGCACCGGCCAGCGTGGTCGACCAACAGGCAAGGTAGTCATCCTTCACAAAGACCACCCATGCAACATTCACACCCCAGCATGGCCGGCCGGAACCGAGTTCACCAGCCGATTCAATCGCTGCGACTGCGAGGCTTGCGGCAAGAACAACATCAAGTCCGGTTGCATCCCGGTCATGGCACGAACCACAGAAGGGGGCACAGTTGGAATGTTTGTCGGCAACGCCTGCGTGAAGAGATTCGGACTCCAGCAATTCAAGACAGCAGATCAGCAGGCAAGCCGATGGATAGGCAAGGGTCTTTCATCCGGCGAGATGGTATTGGATATTTACGAGCGCAGTTACGAAGTCCGCGAGAGCATTTCAATCACCACAGTCAGCGGCGGGGAGTTCCCTTGCCCTCACTGCGACAAAGTCTACAAATCCCGAGCCGGGCGATACAACCACTTGAAGAACTACCATCAGTGATTATCATGACTTACTATCACACCGTCACCACTTTCTCCGGTTCCCTTGATCCGGTCAAAGTTACTCACTACACCAATGCGGCGCAAGAAGCATATGTAATCACACTCCCAGCCGATGCGGTGGTTCACTACGCCGGGACATCGGCCGGAGATATGCGTAGTGCCTTCAATGCGGCCCGCAATGCCCCAACCCCCACAGGACAGGACATTCAGGATTCAATCGCGGCTACGGCCGCTCTACGGGCCATCCAACGGGTTTGTGAGTCCGACGAGATCCATACCCGTGCGCAAATCCAAGCGATAGTCGATTTTGCTGCGATATAAGCCCCGTTCTCATTAGAGGGGGGGTAATCAGCCACCGGAGCCAAGCACGCCCGTAGGGGCGCGTTATACAGGCCGTAACCGGCAATCTATGCCTGTGATTCGAATAGGGCCTTGACTTCAGCAATGGTCATACCGCCGCAAGCGACCTCATGTGTGAGCCGTTCCCATTGGTCTGGATCGGGATGTCCGCCACCATGAGTCTGTTTCCATGCCATTTTGATTTGCTGTCGGATACTTGATTTTGGTAAATCGACTTCAACCACTTCCACGACCTCTTCTTCAACGACCGTATCATCAACCACTTCTTCGTGTGGTTCATGATCAGTAAGGTGCTCGTCGAGTCGGCTCGCCAACGTTGCCTTCGTTCCTTCGGTATCTAATTCATGCTCTTCGCACAATGCGATCAATTCTTTCTTAGTTAGTTCACTCATTCTTGCCACCTTACTTGGACCGTGATATGCACTCGCCATCCCTTACAATTGGATTCGTCTGCTCCGGGTCCGCATTCTTCATCGACCCATCTCACATCAATACCACCGAGACCCGAGACATAAACGGATTGGTAGTCGGATGATTCGATTCCCGTGTAGCCTGAACCGTCCTGTGGAGTGGTCAAGGCTACATTATTCAGCACGGTTTTGATGTTTTTGTATAGAGTCCAACGAGATGATCTCGTCGGGGCATACAATACAATGTCGAAGAATGCACGAGAGGTGCGCTGATTGGAATCAAGAGTGGATGCGTCATCCATGTGTAATGTCGGCTGAAGGGATATCTGATACGTCTTCATTTTCTTATGCTCAAGCCATCCTTCATTCACAATAGGAGTCCACACCCCATCAGGAGAAACCGTATTGTTTTCCAATAGGTCTTTGATTGCGGTATACGGATCAGTCAATGGAACAGCCATTCATTCACCCCAATACCCCGACCGCGATATTACGGTCATTTGTGATCGCTTGCAAAGCGGCTTCTGCTTCGGGTTTCATAGTTTTCAAGGTCTCGCCGTATACTTGCCGGACGCGTTCGCTACAATTCTCATCAACCATTTTGGCTCGAAGCACCCTGACACATGCCATCATGATAGCAGCACGTCGAGCATCATCCGGGATTGTGGCGGATCCATAAGAGTAGGTCACTTTGAGATAGTCTCGGATGTTAACATCCCATTTGTTATGAAACCGAATTATCCCGGAAGCATCGTTTTGCAACCAATAATCATCCGTCCCATCACGGGCTCGGCCTTGATCAAGGGTCTTATCTGTATTCCCATCAGATCCAATGGTTACAATTGAGGTGATCGCGGTTACAGGTCGCTTTGAAAGCACGATAGTATCCAGCCCTTTACGAGCATCGAAGTATTCTTCATGCCCGGATGTGACACCGGATACGGTGAGGCGGGCGTAATTGTCAATCGTGCGGGAGACATCGGTAAGGATAGTAGCCAGTTGTGTTGAAGTGGGAACCGACGAAGCATCGAAAGTAGTTCCGAGATAAGTCTCGATATCCGTTTCCACACAGTAGTCTACCATCTCGCTTCACCCCCGTAACAGGGATTCCGAAGACGAGTCCCTGTCAGCATCCTGCTTAAGCGAGGATGTTTCTGATTCGCACAATCGCAGCAGTGTGTCGCACATTGAACGCAAGGTCTTGACGAGGGATCAGCACGAAGCGATCACTCTTCGGTTCGTCTTCGAATCCAATACTGAATCGGCGGGCAGCCATTGCGGGATTGCCAATTACCGGTGAACGGGTGTTTACAAGAAGGGCAACACTGAGGGTCCCCAACCCATCTCCCGGATTGGTTCCGGCGGCGACCAAGTCTCCATCAGGTAGTGCGCTCGTAGCGACGACGCTGACTCCGTAGACTTTGCCGATCTCGCCTGTGAGGATTGTTGCGTTGGTTCCATACTTGTCCAATGTTTGGAGTTCGTCGAAGCCCAGCATTGTGACCTCTTGGCTGCGGTTGACAATCAAAAGGAGTTCATCGCGGTTCTGTGCATACACTCCCATGTTCGCAATCGCGGTTCGGATGTCGGCAATAGCCAAAGCATCTCCACCGGCGTCGACTGCTGTCCCTGTTCCCAGCATCCGCAATCCGTTGAACTGCAAGAGGTGAGTGTTGTTGCTTGCATTAACTCCACCGGGGTTATTGACCGCGTGATATGCTCCGTTGATGTTGTCTGCGTAGGCGCTTCCGGTCTCGGTGTCGCCATTCAGGATCATTTGTTCCTCGTTGAAAGCAAGTCTCAGCGCGATATCATCTCGGATCGCAGGCATGATTCCCTGCACTCCGTATGCAATCAGACGGTTACCAATGGGGACATTTGCAATCAGCGTCTTCATCTCAAGGGTAACATCTGCGGTGGCGTGGCGGGACTCCGTTCCTGCGGTTCCTGCTTCAACCGATGCAAGAGTGTGACCCTCAAAGGTAACGCTTCCAGTGATCTTCGGTAGTTTCAGTGTATCACGGCTCATGCTGACATTCGGAAATGCCTGCCTTGCCCATGATCGCTCGTATACCATTCCGATGATCTCTTCTGCGGTCTCATCAGGGAGGAACTCTGTGCCTGTAGTGCTTGCTGCACCGGCAAGAGCCGCCTTGAGATAACTTACTCCGTCTTTCAATTCTTCTGCTGTCATATTTTCTAACTCCTTTTGTATCCTATATTATGGATTCTGATTACTGATTGTTGCTGCCACGACCTCCAATCATGGATGCAAGCCACGCTTCGCCTTTGATGGTGCCAACGCTTGTGCCCCGCTCTTCAGCAAGGGCTTCGAATACATCTCTTCCAATTTCCGGTTCGGTGTTTACCATTGTCTTGCGCTCGGGGACCCGTGCTGTATCATTACCCAGCGCAGCCTGAACTCGTGAATCGACTTCGGCTTGAATAAATGCTTCTTGCTCTGCAGCGGCTTTCTCCGCTCGCAGGGCTGTGACTTCGGCAAGTAGTTCGTTGTCTTCCACTTCTTCCACTTCCACTTCCGCGTCCTTTGTAAAGTGATCAATGATTGCATCGAACTTCTCTTCGAGTGCATTCATTCGATCGGAGACATCGGGCACAGTGACTTCCACCTCAACCTCTTCGGTCTCCTCTGAATCAGATTGTTCGATGCTCTTAATCTCCACGTCCGGTGCCATTGGCTCCTCAACAATAGGGACTTCTTCGAGGACTACCTCGTCTTGTTCTGTCATTTCTTGGTCGGCGTCAGTCATACTCGTCTCACCTGTTCTGAATACCCACATCGAGAACGGGTTATTGAAGGAGTCAGGTGCCGCCGACTTTGTCCGCACCCTGTAACAATCCTTGACTACATCGAATAATGCCATTGGATTCGAGGGGATATCGACTACGCTGGTCTCCACCCAATCGATTTTCGTAAACCGGTGAATGACGTTCCCGTCTTCATCCGTTACCTTTTCAATCCCGCCAGCCTTTGCAATGAAGCCGATAGAAAATGCCCGGATGATTCCTTTACGCACTTTGCTAACAATGGACTTTTCTTCGCCATCGATCAATGCTCGGCCGATGGGGACTTTGTGATCCAAACCCGGCCATTCTCCCATGCGGACATCAATCATACGACCGATCCCACCGCGTTGATGATTATGGAGAACAATTGGATTCTTCTGATATGTCGCCCACGCATCCATCACTGCCTTCGGCTCAACAATATCCCCGTCCCTATCCATTACGCCGGATGAAACCGGACCCTCGATTACTACACCGGTTCCAATTTCTTCCTCTGTAAGTGCTGGCTCGGGTTCGGCCTTTTGGGCGAGAACAACATCACCCCCCTTTACTATACTATCCGTATGGGGGGATTTCTTATCATCCTCGTCATGTGCACTTTGTTCTTCAACCGCAGTTTCCCATTCTGCATGTGATCCGCAAGGCATGAAAAGCAATTCACCACCATCTCCGGTAAATCCATGCACCCCTTCACAGGTCGCGCCGGTCTCAGCAATCTCACCGGAACGCGCTAATGCTTCATCAGCGGTTGTGTAGACGTCGCCACCGTGTGGTTCTTTCACAATTCGGAACGGGACGTTCAGAAGAAGAAGGGTGTTACTTGCCATTGATGGAGCCTATTCGAGAACCGGCAGTTAAAATCAGACCCTGAATGCACGGCGATTCCAAGAGCGAGAGAACTCTACCTTTGTAAGGGCCGGAAGTAGATTACGGTGCTTCATCATAGCCGGCCGTAGGTATGGTGTAGGTCGAACCCCACGCGCTGCAATGGCTCGAGCAATAACGAAGGCATTGGCGGCACTACCGGTTGCCCTTGCAGCCCATGTGAACATCTCACCCGGCGGCGGCATTCGACCCGGCGCTCTACCATATTCAACAAATGGAGCATAGTCAACACCGGTGCCCTTGCCGCCGAAGACAACAGAAACCTCATCCCCATCAATCTCGATGCGTCCTGATCTGCGAAGTGCGCCTGTGCGGTGCGGTGCATATTCCTTCGCCGATCTCAGAATGAGTGTGGCGACCTTTTTCACCGCATTCTTCCTATCTCCGGGCAGGTCACCCGAGAATGCGAATAATGCCATACCCGCTCTAACCAACACCCCGCCGCCGCCAAATGCAAGAAGGGGGATTGCCATTTTCACCCCACCGGCAAGAGGAGTTCTGGATCTCCCGGCTTCGGGGACGCCATGATCGGAGTCATCGCACAGCGACAATTTGGATGTGCTGGAAGTGTTCCTCTTGCCTCAACGGCATCATACACATAGTCTTCATACGGGCCACAGAGTTCTTTGTCGGTGGTTTCATCGATCACAACGATTCGCTGGAACTTGGTGAATCCCATTTTGGCGTATGCAGACAGGTGACCATTTTCAACAACCCGCTGCATCTCGGTTCGGGCGATCCGCTCATAGTAATATCGTGGATACATATCGCCGGCGGGGTTAATTCGCCGACCCATTTCATTCTCAATCCATTTCCAGTTACGCCCATTTGCAACGGCGTCTTCGAAGACTTGAATCACCGCCGCCCGATGCACACCAATTGTCCGGTTTAATGCTGGAGCAACCCATACATTCTCGAAGTATCCAATCGCTGCAATATCATCGGGGTTCAGTGACAAAGCAAGATCAAGGTCATTCGCTACGAACTCCAGTGTGTCTTCGTATCCGGATGTAATCAATCCGCGTGCAACCACCCTCTGTTGTCTGAGAGCGAACTGCACTTCTTGATCAAGAGCGTTCATTGCATCAAGGGTTTCCTGCGCTGTGACCTGCTTTGTATATCGGGCATGCCCACTCTTGAGAAATGGTGCGACCGCCTTGATCGCTCCATCAGCAAAGTCCCGTTGCACTTCGGTGAGACCATTATACATCCTGCGAGTCAACCGATCCCGGAGGATTGCTTTACGCGCTTCCCATGCTTGGTCACCTGTCCGTTTGGAAATGATGTCCATAAACAGTGACGGGTCTACATCAGCAGCAACCTCAAGTGGTGGAGGATTAGGGGGTTGAGTGTCCTCGTCATCTCCTTCATCTCCTTCATCTCCTGAGGTGTCCCCACCGCCCGAACCCGAAGACGGGGGGGTGTCCTCAGATGGCCTGTTGATGTTCAGGACGGGGGAGACAAAGAACGGGTCATCGGCTTGAACCTCCGTGAGGGATTCGAGATCAAGCATTCGGCGTGCTTCATTGATACTGATTGCGCCCTCTTGGCGCAGGGTTGAGATTGCTTTGGATTGCTTTGCAAGAATGTCAGCGCGCTCTCCGTCTCGTGCCGGGCGGATAGGCTTGAATCGACATCTCCAATCGGTAACACCCAACAGAGGCAAAATACGGCCGTTGATTACACTCTCCAATTTACGGTGAAACGAATCAATCACATCATACCACGCTTCGAGTTGCTGCTCAGGATTCGCAAGTTTACCGGTCTGCACCCACCCGAGTTTCATCGGCGGGATACCAAATACCGCACAAATCTCCTCTCGGTAGTAGTAAAGTTGATCCAGAAACTGTCCTTCAGCCGGGCTGTCAATCAGTTTGTGAATGTTGAATCCAGTTCCACCATTAACTGTAATCAGCCCATACGGCGATTCACCACCCGATACCTGTTGCTCAATCAAAGCAAGCATGGCATTCATCTCCTTAGTGCTAATATCGCCCACATTCACGAGAGTCTTCGGAAGCATCCCACTGAACAGGCGACCGATGTAATCAGTCAGATTTAGTTGCCCTGACACGATTTTGAGAAGCGAGAGAAGTGGTGAAGTCCCGTATGCGCGTCCTTGCCGGAGTTTACCAATGTGAATGATCTTCTCGGATGTATACCGGCGACTGACGTCGCCGATAACTTGAACGTATGCCGGCTTCGGCGGATCCGGTAACTTGCCTGTTGGATGCTCAGGAAGTATTCGCATTGAATCGGCTGCTGCATGCCAAATCCCCTGCAAGGTTCCAGCGTATCCCCATGTCCCCTTCTTGAGTTCCTGATCGGCGGACCCATCAAGTTCGATGTAAGCGTCGCCAAATAATTGCAGGTCGTAGATCGCCGATTCAAGCCATTCATCGCCACTGTCATCAGCATTAGGTAATCGGAAAAAGTCAACCGCCTTCTTGCGTTGCTCGGGACTTCCTTCGGTCAGATCATCGGCCAACACAAACTCATATCCATTCCCCAAGACGTCATCGACTGTTCGGCGGAGGATTGCATCTATCACTTCTGATTTGCGAGCCACCTGTCGAATAACGCGATAGTCAATATCCGTTGCAAGTCCTTCTGATTCGGTGGCTTCTGAGTATTGTCCACGACGAGTAGTCTCAGCAATGCGTGCAGCAGTAGTTAGCGATTTGTAGTGATCAATGTCCGGGTCCGTTTGTGTCAGGATGCTCTTTGCTTGACGCTTTCTACGCCACGGAAAGGACCACCTCCGGTCAGCCATGTAGATTTCGAGAAGAGAACCGGCGGAAGAACTCAGAGGATGGTGCTTGCAATGATCTCGCCTGTCAGAACTGCAAACAGTGCCATCGGGATTAGCCACTTGGTCATCCGGCTTAGCACGACTTGAGCGAGTCCCATTTTCGTTTCAACACTGGTCAGCCGTTGCGCTATCTCATTGATATCGGCTTGAATGTGGGGGAGGTGGTTGTCCCGTATGGATCTGAGATCCTCATGTATCTCTCGAATAGCGTCTTTTTGTGTCATGCTCCGAACGTCCTCATAATTGGTAACTCTCCTTCTGAACCGATAGATTGTGCGAGAAATGCATAGAGCAGCGCATGGAATGCGTGATCATCATCGTCTCGGCCATAGCGAGTGCGTGGTGTGCTGGATAAGCCGCGAGTGGTTGATTCGTCGTGCTCGCGGGTGGAGTTCAGAGCACAACACTCATCTATCACCCATTGCAGTTCATCCGTTTTCCAAGGTATCCTGACTTCATGCCTCTCAAATCTATCCATCATTTCCTCCATGTAGGTAGTCCGATCAACGGTGACCATGTGAATGAGATTGCGCTTCGAATCGCGCTTGCTGTATTCGAACGGGGTCTTTGGTCGTGACGCATAGTAGCAAGACCGGACGCGGTCGCCGAACTCCTCTTGAAGTTCCTTGATCTGACGTGCTCCATATCCCAAATCGGCAATGACCTGAACACAATTGTAACGCAATATCAATCGATTGATCACAGCAACTTCATCCTCACTGCGAGTGTCTATTTTCACTGCATTCAACATAGTCCCGTCATTGTCAATAATAACCACGGAGGTTTCAGAACCCCAATCGATTCCCATGAAAGTCTCGGTTGGTGGAGTAACATGCCCGACTCGTTCCAAATCTCGATCACAACATGCCATTACAGTATCCATCGTCAAGGGCTTGAGCCCGCCTGCATAGAACTCCCCCAAACATTCGTTCACGAACTTCCGTGTGCCGTAGGACTCCTTCTTGAACGCGAGATCGGCTTCAGTGATATCAGGGTGCATTCGCTGATCCATATGAAATCCCATCACCGAACCATCGCAGTCAAAGTTCTTTCTCTCCCATTCTTGAGTCTCCTCATTCCAGTGATTCTGTGTTGACTTATTCCATAGTTTCCAAAACGGCGACCCTTCTTCACGCGCTGTCCCGGAGACGAGCACCCATTTCCATTCACTCTGAGTGACAATTTCCTGTATCATCTCAAGCGAACCCATTGCCATGTCTTGATACTCATCAATGCACACGAAGTCGGCATCAAGCCCCAGCAACGAATGTGCATCGCCCCATCCTGAGTAAGCGTAGAGGTGGTTAAACCGATCAAGCCCAACATCGAAAGTCATATGGGTCACTGAATCCTTTACCAAGAACTGACTCAGACATCCTTTATCGATGCTTGAATGGATCGCACCCTTGAATCGCTCTTCGACAAATCTACTCACTGTCGGCTGGCGGGGTGCGGTGTAAACCGCTTTGAAGTAAGGCATGTTGATCATTGAGTAAAGTAACAGGTTCAGGATGGTCTCGGTCTTCTCCACCTTGCGGCTACACTTGAGAACAACAATGCGTGGCGCTTTGCTCTCGCCTCCTTCGGGGCTAAACAAACGATAGATGGCTCGGAGGTATGGACGTTCCTCTAATGAGAAGGGGAATCCATCGAGAGTGCGATAATACGAAGCCCACCGATCCGGGAACACCGCGATATCCCGAGCATCCTTTGCTGACAGTTGAGCCTGTCCGATGGCCATGGTATGTTGGACCCGAGAACAGGTGGACAAAGGTATTTGCTGCATACGGGCTATTTAGCGCCCCGTAGGCGCGAGAGAATGGGTCAGATGGGGATTTACCCCATCTCTGATAGAAACGGGCTTAGAATGCGGGTATTTGTCAGAGGGTGCTGCTCCTTTGAAATAGGGTCGCCAAAAACGCCGCGAGAACCATTTACTCAGTGACAGGAAGTTGTGGCCGGATCCAGTGGTGCAGTAGACCCAGCCGGAGAGAGAAAGTTACCCTGCACGGCATAGAGTAGTATCATTCAATAGTGACAACGGTGAAGCACTTGATCAGTTCATCCATATTCTCGGCGTATGTCCCGAACTCGTTGTGTTGTGCGGTGAGATGGTGAACAGCATGCAGGTCCAGCATGCATTCAAATCCCATCGCATCAATCTCCGTGAATGTGAAAAAGTCGCCCTTGCGCCATCGCAAATGACGGTGGTCAGGATGACGGGGTGAATTGCACTTGGCTCTGAGCCTTGATCCAATCGGGAGATGGGGGCGGGGGATCGAAGTCATTCAAACCGCCTCCGTCTTGCCGCATCCATCCATCTCCTTCTTGAGGTGGTTGTAGCGCCCCGTAGGGCTGCGATACACCTTGCCACAGGTGCAATCCCATGTTCGCTCTCCATTGCCCGTAGGGGCTGTGATAACGCGCTTAACTTCGACCGCTTTGATTCCAGTGATATTCTCCATGCTGCGTGCAAGGAACTCGGTGGTGTTGACTACAAATCGTGCATCACACTTCTCGTCGGTGGTGGTGAAGTAGGGACCATGACCATCGCAGCCATTGTTGCAAGCCCATGTATGAATCTCTTCATCGCGGTTGGACTCACGCTCGTAGTCGATTGGGTGAAGGGCGAACTTGCCGCAACCCCCACAGGTGATTGTCTCGGTGCTGTGGATGAGTTCATCCTGTCCGTCGCGGATGCTGCGAACTGCTTGCATTTTGGTCACCCGTAGGGCGAGGCGCTGTCGGTAGGTCTCTTGGCTCCAAGGCAAGTTGTAATGCTTTGCGCAAATCGGACCGTAGCCAACCGCTGTGGATCGGTGGTCGTGGAGACCAATGCGGCAAAAACAGCACGCTCCAGTGAGGAATCCATTCTCGACTGCGGCCGCCTCTGGATCTTCTGCGACCTTGCGGGTGAACAGAACAACCCAATCCGGGCAAAGACCATTGTAGGTGAAGTCGCCTGAGGTGATGTCGATGATTCCAAATACATGCCCGCCCTTGCGATGGGTGTTCTTGACCTCGATGATATTCGGGGTGTGTGCATCGCAGCGGAAAGTGAGTTCTGAGACTCTATCAGAGTCATCAACGGTGTGCTCGACGGTGAAGGTAACTGCCGGGCGCTTCAGCCCGGATTCCAATGCTCCCTTCATCAGTTCAGCCACGCGCTCGAATCCACTCTCGGTGGTGATAGTCTCCATGAGTGCCTGTCGCTCTGCCGCCTTCGCTCGTGCGGCTGCGTTCGCAACCATGCGCTCGGGTATATTGAGGACAATCGCTCGCTGCCTTTCAGACATGCCTGCCGCAGACATGCTGCGGGTGCAACGGTTCTTCTGATCTCGAATGAATGACTTCTCCCATGCTGTAAGATCATCGCTCTCGAGGTCGGTCTCCCATAGTATTTTGAGTGCTTCATCGGACTCCCACCAATTCGAACCATCATCTGCGGGTGCGGCCTTCTCGACCTTCGCCATGATTTTGTCCACGATGCGCTGTTGTGCGGGTGATAGGGAACGACCACGGCGGATGATATCGCCCATGAATCCCTTCTCCCAATCATTCATCACACCTGATTGTTCAGCAGTCTCTTGCAAATCCTTGAGGACTTGCTTGGTTGCCTTCGCAGCACCTGCGGTGTTCTTCTTCTCTTCAATAGTAAGGTCTCCCTTCTGTCCCTTCTTCACCTTCAGAAGAATGCGGTCTCTGAGTGATGCTTGCTTGAAGGTTAGGTTACCTCGTCCGCGTCGGATTATATCATCAACGAAGTTTTGCTCCCACTCGGACAGTAGGTCGCGGTGTTCGGGGATTCCACCCCCGTATCCGATCACCTTTGCGCAAGTGCGCAGCGTCGGTGTCTCCTCTTTCCAGTCGGTATCAGTCTCAGTGCTCGGGTCAGTATCTCTCTCTGCCATGTAATCCTCGACCCCTTGACAGATAATAAAGGGTCTGCATCCATGCCCTCGAATAAAGCCGGTTCAGTGACGGAAGTAGGTGGGGGGTGGTGGAGAATGAATGGGATGTCCATGACTGAGAGAAAGTCGTTGAACCACCACCGCCCCGTGAATATGATTACTCCTCTTCTTCCGCTGATTGGTTATCAGAACCAAGCGATGCCTTGACCGCCAAAACCGCCAAACCGAGATTCGGGTCTTCTTCATCTGCAATATCCACTGCGACTTGCCAGCCACGTCCATATGTGCTGACATCGCGAATATCCACGACTTCAGGTAAGTGTGTTCCAGCATCGGTCTTGATCCAGAGTGACTGTCCACCCTTCGACCCAAAGATCGCGGCGCAATTGGAGGTATCTCCCTTCAATCGGATTGCAATGTATGATGCTTTCGTGATCGGCTCGAATCCCGAACCAAAGTTATGCAGGATCTCCTCTCGTATCGCTTGTTTCAGTTCTTTGCTCGTTCGCTTCTTCGGGGTCAGGGTCTCGTTGTCTGCCATGACCAAAACGAGTCCTCCCCACGTATTTCAAGGCAAAGGAAGAGTCATGACGCCCCCGTCCATACGCCATACAACACAATTTACACGCTGTCCCTTGAGGAAGCATCCTGTCAGTCTTGATCTCAATACTGCATTCGGGGCATTTGTAGATATGAACAATTGTCCTATCCACCGCCAACCGCTCGGATTCATCTCGGAACACCCGGAGACAATCCCTGAAATCAAGCAAGTGTTCCCACCCCGATTCATATTCTTCAAATGTGGAATCATGACCGTGCTCGGGGATCAGGAGATGCACCATTTCATGGTTGATAATTCCCTCAAGGATGAATACCCAGCCCTCTTCGAAGGCGACAGGATTGATCGCTATCACCAATCCGTGCTTCGTTTTTTGTGCTTCACCATAGCATCGCCAGCGATCCAGCGGCAAGTATCGCCACTTGACCCATAATGGGTTCTCAGGTAAGTCGGCAAGGAAAGGATTCTGTCTGCGTAGGCCGCCGTATAACGTGCAGGCAAGTGCAAGGTGTTCTCTATTGAGGCTCATCCGGTGTTGGCTCATTCTCTTCAACCTCCCATATTGTGATCATTTCGCTGTCTCGCCGGATAGCAAATGTTTTGTTCGGGTTAGTCATGAGAAGGGTGGCAATCTCAATGCCAAGTGTTCTCGGGGAAGTTAAGGCAGCAATGGTCTTCACTGGTTTGGGCATGATAATCGGTAGTGACCCCACGTTGAAAGGGAGTCGGAGACTATCAGGACTCGCTAACTTCGACGTGATTCCATCTGCGTGTCGATGTAACCTGCGCCCAAAGGGTGCCGTCGCTATTCTCGAATCTCGCTGTGATCTCAAGTGTATCCGGATTTTGTGAAGCGTAAACGAGAGGGAGAACGGTGCCTGATGGATGTTTGTATTCCATATATGGAGGTATCATTCGTGAGCACCCCCACAGTCACGATGTTCTTCGCACAATCCGGATGGATCGTTGGTCATCACACCACAGGTGGTAATGATCATGCCAAAGGCTTGCACAAATCGGCACTTCTGAGGTCCGAGTGGAGATGACATTCAGTCACCTCTCACGGGCTCAACGCCTGCGGTGCGCTTGCAGTAGCGGTAGCGTCCCTGTCGGGTCAAGAAGCGGCGGCCATCGGTGCAAATCCATACTGCACCCTGCTCAATGTTCGGATGCTCCTTGAACACGCGCCAAGTCGAGCGCACCCTATTCCGCTTCGGCAATGCCTTCACGGTCGGGTCGGTCTTCATTGCGGCGTGTGCCTTATCTGCGGGGAGATCCCCGAAGAGGCGGAACAACCGCTTCATCTCATTTTGGCTGGTTTCTTTTTCGGCCATGATTTACCGTGCGGCACCCTCTGACATATAGGGTCAAGGGATGCCCCCACTATTGTCACCACGTCCAAGAATTGCACTGAGGTATTCTTGAACTGCACAGGAAGTATGCATCGAAAGAATGCGCTGGGTTACCGGATCAACGAAGGAGAGAAATAATTCAGTCTCAGGGAGAGGATTGGGTGGGCGGTCATGCGGATCTCCACAAATATGACAATCCTCAGCGGTGATATCATATGACCAACCACAACCCGAACACAACCAAAGCCCGAGACTGTGTTGGTATGAGGGTTTACACGGACAATCATGCCCTCGATGCTTCTGAGGGCACGGGTAACCATCGTCAATTGATCCCATGCTAAGGGCTTCATCCACGATAATACATCGGCGGAGCCGGTAAATCACATGAGGGTCTTAATGCTTCAAACCAAAAGCATCTCAGGAATCGATTGGTCTTCCATCCTCTTGCGGCATTCGCGGCATCTACGGGCGAGTTCCTTGAGGTTCGCAGCAGAATCCACGGATCCAACGGGGCCTGCAATCGTCTTTATTTTCGGGAGGGGGGATTTGTGGTTGTATCCTCTCTCCAACATTTCAGCAACCAATTGTCTATGCCGATCTTCAATGAATTCGAGATTGACCAATCCATTATCGATATATCCCTGCATTGAGATTCCCTTGTTAATTGATCCAGCCAACATATGCATTTCAACATGCTCTCCGAGCAAGTGCTTTCGACACATTAGCATGGGGGGTATCATCCACATTCTCATTCTTTCATCTCCTTCGATGGGCCATTTCGCCCACTCCTTTTTGGTCTTTTGGATTCAGGTCGAATCGACCATCGCCGACCGCATGTATCACAGTCGGTGAACATTTTCATTTGTCCTTGATCACCGCCAGCCGGTGCTTCGGCAACGAACTCAAGGTCGGTCTCATGTGCAAATCCCAAATGAGCCATACAACAAAGGTCGATGTTCGTCCACGTTTTTCTTTTGGGCATTTCAAACAACCTCCGGCGGATCCTCATCGAAGCATGATAGGCACTCAGGCGCTTCTTCGCTTCCTGTGAGCATATTTTCAGAGATTATCTCATCGCATACATGGCACAAACCGCAGGTCTTCCGGTAGAGCAATGCTTTGGGGAGACCTGAAACATAACCATCCGACAAATCGTTCATGAGCACCCGATGAATTGGTGCAGCCCGTCCGACCGATTCCACCAACCCATCATTTTCCATTACCCTCATTTCTTGCCTGACCCGATGTATATCGGGTGGAGATTTGCGGCGTGGTTTCAAAGTATCAAACCAACCCACCACTTCATGAGCGGTGAATAATTCGAGGGGGATGCTTACGATAGCGTTGCGAATGGCCTTTCTTAATCGAGGTCGACGGTTCCAAGTATTGCTGGTTGGTGACGGCATCATGGATCAACTCCAAACGCAGCCGTGAAGCAGGAGGTGCAGAAGAACTGAATGCCGGTAAGTTCGCCGGTGTCTGGATCAGCATCACAAACGACGTTGAGTGCTTCTTGATCATCGGTCTTGACAATGATTGCGTCGCCGCAGACGTGGCACTTTCCAATATCGACTTCTGTAGGTGGTTCAACCATATATTCCATCTCCGTGATATTATTCGCTGATCTCTCCATCCAATTCAACCTGCGCTGATGCTCCCACCTGATATTCATCCTTCGGTGATTCAGCCATCTGTCTGATCAAGGCCTTGCTGTCCACAATCAGGTCTTTGGTGAATGCAGCGATGTTGGTTCGGGCGGTTGGAGTGTGATCAAAGTAAGCAGGCTCTTCGCTGTCGAGATCCGGTCTCAAACACACAGTGAAGAATCCTTCGGGCCCGGCTCTCATCGCGACCTTGCCCGGTGCAACCGATTTCGGTTCAATCAATTCAATGTTTGAGAGGTAATCATGAGCAACAAACTGCTGCCAAGGTATCAGCGCCCATTGAGCAGGGACGATATTGTGATGAGGACGGGCGAATTGTCCAAAGGTAGCATCGAGAACCCAAGACCACCCGCTTCTATCCCCTATACGGACTACAACATGACCATCATAACCATCGCCCTCGACAACCTGTTCGTGATCAATGCCGATGAACTTCGGCTGGATCAAATTGAGTTCTCTGCGCCTGCGGGATTTCAAATTGGCTCTTTCCACCCATTCATCCAAGAGTTCGGGATTCTTCATGAGTTGTTCAGCATCAGCGTTCCATGCATAGACATCACAAAGGATTGCTTCAGCCCGTAGCCCGTGCTCTCTGCAGGCACCTGCGATGGCCTCACTGACCATGTAGCAGCATTCGGCGACTTTACCCCCTGAGACTTGCGCTATGGCGAGATTGAACACCACCTCAGCGGCATGGGGGATATCCCCATTGAATGAAATATAATTGTGAGGCTCTCCAGTAGCGGGTCTGAAGCGAACACCCGAGAGGTCAAGTTGATTCGGACTTAATGCTCGGGGCTTCTTCTTGCCCCTGCGTGGTTTTACAACCTTACGTTGAGGGTGCTTCCCACGTTTCCATGAATCAGACATTCTCGGCACCCTCCTCAATGTAGTAATCGCCTCTCTTGTAAAGCCAAGGCCATGAAACGTGTCTGCGCTTCTGATGACTCAAAGCCCAATACGCAGCGATCTTCTCAGCAGCGATCTTCTCATACGCGGCCCATACAATATCAGGCTCTTCACCCGTTGCCTGTGCAATCCAATCCGGATGGTCATATGGTCGGTGCTTGCGGGCTCTTGCGATAACCAATTGCACCGAGTAGTAAGGTAGTTGAGACTTAGGACGACCGAGCCACATGAAGTCATCATTGATTTGAGACATATCCCACAGAATGTCGGGGGTTGGTAGTGAGTCCTTCGTATTTCTCTCGGTGCGAATCTCCCATTCACCACCATCTCTCTCGATGGCGATCTTATAGTTGGGGAAGTGCTCGTTGTGATAGTAGTATCCATCCTTCTTCCATCCGCCGTGCTTCAAAGCCTTGACTTTCTTTATCTCGATTCGGACGGACTCCATGAAACGCTGCGAGCGTTCAGGCTTGATCCCCCAAACAAAGTATCTCGGGTCAAACATCAAATCTGGTTTCGCCATGATTGCTCCGACCCCTTGACACTTAATAAACTCTCTGACATTTATTGCTGCGTTCGATTGTATTCTTGAGCGCAACCCATGTGCACCCATTGGCGATACTTCTTACCGCACGGTGTCTCCTTATCCAAAACAAAGGACAGGCGACTCTGCGTATGCGGATCTGCCAGCCGAGAATCGTATTCACAAAATGGACACTCTATGATCTCGGGCAACGGGACTTCATCATCGGGGACTTCATCATCAGTCATGGTTCGACCCCCTGTGCAATTTGCAGTAGCCTGACTTATGCGAAGTGCGTTGCTTACAGCGAACCCTAAATCCATACCCCGCTCCACGCCGAGAGCATGGTGAGAACTTCTCTTGCTTACACCGCTTCTTATGGGTCATATCGGTCGCCTCCCAAACGACATTCGCAATTCTGTATCTCCCGTTCGATGCGGAGACCGACCGCGACGGAAGTAAACCAATTCATCGACATATATCCATCCATCTTCAATGATGGTAGTGAGAATGAAATAATTGTAAATAGATCTTGTCACACGCTCGCCTCCCATAGCAACAGGGCATTAGCGACCCCGATGCAAATCAATGCAGCCGAGATACGCCAATTACGGGTCTCGAGGAAAGTGATTATACCCGCGAGCACGAATAGCAGGCAGGCGAGAACCATGATCCACTCACTCGGAGTCATGCCCGCATTCTCCCAGCAACGCAAGTCTTGCAGTAGTCCGGATCACAAATGCTCTGCGGGGCGGTTCCCTTCACATTCCCATCTCGACTGAGCGGACGGTTGCACCCTCGACACAATTTGCTATCAAATAGACTCATACAGTAAAGCCTCCTTCGTCTTCTTCCGTATGTTCTCGAATCTGATCAACCCACGATTGAGTCGCCTGCATTAACTCTTGCAAATGCCCAATGCGAGCAAGGAAACCTCCAATCTCATGAGCCGGCCCCACAACGAGGTGATCGGGTCCATGTCCAAGAGTGGCGACAACAATGGTGTCCGGCACGATAGTTCCATATTGGAGACGGATGTAAATCTCTCTCCCAATGTCTTCGGTTCTCCACCCACCTTCAGGAATTGGCGTTGGTTCAGGCACTATCCATTCAGGGTCTATGTTGTTCTTATCATTTACTTCGGTCATGTTTGACGGTCTCAGTGACTATCTATGAACCCGCCGTGATGCCCCCAAGTAAACGCCGATGCTAAATCCATCGAGCGCATTCGCGGACAGTCCTTCGTGGATATCCAAACGTCATGAAGACTCGGGGACTCGCTTCGAAGAATGAATTGAGGTTAGGGCACCGGTGCCGATCCCCCATGTTACCTCAAAGGGGTGTCCCCCTTACCGGTATGTTGTTGTGAAATAATTGGTAATGTAATAGAAGAAGGACTCGATATCAAACGGGGACCGGAGACGGGGTGCTGCGCTTGCGGACTCGATGTGAATATCCATTTTCTGTCAGACGGCATACAAAAAAACGAGACTCAGATTTTGAGGATAGTGGATGGCGGCGGCGGCGCGCCGATGGTGCTGGCTCGACACGGCGGGGGGTCCCCACCCTCTCGGACTCTCCATGATACCGAACAATTTTCTTTACTCCCCCAGCACCGTGCTGCACATGATCACGAACTCTCTCGCGCCCCTCTGATGTGTCCATACAAACGACCCCCCCGTGCTTGCTTTGCAGCCCAGCCCAGCAGCCATGTCAATTCTTCCTTGATTATCCCACTCGCTTGAGATCAGACGGAAATATGTGCAGAAAAAAGGATTGTCTAAACGCTATACTGCTCGCACGTTTTTTGTGGGCCAATCCTGACAACTCTGTGAAACTCGAGGGGGGTGATATCCCCACTCCCCCATCCCCCCCCTCCCTCGTGCTGCACGTTGTTGTGAGGACTCGCTAAAATCAGCCAAAATCGCATATCACGTAAACAACGTATCGACACGTAGCCGACGTTGTTGTGTAGACTTTGTGATGCGCCCCTATTATTGGAACCACGTAAACATCGTCGACTACGTGCTGGTCCGTTGTTGTGATCGTTTACGACCCAGCCCAGCAGCCCAGCCCAGCCCAGCCATACAGTAGCCGTAGACGCCCCCTGCTGCGATTGTTCAGCACTGGTGGGTTAATCCCCCCCCTCTGACAGAAACCGCCCTTAGATGCGCTCTATTCCATCCTGTTCCCGAGTTGCCTGATCGCCGTGATGGATCGCGTCAGACGTCAATATCGGACCCGGCCGTTTTGTCATTGACAAACGCTGCACTGCTCGCTCGGACCCGCTTATCGTCGCTTGATCGTTGGTCCACAATCACCCGGCCAAAATGTCATTCACGCATCGCTGGATCCCCGGCCTAAACGCTGCACTGCGGCCTCGTCACATTTCCGATTTATGTATCCGATAGTCGCAACCTCATGCAAACCATCACAACCATCGACAACCTCGTGCGCACGTGGACCAACGAGGCCATCGAGATTTGAGTCAGCGACTCATAGGAGCGGAGCCCCTGTTGGGGCGGGCGCCGGGACCTGTATCCACCATTTCTGTCATATGGGATTTGCCGATTTCTGCGAATGCTATGGTTACCGCTCAGATTCATTGTCAGACACACCATAGTCTTCGGGTTATCAGCACAATGCCTCGTAACGCCTCCTATACCGTCCGTATACGCTCTGAATTGCATTGGATGGACTCCAACCCCACTTCCTGATGAATCGCCGTAAATCGCAGCAAATACACCGGCTCTGAAACGTGCATATCCGACTTTACTCAATGGCCTACTTTTTGACCATAGGTTGTGGCCGTGTTTTCATGGCAACCTTGCCATCAAATCGGGCTCACAAATTATGAGAGAGCGGTTTACTCGGTTCCCGGAGACCATAGAATATCTGATATCGGGCAATTGTCCATCCAATGATCGGTGTCCGGTATGAGTGCGCTTGCAAACATGATTGCTGTCTCGTGGGGTTGTCCGTTATCGAGACTCTTTTGGATATCATCCCATGCTCTCGACTTGGTGATGATTGAGTTCAGGTCTTCGAATGTTAGATCATAAGTCTCAAGCAAACCGGACAGGCAGTCCAATGCGAGAATAGCCGGGTGCCGGTTGTTGCTGTCCTTCTCAACGACAATTGCTGCCTTCTGAAAGTCTCCCTTCTCCCACCGCTCATCGATTTGTGCTTGGTGACTTTCGTATCCATCCGCTTCGGCCTGTGCTTGCAGGGTTGCAGCCATCTCTGCGAACTTAACATCCATCTCCTTGCGCTGTTCATCCATCTCCTTGCGCTGTTGCTTCTCTTCAGGGGTTCTCTCGGCTTCTCGCTCCGCCTGTCTCTCAGGGCTATTCCAATCGGGGTCTCTCTCGGCGTGCTCTCGCATCATCTTAGTAAGGGCACGGTCTCGCTTCTTGCTCCCTTGATTCTCGATGAAGTGTATCGCCCCGCAAGTCGTGCAGACTCGGTGGGTGATCCGCTCGGTTCGGCCATCTCTCTCTTTTATCGCTCGCAGGTGGGTGCCTTCGCATCGCCTGCACTGGTATACTTTCATCATCTCTCATTCCTCATTGGTGGTGTCTGATCTAACATCGGATTTGAAGTCGCCTTGACTCCCCATATCGCCCCACATTTCGCCAGCACCTACAGTATGTCTGAAAGCGGTGACACTTATGAACCCACCCGAATCGGCATCCTTGCTCGTGGGGATTAGCGTTCAGTGACAGTTAACGCCCGTTTAAGCGGCCATAGCCGCGAGAGAATGGATTGGGGGTGTAAATCCCCCACCTGACAGAAAGCACCCGCTATGCGCAGGCTATTGGGGCATTTCACGCCTTATGGTGGATCCGCCATTCCTTCGCTCGGCGGACGTGTTTGTAAAGACCCTGACGAGTCCGGAATCCTTTGCCGCAAATGCAATAGTGAAGGTCTGAATCATGTTGTGGTGGACTCATTGTTTCATCTCCTTATCTTGCTGGCGCATTTGGTGCGGGTGAATCCAATAAACGACCCACTTCCACGAAGGGGTGCGTGAGCCTCCCCTACATCGCACTTTGAAGCACTTGACTATCGCTTCGGGATATCGCACAGCATAGTGAGCGCAGACACTTAGGGTAAGTTCCTTCGATGAATTGACGGTGCCACTAATCTGCTGAAGCCAATAATCCCCAACCTTGCGGAACCGGCGGCATCCATGAACCCTGTCTGTTTTGTATCCCTTCATCTGTATCTCTCCTTCATTGGTGGTTCTTCTTCATGTGATTGTATCGGCCCTGTCGGCTGCCGTATTCCTTGCCGCAATGCTCGCAGACGAACTTGCCTGCTGTGGGCTTGCTGATTGTAACGACCTTCTTCGGGGTGTGGGTGCCTGCAATCATTGACTGTGCTGTCTCCATTGTCTGCTTGCTCATCTCCCATGCTTCCTGCTCCCACGGCCAGTTTCGGTAAGTCTCCCATGTGTGGGTTTTGTTCTTGATTGTTACCTCGTCTGTGTAAGATCGGTGACCATCAGTTCCATCCCACTCGCCGGAGAAAGTGTAAACCCACTTCTGTCCGTTGTAGCGGGTGTGGCATCGGCCGCTGCTGAATTGGTCGACATGAATCATCTCGTGCGCAAGTGTCTCTCTCCACTGCGCCTGCTCCCGTGCTATTTTGTTCTCTTCGCCCTGAACTCCTGCTCGCCAATCACCGTATGCTTTTGCTCGGTTCTGTGCGTCCTTGATTCGAACCCAAAAGTTGCGGTTGAGGGCAACCCAATGGTCGGCGCCATCGCCTCTCCATTGATTCTTGATTTGTCGGTGGGTGCCGCGTGTTCGGCGACCGGGTCCGAAGCAACCCATGTTGGTCGCTTCCTTACCACCGAGATAGAAATTGATACGAATACCGGCGGGCAAATCGAGGAGTTCTGTGAGGACTTTGACCTGTTCCATGACCTCTTTTCGGGCTACTGCTCCCACGTGTGACTGCACTTTGAGGACCTGTCCCTTGCTGGTGATATGTGTTTCCGCTGTTTTCGCCATGACCCTACGAGGGGTCTGTCCTATATGAACTGTAGTTAAGTGTCAGTCTCGTAGTCGCCTGTTAGGAGCCATCCTTCAATTTGCCCCTTTCGTGCCGGAAATATCCCTCATTCTCTGTTTTCATGGGTAAATCATCGAAAATACGTCCCCATGCCCGATCCTGAATTGGTGTTGCTTCCCTTTCGAGTGAAAGAGGTTCAGTTTTCATAATGGACTTCCAATGCTCCATAGCACCGGGCGCAATATCATTCATCACAGCCAACCGTCCAATACTTCGTGCCACCTCATATACAGTTCCGGATCCGGCCATGAGGTCACCTACCACATCTCCCTCATTGGTTGATGCAACAATACAACGTCGAACCAATTCAACAGGTAATTGATTTGCCCATTCCCTGAAACCCACTGATACGTTTTTTCGCATATTGATCTCCCACCAATCATACGAGTTCCGACCCGAAGACCCGTTGCCGATTCTCTTGAGAATGCGCTTACAATCTGCATTCTTGTAGTCCTCCTTTATTCTGTCCACAAAGAACTCTGCATCGCCACGAACGAGCCAAAGCACTGCCCGTGTTGCTGTCGTGAACCGGGCCTCGGTAATTCCAATGTTGGATGGGTATACCCATGATATCCACTGGTGGAATGTCCATCCTGCCCGTTCAAGGGCGGGAAGCAATCTCGCGGTTTGCTCAGGATAGTTAATCATGAACAAAGAACCATCGGGGGTGCTTTCCGCCATCTTTCGTGCACACGCCTCCATCTGCTCTTCATACTCTTCGAATGAAAGGGAATCAGTGATGGTCTCATATCCAACATAGCCAATGTTGTAAGGCGGATCGAAAATCCACGTTTTCACATTGTGCTCACATTTGAACTCAAGTGCGTCGCCAATAACTGCCTGCAAGAGTTCTGTGTTCATTCTTCTTCCTCGACAATAGGCTCACCGGCGGTTAATGGCTCACCACCCATGATACAAACTGCACACTTCCTAAATCCCCTGCGTGCCATACGATGGCATTTCCTGACAACGCATAGCCTCATTCTTCTTCATCCCCAAAGCCCTCATCCGCGATAACCTCGACATCGATTACTTCTTGCCCCTTTCGGACTTCTTCTTGGACAACCCTGCGCATTTGCTCAAGGGGGTCATATGTAACATGAGCAACCACAGACACAGGAGGTGCCTTGGAGCCTGTAAATGAATCCATCTGATCTTGAACTTTCGAAAGTCCTGCAAGCATGAACGAGACCTGATTGAGTTGCGATACCGTCTGCGCCTCATCCATTGCTGTCGAGCATACTATTTCCATCATATCAATCACTCGCTTTCTCCGCATGTATGAATCGAGTCTCAACCATGCCTGATCCGTGAGTTCGGCTTTAGCCTTCACAATATGTTTCAGATCACCCCGTGCCGCAAGGGCTCGAGAACAAATGGTTCGGATTCGGTCTTCACTCATACTTTTTGTGATCAGGCGGTCTGAAAGTAAACGCTCTCGAATCTCCTTGACGGTCATTCCATCAAGTGAAAGGAGAGCAACCCATCGAACAACAGCATCGTCTTGCATTTCAGCATCGACCCGTTGAGCCAAAGCCGCTTCGGCTTCTTCTTGGTCATGGCTGCTCATGACCGCCATCCCCGCCATCCCCGCCTTCAAATCGTTCCTCAAGCACCCTGACACGCTCGCATAAATCCTCAAAGTCTGTTTCATGGGCATCGATAGCCCGAGAGAGGTTAGAGAGGTCAAACATCATGCCGGGCGCATTATCCATTGCGCGGGCAATATCATTGAATGCCTCATCCAACATGGTCTTCAATTTCTGTAAGTTACTCTTCACTATCGTCCCCCCCAACGAAGTCATCCAATGTGGGTTGTGGGGGCGCTTCATGTTGCATCGACATTGGACTGACGATTGCATTGGGTGCTTTACTATGCGATTCCTTCGCATCGGTATACTCTTGTCGCCATTGGTTGAGATTCGCAAGTGCGGCGTCGTATTGCTCGAGAACTTGAGGTCCCTGCACCATCAGCATAGATAGTGCTTCGTGCTCGCCCATGAGGGCGTTAAGGTAGTTGACTTCGGCCATACGCATACGCGCTTCGGGTAAGGATATTAGTTCGTCCTTCTGTCTCTCCATCGATTCCTGAAAGCGGATGAATGGTTCGGCGGATGCCCGTTCTGATCTGATAGTCTCATACTTCACGCGGGCAGCCGAACCGGCATCTCTCAACCGGATGAACTCCACCACCGCTGGATCGCCAGCCGGCAAGGTCTCCCGAATTGTTGGTTCCATGCCCGCAATGTATGTGGACAATTCATTCATGGCTGCCTGCGCTTCTTGCAGTGCAGCCTGTTCTAATGGTTTCATTCTGTTGATATCTGCTTGGGTTGGCATGGTTGTCATGGTTTCACGTCCTCGAGAATGGATTGAGCCTGCTTGCACTCATCACATTCCACATGGGTCGCTTCGACCTCCACCCTCTTGAAGTGGGTGGTATTCCCGGAGATGCCTTTTGCTACCAATCCGCACCGGGTTGCTATTCGGTTTCCTTGACGGGTCGCTAAATGGAATGTCTCACCGTGCTTGATTACAATCTCCTCAATATCATCTCGTATCCGCAATAAGAACCCCCCCTTCATCGAAGTCGCATTCCCGATCTGCGTGAACCCATGTCATCATTTCATACCCAGCGCGACTGAGCATCCCACTGACCTGCGTATGACCGAACTGAATAAACTCGGGGCGTTTGGATAAGACATTGCTAAGTTGGTGCATTGTGGAACCATGACGCATTCGTGTGTTTACATGGTCAAGGATTTGTCGGGTGGTGAGAGGGCAATCTGTCTCCTTCAAGTGGGTTGAGATTACACCTGCAAGGCGCACTGTCTTCATAGTTTCTCGAGGGGGAGGTATGGTAGATAAACGGAAGTGATGCTCTCAATGCTTACGGTTGCGCTTACGGTTGCGCTTACGGTTGCGCTCGTTTCTACTCCACCAATGTTTGAGTCCCGCCCAACCACCCATGAAGAGAATAATGTAGAACAGACATTCAACCGCAAGAGCAGCAAATAACAAATCGCCGCTTGCGCACGTTTCCGATTCCCCGAACTTAATACATAGTGGATCTGTTATATTCGGCAAGTGTATCCCTCAGTTAGTCATCCTCCGATGCCATGAGTTCGATGTCCATCCACTTCCTTTCGAGATAGGCTCCATCATCTCCCCATAAGACGTAAAGAAACAAATCATATGAACCGTTGGTGAAGTTGCTTAGGGATAGAGTATATTCATCCCATTCTTCATTCTGAATCACATAGGACTCCGATGTCCAATTTGCTGGGCCTTCTGTATTCGAATGATTAGTGCCGTTTGTCCATGCTAACCACTGAATGCTAATGTTCTCTGAGACACCCGCGTTGGTGCAATCGATATCGAATGAAACGGACACAGTGGTGTTGTTGTTGTTTGTATATGGATACGCGCTGTATATCACCGGGTCACATGGCTCAGATGGTGGATATTCGCAAGTCCCATCATCCTCATCAGCAGTTGAATTGTAATTCTCTGCTTCTGGATCGGTGCAACCTGTGGTCGGCTCGGGCTCGGGTTCCGGTTCGGGTTCCGGTTCGGGCTCGCAGGAACCATCATCCGAATCTGCATTTTCGTCGAAGTTCGTGGCTTCTGGATCTGTGCAGCCCCATACAGGGTAGTAACCGCCGCTGCCGTTATCATCATCCCAAACCGAATCGCCACCCCAATCGGTTATGTCTACTATCCCGAGACCCTCAAGGCCGGATGCGCCAAGCAACGCCAATATCGGCGCAAGCGTAATGAGTAAAGTCTTGATCTTCTGTGCTTTGGTTATCGCCGAATCAATTGCGCGATCAACTATATCCCCCTCAAGGGTGGTCTCTACACAAACGTCGGTTTTATTTTCTCCACCATTCAGAACGGTGTTATCCTTGATATCCTTGCTGATGTCTTGGACGGTTGCGATAAGTGCCGCCGCCTCTTTCAGTTGATCCGCGAGATTGCCTTTTGTTGAATCATTTAGAAGACCATCATCATTGAGGTCAGCACGAATGTCTTCTTCAGAGCGGCCTGTTGCTTCCATTAGAAGTCGGATTCTTTTATCCAATTCAGCCGAGTCAGTCTTCTCCGGCATCCATATCCCTCACTTCATCGATTGTCTCCGCCGCGTCGGCTACAACATCCGTGCCATCCTTAACCGCATCAACAACCTCCTCGAGAGTAACCTTGCCATCCGCCATGATAGCCTGATAACGCTGTAGACCCCACATCAGAACACCACCGATCGCAAGTCCAATTCCAATAGCAACACCGGTGTCCATGATTATTGATTTGGAGAACCGGCAAATGAATTGAAGGCACTCATATGGGACATGATCCACCACACGATAGCCTCGTGTATCCCCCTTAGCGTGTATGAGTTGTGTATTCATAACCTAACAGGTTGGAGTCTCTCCTATGGAGAGACCTCCAACCTGCCTATTCTCAAATGAGCCTGACCGATCACGATTGTCGGACTATTGCGTCACGGGACGCCCCCACTCTTGAGACATTTGATCCAGTGAACTCATGATTTCAGGCGTTTGGGTTTTATATCTACACGTGACAGTTGTCACTGACAATTGGTTTGGTATCCCAGCGATGCCTTCACCTGAAGTTGATGATGGTGGGGAGTGGAACACAAATCATGCCAGTGGTGAAAATCAACATTCCATCGCAAGTCCCTCTCCCCGACCTATGGGATCAAGTAAAACCCCTGTTTCCTATGGCAGAGCCACGCCCACTTCAAGGTGAAGCCCTGTCTGTGATCAAATGGGCGATGGATAATGATAAAGAGGGATTCGACAACATTGTGATTCAGGCACCAACCGGGATTGGTAAATCGCCCATCGCGATTACCATTCAAGCAATGCACAGCGATGCATACTTGATCACGCCATCACTTGGCCTTACAGATCAATACCGTTCTGATTATGGAACGCGGCTGGTTGAAGTTCGTGGACGAGGGAACTTCGAATGTTGGGCTCGGGATGGAACCGCCACAGGTGCACCCTGCTATCAGGGCAAGCGCCGATGCAAACATACCGAAGAGGCTGACCCCTGTCCATATTATGCACAGAAGTTCCGGGCAAGAGGTCATCGATTAGCGTTGTCCAATCCATCATATCTATTTCGTGTGGTGCAAGGGGATGATATGTTCGAGCGCCGCTCATTACTGATAGTGGACGAAGCACATAAATTGGAATCCTTCTTCATGGATATGTTGGAGGTATCCATTACTCTCGATGATTGGATGTTGGCCTTCGGTGGTAATATCCACATGCCTCACCATTACCACACAGCGGATTGGGTGCCTGAAATTGATGCGATGCATGTTGCTTGCGCTCGTGGACTCGATGCACTTGATCCAGAAGACCCGGTGTATGATGATGAGCGTGAAGCATGGGATAGGCTTCTTCGCAAGGTATCGATGCTTCGAACCCTTTTGCAAGACCCGACTAATGTAGTGAGCGAGATCAAGGCTGATGTTGCTACTTTCAAACCGGTTCGGGTTGGTCCTTGGGTTCCGAATTACCTTGCTCGTTGTGGTAAGCAGCGCCTGTTCATGTCGGCTACGATATTGGACATTGACACATTCCTCGACTCACTTGGTCTCGCTGATCAGCGCACTCTGTATGTCAACATCACCGAATCACCATTCCCAAAAGAGAACACCAAAATCCACTACGCACCATGCGGCCCAATGTCTTGGGGCAAGCGGAAGCATACTATCCCGAAGCAAGTAAAGGCCATCGCCCGAATCATGAAGCACTTCAGCGAAGAGCGTGGTGTGATACTGCCTCATTCACACGCAATCAGGAAAGAGATAGTGCAAGGTCTCGAAGCCGCAGGGTTTGGAGATAGGATACTTACGCATGGCTCATCCAAAGCAGAGAGACAACCAATTCTGGATAGGTTCATGACCGACTTCAGCAAGCCGTATGTTCTGATCTCAACATATGTGAATGAGGGTTTCGACTTTCATGGCCGGTTGGCTGAGTGGTTGGTCTTGGTCAAAATCCCATATCTCTACACACCGGATCCTCAAATTGCAACCCGCATGGAAACGGATGAACATCGATGGCGAGCAAAGTATGAAGGGACTCCTGAATGTCCATACGAGCCATCTACACAATACAGTGGAAAGTTGTGCGGATCTTGGACTTGCCCGAAGCCGTGCCAATCATGGTTCAATACACAGACCGCTTTGAAATTGGTGCAGATGGCCGGGCGCATTGTAAGAACCTCCGAAGACGTGGGCGCGGTTTTCATTCTTGATCGTGGATGGGATCGGTTCCTGAAAAGCAACGGGCATTTGTTACCTTCATGGTTCAAGGACTCGCTCTCGCCCCCCCCTTCTTGGCTACGGAGGTCACTACCATGAAAGTATACCTATGCGGGCCGTTGGATTTGGCGCTTCTTGATCACTGTGTGAAGTGGCGTGAGTTCGCGAGATTAGAATTGGATGATATGGACTGTATTGGTATTGACCCGGTTCGTGGAGACAACCATCCTTCGCCTAATGATACCGGAGACTTATCAACAATACCAACCCAACCGAAGCCGCTCGTTGCTCGTGATATGCGGGATGTTAGTAGATGCGATATCGTTTTGTGTTATTGGCCAGCGGATGCAACAAAGAGGGGCATTGGAACTTTGATGGAGATCGCTCTCGCTATGCTTTGGCACAAACCTGTGTTACTCATTGATCCGGGCAAGCAAATTACACATCATCCTTGGATAGAGGTTGCTGTGACAGAACACCACGATACCCTCTTATCAGCCCTCAATTCAATTGATACCTATTGGAGATGAAAACATGCCTGAATTATTAACTGGAGACCTGAAACTGATTGCAGAGGATTGGAGGCGTCAGGGAGCGCATGGTGACATGCCTGCCGCGCTCTTTGAAAGCATTACTTCGGGTGCTCGGGGTTGGGAGAAGCGTGTGGTGAAGAATATCGCATTCAAATCGGTTCTCTTCATGCCTGACGGCACCGTCAAGAATTGGAAACAAATTGTCTCTGATTGGAAATACGTCAATTCAGTCTATGGCAAGAAGACATTTTGCTACGCTTGTGGTAAGAACCCCATTGTGGAGAATTGCATTATCCGCAACCGCGAGACCCTTGAGGAAGTGATCATCGGCAATCTATGTGTGATACGCTATCTCGAGATTGAGGTTGATGGGGTGTTGCTCACTGAAGCAGAGAAGCGCGAGTTTCTAACCGGGCAAATGACCGAAGCACGCAAAGAGTATCTCCGGCAACAATTCATGGAGAAGTGTCCGTCTGTATGGGATGATCTCACAAAGTTCGAGGATACTTTACTCGCGATTGAACCGTCACTACACAAATCCATGATTCGCCGGTTACGATCTCATGGGTTTCCGGGCAAGGTATTGGAACTTCGTTGGCTCAAGTTCTTATCGAAGGCTGATGGCTTGAAGCAGGCGCAGGAGTTTGCGACACAGAAACGCCGTGAGCGAGAAAGTCAAGTGCGTGAAACGATGCGATCTCGAGCAGCAAATCGGTCGGCACGGATGGAACTCGTGCGAGCCCAAAGACGGGAGAAGGCAGCACAAATCGTTGAGATGTTGGATGAACCTGACTTCTATGCAACCGCTGCCGAGAGACAACGGTTAGTATCCCTGTCCAAACGAATGGAGCAGGGTGGTATCATGGAACAGACTGATCATTCTTTACTTGCCACGCTTGAGTGCAGGCATGAGAATATCGAAGCCGGGCCACAACCGGATGATGATCCTGATATTGCTTTCCTGTGGACGCTGGATACAGAACCATTGACTGATGCCGAGCGCACTTTCAGGTGGATTGTGATAGGCAAAGGGTTGATTGAACAGGGCGATAGGTCCCAAGTGAACCGGATGAAAATCCGTTACGGCTGATACTTGCTATGTATGCCGCTCGTATACGCGCGTTAGCGGCTCCGGTGGGTAAATCATCCACCTCTGACAGGAAACGCCCTTAAACGGGCTGTATTTACTCAATTATGGAACGGCTTTGTTTCGCGGTATGCGGGTGCAAGGCTGGCCCAGTCCGGCTGTCCCCAAAACAAAGAACCATCTCTGCGGTTCTTGCGAAGGGTCATCGGCTGCCCTCTACTATCAAGTTCAACGCTTGGTGACAGAAGAAGGAGATCACGGATTCGGCTACGCAGACGGTCTTGGATTGCATCCACCCCGCCGACACGGTTGATTCTCTTGGTGTGGCTGATGATATGATCTGCACCCGCCCACTTGGCGAGCGCAAGCACCTTAACAGCATCCTTACCAACGGATCTGCTTTGCCGCCCTTCGATGCTTGAATAGACCCGGATGAAGTGCCGGTAATTGTAGCGGTATTCGTAGACTCGCTCTTTGACTCCAGTTATCACAACCGGGACAAAGCCAAGTGGTGTCAGGGTGTCTTCGATTTCATCAACAGTGATTGGTGTGTATGTTGCCATTCTTAATCACCACTTCCTGATCCCGTAATGTTTTGGAATATGAGCATACACGTAGATTGGGATATTCTTCCTCTTGGACATTACCTTCACCTCGTTGATAGTTCGATTGCGAAGCCAAAGGGTAGCAGGGATGATTGTTAAGACAGCAAAGAACCCGAGAGGGATTACCAAAAACATAAGTGGACATCTCGTCACAACGCTGTATACAATGCTCCAGTCGGTCAGGTATCGGTCGGCTCTCAACAGGTAGTTCAAGAACATCAGACCACACCATCCGAGCAACACTCTAACTGACAATACATTGAGGCTTTGACTCCTCTCTGCTCCTTGATTCCTTTTAGTTTGTGAAAGTAGATAGTGCGAGCGTCGAGATAACAATTGTAGCACACCAAATCGTGCTTGATTTCAGACACCCACTCAACATCACGGCTCCTGTAATTGCCAACATTGAACCCTTTTCGGCCGCAATTTCCACATTGTTTATTCTCCATCATTCTCTCTCTCCAATACTTCGCACCCCCTGACACTTAATAAAGAATCTGTCAGAACGCCCTCACTCCAGTCCTTTTCATGGTGGGGGAATAAGGTAGCAACATGGATGAGGACTCGGCGGCAATTGAGGTGATACAATCTCCCGACAGCACAATACGATACACAGCGATTGTTGAAGAGCGAGAAGCAAGTCTCGTCTTCGTTTCCGCCGCCAAAGGCCGCATGGATTTCAGTATTGCATTGGATGGCACTCCTCACGGAAAGTTCAATCTCCTCTCTCAGCACTCAATCCAACGGCTCCTGAAGGCCGCTGGCATCCCCTTAGATGAGCAAAAGGATTCGGCGACGGGGTTCTTGACTGTTGGAGAGTTGTTGCGGGATGGCAATTATACACCGGCTCCCGCACCAACAGCAGCAACACCCACGTATACAGGTAAGGCATCCAGTTTTGGGCCCATTGACGATACTGTGATTGGAGATTTTCTCACTTCTCTGGATCTACTTGACCGAGTAAATGATATTCTACACCATTCCCGGTTGATCCCCTTTCGGGGCGATGATGCTGGATTGGTCATGAACTTCTTGGTTATCCTTTCATGTAAGTCGGGGACTCCACTCAATCTCGAATTGATCGGTCCATCAGCAGCAGGAAAAACCCATCTCGCTTTGACTGCCCGCAATGGGTTCCCGAAGAATATGGTAATGGTCTTGGCCGGCGCGAGCCGTGAGGCTCTCAAGTATGACTACGATGAGGTTGATGGTCAGGGTAATTATCTCGTCCATGTTGGAGGAAAGTGTATCATCGTGCTGGAGAAGGATGAGTCTTCAGCGTTTGTTCAACGGCTCAAGCCCTTGATGTCCGGCGATGATGATGAGTTAGTGTTCAAGACCCCGATCAAGAATGAGGTCACCGGTGAAATCGAGACTCGGGATTTCAAGATCATCGGACAACCATCATTTGTTACGCTCACAACCCGCAACCCGAAGGAGTGGGAACAGGTGACTCGGCAATTGTTGATGACGCCGGACTCATCGCCGAAGAAGGTAAGGGGTGTTGTTGATGGTATTCTCACCGCGAAGGCTCGACCCGAAGACCTATCGCTGCACCTTGATTTGGATCTCATGCAGGCTGCGATGGGTTCAATCCCCCTGCGCGAAGTCCGCAACATATGGGCTCCGCTCATGACATCCTTCTTTCCGAACACCAATGCTTCTCACCAACGCAATGTCACAAAGGTAGTGGGAATAGTGGATGCACTAACCGTGCTTCACCATGAGCAACGTCCGACCCAAACCATCGGCGACCGATCATTCGTGATGTCTACAATCGAAGACAATATCATCGGGTTGATTCTCGCTGACAAAGTGATGCGAGCAAGTCTCAGCGGGGTGCCCGATGATACATGGACGGTATTCTTGCACATGGCGGATTTGGAGGATACAGGCAAGGCACTCACTGAAGACACCGTCCTGCAATACCTACATCTCCACTCCGTGCAAATGAGTCGCAAGGCATTACGTGAAAAGCACATCGATACTTTGATGGAATCGGGGTTGTTAGAGGTGGCTCGACGAGGCGGCGGTCGTGGCGGACAGCGCAAGGCGTTCCGGACGGTTCGAACACAACAGCATCTAATGGAACAGCACGCGCTGACGCCCCTATTCCTCGATGCAGTTCGAGATCAATTGGAAACCACTCTCACCGAGTTCATGGATATTATCGAATTGTCGGATCCGCCAATTTCACCCCGCCAGCCAACCCGAAGCGAGCGTGACTTGCTTGATAGTTTGCTTGGATCTGCTGCGACGCCGGAACTCAAGAAGGTGCTCGGGACATTGGTGCTCCCCCAATACACTCGCAGATCAAACAAACACAATGTGGTTTGGATGATGATGGATGATACACCATCCCGAAAACACCTCTTCGGCAATCGTTGTGCTTGGCTACCCGGTTCTAAGACAATGGGGGCAACAAAGGAGCATGAGAAGCGCAAGGCGGGCATTGCAGCAGCACGCAATGCTATCGCGGTTAATACAGGCTCAGAAGCATTACCGGATGATCTATTGGAGACAATGGCGACCGGGCACCTTGAAGCATTACAGGCAGGACCGGGCACCAGTGATACGGGACGTCGTCGGAAACGAAAGCGGACCAAGAAGAAGGAGAAGGGCAATACTGAATGATTGTGAATCAATAGCCTCTCCACTTTTGCTGCTTTTCCTCACAGCATGCGACCTCAAGCGGCTTTCCGGAGTTGGCGGTTACCGTCATGTGAGGCCGGTGGGATTTGCGCCCACTAAGACCAAAGAATGTGAAATGAGGAATAGGATAAGGTGATTCTGAGGGGTGGCCGCCGGGAGTTGGAACCCGGAGATGCTTACTGTTGGATCATGATACACCGTTTTTCAGGACTCGCACCGGCCTAATTCACAGGCGGGTTGCATGCCCGTTAACCCTGCTTCAAGCCACCCATGCCGGACATACCGGACATAGAGATTGATTCGGGGATGGGACTCGCACCCACTCGCTGCATCGCCTTCTACCAATACTCGGGACCCTCACCTTGCGGCGGTCACCCCTTCGAGATGCTTCATTGATTCCCCGCTAAGGTTCACTCTACATCCATCTACCCCCCTCGAGGGGCGGTGGGATTTGAACCCACTCTTCCGATACACTCTCTGAATACTGATTAGGACTCGCGCCCCATCAGGTCTCCCTTTGAAATAATTGATTGTGGTTTAGTAAACCCTGAGAATTGGAACTCGTTACCGCCTGTTGGTGCTATCAGGATAGGCGACCCCACAATCCAAGACAGTTATTCTGATCCGGTAATCTGGATCCTCCGATTTTCAACGCGCCTGCTCTTGGACTATGAGGTTCAGTTCCCCACGTTCAAATGTTGCCCGCCGGTTAAACCGACACCTCGAGCCACGCTCGGGTAATTTGTCCGACCCCATGTGTCCTCATATACTTTCTGTCAGGAAGAGTATCCCCGCATAGTGAATTACACCGTCTTCATAGGGGTGGGGGTAGAAGGCACTGTTATGGCGAAGAAAAAGACTACGACCGGCTTGCCCAAAATTGCGGCACAAAGACTTGCACCCTACATCGAACGTGGAAAACAGAAAGGGCTGTGGAATGATGATTCCACTGTTCTTGACCTTTTCAATGAAAAGGCGGGGGATCAAACCCTGAAGTCCACCGTTGAAGAACTCGGCGGACTCAAGAGCGATATTGCGGTTCAATTTATCGCTGACGCCGTCTTGGTTGATCTGACCGACATCCTCCGCCGCACCCCCTATGATACACAAATTGAGGTGTGGGAGGTTAGCCACACTATCATTCCATCCACAGGGAGACCTGCTTGCTTTGTTTCCGGTGCAGCCACTGTATCGGATGAACAGGGCACAATGGAACCCGCCATGTTCACAATGTCGCTGTGGGATAACGACGCTGCGCTCGGAGATGATCTTGAGAGGGATGGCGTGTATGGAGTAAACCTAACCTGCAAAGATCTGGACCGGGATGTTCTGATTCTTGAACCCATCAGTGGCCTCACCAAGTTCGAGCGCGGATCCGGAAAGTTCGGCAACCGTGCCGATCTCTTGCGTGAGTCCTTCGACATCACACCGATTGCCGAACTCGAGGACAACATCTCGAGAGGGCTGTTCGATTTCAGACTCGTCGAAGCAACCGTTGTCTTCGCTGGCGTCCAGCCCACAAAGGCCGGCGGACAATTCGGCCGCATTATGCTCAGAGATGATTCGGGGCTCGCCAATATCGAAGAAGAAGAAGGCGAATTGGTTCTTACAGGCATTACCTCCACCGATATCGCAACCCGCTTCGGCAAGTATTCGAAAATCCTTGCGCTCATGACTTGCCAAGAGAGTGCCAAGTATGGATTGAATTGCAATGTGAAGGCTGCTGAAGCAGTTATTCTCGTTGCGCCGGCCACCGCCACCAAAGCCGCTGCAAGTGGAGATGATGATGGAGATGATGCTTCCAATTACTTCGCAGGCGATGATGAAGAGATTCCTGAAGTCAGCCTCGAAGACGAGGAAGAAGACGAGGAAGAAGAAATTGACACCGATGCAGACCCCGAAGGGGTTGTTGAAGAAGTCGAGGATGAAGAAGAACCGGATGATACACCTCTAACCGATACCGCCGATGATGATGATGATTGGGTGGATGATGATGATGGTTGGGATGATGATGACGATAAGGCCGCGGACGAACCTAAAGAGGCAAGCCACCCGGACGAATCCGATTCACCCCCGACCATGACTATCGCAGAAGCAAAGAAAATGTCGGTTGCGAACCTCCGTGCATACTGCCGCGAGAATAAAGTGGAAGTCGATGATCTCGGCCATGCTCGCAAGGGCGAGATTCTTGACGCACTTGATGATGCGAACCTTTTGGAGTGATCATGAATGTCGGCAGCACGCAAGTCCAAGAAGAAGGGTGCCGCTCGTTTTGATGCCCTGATTGCGGGCTGTGAGAATGGGGGGGAGATGGAACCCCCTGCACGATCAATCAAGGCTCGTGGTTTCAGCGGCGGTGGTAAGACCCACTTCGCACTCACTTACTTTGCGCATGAAGCGAAGGGTAAAGATCCGGAAGCGTGCCTGATGGCGATCATCGATTGTGACTTCGAGGGACAACAGGAATTGATTCTTCGAGACACCATCATCCCGCCTGAATATAGGTCATCTATTATTCGCAAGGTCTGCACACAACCCGAAGACGTGGGTGAATATGCTCGAGCCTTCATCTATGCAATGCGAGAGCATGCAAAGAAGTATCCCGATGGCACCCGTATTATTCTCATGGAAAATGAGGGCTCTTACTATCTGCAATGCAGGGATAAATATAGCCTCGAAGTTCATGGTATGACCGAAGGCGAACTTCTTCTGGATCGGCAAAAGGCCGCAATCTCACAGGGCAAGAAAACGCTACCCACATACGAAGAAGGACAAATGCACGCTTACAAAGTAATCAACAAAATGTTCTCAGACCCATTCTACCGGCTGAAGTTGGCCTGCAACGAGGTCGGCTTCGATTTCATTTCAACAGTTCTTCTTCGGGAGTTCACCGAGAACTATGGGACACCACAGGCGAAGAAAGAAGTCAAGGCGCAAGGCCGACCCGACCTCACAGATCCACTCTTCGATTGGATTGTTGATTTTGAGGTTCGACAGCGGACGCGAAGTGGCAACCTACAGACCCAGCATTTATGTGTGGTCAGGAAAAGTCGTGAATGCAAACCATTCCGACTCCCTAACCCATCGCAGGAACGCTTTTGGGCCGCCGTTAAGAAGCAGGGTTGAGGATGATTAAATGCGGGTTCCATATCTCAGTGCAACACGCCTGAAAATGATAAGCAATTGCACGCTTGCCTATCAAATGCAGTATGATCCGCCTTCACAAGAAGCACGGGCACTCAAAGAAGTCGCCAATCATCCCGGTAATATGGCGGCGGCATTTCTCGGAACCAATCTCCACAATGCCCTCGAAGAATGGCGGCGACCCGATCCTGAAACCGGGCGTGCCCCGAAGCCCCGTCTCAAGCGTCTCCTTGAACTTTACAAAGAGGAGAGCGCCAAGAATGTCATCCCTGCCAATATGTATGATGATGGCCTTCGAATGTTGAAGCGATGGTTTGACCGGCGGGGTAAAGATCCTGTCCGGGTATTACAGGTGGAGCAAGCATTTGGATCACACCGAGCACCCTACAAAACCAAAAACGGCACACCCGTCTTTGGGTTCATCGATTTGGTATTGGAGCACAAAGACGGGACGATTGAACTTCTTGATTACAAATCACAACGCGCACCCATCACACAGGCCGAAGCAGATCATGATGTTCAAGCAGGCATGTATCTCGCTGTGGCTCGTGAGATATGGCCTGACCGCCCTCTTATTTTCACATTCGATTTGCTGCGGTATGGAACCGTGTCGACTGTATGGCCTGAAGATCGCATTGAGTCATTCTCCGATTGGTTGGATGTGCAATACACATACATCACTTCACTTAAAACGGGGGTTGCCACAATAGGATCGTCCTGCCAATACTGCGCATACCAAGGCATCTGTCCCCGCGTGGATGAACTCAAGAGCGAAGACCTATGGGATACGGTGCTGAGTGCCTCGTGGGTGGATGATAATCAAATGCTCGGCGAACTTCAAACCATCAAGCATTCACAGGCAATTCTCAACAAAGCCCGAACCAAAATCGAGGACGAGATCAAGTCTCGTCTTGCTGGGGTTGATCCGGACGAAGCGGGTATCGAAACCGATGATTGGATACTCAAATGGGGAACCAATGAACGGCGCGAGTATGTCCCGCATGAACTTCAAAGGCATGTGCCACCTACAGTCTTCGGACAGGTGGTGACTGTCAGCAAGTCAAAGTTAGACCGGGCGAAGGAAGTTCTCGATGAACAGACGGTGCGGGATATTGAAGACTCGGCGGTGGTTAAATACGGCCGGCGGCTCTCTATACGCAAGAGGCCGGATGTATGAGTAAGGATGAGACTCGTAAACGTGCCCGGAGACTTGGTAACCAGCGAGTCAAAAAAGTGTGGGAAGCAATGATTGAATATGGTGCTGTTCTCCCTGACGGAGACCCAATGACGACCGAAGGAATCCATGCAGCAACGGGTAAAATGTTCTCGATGCAACAATTATCGAATCACCTATCCAAGAAGCCACAATTCACACGAATTGGAACCAAGCGAATACCTGAACAATTCGGATCACAGACTTATCCGGTTGCACTTTGGCTTGCTGATCCAGACGCATACGACCCCCCTGCGGCTTCGAAACAGAGCGATGAAGAATACGTCGACCCTGAATAATAGGGGCGACCTTTCCCGGACGGGGCATGACATTCGGCAGGCAAGCACCCACGTCTCCACCTACTTTTTCTCTAATCCCCCTACGGGGGGTTGACACTAAACTACCGTTCATATAGAACAATAGTGTCAGGGATTCATGGTCGAAAGCCACCCCACCAGCGCATCCGGCCCAATGAGTGGAATATATGACGAATTGAAAAGGCAATCGCGGATTCGCGGAGAGCGAGATGATTGCTCCGTTATCACCGCCGCCGTTTTGTGTGGAGTGTCTTATGATGAGGCGCATGATGCCTTGAAAGAATGCGGTCGTTCATTTGGAAAGTGTGTTGATGATGACACTCTCGTCCGTGCGCTTTATTTGTTAGACTATATCGCACTCCGTATTCCCACCCGTCAAGTATCATGGGCGACTTCGGATGATTTGCGATTGTATGATGAAAAAACAACCAGCGGCTTGAGCGGCAAATTACCCACAAACGAAATGTATTTCATCAGAACCACAAGCCACTTCGCACCAGCAAAGAACGGCATCATTGATGATTGGTCGGCAACTCGTAAATTGAGAATCAATCACATATACAAATTGTTTAAGCGAGAATGAAAGGGTGAGATCCATTACTAAAGAAACCTATACAATCGACGGGCAGGATTATTCCTGTATTGATGCTGAATGGGCTATGCGCACTTCAGCGGGACTACCAATCATACTTCTTCGCCCTGCTGATGGATATTAGTGTTTAACGCCCGTTAACGCCCCATAGGCCGCGTCTAACCTCCTTTGCCCCCCCAATCCCCACGAGGGTGCCAAATGGCCGTATACGCGCGGCATAGGCTCCGCACTCTAATCTACCGGTTCTGTGTTGTAACAATCGTGCCGATCAAGGATAGGAAGAAGAGGCAAGCATATCAAAAGCGGTATCAGAAGACCTACTACGAGAAGAATAGAGCCGCACGGATGAAGCAGATCAACGAGCGCAAGAAGGCCATACGTAAATGGTTCGCTGAACTGAAAGAGGATATGTGTTGCCACATCTGCGGGTATTCGGGCAAGGGTCGGCCGTGGTCGATTGAACTTGATCACCGAGAACCCTACAAGAAGACTGAGATGGTCTCATACTTGGTTTCCTGTGGATACAGCAAGAAGCGTATACTCGCCGAGACATTGAAGTGTGATCCGATATGTGCGAATTGTCACCGGGAGAAGCACTACGCAGAGCACGCATCAGATCCAGAGAACTCGCTTTGGGCGGTTTCCGGTCGTATCGGTCGACACCCCGATATGCCGCTTGATGGGAACAAACTCCACAAATCGAATCGTAACCGTAAACGCAGAGCGCAAATAAAGAGAACCCGAGCCGGGCGGGATGATGATAGTGTGCCCGGACCAAATCCAAAAGAGAAGTGATGACACCCCCTTCATATTGGTGGGGGTGCGAGTGGGATTACATGGGCGACACACCAAATACGCTAACGAGCATGAATGTTGAATTGACCGTGAAGGCAAAGAGTCTGCGTGACCTGCTGGATCATGTAAACGTCAATGGGATGATTGATCCTGTGAAAGTAATGTTTACAGTCAAGGGGGCAACCGTATGGGCGCATGATGCCAATAAGACACTACAGGTGTTTGTGAATGATCATCCACTTGAAGACTACGATCTGAAGTCAGAGCCCGGTTGTCTGATCATGGAAACCAAGCGAGTCAGCGAGATGATCGCAAGCAAGTTCGGTTCTGAAATCATCACCGTCAGGGCGAAGTCGGGGGAGGCTGTAACCCTCAAATGCGGTGGCGCAACACTCACTTACTATCCTCCGGCCGAAGACGAATGCTTTGTTGTGCCGGATCATTGGGTCATGCCGATGGGTAATGATGGATCGTTGCTGTATCCAATGTTGGAAAACGCGAAGGCAACCCTGCGCTGTGCGATGCACCCTGATGAATTGAAGAAGGCATTGGTTGATATGCGTGTAGCGGGTGCGACCTACGCTTGCATCAAGTTCGGCAAGAAGGATTCGGTTTCAGAGGCCGGGCATTGGACAGCCAAAACCAATACCAGCCTGACCCCAATCGATGCGAAAGTGATTGAAGGCACCGGCACCGTAACATTTCCTGAAGTCCTCTCGGCGGTGGTTGAGAGGCTGAATGGCGATACTGTTGAGATTCATAAGCATGATGATACTCCGTTCTTTGTGTTAATATCGGGCCCAACACGAATCCTCGTTACTGAAGCGCAGAGGGCTGACAATGACTAATGGCGACCTATATGATCCAAAGGCCGGTAAATTAGATGTCCCCGGAGCCGAAGAAGCACTTGGTATTGACGAATCAAGCCGCGAATATCTCCGGCATGTTGCACTGATACGAATCATACAGCAGCGACTTGATATCACCGAAGCAGAAGTTGACCAACAATATGAGGAAGAACTCAAGCAACAGTTACGGGACGCGCGAGACTCCATTGAATCCCTCGTGAGGGGGGGTTTGGATGAGTGATACGAGAAAGCGATACGTCACTTGGACAGAATTATTTAACCGGTGCAGGTTGCTTGCAGAGCAAATCCACGAGAATGGTGAGCCCGTTCATCTCACAGCGATTGCACGAGGCGGCTGGGTTCCTGCACGGTTGATCGGTGGGTATCTCGAGGCACAGGGAATCCGCGTCAGTTACAGCACTATCCACGTTCATTCATATGATGATTCAAACCAACAGAAGGCGGTGACCATCACTGAACCTCAAATCTATGAGCCACCACATAGTGAACAGTGGTGGCTCATAGATGATTTGGTTGATAGTGGAAATACCGTTGAAGCACTTCTGACAGAAATATACAGAACCCCTCGTCTTGCTGTTGTGTTCTACAAAACCGAATCATCAGTTACTCCTGAATTGTATGCTGAAATGACCGCCGCTGATGAGTGGATTGTATTCCCCTATGAGACGGAGGCACGTGAATGAGACTGAGCCCTAATTTCTTTTCAACCAAGACCTACGGTCATGAAAGGGGTTTATCCTGCGCATTCAGACAATGGAAAGCGGATAGCCACTGCAATCTACTACACGGCTATTCCCTCTCATTCTCATTCACCTTTGGTGGATATGTTCTCGATGAAACGAATTGGGTTGTCGACTTTGGTGACCTGAAGCCGTTGGAGCAATGGTTGAGAGATAACTTCGACCATACAACAGCAGTCGCATACACTGACCCGCACTACGGCATGTTCACCGAGATGTCTGAAAAGGGACTCATCGATATGGTTCCTGTCGCGGCAACCGGGTGCGAGATGTTTGCATTGATGGCATTCGACTTCGCCACCGATTTGATCGCTAAGAAGTATGGTGAGCGATGCTGGGTCGAGAGTGTTGAAGTTCGTGAGCACGGCGCAAATAGTGCCATCGTCAAGAGGTTGGACTGAGATGGTTAATTATTACTCATCCTACTATCAGCATATGAGTTACCCTCGTATCATTGCCACAATGGATTCGTTCCGCATGGTCGAGACCGGTGAGGTCAACCCCGGCTCAAGTGGATCTACCGTTCAATCACTAATCATCGATTCGGGGATACTAACCGAGAAGACCGATGCGGATGTTACCCGGCTCATCGGGATCCAGAAAAAGCACGCTGACATTTGCGTCCCCCCTGATGAGTTTGAGGATGTGGAAGCAACCGTTGAGAATACAATTGATTGGCTTGACCGATCAGGATTCACCCCCGATGAAGTCATATTCCCCCTGCAAGGCAAGACCCCCGAAGACTATCTGCGATGCCTTGATATGTTGATTGCTGAAGGGGTGGAGCCTCAGTATGTGGGACTTGGTGGATTGATAGTCAAGACGGTTGCGCAATGCAGGCCCATTATCAATCTCACACCCACTCTACGCAAACGGGGACTCGACGTGCACCTCTTTGGTCTTGGCATCAATTGGATCAATGATATTCGCAGACTGCAACCGACTTCATGGGATAGTTCACACTCTGTCCGATTGGCAATCGATGGGATAATGTTGAATCGAGATCTCAGCAAACGCCCCGACATGAGGGGCATTGGTGCATGGGAGAGGCTTGCGATTGCCTATTGGAACAACCATCAAATTGAGAAGTATATTGCTGCACCATGGACCGCGACACGTATGGGGGACTTTGGAAATGGATCATGATACCATTCGAACCGCCTTCATGTTAACCGTCTCCGGCACGGATGAGGAATTACAGGAGACGCTGATCGGTCGACAAATCCACGCAGGCATGATATGTCCGAAGGGATTTAGTGAAGGCGAATGGGCGGTGTCCGTGGTTCCGATTGGTATTGTCGAGTCTTATGAACGGATGCAGGGTATGTTGAAAGTCACGGTGGCCTTGCTTCATGGTGAGGTGGACAAAGTATGAGTTACGTTATCGCCAAGCGTTCAGACAATACCGATTCGCTCGACTACCATCTATGGAGAGAGGGGGCGAAAGTGGTTCGCTTCGAGACACAATTCGACGCCATCGCCTACTTCTCTGAATTGGTATTGCGCTTCGGATCTGACAACTTACTCTTATTGAAGGAGATTTCAGTCTCAGTGGACGTGCAGGTGGAACAATGACGGTTACAGATAACTTCAGAGAGATGTTCAATCTCCCGGATGAGCAACAAATGGAAACTTGGAATGGTCTCCTTACCTTGATGGATGAAGGGGGTGCTATCCTATGCGCTGCGGTTCCTGATATCGATTGGCTTTCGAAGACAATGCCACGTCTTGCGCTTGAGCATTTGAAGGCCGGTGTTGTCGAAGGCAATTGGACACAATGGGCGATCAATGGTCTCACTAAGAAGCCGGTGAATTACCAACAGGTTGACCTGTCTCAAATGGTGAAACGCATCAACCGATGGGGTAAAGAACAGGGGACCCGGCGATTGTGTGCTGGAGATTTTATTTGTCTACCAAACGGTTCAACCCGCTTCTCGTGGGGGTATGAGGTTGGAGTGATGACCGATGTTGCTACCCATGTATTCGATGAAGATCCGATTGTGTGGATCCCAAATCTCCCTCTCCCCGCCGCCATACTATCGCAAGACCGGAAGCATGCGGTATTCTTCGCACCAATGATCGGTGAGGGTGAAGAGACACCCCTCATTACTCAGGTCAAGGCTACGGCATCCTTCGAGGGGTTCTTCTCTTGAGGGTATGCCATGGACCATAGTCAGTTCAGGCGGTTGATCCGCCGTGTTGGTTTGGGTTGTGAACAGCCTCGTGTTGTTGGTTGTCCAATGCAGCGTCTCTGCATGACTGAGGATGGGATGTTTCAGATCATAGATGGATGGAGGCGTGAAGGAAAGACTTGCTTCGCTGGCTCCAATTCTTACTCGGCGTTCGCATTTGAACCGGGTGGCAAGATCGCACCCACCACTATTGTCTATGCCAATACATTCCTCGATTTTGATCATGATACAAAGCCTGAGAACTCATTTGCTGACGCAGCACAATGCTCTGCGTTCCTGAGAGAGAACAACATCGCTCATTGGGTGCAATACAGTGGTGCAAAGGGATACCATGTTCATATCATCCACGAGGCGGTGAGATTTAGATTCAAGCACGATGATGGTTCATCGAATGCTCTCAAAGCAATGGTCTATGGCTTACAGAATCACCTGAAACAGACTCTCGGTCTCCCTACTATGGACGAAGCGAGCATGGGTGATCCAAAGAAATTGTGCAGGATACCATTCACTCCGCATGTTAATCGCAACGGAAAGAAGAATGGACGTTCCGCATATCTCTTGCCGAATGATGTTCGCCTGCAGACCATGACCCACGATGAGATTGTTGCTGGATCAATCAACCCGGATTTCATCCTCTATCGCATCACGGGTGATAGGCTAACACTACCGGAGATGGTGAAGAGACTTGGAATTATTCTGAGCAAGCCTGACGAACAGATCCAGCCAATCATCGGTTCTCACATCGGTGTTGATCCAGAAGGAAATGCCAAGCGATTCATTGCCGCTCTGGATCTCCGATGTCCCGGTGTGACTAACGAACTCAAGCGTCTAAATCCGAAGCATAAGGCTCGCGTTTACGCTGCTTTGTTCGGTAAAGTGATATCGGGGATGACTCTTGATGAGTTCGAGAAAGTGTGGGTGGAATTGGGGAGTGCGGTTGGATATGTCGATATGCACAATACAGAGCATCGCCTGTATCAAATGGGAACCCTATTCAACAATCCCCACATGGCTCACTTCCCGAATTGCACCACGTTGAAAGCCAATGGATGCTGTATTGGTGAAACCTGTCCAAAATACAAAACCTCATTCGGCGCACCCATTGTTCACCGCCGAATCCGTCGGAAGTGGGCGAGTCGAAAGGACGACCCTGTTGTTGAATAGGGTGGGGACATGAGGTATTGATATGCCGAGAAGACGCAGGTCGATCAACCCGAATGATATTGAGGTCTTGCAGGCCATTCATAATCTCGAACCAGCCCCGACCAAGAAGGAAGTGCTTGAAGCAAATCCGGATTTGAATTGGGAGACCGCACGGCACTACTTGCAAACACAGGACTCATAATCTACAACGGACGAAGGCGTGGTGCTCGTTGGTTATTGACCAAGCAAGGCCGGGCGATGCTGCGTGTAGCCCGCCCGCTATCCAATTATGAAAGCGGGGAGATTGTGCTCATTCAAGACGGTGTGGCTGTTGCCGCATCAGGCAATTCAGACTTCGACGACCTGCCTGATGGTTCACTTGGTGATGAGAGCACATCCCGAATCATGATTCATACATACCCGCCCGAACTGCAATCCTTGCGGTCAGGCGATCAAGTCGATATCTCCGGAAATGACTTCAACACAATCTCCCCGTCTGAGGGCATGGCGAATCATGCGAACGAACACCACCCCCTATCTGAGACCCAACGAACGGAACTAATTGGTGGGGTTGCAGACCACTTACATTCAATTATGGAACTCATGGGTATCGATTTAATTGCAGATCATAATTCAGAAGACTCACCATTAAGGATTGCGAAGGCATGGGTCAATGAAATTATGGGCGGCCGTTTTGGTGAGGCACCGAATATCACTACATTCCCCAATCACCGCAACAACCGGCAGATGATTCTCAGCGGACCGATACGAGTAACTTCGCTGTGCTCGCATCATTGGTCTCCATTCATTGGTGAGGCATACGTTGCTTACATTCCCGGAACAGAAGTCATTGGACTATCCAAGTTAAGCAGAGTGGTTGACTTCTATGCCCGCCGACCACAGATTCAGGAAGAACTCACCCAACAGATCGCAGACCACCTGATGGAGAGTCTCCCTTCAGCATGGGGTGTTGCTGTTATGATCAGAAGCCAACACCAATGTATGACCTGTCGCGGCGTAAAGGATACAGCCGCCTTGATGACAACCAGCGATTTGCGTGGTGCATTCATGAACAATCTCGGAGCCCGGCAAGAGTTCTTTGATCTGTGCCGAGATTCAAAGGTGTGATACAATGACAATTCCAAATCGTTTACCAATCAGTGTTGATGGCGGGATCGCCGAAGGCCATGCTTACTCGCAGAAGTTCGTCAAGTGGATTGGCGATACACTTGAGCCCAACACATTCCAGTTAGTCGAAACATTCACTTCGATACAGGGAGAAGGAGATTGTCTCGGCGTTCGGTCACTCTTTGTCCGGACATCACAATGCAATCTCAGGTGCTCATGGTGCGATACGAAGTATTCATTCGACCCGAGACCGGGCAAGAAGCACGGTTTACCTGATGGTCATTACATTGCCACTCTCGATGAGATTGTGGATGAAGCAGTCAGCGAAGGCGTCACCCATGTTGTGCTGACCGGCGGCGAACCCACAGTCCAACCATATCTCCCTGAATTGGTTGCGGGACTCCAACAGCAAGGACTCCATGTAACCATTGAAACCAACGGCACCATTCTTCGCCCCGAATTGATGCACACCGTCGACCTTTGGAGCATTGCCCCGAAGTTACATGACGGCTCGCGGATGACCTATGATGCTGAAGTCATGCACTCCTTACTCGGTGCGTATGATCCGGCGAAGGGCAATATGCATATCAAGTGGGTCTCATGCACAGAGACTGATCTCGATGAAGCATTCAACGTCATGTGCTCATGGGCGGTATGGAACCGACCTCTCCCGCCTGTGTGGTTTCATCCGAATGGGATGGTGCCCGATGAAGAGTATCCGGTTGTGTGCAGGGTGCTCGCAGAACAGGTTCTTGATCGGCTCGCTAACCAACAGAAGGATCCGGCATTGTGGGATTTGCATCCGACACCAATCATCAAGGTTGGTCTTCAATTCCATCGATTGATGTGGGGACATTCACTCGGAACGTGATTATATGACGGACACAGAATTACTGATAGATGATGGGGTCGGCGCAGGTGAAGCGGCACGCTGGGCGAAACACGAAACCTCAGAACGTGAATCACCACCCGATCCAGAACAGGATGAACCGGGCGGGGTTGCCGTCATGGCCCTTTCAGGTGGGATGGATTCAACCGGCCTATTGGTGCATTTACTTGCTGAGGGCTACACCGTTCATTGCCTCTCGTTTTATTATGGACAGAAGCACAATATCGAACTTACCCGTGCGAAGGCGAATGTTGATATGATGCAAGCGCAGGGATTGAATATCGAAACCCATAAGATGGTGGATCTCTCACAGGCGATGGGTGTGTTTCATAGTGCACTCACTTCTGATTCGATTGAGGTTCCCGAAGGCCACTATGAACAGGACAACATGATCGCAACAGTTGTGCCGAATCGCAACGCTATTTTCTCATCCCTGACCTATGGTTACGCATTGTCTATCAGCACAAAATACGGTTGCGATGTGGAAGTCTGTCTTGGCGTTCATAGTGGCGACCATGCCATTTACCCTGACTGCAGGCCTGAGTTCTATGAAGCCATCGGGCACGCATTCACCATCGGAAATTGGGGATCGGAGAAAGTTAGATTCAATCTCCCCTTCTTGGATGGAGACAAAACCACCATACTCCAGCGGGCTGAAGTGGCCTGCGATGAACTCAATCTCGACTTCAACAGGGTCTTCGCCAATACCTGCACCAGTTACAATCCCGATGAAGACGGGCGAAGTAGTGGAAAGTCAGGTGCGGATGTTGAGCGCATACTTGCCTTCATTGAGATCGGTCGTGAAGACCCAATCGAGTATGTTGGTGGATGGGATACCGCACGAGATTGTGCTCTTGCAGTGCAGGCCGCGTGGGAAGCGAAGGTCGAGTGATATGCGTGGCGAAGAAGAGAAAGCCACTTGAAATGCCCCCATTGCCGGCCGATTGTGTTGAGTGTGGGGTAACTCTCACCAAACCCCAATTGCGTGCCCCTGCCGGCGGTATACGCGCATTCCCGAGACGGAATGAGGGGGGCAAGTGGGATTGGATATGTGCAGACTGCCGACCCCCTGACATTTTGAATAAAGCATGGCTTGAGAAATGGGGGAATACCTCAAAGAACGGGTGGCCCGTTGACGAGAATAAGAAGCGATGCCTACTCAAGAATGCGGTTGGATTCAGACGCACCTCTTTGAAGGATGGAAAACGGGTGGTTAAGTATGTCAGACGATAGTATATTGGATCCCGATTATCCCTACACGGTCAACCATCCCGAGCCGGGCATTACCATCACCGGAAGAAAGGATTTTACTCATAGGCATCTTACAATGAATGAAGGGTTTTTGTGGATGGCAGAGCGAATGAATCGAGTAATACAAGGTTCGCCTCTCAAGGTTTTTGTCGCGGATTTGAACTCTGACTTTTGGGTGCCTTGGAGGTTGACAAATGTAGCAAGCGCGACGTTAGGCCAAATCGATACTTGCGGTGAATTGATACTTGATTCGGGCATCGCTGATCCGACTATCAAGAACCCCGAATTGATTAACCGCGCTGAACAAATTGGAGAGGGTGTGGATTGGGTTGTCCCGAAAGACTACTCGAATGATACCGATGCAACGATTAAATCCGTGCACGAGTTTTTCCAAATGGCCCCTGACTGGATTAAAGAGAGGGCATTGATTCCTCTACAGGGAACCTGTCCCGCCGACTATGTTCGCTGTTACGAAGAACTCAAACATTATGGATCCTACTTCGGCTTTGGTGGTATCGCAGGAAAGGGCCTTACAAAGGCACCTTCGATGCAATCTGTTCAGGCGAAAAAGGAGGCGGTCAAACACTTACTCAATAAAACGGATATTCAACAACTTCACCTCTTCGGGCAGACGAATATGAATTGGGTTGATGTGTATCATGACCCCCGTGTGATTTCTTGCGATAGTAATAAGTTCGGACAGCAAGCAATGCACAAAGATCCTCCGGGTAGAGGGACTAATTCGGGGTGTTTGTATGGGTGGAGGGTCGCAGGTGGATTCTTTGATTTCATTCATGCTATATCAGAAAACCATACACCTCAAGGTAGAACGCCAGCACAACATGAGTTCGGAAAGTTCTTTGAGGGTTGATCATGGAACGATTGACTGAAAAGGAACGATGGAAATGGATTAGCAACCAAATCGATTCCCTGCTTGATGATGCACCGATCAAGGTATTCGCTGCTTCGAATTGTCCGATAATACCTTACCGTCTCGTCAACGCTGTGAATTACCGACCCAATCATGGGTATCGGGCTCGTGAATTGATATTGGATTCGGGTATTGGACAGGAGTCTGATAACGGGCATGTATTGTCAGCAGCAAGGAAACTTGGAGACCTCGTTGATCATGTGGTCCCAAAGGACTATCCAAATGATATGCAGGGCACAATTGCATCGCTCAAGGAGTTCATCGATATCATGCCGGCGAACTTGGAAACGAAATTGCTGATTCCACTTCAGGGTTCGACGCCCGAAGAATACGTCGAGTGCTATGAGTCCGCGTCGGACCTTGCCGGAAGTAGTGATTACTTCGGGTTTGGTGGGATCGCAGGAGGCACCCTGACGAGAGTCCCCAACCTACAACCGGTCTCAAAACGAATCGCTGCGGTTCAACATCTATTAGACAACACCGACATTGCTCATCTACATCTCTTTGGATGCACAAATATCCAATGGCTTGATCTCTACAAAGACGACCGAATTGTATCCTGCGACTCTGCTCGGTTCGGACAGCAATCAAAGTTCGGCGGTCTCACCGGACCTCATGGTGGGATTGTCAGTTACTTCGCGATTGCGAATGAGTGGATCCGATTCCTCATGGAATTGGTAAATCCACAAAATCCAACCAACCAAGCGACATTCGAAGATCAGTTCGGGCAGTTCCCTTGAAGGGCCGGTTCTCTCCCCATTTATTCAGGGGCTCCTGTGGGTCGACATCGGGCACGTGGATTCAAGGCAAAGGAAATCCTTGCCGATGAGGACGCGTTTGCAAAGCAGATCAAGAAGGGACGGCTGGGTAACCTACTCGCACTTCTTCGATGGGCAACCAAAGTAGACCCATTGGTAACGAATGGCGAAGGCCGTGTGGATTCTCTTCTCAAGGCAATTGGACAATACCATCTGGACCATCCAATGAGGGTTGATCACCGAGAACATTGGACAATGGTTGAATGGGCTCGTGAATTAGGTTGGGAGGTATCTCACCTCGAAACGGGTTCGGGCGATTACAGATCAGAGCGAGTCGCATTCGAACGCAAAGAAGGAGACTTCAGTCCGAGCGTGTATGACCGGCGGTTGGCTCGGCAATTGACAGCCATGCGTGAGGCTGCTGAGTTCTCATTCTTGGTTATCACCCGGTCATGGGAAGACGTGAAAGAGGATCTCGCAAAGAGGGGTGTCAGTGAAGAAGTGCTTATCGGCATAGTGGCTTCATGTTGCGTCTCCGGCTATCCACCGCTGTTTATTCCGAATGGATTCGATGCAACCCGGCTGATGCAACGCATTGCTCTCAAGGCGGATGATGACAGGCATCGGCTGTATGTCCCTCGACCATCAAAGCCCGAACCAAAAGGATACGCTGTAGCGATGATTGAGGCGTTGCCGGGTGTTGGAAAAGTCATGGCGAAGAAATTACTCAAGCACTTCGGATCGGTGAGGATGCTCACTGACGCCAGCGAAGAGGATTTGATGCAGGTGGCGGGTATTGGTTCAACGCTCTCTCAACGCATCCTTGAAGTGTTAAATTAACGCTTTTCACCCCTAAAGGGGTGGTTATTGTCAGACAGTTCATACTTCGATTGCCCCCATTGTGGGCGAGCATACAGATCGTATGCAGGCCGATACAACCACCTACGAAAGAATCAATGCCCATCTCTTTGATTCGCCCCTTTCAAATGGGTGGGGGGTTAACCTCAATCCATGTGGACTGAGTCGTGGAGACCGGAGACCCTCGATGATGTAATTGGACAGGAGCACATTGTTAAGCGACTCGCTTTCATGGTGAATGATCTGAGGACAACCGGGAATGATGGGGCATGGCCTCATATGTTGTTCGCCGGTCCGCCGGGTGTTGGCAAGACTGCTGTAGCGGTTGCCCTCATGCGCTCACTTTTTGGTAATGACTGGAACGCGAATTGGCTTGAACTCAACGCTTCGGATGATCGTAGTATCAATACCGTGCGCACAAAGATCCGGGAGTTCGCTTCGAAGGGAGTCATCGGCTCTTACCTCGTGGATGAAAAGCCGCAAGCGATACCATTCAACGTGGTCTTCCTCGACGAAGCGGATCATCTAACAAACGATGCTCAAGCCGCCCTCAGACGAACGATGGAGAAATACAGCAAGCATACCCGGTTCATCCTGTCTTGCAATTATCCTCACCGGATCATTGAGCCGCTACGAGATAGATGCGCATTCAGCGAGACCCGATTCACACCAATCGACAAAAAAAGTATGAAGGGTGCACTCAAGAATGTGATCACAGTCGAATCGCTATCACTTGATGATGCTGCGATTGACAGTATCATTGACCACACTGGAGGTTCTATGCGCAAGGCTCTCAACCTGTTGTTCACCGCCACCCGGCAATTGTCTACTGTGGATGCCGAGGATGTAAAGGATATTGCACGAACCATCACTCCTGATATGAGGAACCGATTATTGGCGAAGGCTATTGCTGCAAACAAAACCGATTCAACAGAAGAACATCTCATCGCACACCGGGCTCTGGATCGCTACCTCGACCAATTGCATGAGCAAGGATTCACCGGTGCTGAAATACTGGACAACATTTACCGGTCGGTTGCCGAAGACGAGAAAATGCCTGTTGCATTGCAGCGAGCAATACTATGCAACATGGGTGAGGCACTCTATTGGGCATCTGTCAGTAGTGATCCACTTTTGGCGGTTAAAACATTCTTCCGGAGAGTGGTTGTTTGACATCCGTTATGGGTCGCGATGCTGAGGATCGCATCGCAGTTACTCCAACCGATGACAATGCCGTCATCCTTGATCTGCTTCAGCATCGAATGGCGAAGGGCCGAGTTGAATATGGACATGGTATCAGAGTGCGTGACGATACAACCCAATACAATACACAAGAGGATACGTGGGTGGAGATGGCTCTCGAAGAAGCCCTTGATATGTCGCTCTACCTTGCAGCCGAATTGCTGCGCATTAAAGCCCGCATAACGGGCAAGAACACCCTTGCTCCCCCTACTCCCCCACCACAGAAGAAGCGCAGCCTATGGCGGCGCATAAAGCACCATCTCGGGCGTGAGTGATATATGCAAGTCCCTCTATTGATCACCCGTGTATCCTTCTCCCCGACCGAATACAGCGCTGATGGGACCCAACCACTGAAAGTGATTCTCAAATGTAGAGACCTCAATGGGGATAGACAAACGCTGATAGTCGAAGGAACCCGCCCTGCACTATGGGTTGATCAAGATCCATCCGGTATCGAACTCCCTGACTTTGCACACACGGGGTCTTCGCCGGAGTTCACGAGCCTCGAGGGAGACCCGCTGTGGGAGATCACGGTGGACTATCCATACCAACGAAGAATTGTTGCCAAGAAGTTCCGCAACACCTACAGTGATGATGTCCCCTACGAGCAAGCAATTAGATGGATGCATGGCTGGCGATCTGTAATTGAAATTGATGAGAAGTTCCTCTCGGGTGGATTGTGCCGCCCCGTGCACATTCATCCGAGCGAAGTTGATCCGGCACAATTCAGCCTTCGCTGCCTAACCCTCGACATTGAGACTTGGGATGATATATTTCATACACCCGACAAAGCAACGGGCAGGGTGGTGAGTATTGCCATTCATGATAGTGAGACGGGTAAATATGAAATTGGAACCACCGCCAAAGGGACATCGGAACGATTGGTCAAGCGGATGCTTTCAGAACAGGAGACTCTGCACAAATTGGTTGAGCATGACAAACCCATTCCTCCGCTCAATCCATCGTTGGTGACTGTAAAGTCACTTGCCGCAGGAGATGAGTGCCTGCCGGAGTTCGAGGATGAGGAAACTGAGGCTGCGCTGTTTCATTGGTTCAAGCGAAGGCTCAAGCACTATGATCCGGATGTTCTCATTGGTCACAACATGAAGGGATACGATCTCCCTTACATGAAGACCCGAATCCGGGTCAAGAATGTTGAGATCAACAAATGGAAAATGGGAAAACGGTCGAGCGAATCAACAATGCGCAAGAACTTTCCTTTCATTCAATGGCGGGACTACGCCTCCTTCTGCACCATGATCGCTTACAGCGAACAAATTGAAGGGTCACCTGTTGCCGCCGGTATGGGTTCACTTGCGTGGATGGCCGGGCAAGAATTGGGATATGGCAAAGTGCCGAGAACCGAGATCCGGAAAATGTTCACCGGAGACCCGAACTTGCTTGCTGTTTACAATGTGTGGGATATTGTCCTCTGCGTCAGGGTTATCGAGAAAATGGATCTCATCGACTTCTATGCATACAAGACGGCATTTCACGATGCCTCAATGGATCACTCGTCTTCGAACATGATGCTTATTGAATCCATGCTCGGACACAGATTGTTTAAGCGTGGGATTCTCATGCCTTCAGCAGTATTGGTTCGAAGGCGAATTGGTGATCAGAAAATCCAATCGGGCGGCTTTGTCAGTGATGCCCGCACAGGCGTATGGGATAAGGCATTCGAATTGGACAACAGCAAAGAGTATCCATCTGCAATCATCACCGCCAATCTGTGCCCGACGACTCGTATCAGGAACCCTCAAGAGTATGTTGAAGGGTATGAGCCGAACTACCCATTCCCCGTCACCATCACCCCCAATGGAACGGTGTATCGCAGAGACCGGGTTGGAATCATGCCTGAGATTCTCAAAGAGATGGCTCTCGGACGGGATGATGTTCTTGATCAGATGAAGGAGCATGAGAAGGGGACATCAGAATGGCGCCGACTAAACCGGCGGCAACGGGTCATGAAAGAGAACATGAACTCATTCTATGGGGTGCTCGGTTCTGGATCTACGAGCAAAACAAAGGGACGACCGTTCCGATTGGCGGATCCGCAAATTGCCAGCGACATCACCAAAATCGCACAGGAGCATGAACATTGGAATAAGCGATGGCTTGAACAGGCAACGCTGTGGTTTTCCTCAGAGGATGGTGTGGGTGTGGAACCTCTCACCACCAAAGGTTCTGAAATGCACTTCGAGGTTTTGTATCAAGACACGGACTCATGCAAGTGCTGTATCAGCAATCTCGCTGAGTTAGAAGCCCGACACCGTCCATTAACGTCCGTTGAAGTGATGAACGTGGCGAATCTACTCTCGCTGCAATTGAATGAGACCTTTCATGACTTCTGTAAACAGACTCTGAATGTTCCCCGCAATGAGTTCTTCGCAATCAAACCCGAAGAGGTTTACGCACGCTACTTTCAGTGGGGCAGCAAGAAGCGATACGCTTACTTGACTCTCGATGGGGAATTGCAAGTCAAAGGCGTGGAGATGAAGCGATCATCGGTTGCTCCCGTTGTGAAACGAGTGCAGCGAATGATATTCGAATCCATTCTTGGCGGTGATTCAAAGAGCGAGATTGTCACCACCGTGAGAGAATGCAATTTATTGATGTTAGACAGTTCATCTATTGCCGATATTGAGTTCGGTAGACCTAATGGATTGCGGTCGGACAACCACACAACCCAACAATGGAAAGCGGCAACGTGGAGTAATCAGAATCTCGGAACCAATTTCAGACTTGGAGATAAGCCGGTGCTCTATTTTGTATCGGCAACACAGGGTTCACTCATGCCCCGCGATAAAGTGGTCGCCTTACCATTTGGTGAGGATCCGGGAGATTGGCGGGTTGTGATTGATCGTAATGAATCCATCCGCCGATTCTTTACCGACAGCGCAAGTTTCACCGGTATTCTTGCTGCTGTCGGAGTGAAGTGGACGGAAGCAATCGGTGGGGTAATACGTGCCGACTTCGGGGAGTTCTTCGGGTGATCACATGGAATCATGGTTGGAGAAGCACAGACCGGTTACACTTGATGACTACATTGGGGTGAAGTCTCAGATCAAGGTCATGGAGAGGTTCATCGATGGATGGCTTACAGGTGAGCGCCGTGAGGGGTTCTTGATTCTCGTTGGACCGGCGGGGGTTGGAAAAACAACATTCGCTCATGCCGTTGCGAATGATATTGGCATAACTATGATGGAAGTCAACGCATCCGATACCCGTCGCAAGGCCGACCTCGATAGAGTATGTGCAATGAGCCATTTGACTTCGTATGATGATGACGGGCGATTGCTGCTATTGGATGAAGCGGATGGAATACAGAGATGGGACCCACTCAAACCATTATTGCAGAAACCCTCACTTCCAATTATCATCACAGCAAATGATGTATCGAGAATACCATATGACCTCCGACAGTTAGGGACGGTGTTCTTTTTGAGACACCCACCACAGCACCAACGCAAGCGGTTGATTGATCGCATTTGTGAAGCGGAAGACCTTGATCACACCGAGAGGGTGAAGGATATTATTGCAGAACAATGTAGATCATGGAGGTCTGTGATCAACACTCTGCAAACCACACCCATCGGTGAAGACCCGGTTATTGTCGAAAATCAAACCGATATCGTCGGGGTTGCTGCTGTCCGACTTATTCTTCAAGGGCACATCCCCGATGGGAAGAATGCCTCTGCGGCGCAGGTGCTGAGATGGGGTGCTTGGAACATGGCTGATCCAGACACCATCCAAACGTGCCTGATGCTGCAAGAGGCTAAGAAGACAGCAAGTGGGGTCGGTGTGATATGCGACAGGCTTGCTTTCACTCTCCGAGTCAAGGGCGACATTGATGCACCCGAATGGAGACCCCGACAACCGAAGAAAGAAGAAAAGAAGCCCACGAGGGTGAATACGGAGAGGGTGCAATCAGAAAATAAGACGGCAGCCGGTTTTGGAGGATTCTTCTAATGAGCAAAACCCAACACCCAACAATTGACGAGCATTGGTCTCGGATACAGAAAGAGATGACCTCAGTTACAGATGCCTGTCCGGTCAAGGTGTTTCTCGCTTCCTTCACTTGGAATTGCTTTGTCCCGTTCCGATTGGTGAATGTCAGATCAATCCGGGATGCACCGGTCGAGCAATCCACCGAACTGATTCTCGACTCCGGCGTGCGAAATGAAGACGTCGGAAATAAAGAGATAATCGAAACCGCCCTTGAATATGGAGATGGGGTGGATTGGGTAATTCCAAAGGACTATCCGAATGATAGGATACGCACCGTCACCTCTGTGATTGAGTTCATTGAGATGGCACCCGAATCACTTTTGCCGAAATTGATCATCCCTATACAGGGAGTGGATGGTCCCGACTATTTGCGATGCTGGAGATTGATTCAATCCGCCTGTGATCTCCCCGAAGATCAATACGTTGGGCTCGGTGGGATTGCTGGATCCAACATCACTCGAGTGAAATCAATGCGTTCAACCCAACAGAAGCAAGCGGCAGTAAAGCACGTGCTTGAAAACAGCGATGTCCGTATGCACCTCTTTGGTCAAACCAATATGGGATGGGCGGAACTATACAAACACCCACAAATTGTCTCATGCGATTCATCTAAGTTCGGCCACAATATCCACTATGAGACCCCACGTGGCAAGAATGGTTCACAGATCCATGCTTGGCTTGAGGCTGGCGAATACTGGAAGTTCTGTATGATGGTATCAGACGGCTACACCCCTCAAGGTAAGAAGCCCGCCCAACATGAGTTCGGGGGATTCTTTGGTGCCGAGTCCTAAACGCTGCACTCGCGTGGATGGTTTATTGAGGCGGTTAGGACTGACCCATTGGATGGTGCGCACCATCCTTCTTGATCGGCTCGGTTACACCCGGACTGAATTGAAAGCGGTTCTCAAACGTGGCCGGCGACGGATACGTGAAGCAAATGAACCTCTTATTGGGCGATGGTTGATTGCTGTAGCGTCCTTGCCAGCAGACGCTCAAGCAAGAACCATTCTCGAACAGGCATGGCCGGGAAGAAAGGGTGTGCCGGAGATAGAATGGGCGATTGTATCGGATGCTATCCGCAGGTTGAATGTCGGCTCCCCTGAGTATGACCGTCGTAGGCGATGGTGTGTGGTTGATCCGCTGAGACGATATGAGAAACGGAGCGCACTGAAAGAATGGGAATCGCGGGAAATAGGCGCATATCTATTGATAATGGAGCCGTAGCAAGTGTCACTGAAAGAAGAATATAGGAGCCAACGGATGCAGACAGTTCATATGGGTCACCGTCGTCCGCTAAGGTGAGGCATGAGAGAAATGACCCGAACATATGTAGAACTGATGAATGAATTGATGGCGGACTCCGCAACGGACATTGTCCCTGCGGATGACTTCGTGCAGCGTGGCTTTGCCGCACTCACGGCGCAGGGTAACGAACTTACCCAGCAATCCGCGAAGAACAACCTGTTGAACCACCGCAAGTTGGATGACGCCGGACTGGTGAAAATCAGTATCGGCCGATCCGAGTTCGTGGCGAGCACCGAAGCAGCCAACAACTTGCTGACCGGCGGTGCAATCAATGTAGTGGGTAGTTCAACATCACCGACCGAACAACCAACAGCGACGCCCGAAGGCGGTTCCTTCTATGGAATCCCCCGTGCCGATGACCCTGAGAATGAATTGTTTGCAACGATGATCCCGAAGAAAATCGGATTCGTCGAAAGCGGCGACCGCGAGTTCCGAACACTTGCCAACGCCTACAAACGCCGAAAGCACATTATGCTTGAAGGACCAACCGGCAGCGGCAAGACAGCACTTGCAAACGACTTCTGTGCCGAACTCAACAAACCAATGATTCGAGTGAATTGCAGCGAAGGTATGGATGAGTTCCAATTGGTCGGTCACATGACCAAGAATAAGTCCGGCGAAGTGATATTCGTGCCCGGCTTCATTCACATGGCGATGAAATATGGAATCACGATTGTCCTCGACGAGGTTAACAGCCTCGATGAAGCGGTCGCCACTATCCTTCACGGGGTAATGGACTTCGGATACCTCAGCATCCCTTACAACGACAACGAGATCCTTCACGCACACCCTGACTTCTTCGTGATTGGGTGCATCAACCCCCCCGAAGACTATGCAGGGATGAAAGAGATGAACCAAGCGACCCTCAGCAGGTTCCGTTGGATCGAGCAAGTAGGATACCTCCCTGAAGACAAAGAGGTCGAAGTGGTAATGGCGCAGGCAGGAGTCAACAATCCAATGGTCGCGCGCACATTGGTTCGCCTTGCGAATGATGTCCGGGCATCCAAGAAGGCAGGCGACATCGGCTGGGATTGCAGCACACGCAACCTCATCGATTGCCTTTCATTCAGCACCGACGAACCACTACCAAAGGCAATTCGAGCCACCCTCGTGAACCGATGCCCACCTATCGACCGAGATGTTGTCGACCGTGCAGCAGCGGCTCGAGTATCCGGATACGATGCTTGAGCAGGATATGATTCAGGACTGATCAGGAGAAGCGATGAATAGGAATACAACCAATTTGCCCCCATTGGCTTCGGCCGGTGGGGGCTTTTTTTTGTGCATGGGGATTGCCCTGATAGATTCCTTGCCGAGTATGCTCCTGTAGAGGAGGCATATACGCGGGAGAATCACCTTGCCCTACAAATCCCCCCCTAAGCAAGTATCAGCGTTAAACACAGGGTATTCGTATCCATTGGATTCTCGCCATGTATCCCCCCCCATCTCAGCGATGATAATTTGCCGGGTTGCTACAAACACCCCCTGCTGCGTAGGGGACGAGATAGGGCATCAGCAAGGATTCATCAAGGGTCAGGCTCTCCGAAGGGCTCATGAGAACATGGATGGAGATGAGCCAAATGACCGATGATGAATTGATCAAGTGGATTGAATCAGAAAAGCCAGCGGACCAAAATCGCCTGAAAGGCATGGCGACGACAACACTCGAGGCTGCTGAACACTACCGAGCAAGGGTGCAACAGATGGGTGTTTCAGATACAGACATCATTACAGCCGTTCTCGATGCTGCACATCCCATGAGATGTTCATTCGCAAACAAAGTTCGAATCTCAGAGATCATCCTCAAGACGGTGGGGGGGGAGGGGTAATCATGGACGACCTGATTGAACTGTTCTCTCGGTATTCAATCCCACATGAGGTAATTGGCAACACACACCCGGAGACGATTGTCAGCACAGGCGAACATCAAATGCTTCCCGATGGTGCAATGGGTCTCCGGCGGTCGTCGCTTCAGATCAATGCTCAACCGATTCATGTTGACTCTCTCGTGGAACCCGAATCTCTTTGGAATATGCTCATGCCTCGTTACTACATGATTGGTGATCACACCCTCATTTGCATTGTTGAGTGTATGGACTTAGGCGAGTTCCCCATTGAACCGAAACATATTCCCCAATTGAATGCACTCCCGCGATTGATACCAAAGGGCACTACTCTCATCGGTTGTGACTCATCATACCTTTTGGCCGACGAGGGTATTCGGTATATTGCATATACAGATCAACCCGGAGACCTCTATCCAACCGATCCAATTCACCCCGGCTGTGGTCTCGATTTGATTGTGATCCGCCCAATCGCCGGAACGCTGTCGGAGACAATGAGTCGACTGCTCACGATTGCAAGTGATGGATTCAACGTCTGTGATAAGACTCTCGGAGCCGAAGCATTCGAATGATTACAAGTGTCACTGAAAGGGCAACGGAGGAGATGAAAGATGCAGACTGTTGATAAAGGTCAAGGTAGTCGTAACTTCATGGCCGAAAGCACACCCCAGCAAATGTCGCCCCGTCAGAGGCGAGCAGCACAGCGAACAATGACCCGACTAACCCGGATTCTCGGAGGCGATCATGGTATCACCGTAGAGTTCCGTGATGGCGTAGTTCCGCACACCGATGGAAAGAAAGTAGTTCTGAATGCAACTTACGACTCCGACCCGGTGTTGAACAGAATCGCAGCCGAAGCCACCGCCGCCCACGAGGCAGCGGGGCACATTCGATTCACAGACTTCACCGCATGGATGGAGATGATTGATGATATCATCAAGGACGGCACGGACCCGGTAATGCGAGACATGGTCAACATCCTCGAAGACGGTCGGGTAAACCACCTTCTGCGAAACGAGTTCCCGGGATCAGGCAAGATGCAAGATGCCCACCACTACAGCACATGGAAGCAATTCTGCAAGGCCGTTGAATCAGGCAGGGATATCGGACGGGCACCCGGACTGATTGCCCTTGCAAGCGAGGTGATTGCAGGCCACCCATCCCCTTACACAGACGCAAAAGAGCACGCACCAATAATCGCCTTCATGGCTGAGGTGCGCCCACTCCTAAAGGATGTAATCAGCCAGCCCGACACCCAAGCAATAGTCGAGCGCAGCGAAGAAGTCACCGAGATTTACCGCAAGCACTTTCCAATCTCAGATGAGCAATTGCAGGATGAGAGCAACGCACGCGGGGATGGCGAGAATGTCTTCGCTGATGATGATCACAGCGATGAGCGGGTCCAAGCGAACTCACGCAGCCAAACTCAGCAAGGTCGTAAACCACAGAAGGCAGAAAAACAAGACTTCGATGATCTTGAACTTCCAATGCAGCCACCACAACCCGAAGGCACCGATGGTGGCGACGAGGAAGAAGACGAGGACGAGGAAGCAAACCCATTCGCAACCGGTAACCCCGATGATAATGATCCAGAAGACGAGACCGATGGCGAAGGCAATGATGGCGACGGGGAAGAATCCGAAGAGGAAGAATCCGAAGGCGATGATGGCGAAGGCGATGATGGCGAAGGCGATGATGGCGAAGGCGATGATGGCGAAGGCGATGATGGCGAAGGCGATGATGGCGAAGGCGATGATGGCGAAGGCGATGATGGCGA
>Ga0114933_10000159_pt1 | contig 80852 bp, 61 predicted proteins | sample 4SBtaG_FD_89691 | JGI IMG/M metagenome (GOLD analysis project Ga0114933, IMG submission 89691) | Deep subsurface microbial communities from Kolumbo volcano to uncover new lineages of life (NeLLi) - 4SBTROV12_W25 metaG | ecosystem: Environmental > Aquatic > Marine > Volcanic | place: Kolumbo...
CCTGGCCGAGGAGACCTGATCTTCGGGCGGAGCGTCACTTCCTGATATCGATGCATATGCCCTCGGATCTAGAATTCTGATTCCTCTCCTCGCTCTCCTGAGTTGCCTCCGAACCAACTTGTGCTCACACAGGATTATGGCCGATTTGGGCTGATATTGCAACTTGTTATCCGAGACCAGCAGGGAGTAAGGCCTCTGGGGGGTCCTAGCTCCAACAATTTCCAATCCAGCTTGTAGGAGCTCCATCCTTCTTCCATGAACAATGGAAGCGGGGACGGCCAGCATGTCGGCCTCACCAGAATCTAGCATCGAAATGCCACTATCAAGATCTGGGATCTCCTTGCATTCGACGTCAATTGAGGGAGAACCGCCAGAATCTAGCAATTTAGAGATATTATTGGATACAGAGCATCCGACAGTGTCCAACATAGCAAGGAGTAGTTGTTCCGTCATCGCATCCACCTCTAGGGAGGGAGCACGCCTTGTGCCCGTACGGGGCGCGCGCACACCTGTTGATATATGCGACCCTTGCAGAAGAGTCCGGTAGACATGGCTACGATGCTATCGGTGAAGAGGCGCTTAGATAAGCGCTTGAATCTCTTCGAGGAGTCACTAGAATCCCTAGTGCACGATGCTATGTCCTCTTCAGAGGCTCCAGCGATGGTTCTTGCCAGAGACGTTCTCCTGGCAGGAGGCAAGAGGCTCAGGCCTCTTCTCTGTATACTGTCATACGAGGCAGCTGGTGGCGAGGATGTATCAGAGGTCATGGATCTAGCACTTTCTTCTGAGCTCCTCCACACTGCCACTCTAGTGCACGACGACATTTACGACCAATCAAAATTCAGGAGAGGGAGGCCGACACTACACTCGTCCCATGGGCTTTCCCATGCGATAATTGCTGGAGATTACCTTTTCTCAGTCGGCTTTGCAAAGGGAGGGAGGTACGACTTAGAGGTCGTCGATATGATAGCCTCAGCTTGCGCCAATATTGCGACTGGCGAACTACTACAGTTCGATCACATCGGGGACCTATCCACGACCCCGGAGGATTACTACTCCATTATCGATGGCAAGACGGTGGGCCCGTTCTCGACCAGCTGTGCTTGTGCGGCTCTCGTCGCCGGCGCGTCCCAGGGGGTCGCAGATTCACTTTACGAATTCGGAACTGAATTCGGTAGAGCCTTCCAACTGGTAGACGACCTCCTCGACCTTACAGGCGATCCTTCTATGGGCAAGCCCAGGGGTACCGACGTGCATGAGGGAAAGATGACACTCCCCCTGATTCATGCGTTAACCACCCTCCACGGGGCCGAGAGGGAGCATCTAGCAGACGTCCTGAATAACTTCAGTGACGACAGGTGGAACGAGCTCCACTCACTGTTGGAGATCTCTGACTCCATGGAGTACGTGAAGCAGCTAATTCAGAACCATGTGGACAGGGCCCTGAAGATTCTCGACTCCCTTCCATTTTCACCGGCCAGGGAGCTGATGTCCGAAGTTGCATTGGTTTCCAAGAAGAGGAGAATCTGATCCAGAGGATAACATGTCAGATTTAGCAACCGATTGGGAAGTTATCGTGATCGGCGGGGGTCCCGCCGGAGCTACCGTAGCAAGGTACGTCGCGGAAGGCGGTCGCAAGGTTCTGGTGATAGACGGAAGGGATCCAATCGGCTCCCCTCTGCAGTGCGGGGAGCTGGTCCCCTCCAATGATGAGATGCGCAGGCTGTGCCCCGATGTCCCCGAAATCGACGATCTCCTGAAAACCCCGGATGGGGCCATATCGAAGAGGACTAGCGAGATGCACATAGTTCCCCCCTCGGGACGGCCACTGAGGTACCCGTTTGAGGGCATCATGCTAAACAGGGTGGCTCATGACGAGTGGCTAGTCGAGCTGGCTTCTTCCAAGGGGGCCCAATTCCTAACCAATTCGCATGTAGAGTCAGTTTCCGGTGAATCCGTAATCCTGAGGGACGGGAGGCAATTCACTGCTAGAGTGATTGTTGGAGCTGCTGGTCACAATGATCCACTAAGAAGGGATCACTGGGACGAATCGGGGCTGAAGATCCCGATCAAGTTCGTTCTTATGGACGGAGATTTCGGCGAAGCAGTGGAGCTTCATTTCGGGTCTATGGCCCCGGGCGGCTATGCTTGGGTCTTCCCCAAGGGGCGTGGTGCGAACATAGGTGTCGGGATCCAGAAAAAGTTCTCCAATGGAAAGTCCCTGAACGTCTTCACAGAGGAATTCCTGACTGGATATGATGGCGAAGTCACATTCCGCGGCGCTGGATCACTTCCAATGTCTGGGACCATCGATTGTTTCGTCAAGGGAAACCACCTTCTCGTCGGAGATTCAGCTGGGATGGTACTGCCGTCGAACGGAGCAGGAATAACAATCGCAATGATCGGTGGAAGAATCGCAGGTCAGACCATTGTCTCACATCTGGAAAATGGCACGTCGTTACACGAGTATGAGGTGGAATGGAATCGTCAGATGGGCCCAGTCATGCGAAACTCGAAAATTTCATTCAGGGTCGGAAGTTGGATAATGCGACTGCCTGATTGGATCCTAAATATGGCTTTCAACCCCGTGACCAAGCCGTTCGTTTGGCGCTTTGTGACTTGTAGGAAACCATTCTTCATTTTCTGAATATCAATAGGGCTCCCTAAACTATATGCTTACGAGACTATTATTGACTAGTCTACTTTAACAACTGACAATGTTTGATGCAATCAAGTCAACACCAGCTAAAATTTGCCTAGGCATAAGCGCGCTAGTTACTCTAGTGTATTCGCTCAATTTCATGCTCTGGGCCGACTGCTACGTTATTGGAGGAGATGGATGTTTCACGCTAATGTCGAATGAAACAATTACCGGGATGACCTCCTACGGAAACGGGGGGCCCGAAACAGCATTCAATGGAGCACTGATGTTTGGCATATTCATCTCCACGGGAATAATGCTCAATGAGGGCGCCAAAGGGATGTGGAAGATCATGATTCCAGTCATCGCGGGATTCGTTACAATGACTGGCGCAATCTGGTACTATTGGGGGGACCTTGACTCCTCAACAACTCCAAAATATGTTGTCCCTGTTACGACACTGATATACATCGCGGCGTATTTCCTTTTGAAGGCCGAAGATGAGGTTGATGACGGACTATCTGAATTCAAGATGGGAATTAACATACAGGACAAAGGCGCTCTTGCAGCGCTTTCGTTGCTCGCAGTAATGGGCGTTTACTATTGCTTCAGGGCCATCCTTTTCCCAGCAGACACCATTGAAGCGTTCGGAATAGGGGAAGCCACACAGGAGATGCTGGACGCAGGCCTTGGCGCTCCATCCGAGGTAACGGTTGCAGTTGGAGGTTCGATCTTCCTGATTTACATGCTCTGGATTATCATCACAATCATGGATGGAGCAAAGGGCAAGTGGGCAATAATCCACCCCGGTATCTTCTTTTTACTCGCCACCACCATACTCAACTACGTCTCTCTGGTGGATAATGCCGGAGCTGAAGTGATTAGGCCGGTCTCCGAACAATTGACTATTGACTCGCTAACGGGGCCTCTCGCTTTACTCCTGGTACTATTTTCATACTACCGATTGAGGGATGAGGGCATTGAAGACGGAATGCTTTGGAACGGTGAACCGATGTCTCCAAATTTCTTCAACATAATGGTGATTACTTGGGCACTCGGACTCGGACTAATGTTCACAGCCAACATCATGATGTGAGGGGATTTTGAGTCATTAAGGCCCTATTCGGGTTTGGCACCTTCCCAGATCGTCGCCATGCCCGGGAAAATGACCTTCGCCTTGACATCAGTGAAGCCTTCTTCCTCGATCATCCTGACGTAATCGCGAGTGGTTCCGAAACTCGAGTACGTCTTGGTCAGCCACTTCCAGGGGTGGTCCCCAGTGCGATAGATCGTCCTTGCATAGGCGCTCACGTAAGTCCTCATCCAAAGCCATCCCAGGAAGCCGTGTAAACGATTCATCTTGGCCGGATCGATGATTACCAGCTTCCCTCCGGGTCTGAGGACCCTGAGGGACTCCGAGAGCCCCCTTCTCTTGTCGTACCAGTCCCGGAAAGAGAACAACGAGCAAACTGCGTCGAACGAATCGTCTTCGAAAGGCAGGTCTTCCGCGGTCCCCTCCACGAACGTGGCAGCAGGATCGCCCCTGGTCTCTCGTGAAGAGTTGACCCTCGGCTCTGCCACCTTGATCATCTCTGGAATCGGATCGAGGCAGAAGAGCTCCCCGCCTTCGACATCCTCGGCGAAGCTGCCGGGACCGCAGCCTATCTCGAGTAGTCGACAGTTTCTGGGTAGCCTGTCCCTGACCATTCTGCGCCATCTTGAGACCTGTCCAAGAGTGGCAATTCGATTCACTCGGTCGTACACAGGGATTGTCGCTTCGAGGTTTCTCTGGAGCTCAGCCCAGTCTTCGCCCCCTATCCTCTCGCTGTCCACGTATCCCCCGCTATGTGGCCTGTATTTGGAGGGTTCCCGAGACACCTCTCGTCGCACCCCTATGTTGCTCTGGTGATAGTCACGAGGTTACCATCATAAACTCTACAATAGTCGCCAATGCACCGTAGGTGCTGAAAATGGGCAGAGAAGACGTACTCCGTGCCATAAGAAAGGCTGAGAATGAAGCGAGGAACACTGTCTCCAAGGCAGAGTCCGAAGCCTCTGAGATTATCTCCAAGGCGAGACTCTCCGCTACTGAGATTGTCCAAGATGGGCGCTCAGAGTCGGAGGCAAGTAGCCAGGGTCTGATTTCTGACGCAAGGGCCACTGCAGAGGCGGAGGCCAAGAAGGTCTCCGACGAGGGAGACTCGTCAATAGACTCGATACACAAGGGCAGCGACGGCAACAGGACGGCGGCAGTGAAGACGGTTCTGGATGCGTTCAGATCCTAGAACACCATGGAGGTCCTAGCATGTCACAGGTCAATACCCAGCAGATGGGAAGGCTTGTTGCTGCTGGTAGCGTTGACAAGTTGGATGAGGCAGTAAATATCCTGGCACGTCTGGAGGCGCTCCACATAATTGACTACGATGGCTCAGAGGAGGGATTCTCACTTGGGTCGCCAAACCCATCTTCCGAGGAGATCGGAAAGGTGTTGGTCAGGGCACGCTCGGCCGCGTCAATAGTGTCAACAGAGGGGCCCGATAAACCAGTGTCGCAGGCGCCAATCAGGAAAAGCCTGTCAGGCGACCTCCCCTCCAGGATCGACGAACTCCTGGAGGCGAGCTCAAGAGTTGATGATCTTGAAAATGAGATTTCTTCTCTTCAGGAGGAGATGGACAACCTGTCGATGGTAGTCCCGCTTGGTATCGACATCGAACTATTGGGCGGCTATGACTCAATAGACTCCTTCGTAGGCACCGTGTCAGATTCGACCGCCGCTGCCGAAGTCGCCGGTAACAGCCTTTTCTTTCAAGCGAAGAACGGCAATCAAAGCATCGTGGCGGTCTTCTGTCGTTCAGGGGACACCGCAACCATTTCGTCATCACTCGAATCTGCTGGATTCGAGACTATCGCCCTGCCAGAAGGAAATGGCTCCCCCTCGGAGAGACTTGAGGAGGTCAGGTCTTCACGTGACGCTCTTGTTAGCGAGAAGTCGGAACTAATTGAGAAAATAGGCGAGTGGGAAGACTCCAACGGAGAGATGCTCGCCTGCGGCCTTGAAATCCTAGAGAGAGATCATGACGTCCTCACAGCCCCCGTTAGAATCGCTGTGTCCGAGCATGCATTCGTATTGGACGGGTGGTTAGTTATGAGCAGGGCCGAGGAAGTGCAGAAAGAACTCAATTCCGTTTGCCTTTACACGGAAGTCACACCTTTCGAAATGGAGGCAGGTGGGGGTGGACATGGGCACTCAGATCATGCCCACCATCAAGAAATGCCCCCCATAGCATTCCAAGATAGGAATACCAGCAAGCCAATGGAACTTCTCACCGACGCTGTCGGTCGTCCAGCATACGGGAGGATAGACCCGACAGTTTTCATGATGGTCACCTATCCGATATTCTTCGGAATTATGCTTGGGGACATGGCTTACGGCCTAATCACAATGGGAGTCGGGTGGATGCTGATAAGAAACTCGGGAACCAATGAGATGCTAAGGCTCGGAGGCAAGTTCCTCACATACATTGGCTTCGGCACATTGGTATTCGGATACATTTACGCGGAATTTGCTGGTTGGGAGATTTTCCCCCATCATAGCCACAACCCTGCAGAGGCACTCTCCATACTATACCCCAGTTTTGACTACTACCACTTCTGGCACGCATCCCTCCCTCTAGGGATAGAGCTTGCATTCCCATTCCACAGGGTGACTATGGTTGAAGACCATGGAAATCTCGAGCACCTCATCCTGCTGACGATTTACCTAGGCGTCCTACATGTGTTCCTAGGCCTCTCAATCGGTTTCAGGGACATCATGCTCTACGGTAATGGCCATGGCGGTTTTGGTTTCGTTTGCGCATTCTTCGAGAAGGGCGTTTGGATGATTCTACTCGTTGGTGGATTCTTGTTTGCCTATGGGTTCCTTGGGCCCTCCGATGCAGAATGGATGCTTTTGCCAGGGGCTGCGATTTCCGTATCTGCTACTCTGATGCTAATGTGGACTCTGTACAATTACCACGGGGTCCCCTTCCCCATAAACATCGGATTGGCCCCTATTGAAGCAGTCGGAATGATGCCGACTGTGATTTCCTATGTCAGACTGTTTGCGGTCGGTGTCGTGGGAGTCAAGATCGCAGAGACCGGGAATGAGAAACTCTTCGAGCCATTGGCACACATCCTGGAGGATATGTCCCACGCCTCAACGATTGACTACCTCTTCATACCACTACTCTTGATTGGCTGGCTCTCAGTCCAATTCTTCGCATGGGGGCTAGGTGTCTTCAGCCCCAATATCCATGCAGCAAGGCTCCACTTCGTTGAGTGGATGAGGCAATATTACGATTCAAGCGGTGAGGAGTTCAAGCCATTCGGCCTGAATTCCAGATTCGTGGAGGTAGATTAGATTCCAAGCCTAGGCTTGTAAGAAAAATGGAGGAAAAAAGAATGAACAACAGAAATATGATGAAAGGAATGAGCGCCCTAATGGTCCTGACCTCGTTTGCAATGATTGCTTCGGTGGTTTCGGCACAAGAGGCATCGACCGCCGCGTCCTACAATTGGGATGCAGCTAAGCTGGGAGCTGGAATTGCGCTCGGACTAGCAGGTGTTGGAACTGGATTGAGCCAGGGACCTATCGGAGCAGCAGCAGTTGGAATGATTGCTGAGGACCCCAGTAAGTTCGTTACCGGCTTAATCTTCACAGCTCTACCCGAGACTATCGTACTGTTCGGATTCCTTGCACTGTTCCTGCTCTAGGCAGGTTGCGAGACCGAGATACGAATTATTTACGAGAGGTTAGAAGATGACACTAGATGCTTTAGCGGCCGAAATCGCCAGTCAGGCGAAGGCCGAAGCCAAGTCAATCATCGACGCCGCCAAGGCCGAGGCCAAGCGCATCAAGGACGATGCCAAGGAACAGGCTGCCGCAGCTACTTCAGAGGCCGAGATACGAGCATCACGCGATAGTGAGCAGCTCTCGGTAGAGGTCGTAGCATCGGCCAGGCAGGCCAATCAGAAGAGGGCGTTAATCGCCAGAAGAGAGGAGCTAGACATGACTTGGGGGGCCGTTATGAAGCAGGTTGAATCACCTGACTTCGAGGGCCGCTCTGATATGGTAGCGAGTCTTCTTGAGGAGGCCGATAAGGCCGATTCAGACATGGTTTTGAGACCTGTCTCCATGGACCGAAAGGCCCTGTCATCATCCAAGTTCTCCTTGGGGGATGACATCGAAGGGCTCGGAGGTTTTGTACTGGAGTCAAAGGATGGATCAATGGTCCTGGATTATCGCTTCGATAGTCGCTTAGAGGCTGCCTGGAGGGCTAGTCTCGGAGCGGTTAACACAGCACTTTTTGGAGAATAAATTGAGGCGATAAAATGGCAAGCATGGCAAACGGTCGTTCGAACCTGTACAATGCGTCAGCACGAGCTAAGGCTCGTAAGGCGACATTGATCGATACGACTAGGATGCGCCAACTTCTCCAACAAGGCCCAGAATCAATAGGCGTGAGCATAGGTGAACTCGGATACAGGTCCGAGATGGATCTTTATGCATCGAGGATGAGCGGAGCAGATGCCGTCGAAGCAGCGTTATTCCACAACATGGACAATGACCTTTCACAGGTCTTGCGCTTCTGTCAGGGTCACCTAAGGGCACTGGTTGCTATCTATGTCGAGAGATTCGACTACGAGAAAGCAAAGACAGTACTAAGGGCGGTTAACGGCGGTGCTTCGGACGAATTAATCGAAACACAGATTCTGCCATCAGAGAACCCCAGAAACGCCCCTTGGTTGCAAATTGTCAGGACTACCGAGGGACTCCAAGAGGCCGTCGACGCAATGTCTGGAACTTCTTGGGGAAGGGCCCTCTCTAGGTTCGAGGGCGAACTCACACTAGAAGACCTCGAGAACGCCCTTGACATGCAATATTTCTCAGACGCCCTGAAAGCAGTGAAGGGCAGAGATGGCAGCCCAAGGCTACTCAGGTACCTAAGAATGGAGATAGACCACAGGAACGTGATCAACCAGTTCCGCGGAATCCGTCAAGAGATGTCCCAGGAGAAACGATCCTCCATCGTAATCCCGGGCGGAAAGATAGATTCTGCAACCATGAGGCAAGCATCGCAGATCGAGACTGATGAAGAACTGATCGAGACGCTTAGGAGAAGTGGATCTTTCGACGATACCGGCTTCGAAGAGGCCATGTCGGCGGCAAAGTCTCTCGGCTCACTGGACCCATATGCCGAACTGATGTCGCATCAGAGGCACGCGATGCTGAAGAGATTCTCATACCTAAGTCCGGTTTCGCCCTTCCCCGTCATACATTACATTGAGTGCAAGGCACTCGAAGTTAGAAATCTAAGACTACTCGTGCGCGGTAAGTCAGTAGGCCTCCCAGATGAGGTAATCGAGGCGCACTTAGACTATTGAGGTGAAATTATGGAGATAGCAGTTGTAGGGTCACTCGAATTCACCCTTGGTTTCCAGTTGGCAGGAGTCAAGAACCTGCACAATACAAGTGACCATGAGGAGATGGCTGATATTATCAGGACACTCCTAAATCAGAGTGAGATAGGAGTCGTCGTCATTGACAACTCGGATCTCAATATGCTCCCAGAAAGGCTGCGTATGCAGATCGCTGAGAGTGTTACCCCCACGGTGTTGGGAATAGGAACTGAGGAGGACCACACCCTCCGTGAGTCAATCAAGTCTGCTCTAGGGGTGGACCTCTGGAAGTAAAAAAATAAGAATAATGGAAGTGAAAAAAATGAGCAAAGAGAATGGACTAATTTACCGGATTTCCGGACCAGTAGTAACAGCAATTGGAATAGCGCCTAGGATGTACGAGGTTGTCCGTGTTGGACATGAGGGTCTCATGGGAGAGGTCATTGAGCTACACGGGGATCAGTCGGTCATACAGGTTTACGAGGAGACTTCTGGCATCAAGCCGGGGGAGCCAGTCGTAAGGACCGGTCAGACTCTGTCCGTGCAACTCGGACCTGGACTTCTGACCCAGATTTATGACGGAATCCAACGTCCACTTCCCAAATTAGAGGAAACAATGGGTGTTTTCATCACACGTGGTGTTGATGCAGATGGCCTAGATCTAGAGAAGAAATGGGAATTCAATGCCACAGTGAAGAAGGGCGATGAGATCAGCCCTGGGCAGGTTATTGGAACGGTTCAGGAAACAGAGACGATCGAGCATCGTGTCATGGCCCCCCCTAATGCTGGCGGTAAGGTGAAGAGCATAAAGTCTGGAACCTTCAACATTACACAACCTGTCTGTACCCTAGAAGACGGTACCGAGATAGCAATGATGCAGGAGTGGCCAGTCCGGTCCCCAAGGCCATTCGTACAGAAGTACGCTCCAGATGTCCCTCTAATCACGGGTCAGAGAATTCTTGACTTCCTTTTCCCACTCGCTAAGGGTGGGACTGCTGGAATCCCCGGTCCTTTCGGTTCAGGGAAAACCGTTACCCAGCAACAACTAGCGAAGTGGTCAGACGCCCAGATAGTGGTTTACATCGGATGCGGTGAGAGGGGGAATGAGATGACCGAGGTTCTCGATGAGTTCCCACATCTTATCGACCCAAATACGAACAAGCCTCTCATGAACAGAACTGTGATGATCGCGAATACCTCCAATATGCCAGTGGCAGCTAGGGAGGCCTCTGTTTACACCGGAATTACAATCGCCGAGTACTTCCGAGACATGGGTTACAACGTCGCTCTAATGGCCGACTCCACCAGCAGGTGGGCAGAGGCAATGAGGGAGATATCATCGAGACTTGAGGAGATGCCAGGTGAGGAGGGTTACCCTGCTTACCTCTCAAGTAGGCTTGCAGAGTTCTATGAGCGCGCCGGAAGAGTCAGGACTCTCGCAGGCGACGATGGATCAGTTTCAGTTATTGGAGCAGTTTCTCCACCGGGAGGGGACATTTCGGAACCAGTCAGCCAGGGTACTCTCAGGATTGTCAAGGTTTTCTGGGGGCTAGACGCGGGCCTGGCTAGGCAGAGGCACTTCCCAGCAATCAACTGGCTAAGCTCCTACAGCCTTTACCCACAAGCACTAGATCAGTGGTATAGGGACAACATCGCATCTGACTTCCCAGAGGTCAGGACGGACATCAGCACCCTTTTGCAAATTGAGGCCGAGCTTCAAGAAATCGTCCAGCTTGTGGGTTCAGATGCACTCCCAGTAGATCAGCAACTCACACTCGAGGTGGCTAGGATGATCAGGGAGTTCTTCCTTCAGCAGAATGCCTTCCACGACGTCGATACATTCAGCGACTTGGGTCTTCAGTACCACATGGCTAGAGCTATCCTATCATTCCAAGAGGAAGCAAAGAAGGCTATAGCGGGAGGGGCTCAATTGGAAGACGTCGTCAACGTCCCAGCTAGGACCGACCTGATGAGAGGTCGTTTCGAGAAGGGCTACGATGAGAGGATAAGTGAATTAGTAACTGAAATGGGGCGGCAGATTGCTGCCAGCATGGAGGCCAACTGAGGGGTGATATCATGAGCGGAAAAGAGTACAGAACCATAACAGACGTAAAGGGTCCACTAGTGTTCCTAAACAAGACAGAGCCAGTTTCTTTCGGCGAGATAGTTCAACTCCGCCTTAGCGACGGGTCGATGAAGAACGGACAGGTCCTAGATACCTCCGATGACCAAGTTATCGTACAGGTATTCGAGGGCACCGCATCCGTAGATAGGCAGACAGGCGTTAAATTCCTTGGAGATGTCTTCAAACTCCCAGTTAGTAAGGGACTCATAGGAAGGATCCTAGATGGCGCTGGAAGGCCAAGGGACGGAGGGCCCGAGATTGTTGCTGACGAGATGGCAGACATCATAGGAGCTGCAATCAACCCGTACTCAAGACAGAGTCCGGAGTCATTCATTCAGACCGGAATCTCCGCGATAGATGCGTGTACCTCGCTAGTAAGGGGTCAGAAACTGCCCATTTTCAGTGCGAGCGGTCTTCCTCACAATGATATCGCTCTACAAATCGCCAGACAGGCCAAACTAGTTGGAAGCGATGACGACTTCGTGGTAGTTTTCTGCGCTATGGGAATTACTGCGGAAGAGTACAATTTCTTCGTTCATGATCTTGAACGGACTGGCGCATTGGAGAATGCTGCTCTATTCGTCAACCTAGCGGACGACCCTGCGGTTGAGAGGCTAATTACTCCCAGACTCGCATTGACTGCCGCAGAGTACCTGGCTTTCGAACACGACTATCACGTTCTGGTGATTTACACTGACATGACGAACTACTGCGAATCACTAAGGCAGATAGGGGCCGCTAGGGAAGAGGTCCCAGGGAGAAGGGGTTACCCAGGATACATGTACACAGACTTGGCTATGCTTTACGAAAGGGCTGGACTAGTTAAGGGGAAGAAGGGGTCAATAACCCAATTCCCAATCTTGACGATGCCGGGTGACGACATCACTCACCCGATACCAGACCTTTCCGGATACATCACAGAGGGCCAGATTGTTATTTCTCGTGAGCTTCACCAGAAGGGGATATACCCCCCAATCAACGTCCTTCCTTCCCTTTCCCGACTGATGAATGCCGGAATAGGCCCTGGAAAAACTAGAGAGGACCATAAGTCCGTTTCCGACCAGCTATACGCCGCGTATGCGCAAGGTAGGGAACTGAGGGGTCTGGTTGCGATTGTCGGTGAGGATGCCTTGAATGAGAGGGATCTGCAGCTACTCAAGTTCGCGGATATATTCGAGAACCAATTCCTGAGACAAAGCAGGGATGAGGACCGTCCAATTAACGAAGGCACTCTCGATTTGGCATGGGATCTCCTTTCCAATATCGATACTAAGTACCTCGTCAGGCTGGACCAGAAGTGGATCGATAAGTACCACCCAACTGATAGCAAGGACTCAGAAGAGGAATAATTACTCGGAGGTGAATGAATATGGCTCTGGATATCAAGCCAACCCGGTCAGAGCTGATTAATCTGAAGAGGAGGATCAAGCAGACCTCAAGCGGTTACAACCTTCTCAAGATGAAGAGGGATGGGTTGTTCCATGAGTTCAGGACCCTTCTTTCCGAGATGATCGCTGCAAGGCAGGAATTAGTCGGTACCTACAGGGAGGCCCTTCAGGCAATCAGTCTAGCGTCTTCCATCGAAGGCGGGCTCTCTGTAAAGAGCGCAGCTATCGCTGCCTCAAAGAGGCCGGAGGTGACAGTTTCCAGAAGGAACATAATGGGAGTCGTAGTGCCCAAGGTGGATGGTGAGAATCTGAAATTATCCATGGAGGACAGGGGGCTCGGACTGGTTGGTGGATCCCCCTATATCGACGAGGCGGCCGACTCATACTCCCTTCTTATCGAGAAAGTTGTCAAGGCGGCCGAGATGGAAGCCACGCTGAAGAGGCTACTGGAGGAGATAGAGGCCACAAAGAGAAGGGTCAATGCTCTAGAATTCAAGGTGATACCCGAGATGAAAGAGGCACAGGCTTTCATTCAGCTCAGACTAGAAGAGATGGAGAGGGAAGAAACCTTCAGACTCAAGAGATTCAAGAATAAGTGACGGTTCTCTCGCTCTCATAGAGAGCGAGGGGTCAAAAAACACCCCTTCCAGCACCAGCCGTGAGTGAGGCGCAGCCAACCCCGGATAGACTCGTTCTCGACAACGAGACTTGGAGTCACAGAGATCTCGCCGAAGTCATTTCTTCGAGATATTTTGAACTAGGCGATGAGGAGATGGGAATGGCCTCATGGAGGGTTAGGGGCATAGATGGAAAGGCCGAGGGAACGTGTCTCGAAGATCTGAACGAACACCTGGAGTCACTGGGGCTAATTGGGGTACTCGACGTTGGGAACCCCCCAGTGCTCTCAATTTCTGAGATGCCTGATCGATCCCTAGTGTTGCCTAGGTGGCAGCAGTTCGCAGTTTGGTTTTCCATGTTCTCATTCATGACGATCGCCGGTGTCGGACTCATCTCCAGAAACAGTCCGGATTCCCAATTCGGTTTTGATGTACTTTCCCATGCCACAATCACCTTCTCCCTGCCGTTAATTTTCGCTGTCGCATTATCGAGTGAGGTCAGGCGCATGGTCGCAAAGAGACACGGAGTCAGGTTGGAGCGCATGGTTCCTTTGGGGTTCCCCTTGGCAGATGCTGTGTGGCCCTTCGGAATAGCCGGATTACTCCCGCAGAATCGGCCAGATAGAATTCCCTATCCCAACAGGAGAGCCTTGGCTCATATAGAAATTTCAGCTCCTTTGGTAACATTTCTCTGTGGGGTGCTGCTGTCATTAGTTGGTCTGAACCTGACTTCAAGTGACGCTCCTGGTTTGGAATCAACACCATTGATAATTACGGCAAATCCACTTCTGGAATTGATTTCCAATCCTTGGTTAGGGGAGGAACTCAGCTTCAGGCTACAATGGCTGCATCCGACTGGGATAGCTGGCCTGGGACTTTGCATAGTGTCATGGATGATGCTGATGCCAATACCCGGATTTCCCGGGGACCACCTTTTGCACTCGATTTTTGGCCCTGACAAAATACTAGCAGAAGACAAGCAGACGTATATCTTCGGATTCACCCTTGTCATGTTGGTAATCGCATTCTCGAGCAACACATGGGTCCCTTGGCTTTTCCTGACTGCCCTAGCAACATGGAGAAGGTTCAGCCCGAACCCCATGCTTGATCCATTTGTAGTGGATGAAAATGCGTCTATCGATGAGTTCTCGCGTAACAGGACAATAGCAGCAGTCGTTCTACTACTTGTAGCAGGATTCCCTGGAATAAACGGTGCGTATCACCTGCCTGACTGGGACGAGGGACTCTCTACAGAGGAATGGCCTTCTCAGATCATCTTCGATGAGGAGCACGCAAACTTCCAGCTAGAGCTTGAACCAGCAGGAGTCGTGCCTGTTTCTGGTTGGCTCCAGATTCGTGTAGAGGGGGACCCTCTCGGAGATTGGCAGGTCTATTCTGATTGCATCGACGAAAGAGATGTATGCAGATTCGATGAAATCACCCAAGCTTCGACAGGAAGCATCTCAGTAAATCTGTCTAGGGACGTAGATGCAACTCCCCAGCCCTTCAGAGTAGTGGTTCTTATTGACGTACATGGGCACGTCGGTGAGCATACAATTGTCTTCCAGCCATCGGAAGTGACAACCTCGAAAGATCCGCTTTGGATTTTGGTGGAGGATACAGAAACTCCAAGGATCTGTGTCGAGATTATTGTAGTGGAAGGAGACTACATCAATCTGACCAATGGCAATCAATTCTGGAATTTTGAGAACGAGACTTCCCTCGGCCCGGGAATCCACGACCTTTGCATGAGGGGCCATGAGGGGGCCCTTTTCTCGCAGGAAAGATCCCCCGACCATTTCTTTGCCATGGGCCCCACAATCACAATTTTGAGGAATAACCAGACTCCTCAACACCTGGTCATGCCAATCGATAATTCCCAACTCAAATTTCAATTCTCCGATGGAGATTGGAGATTGCCGTTGTCGAATCTTCCATCCGAATTCTCGATTACTCGCGGCGAATCAGAGTCAGCATTCTGCCCCTCTACCGATGTCATCGTAGAAGTAAATTCAACGGGCGACTGGGAGAGGGAACTATCAGATAGGTCCTCGATTTTTATCCCAGCGGGTCATTCTGGAAATGGGACCATCAAGATGAGTGGGCCCGGGTGGCTGGCAATTTGTTCAGGTACAAACATGCTATCGTGGTTCTCAATGGTCGAGGGGCCGGACGTCTTTACTTACTCGGGGGACGAACTCACTATTCACAACAGGGAGAACTACTCAATGCCAATTTCAATCGACTGGATGGGCGATGCAGATGGCTTCGATAAATGGGAGATTTCGGTCCCATCGGAGATCGATGCAATGTCAAGCGTCATTGTTAACATAACCAGTAATGATGACTCCCAGGCGCCACTGATATACTGGGTGACCACCGATGAAAATGGGATTAATCTCAATTTTGCTGCTCGTTCCAATTTAGGTGATCAGTGATGAGAATAGCGATTCTCGGAGTGGGCTCAATAGGCTCTGTAATCCTCGGTTGCTTAGCAGATACCGATGCTGAACTCGTCGCTGTATGCAGGGGTAAAAGACTCGAAGAATTGTCCGATGAAGGTTTGGTCATCCATTCTCCGGAGGGGGTTATCGAGGTAATTCCTCCTGACAGATACCATATCCTGGATAGTGAATCCGGGCCTATCCCCGGCCCTCTTAGAAACTCGTGTGACGCCATAATCATAGCAGGAAAGTCGACTTCGACCCCCATACTCTCGCAGATTGCAGAGGAGATGCTTGGAGAGGACGGGGTAGCAATGAGCATCCAGAACGGGATGGGCCATGCTGAGGCCCTAGCCAGTAGAATCGGCAAGCAATCGACTTTGGGCGGCACCACCACCCATGGAGCTTGGAGGGGAGAGACGGGAAGTCACTGGGTAGGAAGGGGCTCGATAAGACTCGGCTATCTCGACGGTGGTCCAGCAAGTGGCAAAGCAGAGAAGCTGTTCCATTATCTAGCCGATTCATCCCTGAATCCAGAGTGGGATTTTAATATCCGCAAATCTATCTGGATCAAGCTTCTTATCAACGTGGCAATCAACCCAATATGCTCCATTGCAGGAGTCAGGAATGGGGCTCTATTGGAGTCCCCTTACATGTGGGAGCAGTCTCTCTCGGCGATGTCAGAGGCATCTTCAGTAGCTCGGGAGTGTGGGATAGATCTGACTGATTTAGACCTAGAAGAGCTACTGTCTGAAGTGGTAAAATCAACAGCCGAAAATAGGTGTTCTATGCTACAGGATCTGATGGCTGGTAGAAGGACAGAGGTAGAATCAATTTGCGGAGCAATAGTGAGCATGGGAGAGGGCGTCGGAATTCCGACCCCAAGGAACTCAATGCTGCTGGCCCTCGTAAAGGGAATTGAATCATCTTCGGAATTTCAATGACTAGGACAAGTCCAGATTGTAATGCAGACCTACGTTGGTCTCTCTCCTTTTCGATGCACTAACGACCATCTTGGAGACTATTACCAGATTCCTTAGCTCTACTAGGTCCTGTGTTGGCTTGCATCTTTTCCAAGTTCTCGACACCTCTTTATCGATATGTTCCAAGCGCCTCTCGGCCCTGTCTAATCGTGAATTACTCTTCACTATGCCAACATCTTGGGTCATCGTAGTCCTCAGTGCCTCCAAATCCGTCCTCAGAGGGGCGTGCTCGACCAAAGTATCCAGGTCATCGGCACGCCACTTCGGCAGATTATCAGAAACATCCCTCAGGGAGCCACCGCCCCATTCGTCAATAATCCTCTCAGCCGCCCTCTCCGAGAAAACAACTGCCTCCAAGAGACTGTTCGAGGCCAGTCTATTGGCTCCATGTAATCCAGTACATGCAACCTCTCCGATAGCAAATAGCCCTGGCATAGGCGTGCCATCAATAATCGCCCTGCCCATGCTATCGACACTTATTCCACCAACCATGTAGTGAGCCGCAGGGGTCACGGGAATCGGATCACTCCCAAGATCAATGCCATATTCTTCGAGTTTACTGCATATAGTCGGGAAACTCTGGCGCAATCCCTCCCTGTCGAGGTGCTCTGTAACTAGGAGGACATGCGGATCGCCGCTCTTCTTCAATTCACGATCGATAGCCCTAGCCACAACATCCCTGGTCCCCAAGCTACCAAGTTCCGAATACCCCCTCATGAAGGAAATCTCACCCGGATTTGAACTCGAACTAGATCTCCATTCAGCATATTCATCGATTGTCATAAGAATTGCCCCATGCCCCCTCATGGCCTCGCTGATCAGGAAAGGTTTCTGCCTACTCACTGAGAGTGATGTTGGGTGGAATTGAATGAATTCCATATCCTTTATTTCGGCTCCCGCCCTATGCGCCATTGCAACTCCGTCACCAGTTGCTATGCTAGGATTTGTTGTTGCCTTGTGCATCATCCCGGATCCCCCGGTTGCGAGAACCACTACCTTTGCCGGGAGTGTCCAAACCTCGCCTTCCGTATTCAGGCACCAAATTCCACAAACCCCATCTCCTGGTTTTCCATGAGATTTCTGTATCAGATCTACAGCCATCCAGTCCTCTAAAATCCGGAACTCAGCGTCGGATTCAGAAGAGGCCACCTTTGTTAGCGCCCTCTCGATCTCCTGCCCAGTTCTATCTCTGGAGTGCAGAATCCTAGCCCCACTGTGCCCTCCCTCTCTTGCCATATGGAAGCCCCCGTCCTCCTTCCGATCGAACCTAACCCCGTGCTCCACAAGATCCTTTATTCTCATCGCCGCTTCTCTGATAACGCTCCGAACTACAACTTCGTCACAGAGTCCCGCGCCAGATTCTATTGTATCTAGGACGTGTGCCTCAATGGCCTCTATATCATCGACATCGAGTACTCCGGCTATTCCGCCCTGAGCCCAATTGGTCGATGAGGCACTGACTCCTTTCTTTGTGACTACTGCGACCTTCATCCCGCTCCTGGCACACCTTACGGCGAGGAATAGTCCCGCTATTCCGGAGCCGACTACGACTACGTCAACAGGTGCGAGACAGGCATCAGAGTCAGCATTTCCCACAAACCCCCCACGGCAAGCCACCCTAGAATCTTCGCAATACCCCACTTCTCTCCGGCGTTTAGAAACGAGTCGTGGAAACGTTGTGCTGCGCTTTTGTATGCCTCAACATTCATAGGATAAACGGCATGGAGCCGGTGATTAGCGTCGGCGAAAAATTTTGTTGACTCTTAGGTGATGGGATGCATCTTATTCGAATTGAACTTGAGAATTTCAAATCCTTTGGAGGGGAGATGGTTATCCCATTCGATATGGGGTTCACTGCTATCACAGGTCCAAACGGAAGTGGAAAGTCAAATTGCGGCGATGCAATACAGTTCGTTCTAGGCCCTAAGTCGACCAAGGCCCTCAGGGCATCAAATGTATCCGAGCTAATTTTCAATGGAGGGGGGAGGGGCAAAGCCGCCAAGCAAATGTCCGTAACTCTGGTCTTCGCTAACGTCCCAGAGCACGGTGGGAAAAGGAGGCTCAGAGTCCAGGAAGACGAGGTCTCATTCACTCGTTCTGTCAGGCTGAATCGTAAGGGAGACCCAGTTTCTTCATTCAGAATCGGGGACAAGCCCTCGACCGCCACCGAAATGAGGAGGGTACTGTCCGAAGCTGGACTTAGGGGGGATGGCTACAACATAGTGCTCCAGGGGGACGTCACTAACCTAGCTACAATGACTCCCCACAGAAGGAGGGGCGTTCTCGAGGAAGTTGCCGGGGTAACTGCATATGATGACGAAATCAGAAGGGCCAACAACCAGAGAAAGCACGTCGAGAACAGCATCGAGACGATCGACCTTCTGGAAGTCGACAAAAAGAAGCAACTCAAACAGCTAGGTAAGGAAAGGGAGCAGGCACTTAGGTTCAGGGAACTCAAGGAAGAGCGGGATAAATCCAAGATCACCCTCTATCAGTCAAGGTATAGGAACAGGCTGGATGAGGTAAAACTCCTGGGCGAGGAAAGATCAGGATATACAGAGAGAGTGGGCCTTCTTGATACGTCAATCACAGAAGGTAACACAAATCTAGTTTCATATGACGAAGATCTAGTGAGCATAGAGGCAGAAATCAAGGAAGTCCTCGCTGGAGATGCTCAGAGCCTGATACAGGAAATTCGCCAGCACGAGATCGATATAGAGACTGGCTCAGATAGAATCGGCGACCAGCGTAGGACGATTCTTGAATCGGACGAGGAGATCAAGGTCCTAACAGAGGAAATCAGAAGAGCACGTGAAGCCAGACAGGAATCAAGTGATGCCCTGGACTCGGCAAATGAGGCCCTATCACTCGCCGATGAGTCACTCAAACAGGCGGCTAAAGATGAGAGTGATGCTAGGGAGGCAATTCAATCGGGGGATAAGCATGCTAGGGACCTCAACAGGGCACTTGGCAAGGCCACTGAATCCGTTTCATCCGCCCAAGACCGCCACTCTAAGGCACAGCTGGAAGCAGATAGGGCATCCCAGGCGTCCCAGATAGCTTCCGAAAATCTAGCAGATCTCGAGGAGAAGTACGAGGAGGCCACTATGGTAAGGGATGATTTAGAACTCCTTGGCGAAGACCTCAGGGACTCGGACGGAGAAACTGACAGGAGCACACTGGCAGACGACTATCGCAGACTGCAGAAGCAAGAAAAGGAACTCAGAACGGACAGGGATAGGTCCGAGACCAGGCTAAGGGATGCGGAGAGGGATCTGAATAAGGCGAGGGCTAGGCAAGAGGCCAGGTCTTCCGCGCCTGGTTCAGCCCTAACCTTGGCAGCACTCACCAAGCTCAGGGAGAGTGGCCAAATTTCTGGAATCCTCGGCTCCTTGGGCGAGCTTACATCCCCAAAGGACCCAGCTCATGAGGGAGCATTGGCAACAGCCCTCGGAAATGGACTCAGGAGCATCGTAGTCAGGGACGACGAAGTCGCCGCTAAGTGCATAGCTTGGCTGAGGAATAATAGTGGAGGTAGGGCAACCTTCCTTCCACTCTCCAAGCTGAAGGTCTCAAGGCCGCAGGGAAGGACACTCTTAGTCGCTAGGAATCCAGGTATGATCGGATTCGCCCACGAACTACTCGATTACGACGAGGAGGTTGAGACAGCAATAATTTACGCTAGTCGCAACACACTCCTGGTTGAATCCATGGAGGTAGCTAGGAGGAATATGGGAGGAGTCAGGATGGTCACTCTAGACGGTTCATTGATTGAGAGCTCAGGAGCAATGACGGGAGGGTCCTCGTCCAGGGGTAACAGGCCATCTTTCGGAGGCGGCCCCTCACGCAACTCTAGCATTGATAGGCTAGAAAGGGTAGTTGAGGAAGCCGACTTACTTTACTCGACTGTAGATGCAGCTCTGAGAGAGGCATTAACCAACATGCAAGACCTACGTGACAGAATTAACAATGTTGACGGCAGCGATCACTCAGTCAAAGTAAGAAATTGGAAGTCCGATATGGATAGGGCCATCAAAGAGGTCGAAGAAACAGAGTCAAAGGTAATCGCCGCAAAGGCTGAATTCGACTTATCGGAGAAGACTAGGGCGGAGAAAGAATCCAATGCTAAGAACGCCCAAACCGAGTTGAATGCAGCGATAGAGGACAGGTCATTAGCTGCCGAGACGCTTCAGGACAATACTCCAGACCACCTCTCTGAGATTCTCAGAAAGGCCGAGCAGACGAGGACCGATGCAGAGAGAACCAGACTTCAATCCGAATCATCAATCGATAGGAACCAAGACAGGCTATCGCTCATGGAGGGCAGGATCTCGGAGTTGGATAGGCAGTTGGATAAGCACAACACGGCAATTGGAAACGCAGAGGCATCCATCGCAGAGCTCGAGGGCTCAATCGCTTCTTCCCGTGAGATACTCAAGGACCTAAAGGAACAATCCTCTCAATTCGACGAAGAGGAGAAGATTCTGACCGAGAAGAGGGATCTCCTGTTCGAGGAACGTGCCAGCCTCAGAGCCTCACTCGAGGGGCTTTCCAAAGAAAGGCAGACAATCAGGAGCAGGATCGACGAGCTCAATGGCCAGATACAGCAGAAGAGGGAGGCAGTCGGGGAGACTGAATCAGAACTCCAAGAAGCAGGAGTGGAAATCCCCTCCGAGGAATTACAACTACCAACAATTGCCGAGGCGGAACGAGTGTTGCAGGGACTCGAACGCCGCCTCGGCAACCTAGGTGACGTCAATATGCTAGCAATCGAGCAGTATGATACCACTGCAGAAAGAATAGCCGACCTGATGGACGATGGCAAGACCCTACGTTCTCGCAGAGACCATTTGGTGTCCATAGCAGGGCAACTAGAGTCCGAGCGTAAGTTACGCTTCATGACAGTGTTCGAACACGTGAATAGCAACTTCAGCAGAGTCTACGAAATCCTTCAACCATCAGGCAGTGGTAAACTGAGGCTAGAGAACCAGAAGAATCCCTTCGAGGGAGGACTCGACATGGCTTGCGTCCCTCCTGGGAAGAGCAGAAACACCAGGAGATCCGCACTTTCAGGAGGTGAGAAGTCCATGGCCGCACTCGCGCTAATTTTCGCTATTCAGGACTATGAGCCTAGCCCATTCTACTATTTCGACGAAGTTGATCAGAACCTAGATCCTTTCAACTCAGGTAGAATAGCAACTCTCTGCAGGATTAGGAGTGAGAGGGCCCAATTCATCATGGTCACCCTGAGAAAGGTCAGCCTCTCTCTAGCCGACCACCACATTGGAATCACTCACGCCGGCGATGGATGCAGTAGGAGGATTACTGACTTTGACAGGGCAGCAGCGATAGAGCTCAGTGAGGAGCTGGAGAAGGAAGAGAAAGCCCAAGCCAAATCTAAGGCCGAACTCGAGTCGATGCCAGAACTGCCCAAGCCAGAGGATATGCCGAAGGTCCCAGAGCCCCTAGGGGCACCGAAGAGTCTTGGCGGACTGGCCGAAAGAGCAGGCGTCGAAGTCGAAGAGAGCGAGTCTGAATCCTTGGTATCGTCCGAGGGGAGCATGGACTCTCTAAGAGAGAGGACAGAGGATTGGTCAGAGGATATCGAAGAAAGAGATCAGGTAGAATTCCCAGAGGAACCAGAAGAAACTCCTGTCACTGATTCCGAAACCGTGGTACTCCCGGAGGCTGAAACCGAAGCAGATTGAGGTGAAAATGTGGCAGTACTAGATGGTCAAGAAATGAGAGAAGACATCGTCTCCAGACTACTTGGGGGCGAGACCGACCTAGCTACTAGCAAATATCTCGATAGAATTTCAGAATTGGCTGGAATGGAAGAAGCCGAACATCAATTCTTAGTTGATCCGTTCGATAGGTCTGTAGCTCTAGTTTTCCAAATGTTCCAGTCTAGCGATTTAGATCCATGGGACGTGGATCTTTCGTTCTTCATTGAGATGTTCTCCGAGAGAATAGAAGAGTCGGAAAATATCGATCTCCCAACATGCGGACGGCTCATCAGGATGGCATGGTCAATACTCAAGGGCCAAGCTTCGGATCTCATTGAAAGGCAAGAGAGGGCATTTGATTTCACGGAAGAAGAGGATACCTGGGATTTCGAGGGAGGTTGGGAGACGGATTTCGATGACGAGGACTACAACTTCTCAGTAGGGGTTCTTTCCGGGGCCGCGGATGAGGTACTGCCTTCCATGTTCGAGGGAAGGATACACAGGGACGAGGGGCGACCAGTGACTCTCGGCGAACTCCTTCTGGGATTGCAAGAGGCCGGTAAGCTGGCCGAAGAGCAGAGGACAAGGGAAAAGATAGCCGAAGAAAGAAGGGACGCCCTGTCCATTGCAAGAAAGAGGTTCAGCGGTAGTCTGCACGTCGAGGACCTTGAGGGGGATCTAGAGAGGACATGGGAGGCATTGATTTCTCGATCATCTGATAATGGCAGTAACATCGGTCTCAGGGAAATATCGAAAGAGCTGATGGACAGGTCTCTCAATTCAGGAGTTGCGGCCGATGAAGCCCAAGCAGAGGCACAGGTTACGGCCCTTGTGTCCGCGCTATTCCTGACCAATAGGGGCTATACGGAGCTAGCGCAAGATCCTGGCAAGGATGGCAAGATCACACTAAAGCCACTCTGGGGCAGTGAGGAGACTTTCTCTGAACTGACAAACAGACTCCATCCGGGAGACGGTCCATTGGGGGTGGTCGATTGACCGAAGCGCCGCCTCTTTCTTCGATGCTAGAAGCCATACTTTTCGGAGCCGGCCGTTCAATGTCAGTTGACGAGCTCGCAAAACTATTGGCCAAGAGAAATTTTCAAATCTCGGAGTCATTAGATGAACTTAGGAAAGAGATGGAGAAGAGGGAGAACACAGCACTTCAGCTTTCAGAAGTCAGTGGTAGGTGGATCATAGAAGTCAACCCCTCTTTATCCCCGTTCCTCCCTGATACATTCAAGCCCGAAATCCCCCAAAGACTCCTACCGGCAGCTGCTTTGATAGCCTATCATCAACCAATGCCCCAGGCCCAGTTGGTCGATATGCTTGGACAGAAGGCATACGATCATGTCAGGGACCTCGCCAACTTGGGGCTAATCGACAAGAGAAGAGAAGGCCTCACAAGGAGGCTCACTACGACGAGGAGGTTCGCGGAGTACTTCGGCTGTCCCGAAGTCGAGTATCGCAAGGTCAGGTCATGGTTCAGGGGAGAAGCAGCAAAATTAGGCCTGACTAGTGCCCAATTAGCCGCTTCATTGGCACCTGACGAGCAAATGACAATAGCAGAGTTTTCCGGTGAATCAGAGACTGATGAGATAGAGGCACAAGCAGAGGAATGACTACTCCCCTCTGACTTCAGATAGTGCATCCTCCACGACTGCCATGGTTATTCTCTCGCCGCTTTCCCTTACTATCTTGGCCACGGCCGCAATCTCGCCTCCTTCAGCCCCTGCTGCCGCTACCATGTTCATTAGATGTAGTTTCATATGCCCAGCTTGAATTCCCACAGTAGCCAACGCTCGTAGCGCTCCTAAATTCTGGGCAAGGCCAGCTGCAGCCATTACCTTGGCTAGATCATTCGCAGTCCTCAGGCCCAGAAGGGCAACATTGGCTTGGGCACCAGGGTGTATCCTCACTGCCCCCCCAACTAACCCGACTGCCATTGGAATCTCTATCGAACCGATCAAATTGCCGTCCACGTCTTTCTCCCAGTGTGTCATAGAACCGTATTCACGCTGGTATGCAGCATAGGAATGAGCACCGGATTCTATTGCCCTCCAGTCCTGTCCGCAAGCTATTGCAACTGGTGAAATCGCATTCATAATCCCCTTGTTGTGAGTGGTCGCCCTGAATGGGTCAGCCGCTGCGAAATGGTACGCTTGGAGGACCCCTTCAATTACCTCTGAGCCACGTACTGGATCATCTCCCGAGTCTGACATCTCTTCAGGGGTGAATGTAGCACTTACTCTCGCAAGACGGTGCACGGCAAGATTACTAATTATCCTCAGAATGACAGTTCCAGAAGAAAGTGCCTCAATCTTCGGAGCTATGGTTTCAGCCATTGTGTTTACCGCATTTGCACCCATCGCATCCCTACAATCTACCAGGATGTGCACTATTACCATGGGCCCCGAGCCAGTTTCAATTATTCTAGCCTCTATTTCCCTACATCCTCCTCCGAATTTCACCAGTATTGGATCCACATCATTACATGCAGCAATCAACTCATCTGAGGCCGCCAATATGGATTCTCTCGCAGACTCCGGGTCTTCGCAACCAACAACTTGTATCTGCCCAATCATCACAGGCTCGTCATTGTTGGATGTGAAACCCCCCTTTGCCTGACATCTCTTGGCCATATTGGAAGCGGCTGCCACAACACTGGCCTCCTCTACTACGAACGGTATGAGATAATGCTCATCGTCTATGATGAAATTTGTAGCTACCCCTATTGGCAAAGAATAAGTTCCTATGACATTCTCTATCATTCTGTCCGCTGTATCTTCATCCAACTCGCCATTGGCAGCCCATGCATTCACCATATCGCTATCGAGTCCTGCGATGCCCGCAAGCATCTCCCTTCTTTCAGATACTGATAGTTTGTAGAAACCCCTCAATCTGCTATTGTCAACTGGCATCTCAATCAGCCTTAGTCGGCAGGCCACGCCTTCTAACTTTTTGCGGGAATCGCTTTCCTATACTTGTATAGTGAAGTGGTAAGGGTAATCTTCGAATCCATCGAATGAAGATCAATCCTGCCAAATAGAGATCCATAAGATCGCCAAATAAACATTAAAAAAAGCGTTAATTTGACTGTTAACGCTTCATTAACGCATTAACAAAGCGTTAGAAAAGCGTTAACATTATATTTTTAAAAACGCTATACTGAGGATATATTGAATAAAAATATGTAACTGATAACAATAATAATGCGTTAAATTACATGTTATTATGCGTAAGTATGCGTGAATGTTATGTACTAACTACGTTGGCGTCACAATGATGGATAGGAGGGGGGTAGATCTTCTCGGACTCCCGCCTCTGAGAGGGAACCCATTTGATTTGAGGCCGATAGAAAGTGGAAGGGCCGAAGATATAGTCGGTAGAGATTTGCTTCTCGCAAAATGGAGGGAGCACATAATTTCGAAGTCTCCAAGGATGACGATATTAGTTGGAGAGAGGGGCTCTGGAAGGACTTCGTTGATTAGGGCCCTTGCGTCTCAGACTAGGAAAAGCTACATCGGGCAACATTGGCCAGAGGAAGATCCAGTCAACTCTGTTATCCATGAGCTTACAATACACTTTGGCGACTTCAATCCGCCCAAGACTACACAACTCATGATTGATCGCCTGGTGAAGAATTTGGAACAAGAATCAGACTCTTTGCCCCTCGTTGCATTCGACTATCCGCCGGAAGTGGACGTTTCCTTGTTCGTTGACCTAATATCTCCTGTTCTACAGAGATTGAGGGCTTTCGTAGTGGTCGTATTGACACCTTCTCAGCTTTCCAATATGAAGGAAGAAACTCTTCTGATGTTTGATAATCCTGAGTTTCTTGATGGCTTAACGACTATCCAGATCCAGCAATTATCGGATAAGCTGGTTTCCCGCAGGGCCAAGGAGAGGTGGAAGATAAACACTAGATTACTGGAGGCAATACGCGATATCACAGGAGGGACCCCTCGTGATGTCATTAGATTACTTAGGGATTTGACCGATGAGAGGAGGGATGTCGGCTCGCATGGGACACTGGAGAGGGTAATGGGATGGGGGATGGATACCGACTCATCGGAATTAGCCAGTGAATCTACGATGGAACGAACATCAGATGTGATCGAAAAAACCCCAGAGCCAGAATCCGTAATGGAAACGGTAGTAGATGAACGAGAAGCCCCCTCAGAAATTCCCGAGGATTCGGGAATGGAAAACCTCGTCGAGGAAGAGGTAATCGATTGGCAGGGAGAGGAATCTTCTGAGGAAATCTGGGAACAGGAATTGCCAGGGGGGATTTCCGAAGATCCAGAAGACCTTTGGGACGAGGATGATGCTCCAAACGAACAGATTCAGGAAAATATTCCCTCTCCGGAAAAACAAGGAACTCTGGAGGATTTCGTCTATGAGCCAGGAACTGAGCCCCCAATGCTCGAAACAGGATTCGGATTTAATCGCCTAGCGGCGAGGTCAAGAAATGCACCCCCCAAGCCTGAAACCCCTGATGGGACCGAGATTATCGACGCATCCAGTTTCCATAACAATGCCCCTAGTTCAAGGGAGCAGCATCCCTCTCCTGAACCCGTCAATAACTATGAAGAGAACATCGTTAAAGACTTGCCAGCACCCATTGACAATACAATAAACTCAAACTCAGAATCGGGTGTTATATCCACGGAGTCAGCATATTGGTCTGTCGAGGAATCTTCTGAATCTAGCCTTCCAGATTTCTCCCGGAATGTTATTCCCGAGTCCCCAAAGACAGTTTTTGGAATCGAGGAGGCCCCTGTCGATGAGCCCATGAGGGAAGAGGAAATCCCCGAGCCATTCATCCCTCCAAACCCTCCAAAGATTTTGATTTCAAACAAGTGGGATGAAGATAACCCACTGGATGAATCTAAACTAGCTTCACTGAACGAAGCAGAGGCAATGATCCTTGAAGCATCATCAGCCAGGGAAATATCGCCTTCCGATGCAGAACTTCAGGCTAGATTGGAGGTCGGTAGGCCAAGGCTCTCCCAGATATACAACGAACTATTCAGGACAGGCCTCCTTTCCGTGAGGAAACAGGGCAGAAAGAGGCTCTTCAAGATCAGCGATGCAGCAGCTATTCATTTCGGGGGGGCATGAAGATGAATGGTGGAGCATTGGTTACCAAGGACCTGGTGGAGAAATATTTGAGGATCACACAGGAGGCCAGGAATAAGGCAACTCCCCTAGCCAAAGGTGAGGGAGAAATCAGACAATTGCAGTCAATGCTTGAAATGTGTGACAATTACTACTCCGATGCTAAACACTTCATGGAGAAGGGGGACTTAGTCAGGGCCTTTGGAGCAATCAACTACTCCCATGCATGGTTGGATGCAGCAGTAAAGATCGGACTGATGGATGGGCATGGGGATGACAGACTATTCACTCTGCCTTAGGGTCCGATTAGCCTCAGCATCCTTCCCGAGACTACCTCAACATAGCTACACCCAGACATTACCAGTCTCTCCTTGAGCCTGATATCTACTGTCAAAACCGGCCAACCTCTCTTCATTGATATGTCCAATAGCATATCGTCCGTATGCCTCAAACCTGCCGGATTTTCAATCATGGTACTTCTCGACTTAAGGAGTGAAAGCAGCAAACCCCTCTTCCCCGAAGAGAGCTCTACCAGCTCTTCTAGCACCCCCTCAAGAAGCATCAGTTCAGGCGCCCCTACGACGTCCCTCATTGCAGCGTCTATGTTCAGCCCTGAGTCCATCAGGGCCACCCAGCCACAAGCATCGACGAGCACGCCCGTCATTTGATCACCCTACTATGGCCCCATGGCCGATGAGTCGCCACCTAGAGCCAACTCTCCTAGAGAGAGTAATCCTGCTTCCGCTCCTAGCGCAAATTGGCAACCTAAGATTGAGTGTCGCCCCTCCCTTTTTCGAGGAGGAAACGGTTCCAACGCTAGTTGCCGTAGCAGAGTTCACCATCAGCATCTCATTTGTTTGCAGAGGCTTAACGTCCCCTCCTTCCCCATCTTCACCAGAGACCATTCTCTCGAGTAGCTCTAGATCTAGCTCAAGTGTTTCCCAGATTGGAGGCAGCTCCCCCTCTCTTGCCATAACCTGGCCAGAGAGGTCGTCCGCCTTTGTTGACATCGGATCCATTGGAGTCGCTATTCCACAAAGTCCTCCAGCATGAGCTTCCTCTAGGTCGAGCCCGCCTGCCTGGATGTTCTCTATCTTGGTCTTCAGTGGCTCCCATCTGGTCCTTCCGCCCTCCGAAACACGACGTCCCGGGGCAATTAGGACCGAGTCGCCAACGTTGAAAGAACCCTCGACTATGCTCCCTCCGATTATCCCGCCTTTCAGGCTACCAGGCCTTGATCCAGGCCTGTTAATATCGAAAGATCTAGCGACGTACATTAGTCCCTTGTCTTCGGCACTCCTGTCCGGATTCGGGATTGTCTCTTCTATTGCTCGGATCAGCATGTCAAGGTTTACATCGTGGTGCGCTGAAACTGGGACGATTGGAGCTCCATCTGCTATAGTCCCCTCAACAAATGATTTTATCTCCTCGTAGGATTCAATCGCTCTTTCTTTGCTTACTATGTCGACCTTGTTCTGGACTACTACGATGTTCTCAATACCAGCAATCTGTAGCGCTGCCAGGTGCTCTCTTGTTTGGGCCTGAGGACAGGTTTCGTTAGCAGCCACAAGAAGTAGGGCGCCATCCATTATGGCGGCACCGGAAATCATCACTGCCATCAGAGTCTCGTGACCCGGGGCATCGACAAAAGAAACTACACGCAGAAGGTCCTTCTCTGCATCTTCCTTTCCATCGGGATGCTTCCCTCTTGCGTAGAAATCACCTCCTTTGGTCTTGTAGAATGCGGTATCGGCATAGCCCAGCTTGATGCTTATCCCCCTCTTTCTTTCTTCGGAGTGGGTATCCGTCCAAGTCCCAGAAAGAGCTTGTGTAAGGGTAGTCTTGCCATGGTCTACATGTCCGACCATGCCGATATTGACTTCAGGCTGACTAGGTAGGTCTCCAGTCAGATGAATCATCTCCTGCCGTTCACTCCTCTTCACCAGAGGACTGCTCGACAGTTGCGACCTCTTCCTCGAGGCCGAAGATAACGCCTAGAGGCCTCTTCCCAGCCTCTACAATCTTCAGGTTTATTTGTCTCGTATCCTGGCTTATGACATTTCCACGGAGATTCCTCCTTCTCCTTAGCCCATCGTACTTGTAGCGGTAGGTCTTGCCCTTCTTCTTCACGTACTTCTTGCCCTTGTACCCCACTCCAGCAGTAATCAGTACCGATTTGACGCCCCCTCCATCGAGATCTGATCGCATCGGTCTGCCCGTTAGGTCGGAACCACCTGTGATTTCTAGTTTGTACCCAGTAAGAGATTGGTCGCCCTCTCCGACGAACATGCCATCAACCCCGTCCCCTATCTTCTTTCCAAGGAAGTGGTTGTAGTTGGATCCGGATATGTCGACGGAGAATGCACGCCCTCCAGCACTCGGATTGGTATCATTTACCACTGCCTTGAAGGATTGCTCACCCGCCATATTTACGCCTCGGACGGCATCCCGACATGAGGCCCCTATAAGAGCGGTTCGGCATAGGTCCGGACGTCCCTTTATCGCCCAGAGAACTCCTTCTCAATACGACTCCCTATTACGGCCGGTGCCATGTTGGTCATCGTGATGTACTGAGTCCTGCCCCTTCCCACTGCCGAGTTAGATGACCTCGTCTCCACCAAGCCCTCCTTTTCCAGTGCCTTCAAGTGCTTCCAGAATGTGGTGTAGCTTCTGGCCTTTACTTCAAATTCTTCACATATTATTTCGTATAGTTTCCTGGCATCGCCGCTGGATATCTCTTCCTCCTTGCGAAGCCTCCTGCATATTCCCAATAGTACCAATTTTTGATGTTCGCCAAGGCGATCAACTTGGCTTGGTTCAACAGAGGCAACTCTAACTGTACTTGGCAGGACGTCTTCCGGTAGGACCTCCCCCCTTCCATCCTTCTCCGCTCTTCTGACGGCAGCCTCCAGTAGTTCTATTGCCAGCCTAGCGTCACCTGTCTCCGCAGAGAACCTCCCAATTTTATCCAGAGTATCTTCTCCCACAGAACCAGTTCTGCAGGAGGCTTTGCATCTCTGTTTAGCTATCCCCCTGAGGGAATTTTCGGAGTACGGCTCAAGAAGAAGGACGTTACTCTCGCCTAGTCTGGAGATTATGGCCGGCTCAAGTTGCCCAAGTAGATGGCTATCCTGACTCACCAGGACTAGGGAAAGAGAGCCCTGCCCCTCCTGTCCTTCATCTATTCTCAGTAGTTTGTATATCAAGTCGTTACTATCCCTCCTGATAAGGACGTCGACCTCGTCAAGGACAAGAAGTAGGTGAATCCCCCTCGACCTTATGTTCCTCCTTACTGACTGGATAATCTCCCCTGAACTGAATCCACGTTCTGGATGCCTAGAGTCAAGAGACACAGCAATCTGCTGAAGGACTTGTGAGGTAGAAGGGTGATTTCTGCAGTTAACATGGGATAAAACAATTTTCCGTTTACCATCAACGGCCCTGGATAAATCTTCTCCGAACCTCTTGGTTAGAACTGTTTTACCAGTTCCAACGTGCCCCATTATCACAGCACGGCCACTCACTCCCTCGTTGTCGATGCCGAGGAACATCGAAGCAAGCTCCGACAATTCAGAGTCCCGCCCCACTAGTGTTGGCGGCGTCCAATCGAATGACAGGGGGGTCTTATCCAGCAAGACTTTGCCCGCACCGATGCTGTCTAGGTAGTCCGCCATCACACTAGTCGTACTAACGTCGTTCTTAGACATATTCTGAACATTGACTCAGATTACTGGAGTTGTCCCAAGAAGAGAACGCTGCCATCATGGGATCTCATCGAACTGGTAGCCGGACTCCCATTCTTTCTCCCCTAGGGCAACTTCCAGTTCGTAAGGGGTAACAAGGGGCTTCTCATACCTCACAGAATCATCTATCGCAATACGCGGGCATGCTGTGTTCACGAAAGCATCGACAGGGTAGAAATCAATCAAATCAGGACTAACGTGGTCCAATGCAAGTAAGTACCCCTTCTTCCCATGTTTCTCTAGAATTCGCTTCATCCTTATCGCAAGATTCCTTCTCATCTGACCAGGCTTCTCGCCAATCAGAATGCCGAATGTGTTGGCTTCGCCGATTGCCATAATCAATCCGAATCTCTGGCGGAGAATCCTCTCAATACGAGTGAATGACATCTCACTCGCCTCTCCTGTGTAGGGATCAAGCAGGGCTAGGGGTTTCCCGGTGTGCAGGACCAGTCCAATCGGGTGGAAGTCGCCTGAACCAAGGAACAGGTAGTGGCCTATGGTCGAATCATCTCCCGAGTAGTTGCATCCGAGGACTTGGCCGGGGAATGTCAAACGGTCCCCCCCGGTAGGGATGGTCACATCGAATCCAGCATTCTGAAGCATTTCTTTGTACTTCTCAAGCAAGTGAAGGTGTTGTATCGATCCAACGAGGCCCAATTTGTTATCCGTCAGGGATGAAATTCTCCCTACGGCATCAAGAAATTTCTCCTGCGCCTCTTCTTCGGTAAACTCTGAGGTTGGCGAGGAATTCAGTTTATCCATCGAAAGCCCCCTATGTTTCCCTAGGATTTCCAGTACTGGCTCAATATCGGGCTCACCTTCGTAGGTCACTGGAATAAACTGGGTCGGCATGCCCGAGTCTATGTTCATCTGGCTGTGGCCCATGTGAGCCACCAGCTCGACGCCCATAGCCATCATTTTGTCATGAACCAAGTCGCATGCCCCATAACAAGGATCGGCCGCAAGGACCACCTTCGCACCAGAGTCATCTTCTATTTTGTCCATCATTTCAAGAGCCTGCATCTTCAGTCCTTCCGGGACTTGTAGTGCCACTAGTCTGTGGTCATTGGACCTGATTCTGCTAACCAGGTCATCCAACTGGAAGTCATGCCTTTCAAGATCCATATAATCACTCGACAATCTCTACTTTTCCATCGACTATGTCGATTCTGGCTAGCGTTCTAATCGGCCATTTGGGCCTCTCTAAAGCAAGTCGCTCCCGACCATCCCCCTTCTCGATAGCGATTATGATGTCTTGCAGTATTGCGCCCATGTCCTCGATTGCTTCTAGGATCGGTTCCAGTGTTCCACCAGTGGAGATAACATCGTCTACAATCAGAATCCTCTCCCCTGCCTTGATGTCGTTGATGTAGGTGGTAGACTCAGAATAACCAGTGGAAACATCGACACGAACCTCTCCTTCCATCCCGTACGACCTTTTCCTGATGACGACGGTCGGCTTTCCTGACGCCTCTCCAACTGCTGCCAACAGGGGCAGTCCCATCGCCTCAACACTGACTACAAGGTCTATTTTTGACCAGTCGACCATGGAAACAATGAGGTCCCTAGTGGCTCTGAGAACGCTCGCTTCCATACGGGGTATCCCATCCGAAATGGGGTGGATGAAGTAGGGGTACTCACCCTTCCAGATTATTGGTGCGCCCCTAAGGGAATCATGCAGAACAGACAGAGGTTCGCCGGGCTCCATGCCCCTCAACCTCAGACTTTGCCCTTCAATTGCTCGGCTCCCTTGACTACCTTTACGGTGCAAGGAGTTGGGAACTTGCAACTAGCCTTCCTAAGTGATTCTCGAGCAGCATCATAGTTTTCTGGATTGGTGTGTATCGAAATAACCCTCTGCCCCCTTAGGACTCTCGCAGCAGTGCCGACGTTCTTCCCATAGGCCTGCCTCATCCCTTGGGAAACACGATCGGCTCCCGCGCCAGTAGCTTGCTTGTTCTCCCTTAGTATCTGGTGAGGGTATACGTGAATTCTTAGGGCATATCCCTCTGTACCTGCGGACTCTCTGATAGTTGCATTCGAAACCTGCCTAGCGGCCTCAAGTGCCGTATCCCTGATTTGGCAGGCATTATCAGATGTCAATTCCAGAACAACCGGAAATTCACCAGCCTCTGCAACTTTTCTGTTGCCCATGAAGTATCTCAGAATTCTGTTGTTGGGAACTCCTCCAGAGTACTCTCTCCTAGTGAAGGACTGCCCCTTCACTTGACGGTACATCTTTGCGGGCTTGCGTGCCATCTTACCTGCCTCTCTCGCGGGCGACTGACCCCCTCTATTTAATCGTGAGTACGCTCAATATTTTTGTTCAGCTACTCAGCTTCTCGCTTTCCCTCTGGACCTCGCGCACCCCGATAACAATCAGACAGAATCCGACAAGCATGGAAACGCCGATACTCTCGCCCAGCATGAGCCACCCACTTAGAACTCCGAACACGGGAACCAAGAAAACGTAAGAAGCAGCAGCAGTTGTCCCAATCCTATCGATGCCCCTTGCGAACCAGGCATAAGTTAGAACTGTCGAAACCAATCCCAAATATGCCACAGATGCCCATTCAGCGGAACTTGGTACGGGCACACCTGTACTCCACACTTCTATCAACATCCAAGGGGTCAAAAGAACCCAACCTACGATTGAATACCAAACCACAATCTCCAGCGGGGTCCCCACCGTCCCTTCCGATAGGGCCATCTTGGTCAGGTTGCTAGTCGCTGCCCATGTAAGGGCGGCCAACGCAATCATCACATCTCCAATCAAGCGATGCTCGAATGGAATATCCGTATTGGGGCTCCACCCTACTACAGTAGCGACTCCAGCAAGGCCGAATAACAGTCCAAGAACCATTCTTGAGCTAAGTCTCTGCCCGAGCATTGGGACAGCTAGAAGTACGGTGAAAACGGGGTTTACTGGAATTATCAGGGAAGCATCGCCAGCAGCGGTCCACTTCATCCCGTTCATGAAAAGGAGTTGGTATCCCATAGTCCCCAGAAGTGCCATCCAGAACGTGTACTTCCAAGCATTCCTTTCCCGTGGTAAAATTCGAGGCCCCCCCTTATTCCTGTAGATCCAGCACCACGCTGCAAATGCGAATACAGCGAAGACGTATCTAAGCCATGCAGAGGTCGCAGGGCCCATGCTGGCCCGATTTGCATCATCGATTCCGTAACTCAGGAACCGCCCTATTGCCCAAGTGGAGCCCCATATTGCAGCTACCATGAGGAGTAGAATATGGGTGCTGAGGTTTTCTCGATATGACACCTAACCACCCAGACCCAGTAGCCTGGGGATAAATCCAGGGTCACTCACAGAGCATATCTCCGGCTCGCAGACGACTCCTCCGCATTTACTCGCTAACGCCATTGCGGTCATCGCCAGCCGGTGATCAGAGTGAGTCTCTACAGGACTCTTTGGTTTTCGTGGCCTTTGTCCGCCGGGAATATGCAATTCATCACCGATTTCTTGCAGGGACAAATCAAAGCAATTCAGAACCTCAACAGTCTTGGAGATGCGATCGGACTCCTTGCCCCTCGTGTGAGCAATTCCTCTGATGCGCCCTCCATCTCCGATTGCCATAATTGCGGCTACTGGGGAAATAATATCACTGGCCTCGCCTAGGTCGACGTCACCTTCACCATCTTCTATCGCACGAATCGTCTCATTAATCCCGATCCCTGTGTCCACGAAGCCAGTCTCAAATTTTACCCCATGGAGGCGTGACAGTAGCATAGCTATTGGCTGCAGGCTCTCCTCAACCGGAATCTCGACTCTTTCGGGAATCTCTACTTCCCAGGGCGGCAGTATCGCATATCCATCCCTGATGACCATCTTTGAGCCGCATGAAACACAAATTTCCTTGGTAAGCATCCAGTACCCGCTGCTCACAGATTCGCCTAGTAGCGATACTCGTAACTCCTCCGAGAAACCCGGTGAAGCAACCATTAGCGCACTCAATCCCTGACTGGTCCTGCTCCAGTCATGCTCCACATCGTAGCAAAGAATGCCTCCTGAAACCTGTCTAGGTAGCCTCTCGGAGTCTATGCCGCAACCCATTTGCTCCAATGTTGAGCACAGCTCAGCAGAGTGCCTAGACCTAAGGGATGGATCACCGTCCAAAGTTGCAGTGCCCTCCAAACAAGCAGTAATGGCAGTCAGAAAGTTAGCCGTTGTACCCGAGTTGCCGCATTGAAGAGCGACTGGATGCATGCTCGCTTCTGTCACGCCTCTGACTGACCAGCCGTCTTCGTGCCCACTCACCTCAGAGCCCATGGCCCCTATGCACTTTGACATGGACACTGCATCAGCACCAGGCTCTCCATCGAACGAGAGGATAGTCTCTTGGCCACTCTGGGAGGCAATTGCGAGCCACCTGATTAAGTGGCTCTTGGAAGGGGGTAAACGCCACTCAACAGGGGAGCTCAATGAGGCCGCCCCTATGGTGAGCATATGCCTCGGAATCAATATGCTGTGTTCAATCCTCGTATCGAGAATGCCTAATCCAGTCCCCGAAGTCAGAATCGCCATTCCACTCCATGGCCCGTGGATCTATGATGCTATTCTCCATAGTCTCCTCAAGCGAACCCTTGATCACCACTAGGTTATTTCTCTGTAGCAGCTTGGGGCTCAGTCCGGGCATCAGTACTGCTACTGCCCTCGGGACCCTCCCGGGATATACCTCATTGACGTGTCCAACAATATTCGTAGTACATGTGTTGGTGATTGTGTTGTACCACTCAGGATCAACTGAGAGTTTGTTGGTCCTTCTCAAATAAGACTCAAACATCTTCCTTTCGTTCCCCGGTCCTAGTACAACCCCCTCGAACAGGTGAGTCTTCGATCTCCTTCTGCACCTTGATCTAACTCCGATAACATCCCTTTCTGTCCCCCATACGTAGATTAGCTCATATGCTCTGAAAAGGCCCTTTACAGGATGGTAAGAAACACCCTCCTTCCTCCTCACCTCTATCGAACACGCCAATCTAGTTCCATCTGCAAACTCATAGCTCAATATGGTATGTGCCATCTCCCTCCTATCGGGCTCGAAATACTCCAAGACAAACCAAATCTTGGTAACCTTGCCAAGATCCACCACTACATCGATCCATCTTTCATCAAAGTCTCGGGTGGTCCGCCAATTGAAGTCCCTGACATTCCGTATCGTGACAATGTCGCCATTGAAATCAGCTGTAGTTAATCGCTGATTATCGTTCACCCAAGATCTATCATTGGAGGGGGACAAGGCAAAATGCCTTCTGAGAATCAATATCATCAGTAGTGCGATGAGCCCCATCAAGACGCCCGCATAGATGCTGACCACAATATCCGTGGGGAGGTGCTCAGCATGAATGCTCCCCCGAATTTAGTGGCGCGGCAGGGGAGATTCGAACTCCCGAGGTGAAACACCACTGGATTAGCAATCCAGCGCAATGGCCAGGCTATGCGACTGCCGCAGTGTTCCCGCGAAACTAGCCATTCGCTTAAGGCGAGCGGTGCATTTACTCCTCTTCAGTTTCATCGTCAGGCACTGACGAATCGACCAGGGAGGCCGGCAGTCTGGCGACAAAGATTACCTCATCGTCATAACCAGTCCGGTTCGCATTTCTTAACTCCATTATCCTGGTCCCCTTGGTTACTTTGCCCAGCGTTTCCTTCGTCTGTCCGGAAACCATTCTTATCATCATCCCCGTGGACGTGAGCATGAATAATTGGTCATCTAGGTCGGGAATCTGCTTTACTGCAACTATCTCATCATCACCATCCAATGACATGGTTTTCACACCCTTGGTCCCCCTGTTGGTTCTCCTGTAGCCATCCCTTTCTTGTATGGCGCCACCCTCGTCGTCGAATGTTGTTTCGCCTGTTTCTGGATCTCTAACGGGCATCATACCTCCAGAGCCTAGCCTACTCCTCTTTGCCATGCCATGCTTTGAAATGGTGAGGACACTGGTGTCAAAATCATCAGTCACTATCATGCCAATGACCCGGTCCCCATTGGCCAGCTTCATTCCAGAGACTCCCTGGCTGACCCTCCCTTGGACTCTTACTAGATGTGTGTGCTGCTCCTCGCCAGTAGATGGGTCTACCCTGCTTCGGACTTCAGCCGGCTTGAACCTGCAAGCATTGCCTCTGGCCGAGACAAGTACGACATGATCGCCCTCAGTAGCGGGCCTTACTGAAACAAGAGCATCAGCCTCGCCATCAGCGAATTTTAGTGCATACTTTCCGCTTCTGTTTATCTTGACGTATTCAGATAGGCGACTCCTCTTTATCCTGCCATTCTGAGTTGAGAATATCAGGAAGTGCCCCTCTGGATTCTCAATTAGTTCCCTATTCATCGGTAGAATCGATATCACCTTCTCGTCCTCCCTGATTCCTCCCAGCAAGTTACGAACATGGGTCCCTCTCCCGTACCTGCTAGCTGACGGCGTTTCCCATGCTCGGAGGCCATACACCCTCCCCATGTCAGTAAAAATTAGCAACCTGTCCTTGGAGAAGCAGGTCACTATCTTGGAGGGTGCGTCTTCCTCCTTCGTGGAGACTCCCTTGAGCCCCTTCCCACCTCTGTTCTGAAGACGGAAAGACTCAACGGGCAGGTGCCTCATATAGTTGTCCTGAGTCAGTGATATAACGATAGACTGCTCTGCAACTAGATCTTCTCTGTCCATCGAGAGCGGTGTCGGATTGATCTCTGTTCTGCGGTCGTCGCCATGCCTTTCAACTACCTCTTCTAGCTCTTCGACTATGATATTCAGGCGCTTTACCCTGCTATCCAGTATCCCTTTGAAATTCTTTATCGCTTCCTTCAGTTTTTCAAGCTCCTCTGCGACCTCCTTTACGTTTAGCTTGGTCAGTTGGTAGAGCCTCCTCTCTGCGATGGCCTTGGACTGTCTCTCTGAGAAGTCAAACTTCTTTATTTTCGGGTATTTTTCCTCTCCTCTGAGGTATTTTTCGAATTGGTCTCTAGAGTCTGAGTTACGGCCAACTACAATGATTTCATCCATCCTCTTCTGTGCCTTGATCAAACCGTCGAGAATGTGGGCCCTGGCTTCCGCCTTTTCCAAATCGAATTGCGTCCGCCTCTCAATTATCGACTCTCTGTGCCTGACGTGAGTGTGCAATATGGTACGCAGGTCAAGCTGTACTGGCTCCTCCCTCAGTATTCCCATCATATTGGCCGAGTATGACTCCTGCAATCTGCTGGATTGGTATAATTGATTCAATACCGCCTGCGGGTCAGCATTCTGCTTGATCTCGATGACTACCCTAATCCCCTCTTTACTGGACTCATCCCTGATGTCCCTGATTCCTTTCACGGATTCCTTCTGAACAAGTTCAGCTATTCCCTGCAGCATTGGCGCCTTTTTCACTTGATATGGAATTGAGTGAACTACCAGCCTCTTGCCGCTGGAGTCGTCTATCACCTCAACGTCAGATCTAATGTGGAATCGTCCATGCCCAGTTCTGTACATATCTACAATGCCATCGATGCCGTACAGGGTGGCGCCCGTTGGAAAGTCAGGACCTCTAATATATTCCATATATTCGAGAGCGTCTATTTTTGGTGGGTTGTCGAGACCGATCTTTCTATTCTGTTCAATCACCCTTCCAATGTGGAATTTTATCGCTGCAGCAACCTCCCCAAGGTTGTGAGGCGGGATTTTCGTTGCCATGCCAACTGCAATGCCATCGCTCCCGTTTAGGAGTAGGTTTGGAAGCCTGGAAGGCAAAACTGTGGGTTCGATCTCACTCTCGTCAAAGTTCGGCTCCATGTCGATCGTGTTTTTGTTGATATCTTCTAGCATGTGCAGGGATAGGCGGTCGAGCCTGCTCTCGGTATACCTCATTGCAGCCGGTGGATCACCGTCAATCGAGCCAAAGTTACCTTGTCCGTCAACAAGGGGGTACCTAAGTGAGAACTCCTGTGCCATCCTGACCATCGTATCGTATAGCGCCTGATCACCATGGGGGTGATACTTCCCCATGACTTCGCCAACTGACCTAGCTGACTTACTGTACCCCTTTTCATGGGTGTGTCCTGCCTGGTGCATACCCCATAGGATCCTCCTGTGGACCGGCTTTAGTCCGTCCCTTACATCCGGCAGGGCTCGTCCAATAATCACGCTCATCGCGTAATTGATGTAGCTTTCTTTCATCTCGTCGGAGATGTCCCTTCTCAGTAAATCTTCACTCATTGTTCACACATCCAGTGCCGTAACCTTCGAAGCATTAGTCTCTATGAATGAACGCCTGTCAGGAACGTCCTCGCCCATGAGTATGCTAAACAGTGAATCAGCTTCCTCAGCATCTTTGATTTCAACCTTCAGCATAACCCTGGCTTCGGGGTCCATCGTAGTCTCCCAGAGCTGATCGGGATTCATTTCTCCGAGGCCCTTGTACCTCTGAACGTCTATCTTGGATGTGGGGGATTCTTTCTGCATTCTCTTAATTGTGACATCTCGCTCTTTCTCACTGTGGACCCATTCGACATGCTTCCCCCTGGAGATGGAGAATAGTGGGGGCGCGGCAATATACACATTTCCATTCATAATGGCACGCCTCATAAAGCGCCACATGAAGGTCAGAATCAATGTTCTGATGTGTGCCCCATCGACATCAGCGTCTGTCATGATGATGATTTTGCCATATCTCAGCTTCTCGGGATCAAAGGCCCCCTCTGCTTCTTCTTCATTGCCAACTCCCGCTCCAAGGGCCCTGATCATCCTCTGAATTTGCTCGTTCGAGAAAACCTTGGTGAGGTTTCTTTGCTGCCTCTCCACATTCAGAATTTTACCTCTGAGCGGGAGTATTGCTTGCGTTCTTCTGTCTCTAGCGTTTTTCGCAGACCCGCCCGCACTTTCTCCCTCGACTATGTATATCTCGCATTCAGCGGGGTCTCTCGACTGGCAATCTGCAAGCTGTCCCGGTAGTCCACCGCCTTCCAGTACACCCTTTCGCCTAGTCAAATCACGTGCCTTCCTTGCAGCCTCCCTGGCCCTGCTGGCCAGAAGGGCCTTTTCGACGATCTGCTTTGCAACGGAGGGATTCTCTTCGAAGAACTCGCCCAATTTGTCATTCACGATCTGTTCAACTATCCCGGCCACCTCGCTAGTGACCAATTTTGCTTTGGTCTGCGCATTGAATGATGGGTCCGGATGCTTGATCGAAATGACAGCAGAAACACCCTCTCTGACATCATCCCCAGACAGTCCCTTCACGTTTTTGAGCAGGTTTTTCGACTGCGCATATCCATTCACTGTTCGCGTCAGCGAGCTCTTCAGGCCAGAAAGATGAGTCCCTCCGTCCGTGTTGTGAATTATATTGGTGAAGCAATGTATTGACTCCGAGTAAGCATCAGTCCACTGCAATGCAACCTCCACGTGGACCTCCCCCTTGTCTCCCTGCTTGCTGCCAAGTACGTGCAGCACGTCTTCGTGAACCACTTCCTTATTCTTGTTCATGGATTCTACATACTCCCTCAGGCCCCCATCGTACTTATGCTCGATTTCCACAGCAGACTCACCTCTGAGATCTCTGGCGATAATCTGAAGTCCTGCATTCAGGAATGCCGTTCTCCTGAGCCTGGTATTAATCTGCTCGAAGTCAAACTCTATGATGTCGCTGAATACTTCTTCCAAATCAGGCTTAAACGAGATTATGGTCCCAGTCCTATCTGAGCTTCCTATCGACTTTAGCTTGCCCTGAGGGACTCCTTTGTTGTAGGTCTGTTGCCATTCCTTGCCTTCTCTATGAATGGTCATAATCAGAGATTCCGAAACTGCGTTTACGGCACTCACGCCTACTCCATGTAGGCCACCGGCCACTTTGTAGGCCTCATTGTCGAACTTCCCGCCTGCATGCAACTTGGTCATGATAACCTCAGCAGCGCTAACCCCCTCCTCGTGCTTACTGACGGGAATCCCCCTCCCGTGATCAGTAACCGTAATTGATCCATCTGGGTTTAGGTCAACTTCGACTGTTGGATTGTAACCCGCAAGGTGCTCGTCAACTGCATTGTCGACAACTTCCCAGATGCAGTGGTGTAAAGCAGACCCGTCATGAGGGTCCCCGAGGTACATCCCCGGCCTCTTTCTGACTGCTTCCAGCCCTTCCAGGACCTGAATACTGCTTGCATCGTAGTCTTCAGCCACATTCTCACATCCATTTCTCTGAGGGTTCCCTTAGGGAACCCTCAATCACTATGCCTTTCCCTGAGCGCGGGTGGTTATTCAACCCTGCTAATGGATTGGCAAAAAAAAGCCATTTTACGCTATTTAACAGATATTCAGCATTATTCTGAGAAACAAATCACTCGACATGGTTAAACAGAATCCTAGGGTCGAGCGGTTGGATGGAGCTGCCGCTCGTGTGTGTTGTTCTGAGCGGATGCTCAGCGGATGAGATGCTCAAAGATGCGGCAATGGCCACAGCTTCCGGCGCGGACTTAGTGGAAGTTCGCTTGGATAGGCTGTGGGTGAAAGAGGTGTTTCCAGAGCCTCCCGCGGATGCATCCGAGGACCCCAAGGCCCGTAGGAATCAAAGGCAAGAGCCAGAATATGTCCCCCAGCCTCTTGATTCGGTAGATTTGGCGATCGTTCTAGATTCCTTCAAGCAGGGCTTGGAGCTTCCGGTGATCATCACATGCAGATCTGAGTCCCAGGGCGGATATTTTCCTGGAACCGAGGAAGAGCGACTAGATGTATTGAGGGAGGGGATAAAGAGTGGCCCAAGCTGGGTCGATTTGGAATTCCAGATAGAGGGGAAAGCCCGGAAGAAACTGGCTGATTTAGCATCCGGTAAGACAAAGGTGATTTGCTCCCATCACTCCCCCGAAAGGCCACCCCCATCTTCAGAGATCGTATCTGACGTGGAAGAGATGTCTAAGCTGGGGGAGATGGTGAAGATTTGTCATGCAACAGGCGGAACCGAAGGTTCGCTGAGGCTGTTCGAAGCCGCGTGGGAGCTAAAAGAATCAGGTATCAATAATTCGATAATGGGAATGGGTTCTGGAGGCGACTGGCCTAGGATACACGCCCCCCTTCTCCGTCAGCACATGGTATACTCAACGATGCAGGTTGGATGGCATCTGGCGTACAAGGGGAAGATAAACAAATCCGACTTGTCTACCGCGTGGAAGCTTCTCGGTTACACGGATTAGCTCAATTGCCCGTAGCCTCGCTGTCGAGGTATGGCATCTCAGCACCCTCCTCAACTTCTTCCACCTTGCCGACTTCCATATATTTGGAGTGAAGGACAAAAGGAACGATCAGACAAGCTAGCGGCAAAGATCCGACCAGTAGGGTGGCCGTGAATTTCGGTATGTTCATCCTTTCCTCGACATCAATCAGAACTTCCACGTCTATCGATCCGCCCGCAGCTTCGCTATTCGTGTGCCTCCTGTTGTTCCATCCATCTATCACCAAGAAGTACTCTTGGTCGCCCCCTCCAAATGCATTGGACATTGAGTTCCAGACCGATCCATCGGAGTCGATGGCCACAGAGAACTCTTCCTCAGAAACACGCTCATAGGCATGTACGTCCCGGAATGGTAGCCAATCAACCGTATCTCGCCACTCAACAGGCAGGAATTCAACATCGAAGAAGTCCCGATCCCCTCTCATTTCGTATTCAAGCGTGTATCTGTCCCAGTCACCTCCATGCATTAGGTAAACATCCCCTATGGGCTCAAGCGGAGCATCATCCATGTTCGGGGTCATCTTGATGCAGAATGTATACCTGTACCCAGGGACAAGCTCCATTTTAAGGGCCGAAGCACTATCATTCTCAATCGTAGTCTCCCAGAATACATCCATCTCGAGGGAACGCAAATTGTTCCCCTGATCAAACTGCCAGAAACTTTCCACACTATGCTCTTCGATGTATTCCCCAACATCAGGCTGGTTCATCGCTGAAACTTCACATGAGTTGGCTGCGGCAACGGAAGACGATGTTAGTATGGCGACCATCAGGAGGATGGGGGGAGAAATTACACAGAGATTGACAAGTTGGACAATAGTTTTGGAGAATCTCTCATGCAATCTACCTCCTCCTGGTCCTGATCGGCCGTACATATCCCGACTCTCTGTCTCGACGCTCGTCAACAGTCAGATATTTGGGTTGCGGCGGCGGTTTGTGCTGATCCATGCCAGGCAGCCCCCCGTCGCTCTCAACCTCATCGACTTCATATGTCTCAAGCATCTCTTCCGCATCCATCTCTTCTTCGTCCTTCTGCCTCATTATTACCCATCCAAGGACCAGGACCATCGCGACCAATGCAAGTAGTCCCGCGCTTTCCTTGTTAGGGACTAAATCAGACCAAGTAAGATCAGATAGAGACCTTGGTTTGAACTCCTCTTCTTCTGCAAGCACGATTACTACGAATTCCCTTTCCGAGCACACGTCAACGCCATCACAAACCTGCATTAGTATCCGTACTTCTCCCGTACTGTCCCATGACTGCGAATTCCACCCCCAGTCATTCCTAGGGTCGCCGTCTCCATCGAAGTCCAAGGCCACATTCAGGTCCCATCTGACAAGCAAGTCCCCGGTTAGGCCCCTGTCCATATCGTTAGTAGGGTCTCCATCCTCGTCACTGTCCACCGTTGAGTCGGTATCCATCCATGCAGATATTCCATCGTCCAAGTCTGCATCTGATACGGAATAATTCAGAATAACTGCATCTCCGACATTGACGTAGTCAGATCCAATTGGCTCCATTGCCCCTATCTCTGGGGCTCTCGAAACGTGGACGAGAATTGATGTTGAGTTTGTCTCCCCTCCCTCGAAGCCATCAACAACAGTCAGCGTCACCCGGTACGTCCCTGGGATTTCGTAGCTGTGCCAAACTATCGGCCCCTCTACTGCAGGAGTGGCATCTCCGAAATCCCAAATCCAGTGAGTTATCCCATTCCATTCGGGATCATCTTGGTCCGTCGAGGTTCTCCCTACGAATAGAGGGTCTGAGTCGTAACTGGAAGACCCGTCGAACCTGATCGGAGTACTGGGTGCAACGAAAGCCCCCCCATCACTGGTTTGGGGAATTTGCCAGATTACGGCTTCGGAATCCGTTGGTTGCCTATCGATCAAGGTCCCATTCACGCTCGGACACGAGTATGATAGGTCTGGTACGGGAACTGGGTTCTGTATTCGGATTGAGTACGACTTGGCCGCAGATGACAATCCCCGCTCGTCCACAACTGTCAGACTTACGGTGTACAGTCCAGGTCTAAGGAAAGTATGACTGACCGAACTGACGTTCGTTATTTCCCCGTCCAAATCCGAGATGTTCCATGACGTCGAGAGTAATGATGTATCTCCATCCGGGTCAAATGAAAGGCTGGAGAATGTATAGGTGGTGTCCACAGTCCCATCAGAGGGTCTTGAGAAAACGGCAACCGGCCTTTGATTGAGTACGTTGACCACTATGGTGGCAAAGGAAGAATTCCCATCGTCATCCGTAACTTCCAATGTCACAGTCTTCAGCCCGGGCTCCCTCCAGCCCACCAAGGGATTGCTAAGGCCAGAATCAGTCGAAGAGAAGTCAGAAGTCAGGGTCATCCCCCCTCCCTCTAGATTCACCCCGCCTTCAAATTGCCAGTTATACTCGACGATCATACCATCGCTATCGATGAAAACTTCAGGCATTTCTATGGGAGTCAGGGTGAAAGTCTCCAATGAATCCTCGAATACCTGTTTCGGAAGCCTGTTTAGAATCCTGATGAAAACCGCATGCTCGACTTCGTGAAGTCCGTCACTAACCGTGAGTGTCAATGTGTAGACGATGCCGTCTGCACTGCCGTCCACCCATGAGTGACTTGACTCTGCCAAGCCAACCCCTGATGCGCTATCTCCATCTCCCCAGTCCCAGGTAAACTCCAACTCTTCGATTGGCAGGTTGTCAGTAGTTCCTCTCGCGGAAAACTCGACTTGCTGGTTCGTCAGAAGAACCAACTCGTCTGTTACCACGACCCCCTCCACAGAAATTTCCGGTATTGGATCGGAAGTGTCCTGAACGACTACTTCCCAAGACTGGCTTTCGGAGAAATATCCACCTTGATCCATCACCGTCAAAACAATGGTATACTCTCCTGGGTTGACGTATGGGTGGACTGGATTTTTCAAACCCGAAGAGATGTTATCCCCTAGGTCCCAGAAGTAACCAATTGGAGTTTCATTGTGCGAGAAGGTCCCATTTAGCTGTCCGAATCCCCACTCGTCGTAACCCGAGCCAAACATATTCACGGGCAACCAAGTTTGAGTTACGTTTGTTGAAATTGAACCAGATGCCACCGGCTCCATGTTGGCGAGCTCGACTGGGAGGGCAAAAGCCTGGTCGACCATCCTATCCGTAACGTCCCTTATGCTCACGCCAAATGTCCAGTCCCCCGTGTACGGTGGTGTGAACCAGACCGTCTTCTCTGTCGGAATGCTATTTCCCGCTGTCGCGGAGAATACCAAGGTATCCACTAGGGTATTGTTCACGAATGCATCAACTGAGACCTCCAATACCTCAAAGAACGCATTTGAAACTATATCCAAATTCAGCTCAATGCTGTCATCAGCCCCATTCCCATCCCTGTCGAAAGAGTCGATGGTATTTATCGAAACTTCAGCAGGATCGGTGATTAGTTCAGCTTGCACAATTACGGATGCCGATGGGTAACTCCCTGTCGTGATGCCGCATGTAATGTAATTGTAGTCGCAGTCGTCGACCGCAGATTCGAACCAGGTGGTGAGCCAAACTTCATCAGTAGTGTTTCCAAATCCGTGAACAAGACCCGTTGCAGCCCCAGATGCAGGGTCGACCCTCAACCTGCTCATGGACCAACTTCCAGTCGCTGAATCTCGAGAAAGAACCGCCCCTTCGAATCCAAATTGAGTGGGCTGAACCATCAGGTTTAGAGGGGCTCCAGAGCCTTGGTTGAATTTGTACGCCCTTATTCCCCAGCCTTCAACTGCCTGACTCGGGCTCGACCATGAGTTCACCCATTGATCATTGAAACCACTCATCTGTACTCTGCAGATCGATGCAGCAATGCAACCAGCGGTCAAGTCAAGATTGGAGAACCCAAATGCCCCTTGAGCGCTGTCTATAGAAACAGCCATCGAAAAGTTAGCGAAGATATCGCTCATTGTGGTTCCAATGGATGTGGAGCCAGGCTCGGGATTGTTAGCCAAATTCTCTATTCCCGTGCCACCGGTCGCAGTATCGGCAACTAGGTTCCTTATTGCCGCCCCTCCGCCTAGTTTGTCGGCCAAGTACATCATGAACATGAATCCCGCCCCATAGTCCGCGATTCTCTGATTCCACCACCTCACACTCATATTGGAATTCTGGGACCACTCGTTTGCGTGCCCTGTTAGCGTGCTTGTCACGCCAAAGCAAAGGTAAGCAGCCATATCAGCGGCCCCTTCGTCGATCCAGATGAATTCGAAAGGGTCCCTTGCGTTGTGCAGTAAATGCTGGAATTCGTGGGCTAGGATCGTATTTCTCCAGCTGAGGTCATCAACATCAATGAAAACAGCCTCTCTGGTTGATGCCAGGCCTGGAATGAAATAGCCACCTACAGATGCGGCACCGTCTATGGCCAGAATCACGATCTCTATCTGGCAGTTATTGTCTACATCGGGCGCTGAGCCGAAATAGTTCGTATCTGTGGGGAAAATGGTCGATTCCCAGGTGGAAGTAATATCATTCAATGTGGTGGATGACACGACCTCTCCATCCTGTACGAAAACCACGGAATTCGTCGAAACTTTCTGTACGGTGGCTGAAATTGTTCCACTGGCTGTCGATATGGTATCAGTATCGCCCTGACTCCATGCAGCCTCACAACTTCTTACGGAGTGTCTTGAGTTTTGGTATGCCTGGGAGAAAGGCAGGACCATTCCCGGATATCCATCCTCGACCCACTGCCTCTTGAGGAACCCCGTGGCCGAGAATATCGACTCATCTTCCCCTGCAAACATGTATTGCTTCCCCTCAATAGGGGGGACGAACTCGGATAGATCGCCAGTGATTTCAATGCCTAATGGAATCTCGTCTGAAGGGACCGCAGACGCGACTGGAGAGAGCCCAGCTAGGAGCATAACTGAAACAATCATGATCGCCGAAGAGGATGAGTTGCTGTTTTTCCGGACCATATCACTCAACACTCCGTGTTGTACCCAGCATCATTCCATCCTAAGACGTATTTTAACATCGATGGAGCATCGTTCGTACATGAGTCACGCGGGGCGCTCTCATATTCATTCCCGCTCACTCGCATTTATCCTCGTAATCTCACTATTTTGTGCCTCTTCCGGAGCTGTATCGGAGGGACAGGAAACTGATGGAGATGTGATATTGATTAGGTCTGTTCCACATGATTCAGAAGCCTTCACACAGGGGCTTGTGATGGACAATGGTAGGATGTTCGAAAGTACAGGGTTATTCGGGGAGTCAACTCTGAGGGAAGTCAATATTACGACAGGCGAGATTATCAGGCAAACAAGTCTAGAACCGTCACTTTTCGGGGAAGGAATAGCGGTAGTGGGTGACAGTATTTTCATGCTCACATGGCTAAATGAGACAGCCCTTGTATTCGATAAAGAGACCTTTAATTTGACATCTACTATGAGTTATGAGGGAGAGGGCTGGGGACTCTGTTTTGATGGCTCAAACCTAGTGATGTCCAATGGCTCCTCGTTCCTCTCCTTCAGAAATCCGGCAAACTTCGAGATTATTCATTCAGTAGAGGTGACTGACTCAGGTGGAAACGGAGTGCAAATGATCAATGAACTGGAGTGCGTAAGTGCTGATTCGGGAGACATGATTCTTGCGAATGTTTGGCAGGAAGATAGAATCTTGAAGATAGATCCATCAAATGGCAATATTGTAGCGGAGTTTGACGTATCATTCCTTTCCTCCCAGAACGGAGTTACAAATAATGAAGTCTTGAATGGGATTGCACACAACGGTTCATCTGAATATTGGGTTACTGGTAAGAATTGGACCTCCATGTACTTGGTAGAGCTCCTTACTTCCGATGAAGAAGACGACAAGTCATGTAGCCCTGATTGTCCGATCGACTCAGAATCAGATACAACATTATCCAAATGGATATTTTTACTGGCCCTGCTGCTTGCGGGTATTGCGGTATTCAACAAGAGTGGTGCCAAGGGCCATTTCGATGACCAGGTGTCGGGTAATCGGCATGATGAACAGCCTAGTGCCACGTCGGATATGCAGCGGAGCGGAGGTGAAGATGGTTGAATGACGAGTTTGAGGATGAAATCGATCACAGGACTGGCCTAGAATTGTGGCTCTCGGATCTTTCGACAGATTCAGCTACGCGGAACATGGGTGCCTTCCTAATCGCATTGGGGAGCATCCTAGGGGTCATAGTCGGAATCATGCTAATTTCGGGAAATGTTAGCGATATCCTTTCCGGGGAGCTTGATGACTCGGGCGGGCAAGCAGACGTGAATGGACTAGTTATCACCGAGTTAGTGGATAACACCACGGGCGGAGATCACGTAGAAGGGGTCACTGTGAAGGTATACGACGACCTAGGCATCGAAATTGGGAGTGACGTCACTGATTCTGGGGGTAGGTTCTCAATTTCTGATCTGCCACGTAGATCATCCACTCTAGAAGTGGCCCATCCGGGAAATGTAACTGTGAGGATGTTGATGATTCCTGGCGACTATTCGCAAATCTCCATCACTCTTGTTCAGGGAGAAGGTATTCACTCTTCCGACATCAGGGGGGATAGCCATCTAGGCGAATCGGTATTCATTGGAACAGCAGTAGCAATACTGACTTTATTTTCTGGAGTAGCCGGTTTGGCAGGTGCAGCAGAGGCCAGAAAGGGGCTGAGCTATAGGAGAACTTGGTGGCTTTCCTTTGTCGGACTCTGGAGTAGAGGTCTGATGTTCATCGGACCGCTCTTGATACTAACTGGAATGGGGCTCACGAGTCTCTCCAAGACTCAATTCTACGACGTATATTCCAAGGAAGAGTGAGGGAATGTACCTGATTACTGTAGAGGGCGGAGATGGCAGTGGGAAGGGCCTAGCCACCAGGGTAGTCGCGGATGTCATGCGAAGAGAGTTTCCATTTATCTCGGTCGAGGTTACAGGTGAGCCAAGAAGGGAACATCCACTGGGCAGACTAGCAATCGACGCAGTCAGGACGAGGAAAATCACCCCCGAGCAGGAGGCGGGATTGTTTGCTGCCGACAGGGTCGACCATTCTCATGGGTGGATTCTCCCTAGGCTTGAACAGGGAATGGCAATAGTCAGCGAGAGAAATATTCACTCATCGCTCGTCTACCAGGGCATTGTTGGCGGTGCCGGCATAGAACGTGTTGCTCATATGAACTCAGCTGCATTGGTCCCCGATCTGTGTATATGGGTGGACTGCGATCCAGAAGTGGCACTGAACCGAATCAAGAGTGGTACCCTCAGGGCACATTCGAATAAAGAAGAATACTTTGAGACCACGGAGTTACAGAGGAAAATTAGAGATGGATACAGGAATTTGCTATCGGGAGAGAAGGAAATGCCGGTGCCATTTGACATGGGTGCAATAATTGGCCCTATCCTCAATGAAGGAACTGAGGACGAATTTAGGAGGAAGCTAAAGGGCGTAATTAGGAGATTCTTGCACTCTCGCCCAAGTCCTGTCAATGTCGATATCGAAATAGTCGATAGAAATCTATTGAGGACGCTAATCAGAAACTCTGATGGTCAGGCCACCTTGGAGGGATTGGGCCTTGAGCCGACTAGCTCGAAGGAACACTGGCTCGCGGGTAAGGCTCCTTGGAGGGTGATCAATGAATCTCAGAAGGAACATGAATCGATTATGGAGTCCGTAGAAGAAGGAGAGAGGGTAGACGTCCCCCACCATGTCCTTTCTCATTCCATCTCATCTGTAATTGGCACGTTATCCCTGATGGGATCTGCCGATATCCGAGAGCTTCGCAGTTCTCTTGGCCCAGTTAGGACAGTATCTGAAAGGCACACTCAGACCATAGTGAAGTACCTGCATGAGAGATTGGGATGGATTCATCAACACCGCTCATTAATCGGCAGAGAGGCACCACGCTCACAGTTAAGGGATGAATACAGGGCAATGGGGCTACTATCGGTAGCAATCTGGCCACTTAAGGATGCGATTGTTAAGTGGAAAAGGGATAATCCGGGCACGCATCTAAGGTTTTCAATGGGTCAGATAGTTAAATCGGGACACTACCCTGCTTCCGTCGACTCGGTCATCGAGAGGCTCAAGATACTGGGATGTGGAAACGAATCAAGCGAAATTCCTGAGGATCCGGAAGCCCTAGTAAAATGGTGGACAGCATCTTAGATACTACTTCTGAACAAGCTTGGCCTGTCCAGGTAGAATGACTGAAGAGGCCCCATCAAAACCACTCGCCCTCGCACAAAGTGATGCACAAACAAACCACCCGATCACGAATCCTGCTGCCATGCCCGTCACTAATCTCAATGGGTTCACAGACTCGTAATCTGTCAGAAGTTGAGTGAACCCATCTATTGCCATTGGAACAATTCCCAAGGTGAGCAATATGGCCATGTCCCTCATTCTGTTATCATTAGCGTAGGTAGTTTCCAAGAAATCATCCGGTAAAACAGATAGAAACGTGTCCCTCACAGTCCAGCGATTAAGCCCCCTCCAACCAAATAATGCGGCACCCAAAGCGAATCCAAAGAATATCCCTATGTCTCTCGCACATACTGGCATCTGATTTCCATTTATTTCCCACGATCTTTCATGTTTCTGATGGCAATTTAGATCCCCGAAAGCGTAGGTAAATGCGAATACCGGATTTAGCTCTGACCATGCAAAGGAGCCACCATGCTCAGCTTGATCATGTCCCATTTCGGCGTGCCCACCGCCGTTCGTATTGCCCCAACTATCCAATGTGGCATAGTCTATCGCATTTGCTCTTCCTGAAAGTTGAGGGACGGATCCCTCGGGCATGGCCATGGGGACTAGGAAGCATAGCAATAGGTAACCGCCCCCAATTCCGGCAAGAATTTTGGAGACCTTGACCTCCCTGAGGCGATCCCCTCTGCCATTCTTCTCTACACTCACAGGGCTAGGGATGACAATTCGGAATTCAATCTTGCCCTATGACCCGCGTCCTCTTGAGTGAAGGCCCTTTGGACATAACATGGCAGAGGTCAGATTTCGTGATGTCCTGTCCATCTCAATCGTCGCCGGTCTAATGGTTACAACAATGATTACATTCATCGCAATTTTCGCTAGCGGACTGGATGACCCAGAAATCATCCCTTCCTTGAGAGTGGGCATTGTCATAGGCGCAATGGCCGCCACCCTGATCGCGATTTTTGGATTTTACAGGGTCAATGAGATGGCAAGCTCGGCCAAGGATAGAGATGCAGAGAGGCTCGAGGAATTGCATAGGCTCAGAGCAATCCTTTCCCCGATTGAGGGAAGGGCTCCCTCAGACATGGGGGGGTGGATTGTCACCGACAAAGTCCGAAGGGACAGGGGTGTCCTTGTAGTGGACTTACAAGGATTAGACGCCCCTTCCGCAGCCGCAGTAGTCGAGAGAATGATCGAAAGGAGACATGATCTGAACAGGGTCAAGATTTACACTGGCAAGTCCGATCAGGATGTCGGTGATGGCCCCGATCTAGGGGTAAGGCCTGCCGTACTGCAGAGGCTAAGGATTGATGCTGAGAGAGTCAATTGGCAAGTCATCCAGAAATCTAGTTCTGTGACTCTGAGGCCAATGGGGGTCGCACCTACTCCGAAGATTTGGGCTACAAGATTTGCAATTTTCGTTATCCCGATGACCACTGTCATGACTCTGGCATTCAGAGACCTGGCTGGCAATGGACTGGAATCACAGGGAATGGCCTTCGGGGCCGCCTCTGGAATCTTGGTGACTTCACTTGTCTCTTCATACAGGGATAGATCCGCCTAGATACCAAGGGCATCTAAGTCATCTGAAAGTATCCCTACTAGCCAATCATGCATCTCATGGCTGCCCATCTCTGTCAGCGTTGAGTTCAGGAATGCAGCAATTAGCATACTTTTTGCCTGCTCAGTCGAAAGTCCCCTAGTTCCCAGGTAGAATAGCTGGTCCTCATCTACGGGTCCGCTAGCAGTGCCGTGGCCACAACCAACTACCTCATTCTCAGAAACTTCTAGTTCGGGAATCGAATCTGCTTGCGCAGTTTCGGAGATGAGTAGATTTTGGAACAACTGAGCAGCATCCGCCCCCCTTGACCCTTTGGCAACTCGCAGCATCCCGGTTCCAACGGTCTTGCTGTTGCCGCCACAAGCTGAGTGCCAATCGAGTCGACTGAATGTTTCAGGAGCATCATGATGTATCTCTATATGGTGGTCCAGAGACATATCTTCGGACGAAAGTATCGAACCTAGGACATTCAGATTACCTCCAGGCTCACCCATCCTGTACCTCAGGTCCGACTTGGTAGTCTCAGATCCAGAGGAAATTGTTCCAGCCTTGACTTGGGAATCCCTCTCAATGTGGATCGCATCCACCCTTAGCAGAGTCCCCCCCTCTAGCACATTCACAACAATATCGCTAGTATTCGACCCCTCTCCCGTTGATCCGGTTCTTAGCAGTCCCAACCATTCACAGTCCCCCCTGACTAGCGTCACCAATTCGAAATTCGCATGCCTCCCAATTTTCAAGCAGACATGAGCCGCCGAAATTGGAGAGTCCACCTCTATTTCCAGAATCACAGTCTTTCCAGGGCTGAACCCCGGGTCTACCTCCACTGTCCAAGAAGACTCCTGGGTAATGGCTCGCATGAAGCTAGATGTCGTGGCATCTGACTCTGGAAGCCCTTCTATTGGGGTTGTCCCATGAATGACCCTGATTCCTTCTGGGACATCGCCTTCTATGCACTTCAGGCTCAATCGAGGACTTCCAACTCCTTCAGGTATGTCAGATGTGTCCCCCGTGGGGTGAACCCTCTTCCAAGGCGTGTACCTCCAGAGGTGGACAGCCCTGTGCGGCTCTTCCAGTGACAAATACTCGGAACTAGAATCCATGGATTCACTCAGCCTATGCTTCCTTCCATTTCTAGGGCCATTAGTTTGTTCAACTCAACTGCGTACTCCATGGGCAACTCCTTGGTGAAGGGCTCGAAGAAACCGTTCACTATCATGCCCAAGGCCTCTGCCTCAGTATGTCCCCTGCTCATCAGATAGAACAGCTGTTCATCCCCCACCTTGGAAACACTGGCTTCGTGTTCGCAATGGGCACTTGCATTACCGACCTCCATAGTCGGGTATGTGTCGGACCTGCTCCCCTCGTCTAGGATTAGGGCATCGCATACGATGTTCATTCTACAGTTCTCAGCCTTTGGCATGATTTTCGCCATTCCCCTGTATGACCCCCTGCCTCCATCCTTGCTGATGCTCTTTGAGAGGATATTACTGGTCGTGTTAGATGCCAAATGATGAACCTTGGCACCGGCATCCTGGTGCTGCCCAGCACCGGCATATGCCACAGAGATAACTTCAGCGTGCGACCCCTCTCCCTTCAGAATCACCGCTGGATACTTCATAGTTAGCTTACTGCCAATATTCCCATCTACCCATTCAATCTTGGAGTCCTCATGAGCAACTCCTCTCTTTGTGACTAGATTGTACACGTTATTACTCCAGTTCTGGACGGTGGTATATCTGATGTGTGCTCCGGGAAGCGCGATCAACTCGACTACTGCTGAGTGAAGTGAGTCAGTAGAGTAGGTTGGAGCGGTACATCCCTCGACGTAGTGAATGCTACTGCCCTCATCAGCAATAATCAGGGTCCTCTCGAACTGACCCATATTCTTCGCATTGATTCTGAAGTATGCCTGTACGGGCATCTCAACACTGACTCCCTTCGGGACGTAGATGAACGAGCCCCCCGACCATACTGCCGTATTCAAAGCAGAAAACTTGTTGTCACTGAATGGAATAACGGTCCCAAAGTAGCGCTTTACGATATCTTCGTACTCCCTAAGGCCTGAATCCATATCTAGGAAAATAACTCCTTGCTTCTCCAGGTCCTCCCTGATGCTGTGGTAGACCGTCTCAGACTCGTATTGAGCGGTAACCCCAGAGAGCCACTTCTGTTCCGCCTCGGGTATCCCTAGGCGCTCGAATGTATTCCTGATGTCTTCGGGGACGTCCTCCCATGACTCTCCAGTCTGATCTGAAGACCTGAGGAAGTAGCATACATTGTCGAAGTCAATGCCCTCTAAGATCTCAGTGTTCCCCCAGTTGGGCATCGGCCTATCGACGAAGTGCCGGTAAGCCTTCAGCCTCATTTCAGTCATCCACTCAGGCTCACTCTTCAACTCTGATATATCTCTGACGACCTGCTCCGAGAGGCCAAAATCAAATCTGATTGTGGAATTTTCAGGATCATGCCAGCCAGCCTTGTAGTCGCCTACTGCCTCTCTCGCTTCACTTGGTTGACTCATTCGAACACATCTCCCTCGGCCACTCGCTCCTCGAGCCAGTCGTATCCGTTTTCCTCCAAGAGGCTTGCTAGTCCCGGACCACCACTGGCGACTATCTTGCCGCCAATCATCACATGAATCCTATCTGGCTGAACGTGTTCCAATATCCTCGAGTAATGAGTGATTATCAGGGCCCCATTTTCTGTTCCTCTGACTACCTCATTAATTCCCTCTGCTACGGTCCTGATGCCGTCTATGTCTAGCCCGCTGTCAGTCTCATCCAGTACTGCGAGACGGGGCTTTAAGAGCATCATTTGTAGGATCTCGAACCGCTTTTTTTCTCCTCCGCTGAAGCCATCGTTGACATATCTGGATAGGAATGAGGAAGGGATATTCAGTTTGCTCATCGCATTTTTTAGATCTTCCCTGAAAGCTGCCCCCTTCGCTGCATCGTCCCCTCGGACGCTACTAACCGACTTCCTCAGGAAATTCCCGACTTGAAGTCCCGGGACTGCTTGTGGGTACTGGAAGGATAGGAAGACTCCTGACCTCGACCTCTCCCATGGCTCCAAATCAAGGATACTTTCTCCGCTCAGTTGTACGTCTCCATCTTCGATATCGTATGATGGATGGCCCATGATCACATTTGCAGCTGTAGTTTTACCACTTCCATTTCGCCCCATTATGGCATGGATTTCGCCTGATGGAATCGTTATGTCGATCCCCTTCAATATTTCAGTCCCCTCTATTCCGACATGGAGATTCGAAATTACCAGAATGGGTTTTTCTCCGCTCATACTCTTCCCTCGTCAATATGCCAGAGTAACACCCTTTTCAATACTGGCTTTTGTCCCTGCACAATGGTGCAAGGACACAATAAAGAAACACCACCCCTTGCTGTGCCTGTGAACGATAGTGACAAGGGGGATTCGGGGGCCGAGGATAGGCTTGCAGAGGCCTATGGATCACAGATCGAGGAATTGATGAGAAGGGAAGCCGAAAGGAGGATTTCTGAGAGCGTCGACCCAATCGAGAATGAGCGACTCCTTAACCTCTCATTATGCTCTCTAGTTGAGTCCGATAGTCCAGACATAGTTCCCGCATTGATGTCGAGGTTGGGTCCAGTCAGGGCTGCATTGGATGGCCATGGGGGGGCTTTGGTCCTTTCCGGGTGGAGTTTTGAGAAATCCGAGACAGAGAAGAGAGGACTATCTCTGATCATCGATCTTGATGGTGCATGCGTCTCCTGTGGAGCTGCTCCAGGGACTTTGAAGGGTATTCAGGATGACTTGTTAATGGATTCCGAGGTATACAGGGTCAGATTCGACTCCTCTATGCTGGAGTGGTTCGATGAGCTACAGAGGGAATTCGTTCTCCTGCATGGCGGGGTTACCTTCGTCTAGCTATTTCCTTACCCAGGAAATCCATAGATTCAGAGGCCAATCCCAGAACGGTTACTTCCTCTCCCTCAACCAGATTACAGTGCACGGAAGCCCCGCCAGCTAGGTCATACGCTCCAGCCTTCCCTTTCCATGATTCAGATTCTATCAATTGGATTATACTCTCGTCCGAAAGATCCTCGAATTCAACAATAGAGCTCTCAGTCCAAATTTCAGCAGTCCACCCCCCGTGTAATGGAATGCTGAAAATTGGCCCACCGGGTCTACTAAGTATCGCAGAAGAAGACCACACCCTGTGCCTTCTCCCAGATAGCCTCAGGAGCATTGCAACCGCTTCCGCCCCGTCCGCTGGCTTCCCCATCGCCAACAAATGATCTTCAGGGTCCTCCACCAGCGTATCAGAAACAATGACCATGTCGAAAAACCCTCCGGCCTCCGACGCTTCTTGATGCAATAGCGACTGTTCCTCCGACGCACTTGTTGCCTTGGCCATGCATGTGAACTCCGCCTTCTCGCCAACATCTAGAAAGCTAGGGGCAACCGCCTCATCTGCCGATAGCCCCCTTGAATGGAAGCTAATTTTTTCATCTTCAAGGAGGGATAATAGCCACTCTCTACGCCTCTCGGATGCGGAGGCGAGAAGAATCCTCATCCTCCATTCACCACAGGTCGATTCTTTCATCGCAGACTGGGCACTTGGTCATCTTTAGCCCACTAGAGACCTCGAATCTCCCTCCGCAAGAATTGCAAAGGACGCTCCTGTTCATTTGTGCGGGGGGCGGGAATTCGATTTTCGGAGAGCCTTCTGGACCTTTCATGCCGGCAGGAGGGGGGGTCATGGCAGGGAGGGGCAGGGGTGGAAGTGGATCTGCATTAGCCGACCTCGCCCTGATCTCTCTTCGCTGCTTCCTTTCAGACGCGCCCTCTCCAAGGGCGAGCTCCTCCTCCTCCTCCTCGACCAATTCTACTTCACTGGAACTGACAGAAATGTCAGTCTCAAGAATAACGTCTACAACATCCTCCTCAAGCATTACTACTCCAGGTGCCGAAGTACGCCTCCTACCGCCAATCCATCTTGCAGCTCTAACTGTCATTGTAAGTAGGACGATCACACTTAGGAAAATTACAGTAAGTGCCGTGCCGCCAAGAAGCACATTGAAATTCTGCTCGTCCAATCCAAGTGATATTCTTATCATCTCCAGTAAATCACTCTCCCCCGAGCCCGGCGAAGAGTCATCCACTAGAGATCTGATTTGCCACCCGCTTTGTGATGTATGCAGGATCACGGCCTCTCCGCCTGTGGGTGACCGGTCAACAACACTTAGTCTGCCTAGTCCGATTCTGTCGGAAATCCCGATCCACCCTTCTTCGGGATTGATCATCCCATATTGCATCTGTGGACCACTCGGGCCAACAAAGTCAAAGAAAACCTGAACCCCTCTAGATGTCTCCAATAACTCAATCTTCCCGAGCCCCCTGGAAGGAACTCTCATTTCATTACCTTCCAGTGGGGTAAATGTAGAATCAGCAATCATTGCTACTATCTCTGAATCATCCTCTTCTCCCTCTCCCCAGACTGCCACAATTATTTCCTCTTCATCGTCCACTGAGACAACCATTTCTGGAGAGAAGGCATGATCTCCAACTGCCTTCCTGTAGCCCCATGAGGATTGATCCGGTAGTCCATGCGCGTACCAAAGTCCCAATCGATCCATTCCGGTCGTATCATTTCTTATTGACTGGTAAAGAAGATGCACGTCTTCGTCGCCAAATTCTATGTCAACTGGATCTGTCATACCAGCAACTAGGTCAAGTTCACTGACTGCTGCGGGATTTAGCCCCCAGTCCTGGCTTTTGGTCGGAGCGTCTGAAATCAGCACGAAAACACTCGTTATGTCCTGTTGGGTGCCCGCAGTGAAAATGTCTCTGTGGTATCCAGCTACAACGATCTCAGAGTCTCTCACGTCCATATCCAACCCCCAATACTTACCATCAGATAGCAGGATTGGCGGCATTATGTCCTGTATTGGCGTCAACTGGCAACTTGAATCCAGTGTCGTGTAACTAACAGTCTGCCTAAAGTATCCAGATGAGTCGAGGTATCTTCTAGTCCAGGCAACATGTGCAAATCCGTCCTCAGAACTAACGATAGAAATGTCTCCTGTCCACATCTCCTCGAAAACGTTAGTGCATGGCGTTAGAGCACGGTTAAGATTCATCCTGTAGAGTCCAAGTCCGCCTTCATTTTCCGTAATCACAATGCCGCCTTCTTCGTCCAAATCAACGATTTCGACAGGAACCTCTCCAACAGAGAATGAAGCTATTCTGGAACCAGTAAGGCTAGTCTCATCGACTAGAATGACGGATTCTATCTGGTTATTTGACCAGTCTAGATCGGCCAATGTTGAACCGGCCAATGTAATTCTTACCTCTATGGGTCCGGAGCTATTGACCCAATGAGCGAATGACACCTGAGAGGCCCCTTGTCCCACTACCAATGATATCACAGTCGAAGAAACAGACTCCCATCCCAGGGAGTTTCTTATCTCGAGGGTGGCCTCGACATTAGTCGCATCGCTAGATCCCAGGTTGTCTACCCTGGCGGTCACCAGGAACTGCTCAGAGGGCCTTGGGATGGATGGCTCCGTCCTCACTGCGCCCTCTCTCAGAGCTAGATCAATTCCCTGTGGCCTTTGGATGATTGGGAATGTTACCGACTGCTCATTATCGTCCTCGTTAATCTCATCGATGCTATTGGACGGATCAAGTGAAACGGTCAGCATTTTCTCGCCCACTGTGGAGGGGTTCCAATAAAGAACAATCTCGATTATATCGCCGCTACCGATGCTCGGGACAACTATCTCGTCCTTTCTAGCCCCGTTCTCTTTCAGGTAGACGCTCACCTCAGTAGCGTCCAAATCGCCGTCATTCCTGACTTCACACCTCACTTCAAGGAAAGTATTGACATAAGCTTCTGAAATGGTAATGCCATATTCATCAATAGAAATCCCGCTCCTGAAGATGAGGTCGGGGGCAGGGGGGTCGTTATCGACTTCAACAGTCCTCCTTACTTCCTCTGAATGTACTCCGTCCCCACTGATTATCCTGACGGAAATCCGGTAGAATCCATCGTTCACATCAGTTGTATCCCAATTGATCGACCAGTCCCCAGACCCGCTCCCACTACCTCCAAATTGATCTACAGTGTCCCATGAATCGGTACCAAGCCTCCATTGCACGGTTCCCCCATTAACTGACTCCCATGTCCCATATACGTTGGTATTGCCGGAAACTGGGGTCTGCCCACTGGGTCCCCCCAAGCCAATGTTGACCACTCCGACCGGATGCTCGCTCTTCTCTATCTTACTCCATTGTTCGAACTGATTCTTTGCTTGGACTTCGACAATCATATCTTCAATATTGATATCGTCCTCACTGAATTCAGGAACACTGAATGGCGTGGACCAATTTACCGTTCCTTGGGCTACATGCCAGTCTAGCAACACCTCTGTTTGCTTGGGGGAGTCGTCCGGCCTGTGTGTGTAGGTAATTTTCACCTTCACCTCCTCAATAGTGCCATTTGTATCGGCATCCTCGTCAATATGCCCTCTGACGCTGTAAGTCTCGCCCTCGACCAACCAAGAGTCCTCCTCTGGGGTCTCAATCACTATCCACTCGCCCGCGCCCGCGGGAGGCGGTTCGGTCTCGTTTCCACCAGGATCCCCCCCTCCCGTGTCCCCCAGAATTGCTTGTAGTACCATCTCCCCATCCACAATCCCAAATCCATATTGATCATTCCACCTGTTAGTGATACTGGGTTCAGAAGCTTCCCCTCTGGTTTCAGAATTATTTCGCAGTATGTCTTTCACTTCCTGGGGGCTCAGGCTATCGTCCATTTGGAGCATTCCAGCAATGAATCCTGCCACTGCGGGAGTTGACATGCTTGTCCCTGACATCTGAACATAATTATCGCTGGCTAATGGCTTAGGGGAGCCTGGTAACTGCGAACTCGAGGCAGCATGTTGAGCAGACATGATATTGGAACCCGGAGCGACAACGTCGGGCTTCAACTCATCCCACTCGTCGTTATCGCCGTCATCCTCCCTTGGCCCTGAGTTCGAGTAAGAAGCAATTGAGTCATCACCCCTCTCTATGCTCGCCTTGTCATCTATGGCACCGACTGTAATCGCCGAGTCTGCCGCCCCTACAGATGTCACTCTCCTATACCCATCATTGCCAATTGCAGCTACACAGACTATTCCGGCCTCTGAAGCAGCATTCACAGCGTTTGCATCTGCCCCGGTGCCATTATCTCCCGGATCGTCTCCAGTCGGATTGGAACTGCTGCCGAATGACATTGAAAGTATGTCGATACCTCTGCTAGAGTCATTATTTCCCCAGTCGGTATTGACATTCTGAACTGCCCAATTTATGCCGGCCACAGTGTATCCAGAATTGGACGCCCCTGCATCGGTCATGACCTTGATGTCAACGAGATATGCCCCAGGGGCATAACCCTGGTTATCCCTGTCAGAGTCTCCCGTACCAAGAGCTATTCCCGCAACATGGGTCCCATGCCCATCGCCATCATCCGGATCATCCCCCCCATCATCACAGTCCTGCTGATTCCATGAAGTGGCATCACAGCCAGCCACCCACTTGGGGTCCGGCAACTCATCGGGCTCAGCTTCATTGTCGTCGTTATTGTCAGAGAAATCGTCCAGGGAGAAGTGCTCGTTGTCCACGCCCGTGTCGGCAATAGCGATTACAACTCCTGAACCATCATAGCCGTAGTCTCTCATGGTTTCACTATAAACATCCGAGTCTCTAACCTTGGAGCCCTTGGCTGCAGTATTCAGGTAGGGGACCAGAACATTTTGCTGTTCCACCAGCACTACGCCCTCAAGCATCAGGATGTCTACTAGGGAACTAACTGGCACGTGTTCGACAATAATAGTATCAATAATCTCGACAGTTCTGAAGTACGATCCGTATTCCTCCCATCCGTGATCCATCAGAACCGCCTTCAGACTGTCTATGTCTTCAGTTCCTGGATGCCAAGAATAATCCACGAAAATAGCGACTGTCATTCTGCCATCTTCGCCCATTATGGCGCTTGTTGACACCGAGTCTCGTTCTCCGGAGATTATCCACTGAAGCCTATCGTCCATGCCGTTGTTGTCCAGATCGTACCAATATTCGAACCACCATCCTGGCTCTTGCACCGGCCAATCAACATTGTGCGGAGGTAAATATGGCGTCCTATCTTTGGACTCACAAACAATATCGTCACAGTATAGGGGGGGCGGAGAGTCATTGGTGACGCCAATTTCAAACTCCACTGCGTCTATTTTCTCGGAGGGCACTACCGCAGTTGCGCCCCCTGAGAAGTCAAGAAGAATGAGCATCAAGGCAGCTAGTACTGACTGCCTTCCTGACCAGTCTCCTCGCATGGCTCTCCTAGAGAGCCAAATTACGACCCTGTATAATCTCGACCTGTTGGAGTTCGAAAAAATCCCCTTATGGCCAGTTCAGATGCTTACTCGAGGTATTGCATTCTATATGGCATTCCAAGCCAGAAACTATTGCCACAATCTCGCCATCGCATAGGGGGCAAATCGTGTGCTCAGAAAGCTCCTCGAGCCAAGCCCTTCTTGTTTCAGGCTCATCTCCTTCTTCTCTGAGTCTGGACAGTACCTTCGCCGCCTGACCTTCTAGCGGCTTACCAGATTCTATCCATGGGTCCGAATCGAGTCTGCTCATCTCGAAAGAACGTGCTCCCGTGGATGAGCCAGTCCCATCTTCCCGGTCGGGAGAATGGGGGCCTCCTCTGGCTATCGGCCGAGCCAACGAGTAGGCCAAGAAGAAACCTCCAACATGAGCCATGTGGGCCACTGTCCCCTCTCCAGCAGTCCCGCTTTGAATAGAATACATCTGCCAGACTTCCAGACCTAATCTGACGAAGACAATGACCCAGATGGGCCATGCTCTGATTAGGAAGAGTAGAGGGAACTCAACCTCATCATCCGGCCAACATGCCATGTATGCCCCAAGCAAGCCAAATGCAGCTCCACTGGCCCCTATTGCAGGGACGTTGGAGTCCGGATGCGACAAGACCCAAGCTATGTTTCCCCCCATGAAGCCTATGGCGTAAACAGCAATCCAACGCTTCCTCCCCATTCTCTGCTCAAGTGGAATCCCAACTAGGGCGATTACCAGGATGTTGCTCAGGACATGAATCCAATCTGCATGAAGCCATGCCGAGCTCAGGAATCTATAGGACTCGACCGGATCATCCATTATCGCCGGCCTAATTCCAAATGTTCCAATCGGCCAGTCAAATTGCATCGGAATTCCCGTGAAGAATGAGTTGGAGAATTGCAGGAATGCAACGAGCATTAGCGACAGTACCGTTGCAAGTGCGAAACTGGTCTCATTCCTGTTAGCTGAAACGTATGGCCATATGGCCACAACGACAAAAAGAAGGGCTACAACTAACTCCTGCGATTCCAGTCCTACCAAAGAGTCCGACATATTCCCATGCCGCCCAATCAACCGTTGCCAATAGGGGCTTCTGTCGATGGAACGACTCAAACGGTCGTTATCGCTCGCATGGGCTGGAGGGGGCCCATGCTGAGGATTTCAGACCTAGAGGTGCACAGAGGCAATAGGGTGGTCCTCTCGGGTCTCGAATTATACGTCTCTTCTGGAGATATACTGGCTTTAGAGGGCAAAAACGGATCCGGCAAGACGTCGCTCATCGAGGCATGCGCGGGAATCCTGCCGCTTACCCAAGGTAAAGTTGAGTGGATAACCCCTTCCGGCGAGTGGTTGACCGTAAGGGACTCCGAGGGAAGGCGCTCAAGGCCCCCTCTGATGGGCCTCACCCTGCAGTCCGACGGGATATGCGGCGAGGAGACGGTCGAAGAGAGACTCATGACCTCTATCGAAATTTTCGGCCTTAAACCAACTGAAGTGGCAATCACAGAAATGCTGTCTGAATGGGGCCTAGATCATCGTAGAGAGGACAGAGTATCGCAATTATCAGGGGGGCTCACTAGGAGACTTTCCGTTCTTTCAGGACTAGCACCAGTGGCACTCAGCGAGACTCCTTCCGTGTCTCTGCTGGATGAGCCATCAGAGGGACTAGATTCTGCCGCGAGATTGACCCTATCAAATTGGATAGGGGAGCTTTCCTCACGTGGCCATGCAATAGTAATGGCGACACACGATCAAGAGCTCATTTCAGAATCCACGAGAATAATCTCTATCCAATCAGGCTCTATATCAGAAACCGCGGGAGAGGGACGCACAGGACTAGCAGAACTCCCTTCAGCCTGTCCCAAGGTCGAACCTAGTCCGATACTCACCCTAGCCGGCTGGGCATTCAGGATGGAAAAAAGAAATCCCGTCGATACAATTGGGAGACTTACGCCCGCTATCTTGGCACTCTTATTGTCATACACCATACTCGGGGGAAATGACATTCCCCGTACGGCTTCGATGAGCACACATATCGGCTATGATTTGGTCGCCGCCCTCGTCCTCGCTCCCGCCTTCATTTCCGCTGTTGTTTCACCGGCTCTAGTTCGCAGGCTCTCAGAGGAGGATTGTGGACGTTGGTGGGCTGCTATGCTCGGCCCGATGGCGAGACCTGCAAATTCAGTGATATCGGCATCAATACTATTGCCTATACCGCTAACCTACATTTCTTGGTTCGTATTGAGCGGCTCCATTCCCGAGGAAACTTCTGATGAGGTATTGAAGTGGCTCTGGCTACCTGCATTAGTCATCATCGATGTGTCTTGTGCAGCATCCGCCCTCCATCTTTTGGTCTCAGACTTGAGGAGGTCTAGCGCAGTTGCAGCATCCCTCCTCCTTGCCGTCCTAGTCTGGCCATTCATCGAACTTATGGATGCACTGTCGGTGATCATGACTTCAGGAATGTCGCTCGATTTGGAAATTGGTAGCCCACTTTCCTCCTGCATCCTCGCAAGCCTCACGGCAGTTATGGTGTGGGCAGTTGCAGTGTTCCTTCCTGAGTATTAGGGAAGAGCATTCTTGGCCTTGATTCGTTTGGGAGCCCCATGCCTTCGCAGAGGGACGTCGGATTCACGCTGACATTTCTTGGCATTATCGGAGCTGTGGCCACACTCATCCTAGGATTATACTGGGCACCATTGGTCGATCCAGGTTCATGGAACGCTCCGGAGGCCTACCGCATTCTCTACTGGCATGTGCCCTTTGCATGGTCCTCTTTCCTAGCCTTTTCAATGCTATTCGTAGGTGCGATTTCTTGGTACAGGAACAGGACAGATTGGGGATGGAGATGGGTCTCAACCGGATCGGACCTAGGCCTTCTTTTCGGTTTAGGTGTGGTGACGTCTGGGCCAATATGGGGGTCCGCTGAGTGGGGGGTTCCATGGGACTGGGGCGATTTACGCCTGAACACCTTTGCTTTGTTAACCGCAGTTGCCTTCTTCCTTGTACTATCCAAGAAGTCACAGCCCGACGGACAGGACACCAGGGACACACTCGCAGCAATAGGCCTCTTCGGTTTCGCACTAGTCCCCATAACTGCAGTAGCAACAACATGGTACCAAGAGAGGCACCCTGGGGTCGTGATTGTAAACTCGGAAGAATCGGGATTAGATCCGCAGATTTTCAGTGTCCTCGTTATTGGTTTTGTGTCATTCTTGATTCTATTCGTAGGCCTTGCAATACTGACGGACTTGGTGCAGCGGATGGAGTCCAAGCTCGAGCAACGCCTCCGGGAAATTGACGAGGAGGTGGCCAATTGACAGGGCAGGTGGAGTTATTTGCAGCCTATGCGGTACTCACATTCTTGTTGGCTATTACGTGAACCACATCAGGGCCAGGCTAACTGAACTAGACTCAAGATTGTCCGAATCATTGCCGCATGAGGAATAGTGAAAATTACCAATACCCCCTCTAATTGGCATTGGGAACCCTTCTAACGGGACGTCGGGGCGCCTAATCGGGGATGACATGTCAAGCGGGGCCTTCTGTATCGTTTGTGGGGACCCTCCCCCTCTGACCTCGGACAGGCTATGCGAGACATGCCTCAGGGCCAGAGTTTCCCTTTCTACAATGCCAGAGCGTATCCAGCAGGACAGGTGCTCGAAGTGCGGCTTTTTCGAGATAAGGGGTCGTTGGACTGATATGGATGGTGATGATTTAGCCGACCTGAGGATAAGGGAGAATCTACTTGTCGAGGATCGTTCAAAGAACGTAGATGTAAGCTTCGCAGTTGAGGAGATAGACGAGAGAACATGCAGGCTCCACGTAGACGTAGTTGGGATGGTAGAGAATCATGACTTTAGCGACACACATTCCGTCCTACTCCAGACCAGCAATGCGGTCTGCCCCACATGCACTAGAAAGGCGGGTTCTTACTTCGAGGCCGTAATGCAACTCAGATCCGCTGGCAGGAGGCTCAAAGATGACGAACTAGAGTCATTGCGTTCCACGTTGGACGAGATGCTTTCTTCGATGGAGCCGGACCCCATGTTTTTCATCTCAGAAGAGGGCAAGGTAACTGGCGGATGGGATTTGAAACTGGGCTCGAAGGCAATGGCCAGGAGATGGGCAAGGGATCTGGTTAGGAAGTTTGGTGGAACAGTAAAAGAGACCTCTACCGTAATTGGGGCCAATGACGGAATCGAGGTCTCTAGATTGACTCTAAGTTACAGAAAGCCAGCTTATGGAATAGGCGATGCGATAAATTTCCGGGGCTCACTGTGGCTGGTGGAGAGCTGGCAGAAGGAAGGCCCAATTCTCAGGAAAATGAAGATGTTTGAAAGAGCCGGATTTTCATGGAGGGACATGGAATCCAGCTCTGTGGCCTGTTCATACTCGGAACAACACGTCGTCGGTATTCTCAACAGGGACAGCTCTGCGGTAGAGGTCATGGATCCTGTGGATTTCCGAGTCGTGACAGTTGCTTTACCATATGACGATGACGGAAATTCGGAAGATATCCGCATCGGATTCATAGAAGACGAGTGGCTGGCTATTCCTGTAGTCGGAAAGGGGGGATCCAATTGAATGCGGAAGAAATGAAGTCACTCATTGACAAACTGGACTCCGGAAATATGACGGGCTTCACCAGGAGCTTCGTTGACGATTTCGAGACTGCTCTGAACTCAGAGATAGAGATAGGAGAGGATAATGACTGGAGCGGTGTACTTTGTATCGGCATGGGTGGATCCGGTGCTGGGGGTGATTTTCTAGGATCTCTGGCAGACTCCGAGGGAGGGCTACCTTTCGTCACATGGAGGGGCTATGGGCTACCGAGCTGGTGGGGCCCGGATTGGCTAGTCATGGCAACTTCATACTCGGGTGAAACGGAAGAGACTCTCGACGGGGCAGTTACGGCCCTGGAGAACGGAGGGACTGTGATAGGCATCTCTTCCGGAGGCCAACTATCTGAGATTCTCGGGAACAACGAGGACTCAATTTGCATTGGAGTTCAGGGGGGCCAGACTCCACGGTCCGCCTTTGGCCACATTTTCGGCACCCAATTGGCCGTCTGTTGGAAGCTTGGCCTTCTTCCCGCACCTCCTGCCGAAGAAATAGAATCAATGATCAATAGGCTCAGATCAATATCAGCCAATTCAGATTTAATAGACGGAGACGGAATGGCAGCAAGACTCGCATCCTCACTCTCCGGGAGGGGGATCGGCATCGTCTCCCCAGGAGAACTGGGGCCAGCAGCATACCGGTTTGCTTGTCAGCTGAACGAGAACTCAGACTCCTTCGCCAGATCCACTGAAGTTCCAGAGATGAATCACAACGAGATTGTAGCATGGATGTCGAAGAACGCAGAATCACAGGCACTCCTGGTACTTACCTGCGAGGGAATCAACCCCAGAACCGCTTCGAGAATTGATTGGATGCTGGAACAAATCTCCGGACCAGTGGTCTGGAGGATAGAGTGTGAGGGAGAGTCCCTGTTAGAGAGGCTGCTTTACGCGAGCCACGTCACAGATTGGATATCTATCGCGCTCGCTTTGGTCAACGGCGTTGATCCTTCCCAGATGGATTCCATAGTGGGCCTGAAGGCACACCTCTCGAAGATTCAGTAGATGGGGCCTAGGACAAGTCGAGGGTCGGGGTAGTCTTTCAGGGCCTGCGTTCTGTCTTCAGGCCTAACAACGCCAGGCATGTCGTGTGTTTCTGGCTCAATGTAGGACAATTGGAAGTGCAGGTGAGGGTCCCAGCCACCGTTCTCGTCCTTGTCGCCCATCCAGCAAATCACTTCCCCCTTGCTAATTTTCTGGCCGACTTTCTTGTCTCTGATGGACCCCGAGTCCAGATGTCCGTATAGTGCCCAAATTTGAGCCCCATCGACGATGTGCTTGGTGATGACCACGTATCCGTAGTCCCCATCAGCAGGATTGTATCCGAAGTGAGAGACCTCACCATCATCGAAGGCCATACATGGCGTCCCAACAGGCGCCCCAATGTCTATCCCAATGTGGAGCGACCTCTCATCAGAGAAGAGCTCCGTATTGTACATTCCAGGGCGTAACTCATCATATCTTCCAATGTCATATTCGAAATTCGATGGAGTATATTTCCCAGTGGTGAAATCCCTGACTTCGTATTCATCTGGAAGGTCAACTACTGGGTGATAATCCCCAGTCCGCCACTCGACCATGATGCACCGAGTAAGGGCGAGGCCATCATTCCTCCTCTCCTCTATCCCGCCCCGGAGAATTTTGGGGGATCCGGGCTACGCCTTCCACAGGCGGCGGCGCTTCCAACTTCCTTTTTGGACTGTCTTTGATGCCTAGCTCCTTGAGACGCCGACCTTCTGGCATGACACGACCATCGTAGGAACCAACTGCTGCATTGTATGCATTCACAGCAGTGTTTAGCCCCCTCCCCATCTTCGCGAGGTCCTCGCCGAACTTCGCAGACCTATCGTAGAACTCCTGCGCACTCTTGTGGATCTCCTTTGCATTGCTCGCCATAGAATGCTGCTGCCAGTAGACGCCTACTGTCCGGAGTAAACCAATGAGGTCAACGGGCGTGCATATCAGGATATTCTTCCTGAATGCGTATTCTTGTAATGTCGGATCTACCTCGAAGGCCGCTGCAAGGATAGGCGGTGCTGGGATGTACATTACCGTGAAATCAGAACCACCCAGTGTTCGGGCGTAATCGCGACTCACTAATGCATCAATGTGCTTCTTCACATCGGATGCGTGTTCTTTCATTTTCATCATGCGCGCCTTTGGATCGTCAAGGTCAAGCCCATCCCAGTATGCTGCGAGAGGGACCTTTGCGTCGATTGGTATGTTGCCACCCTCTGGTATCCTCGCAACCATATCCACACGGCCCCCACCTGCTCCCGAGGCGAGCGTGTACTCAAGGTCGAAGTCACAATGTTGAGTCATTCCTGCAGATTCGGCGATGTTCTTCAGTGAGATCTGCCCCCAATCCCCGCGAGACTTTATCGAGCCACGCAGTGCAGTGGAAAGCTTGACATTTGTATCTCTAAGATCAGTAGTCTGTTGACGGAGCCCTTCTACTGTCCTCTTGAGTCCCTGGTAAGCCCCCTCTCGCTCCTTTTCGATACGATCGGTAGACTCCTGCAGTTTGTGCAAACTATCCTTGATGGGCGAGACTAGATCCTCGACTTCCTTCTTCCGAGCATCGTGGTCTTTACCTGCCTCGGCATTTACCTTACCAAGTCGCTCTTCGGCAAGCTTGAGAAAGTCCTCAGAGTTTTGCCTCGAGACCTGTGCCGCTACGCTCTCCATTTGCGCGGCCATAGTATCGCGCCCTTGCTCGACAGCGGCGAGACGCTCTTCGGCACGGACAACGTCTGCCCTCGCTTTACCAGAGGCAGCTAGCCAGCCGATGACGAGCCCGAGGACGACAAAGAACACACTTAGGAGTTCGTTCACAGGGACCATTTACTAGTGGGGGTACTTGAACTATTCATTTTACAAGAAACAGTCTTTCTTACGTACTACTTTCCACTCCGCGGGACATGGGCGGACTTGGACGTGTCCGCTGTGCCATACTGGGGTCTAGGGGAGTGGTCGCTCAGAGGATACTCCAGAGGACTGTGAATCACCACTGGCTATCCCCTGCGGCCGTGATAGGTTCTCCCGAAACAGCCGGAAAGCGGATCTCAGATTTGCCTTGGTCATTGGATGAGAAGAGGCCGGCTCTTCCCGAAATAACAGTCAGAGAAATCGGCGACCCCGCGTCCCTAGCCGAGGAACTAATCTCGGAGGGCATTAGGATAGTATTCTCAGCTCTACCCGAGGGGCCGGCTGAAATCGCGGAAGAGACGCTCGCAAGCTCTGGCTTGGTCGTAATAAGCCACTCCATAATCCACAGAATGAAAGAACACGTACCATTGGTCATACCAGAAGCAAACCACAATCACTTGCAAATCCTCAATTCCCAGAGTCAGTATGGAGAAGGGAGGCTGATCTCATGCAGTAATTGCATGACTGTCCCACTGGCGATAACCCTCTCCCCCTTGGATGAAGAAATAGGCATACATAGAATTTCGATATCAACCGAGCAGTCCCTCTCAGGAGGGGGGAGGGAAATGATGTCTAGTCTAGGACTTGGCAACTTACTGCCCAGGGGGATCGAAGGTGAGGCGGATAGTGTACGTAACGAACTCCTGAGAATTCTCGGCAATACCAACTCCGAAGGATCCACAAACGCAGCAATCGACATCGATGTATGTTGTGAAAGAGTTGACAGGAAACATGGGCATTTAGCCAGGGTAGATGTGATTCTGGAAAGGGATGCCAGCGCTCATGAGGTTGTTCAAATCTGGTCAAAACATACCTCCAGGGCCCAGGCGCTCGACCTCCCCTCGGCATGCCAAGAGCCAATTCACTTCGTCTCCGACCCCAATAACGTCGAGGAATCAAGGTGGGAGGGGGGGGAAACCCGATCCCCGGGCGATGATCTCCGCGCAGCAATGGCTGTCGCAGTCGGCGATATCCATGTTTCTGGAAATAGAATGAGCTTCACTACCGTGGCTGACAATACAATCAGAGGGGCTGCCGGATACAGCGTTTTGATGGCAGAATTATTACTCGCAGAAGGTATGATTCACGATATCGGGCATTCTCAGACAAGCTATCTAGGGTCAATCGGAGAGAGGCAGTAGTTCATCACTTGCCCCCCCATCCCCGTCCATGCGCCTGCGACATTTGTCCATGTTGCTCTCCAAGTTGGAAAGGTGCGAAGATCCCGATGTTAGCCTAGAGCAATACGCTACTTCTGGAGAACTAGCCGCAAGATGGATGTTCGATATTGCCGCCTTCGGTGATTTATTGGAGGGGGCTACTGTCCTAGACCTGGGTTGTGGGAACGGAATTCTTGGGATCGGGGCCCTACACCTCAGCGCAAATAGTGCAATACTGATTGATTGTGACAGCGATTGCTGCGATGTATCCAGAAGAAACGCAGAAACTCTGGAGGGGACAAAGTCTTGCGATATTTTGGAAGCCGATGTCGCATCCCTAGATTCAGACTTATGGGACATTGATCTAGTAATATCTAATCCTCCGTGGGGTAGGCAGAAGGAGAAAGCGGACGCTCCATTCTTCGACCTCATTGAATCAATAGGGGCAGTATCTCACATTATGCACAGTTCCGATGCGAGGCACATCCGTCCCAGATTCGAGGAAGCGGGATGGGGTGTTGAGAAGTATGGAGAGGCCGACTTCGCGATTCCCGCGTCATTCGACCATCACCGTAGCTCCAGGGGAGTTACCAAGGCCGGTTTCTGGAGATTGACCCCTCCCTAGGCCGTCCGTACCGTTGATAGGGGGTCGGCCGGTCGCCCGGCCGATGACGGCTACTGTCGGTGACCTTGTCACACCCGGGACCCCTGTCGAGGTCCCAGCGGATGCAGAACCGGGAAACGGCCTCACAGAGGCCAGTGTCGGCTTCGTAGCGGTTGTAAATGGGAGGCTAGTTTTGGATGATGGGAACATTTCAGTCGATCCCTCAAGGCCACCCATAAATTCGCCAACTGTCGGAGATATCGTTATCGGCGAAGTGAACCGTCTGAACGAAAACGTTGCCGAAATCAGGATTTTGCATGTAGAGAGCAAGGAGGGCGGACATAGGAGCCTCCCTGCAATGAAACTCTTTGCAGACATTCACGTTTCGGAGGTCGTCGATAGATTCACTCCCTCGCCAGGGGATGCTATGAGGATGCGCGATATCGTTAGGGCCAAGATAACCAAATCTGATCCAATACTCAAGGCCACAACCAAGGGGAGTACTAACCTGGGGGTTCTTTCCGCTTTGTGCACGCAGTGCGGCGAAGATCTAGTGGCATCCGATGAGAAGCCCGACTTCAACGTCAAGTGCCCCAGATGCGACTATTCGGCATACAGGGTTCTCTCAGACGGATTCGGGCACGGGCATGAGATAAGGTCCAACAAATCGAAACTCAACAGGTCAGGAGAGAGATGGTCCCCAGAAGCAGAGGCCGGACTCGGCCATGATGGTGCGAGGCCATATCTATCCCCCTTGGCAGATTTCAGGAGAGGCGCTTCCCATGAAATGCCTGCCAGTGCCAAAGCCACCAGAGGGGGCAGAGGCGGAAGGCCAGGTGGGCGCGGAGGTCAAGGTGGCCCAAGGCGAGAAATGCACAAGGCCGTATGCACCCTTTGCGGCTGTGACACGAAAGTGCCCTTCAAGCCCACGCCAGGCAAACCAATCCGCTGCCGCGATTGCATGGACAAGGTGAAGGACGGCAGGGCAACAAAGGAAGAACTCGCCAAGGAGAGGGAGACGATGAATGAGATGAGGGCCAAGGCCCAGGCCACAATGGGAACCAAGCTATTCGTTGGCAGGCTCTCATATGATACATCAGAGGATGAACTTACCAAGGCATTCTCGGCCCACGGCAAGCTGAAGGAAGTCCACATTGCAATGGACAGGGAATCGGGTCGCTCCAAGGGCTTCGCATTCGTTACATTCTCAGACAGGAATGAAGGCCTGTCCGCAGCCAAGAAGATGAATGGAGCAGAGATAGGCGGTAGGAAGATTGTCGTAGAGGAGTCCAAGCCATCGGGCGGCGGCAGGAAAGGAAGCCCTGGCAGAAGGGGCCGCGGGGACCGCAACCGGTCGAAGCGGTGAAGTCCCGCCATCCCATCAGCGGGGCATGGACCCACTCGAGGGATGGCTGGTTCTAGACGGCTACGAGGACGAGCCAGCAGCCTTTGGAGTCCCAAACTACGTCGGATTCCATGTTAGGTACATCTGCGGGGTACTCGAAAGTAGAGGGATAGATTACACTTACATGACCGTAGATGAATGGAGGATAAGATTCAAGTCCAGACTTTCTGATTCAGATGGCAGAGATTCGATTAGAAGGCAAATGGGGGAACTTTCAGGGGTGGTCCTGCTCGCCGGTGCTGTGGTTCCAGGGAAATATATCAGAGGGACCCCAATAAGTCTGAAGGAAACAAATTCTTTGATGTCGACCCTGCCGATGAATACCCCTATTCTCTGCGGGGGATGGGCGATCAGGCATTGGAGATACGACGGCTGGGCCCCCATAAGGCCCAACATGTTCCTCACGGTCCAAGACACCGATGCGACTCTCGACCACCACCTGTCGACGGGGAAGTGGGCACACAAACGAAGAACCCCGGAACAATGGTCAAGATGGGCATTATCCGGGGCTTCGTCCAAGGCAGTAACTGAACATCCAGACATCCTCGCTCCAGACGGAACCCCTGGGCCCCTGATGTATGAAATCGAACTCTACCAGGGGTGTGTCAGATTCAAGAGGGGGTGCAAGTTCTGCATAGAGCCAAAGAAAGGATTGCCTCTTTGGAGGACTGAAAGTGACGTGATAAATGAGATCTCTAGCGCTTTAGATTCAGGTGTCAGAAATGTCAGAATTGGCGGCGCTACAGACATCTACACATACAGAGCACATGGTGTCGAAGACCTAGAGTACCCGACACCAAATCCCGATCCAATAATACAGGTCCTCAGTGAAATCAGGGCAGATGACAGGCTTGATGTCTTGCATGTGGATAATGCCAATCCTTCGATAATCGCAGAAAACATCGAGCAATCAACGGAAATTACGAAGGCTATGGTGGAATACCTTTCCGATGGCTCAGTACTTTCCTTCGGGCTGGAGTCAGCAGACCCCAATGTCCATCAAGAGAATTGGCTGAATTGCGACGCCAATCAGCTGATGTCCGCCATTCGACACATCAACGAATTCGGCAGGGAGAGAGGCCCTAGGGGGCTGCCAGCGATGCTGCCCGGTCTCAACTTCATCGCTGGATTGAACGGCGAGACCGCAGAATCCTATGGGATGAACATGAATTTACTTAGGAAAATAAAGGCACAAGGGCTTCTTCTCAGAAGGATAAATATCAGGCAGGTCGAAGGCCAAGGTTTCCAGGAAGTGAGCGAATCTGCATTCAGGGATTTCAAAACTGAGGTCAGGGACGAGATAGACCAGCCAATGCTGGAACAGATGCTTCCTGCTGGCACAATACTGAGGGGCGTATGGTGGGAGTCCAGTGGCAATAGAATCAGACTACCCGAGCATGTAATGGATCCCAAGCATAGGGACCCCTCTGTTCATGGGTCCTCGGGTATCACCTTCGGAAGGCAGATGGGGGCATACCCGATACTAGTCGGAGTTCCATACCTGATTCCTCTCGAGACTGGGTCGGATGTCATGGTGACAGGCCATGGGAAACGCAGCATATCCGCAGTCGAGATCGGTCTTGATTTCAGTAATTCCACGCAACAGCAACTGGAGGCAATTCCGGGAATAGGGCGCAAAGCTGCGTGGAGAATTGTCAGCCATCGTGCAAAGATGTCCAGTAAAGAGACTCCATCCGACTCTCTGGAATCTCTTTTTGATGGGGCCGGAATTAAGATGCCCCGTCATGCAAAAGAGGTCTTCACTAGTGATGCATGAGCATGCGAGTTGTAGGAATAGTCATATTGTCAATAGAATCGCTACGGGATTAATACAGGGGCTTTCGGACTAGTCCGACAAACCACTTTGAGCGATGTAGTGCATGGATTGATGAATATGGTAGGCTGGAATGGTAGAAAATCAAGAATCGCAATTGCTATGTTCCTGTTTTCCATCATGCTGGTATCGGTTCCCGACTCAGCCTTTGCCTACAGCGGCGGAAAAACCGGTAGCTCGTCCAATGGGTGCGGAGGGGGCGGATGTCATTCCAGCTCGTCAACGGTTTCTCCGACTCTAACCGGCCTGCCTAGCTCTGGGTACTCTGCAGGTTCTACTTACTCTCTTTCAATAGGCGGATCTGGCGGGCCATCTGGCTCCGAGGGGGGCTTCAACTTGGACTCTAACTTGGGCACCTACACCAATGCCGGGTCCAACGCTAAACTCCAATCCGGAGAAGTCACCCATTCAAACTCAAACTCTCGATCATGGACAGTTGATTGGACCGCCCCTTCGACGGGCTCTGGAACAGCAATATTCTACCTAGCCGTCAATTTCGTCGATGGCAACGGAGGAGCATCTGGAGACGCATGGGGCACGGACTCGTGGTCAATTTCCGAGGCCACCTCGACCACAAACACAACCAACTCAACCATTGGCCCCAGTCAACCAGGATCCGACAGGGGCTCAGTCTTCAGCAATTCGATCCTAGACCTTGGCTCTGGTTCGCCCGTACTTGTCATGTCAAACGGGTCACTGGTCACATTCTCGGCCGTCACATCGAACGGATCAACTAGCAGCGTAGCGGATTATGCCGAAGACGAGGTCATTTCAAACGCTGGCCAATGCGCTATCCTAGAGAATAGAACTCTGAGGTGCAGGGGGATGAACAACTACGGCCAATTGGGCCTGGGCAGCACTACTCTGATGAATGGGACGGTGGAATTCGGCAATAACATCCCAGTAGCCGTTTCGAATGGAAACACGCACACTTGCGCCATCTTGGATGACGCCTCACTAAAATGCTGGGGGAGGAACAATCACGGACAGTTGGGGGACGGAAGCAACACCAACAGAAACTCCCCTGTCGATGTCGATTTGGGAGTCAACAGGACTGCAGTTTCCGTGTCCGCAGGTAATGACTTCACCTGCGCACTCCTGAACACCGGTGACGTGAAGTGCTGGGGGTACAATGGATTCGGCACCCTAGCAGACGGAACGACTTCCGACAGCAACACCCCTGTAACTGCGAACCACTCCACTGGGATGAGGGCGGTCTCTCTGGCAACTCCGGGGTACAGTGTCTGCTCAATCTTCGAGAATGGTTCGGTTTACTGCTGGGGCAGAACATACACGGTTTCCTCTGAGAACGGAGCAGTCACCAATGGCTCGGCAAACATTCCATTCTCCGCTGGGAGGACAGCCAATTCGATAGACGGGACATATTGGCACACTTGCGCAATTCTAGACAATGGCTCAATGAATTGCTGGGGGCTCAACACGCACGGACAATGGGGGGATGGTAGCTGCAGCTCCTCTATTTCCACTAGCGGCTGCACAGGGGAAGATGGAAACGTCCCTGTTCATGTCAGCATAGGCGGGTCCGTACTGGCAATCGCGACCGGCGAGGAATCTACGTGCGCGATAGTTCAGAACTACAGCCTGGCATGCTGGGGAGGGCAGAGTGGCGAACTGGATGGGACCAGCGACGATCTACTTGTGCCCCATTGGATGAATTTCGATGACGGCGCCGACGTGGCGTTCTCCAATCAGGACCACGACGGTGATGGAATCTGGAACGATCTCGACACCCACATCGCCGGCGATGAAGATGGGGACGGTGTTCCCGTACCTTCCGACCCATACCCCTCTAATCCAGCCCGTTGGCTTGACTGCGAAGAAGGACAATGGGGCCGGTTGGCATGTCAGGATTCTCCCGCAGGGCATTTCTCAGTCCACGGTTCACTATACTACAACGAGTGTATTCCCGGATCTTACCAGCCGGAGGCCGGACAGTCAGCATGCCACCTAGCATCCGCTGGAAATTACGTCACATCTTCCTCAGCCGAGACTCAAAACCAGTGTGAGCCAGGGACGTATCAGGCCGAAATTGGGCAGAACACCTGTACCGACTCTTCTCCCGGCAACCAGACAAATCAACTATACGGAGATGCCCCAGACTTCTCGGGAAATGCCTATCCAAGAGTGAATCTATCAGATAGAAGCGCCACATACATCGGCGAACTTAACGCAGGTCAGAACCCTGCAGATCACGGAGATTTATTCGCTATTGATGTCCCGCGAAACAGTGGCTTTTCGTTGAGCCTGACCAGTCCCAGTGGAACCAACTTCGACCTCTCCGTCTACAACTCTACGCTATCTCTCATCGACTCTAGCACAAGCAACACCTCCGCAGGTCTAGACACGTTTTCCACAAACGGTACCGGATTCTCTGGCGACTCAATAGCCTTCATCCAAGTGAATAGGACTTGGGGTAACGGATCATACTCCATGACCCTATGGCTCTTCTCGACCGATGATGGAAGTTTAGTAGGAAACTCAACATTCCAGATTGCAGTCGAAATTGGTGTCCGTCAGTACGAATGCTATCCGGGTACCTACCAGCCCGGGACTAGGCAATCGAGTTGCCTAGGAGCCTCACCTGGAAACTACGTGCCATCCAGCGGTGCCTCCTCCCAAGTCCAGTGTGAGCCAGGCACTTACCAACCAATGTATGGCCAGACCTCATGCGTACAGGCGTCTCTAGGTAACTACGTGCCATCCAGCGGCGCATCGACGCAGACTCCCGCCTCCATGGGATACTACGTGCCATCCAACGGCTCAAGCAGTCAGACGGCATGTCCAGCAGGCACGTATCAGGACTCGACGGGACAGGCATCATGCTTCAACGCCGACGCGGGGTACTACGTCCCTTCCAACGCCTCTAGCTCCCAGACTCCATGCGCTCCCGGCACCTACCAGCCATCCTCTGGCTCAACCTCCTGCATCGATGCCGATGCCGGCTACTTCGTTTACTACTACAACTCTACCAGCCAGACTCCATGCGCTCCCGGCACCTACCAGCCCAGCACCGGTCAGTCAACATGTCTGAATGCGTCTCCAGGGAACTACGTACCATCCAACGCATCAACTACCCAGACTCCCTGCTCGGCAGGAACGTATCAGCCGCTACCGGGCCAGGATAAGTGCGATGGGGCATCTCCCGGATACTATGTGGACTCCGAGGGCTCTTCATCTCAAACACCTTGCGCTCCCGGCACCTACCAACCATATGGGAGTCAGACCACCTGTCTGGACTCTCCCGCCGGCCATTACGTGGACTACAGCGCCGCCACCTCTCCGACGCCATGCCCTGCAGGCGCATACAATCCATCCGAGGGTTCCAGCGATTCCTCCGAATGCCTAGGCGCAGACCCGGGACACTCTGTACCATCGAACGGCTCAACATTCCAGACTCCATGCACTGTCGGCCATTACCAGCCCAGCTCGGGCCAGGCCTCCTGCCTGGAAGCCGACCCAGGGAACTACGTCGGCTCAGAGGGGTCAATAGCCCAGTTTGAGTGCAACGCTGGGTCATACCAGCCATCCTCGGGCCAGTCTGGCTGTCTGGACTCTCCCGCCGGCCATTACGTGGACTACAGCGCCGCCACCTCTCCGACGCCATGCCCTGCAGGCGCATACAATCCATCCGAGGGCTCCAGCGATTCCTCCGAATGCCTAGGCGCAGACCCAGGGAACTATTCCTCTTCTGATGGTCAAGCCAATCAGGAACCATGCTCGGCGGGAACCTATCAGCCCCTCTCGGGCCAGGCCTCCTGCCTGGAAGCCGACCCAGGGAACTACGTCGGCTCAGAGGGCTCAATAGATCAGTTTGAGTGCGACGCTGGGTCATACCAACCATCCTCTGGTTCCGCATCTTGTATCGAGGCAGAGGCCGGTCACTACGTCGATAGCCTTGGCCAACCATCCCAGAGCCCCTGCCCAGAGGGCACCTACAACCCCTCTGCAGGGGCGAACTCTTCGGCGGACTGCAGGACTGCCGACCCCGGTCACTATGTCGCCAATCCTGGCTCGGATTCGCAGGCCCCCTGTCCCGAAGGGACATACCAGCCCAACTCGGGAAGGTCATCGTGTGTGGATGCAGACCCGGGCTACTTCGTTAGCACAGATGGTTCCAGTGATCAGTCCCAATGCCCTGCTGGCACCTACAATCCCCAGACGGCCTCTACATCGCCTTATGACTGCCTAGATGCCGACCCCGGGAGCTTCGTCCAGTCACCCGCTAGTTCGGGACAAGAGAAGTGTAGCCCAGGAAGCTTCCAGCCTGATTCGGGACAGATGTCCTGTAACCCGGCTCAGCCAGGATACTACGCACCAAGCGAAGGACAGGACCAGCAGACACCAGCACCTCTGGACTTCTACGTCTCAGGGGTATCAAGCACAATATTGGAACAGTGCCCGGAATCGCACATAACCCTTCAGGAAGGCGCAGAATCAGCCGACGAATGCTATTCCGATTTAGACGGAGACAGGATCCATGATGACATAGATGAAGATGACGATGGAGACGGCATCGATGATGTCTTCGACTATTGCCCACAAGGTTTGCTGGGTTGGACTAGCACCTCAGAGAATGACTATGATGTAGATGGGTGTAATGACTCAGAGGAGGACGAAGATGACGATAACGACGGATTCCCTGATTCCGAAGACGCACTCCCTCTAGACTTCGGCGAGTGGTTAGATAGCGATATGGATGGAATTGGTGACAACTCCGACACCGATGACGACAATGATGGGCTTTCTGATGCCGATGAGGAAGCCGCCGGATCTAATCGGCTTGACACCGACTCAGACGATGACAATTTCGAAGACGGTGTCGACGCATTCCCCATCGACCCTACTGAGTGGTCAGATACTGACGGAGACGGATATGGGGACAACGGCGACGCATTCCCCGAGGACCCAGACAGACACTTGGAGCCAGACAGCATGGCACAGTACGCATTCCTGGCTGCGGCGTTGGCCATAATCTCGCTAATAGGACTTGGCGGCTGGATGGTGATGCGCAGAAGAACAGTCAGTGAGCCAGTTAAGGAATCCATCCAAACAGAAGAGGCATCACTTGTCGATACTCGTCAATCTGTAATCGAGGAACCCCTGCCCTTCGAAGCCCAATCCAGTGTGAGTGAGCCTGAAACTATCGAAACCAATCTCCCTGAAACCACCGATGAGGGGGCAGAGGGGGATCAAGTGGCGATATTGGAAGAGCCCGAAATAGAGCCAGAGCAACTGAAAATCTCCGCTCCAGATGACGCAAGGATGAATGAGCACGGGCAATTAGTCTGGACGGAACTATCCGGCTCAGTCTACTGCCAGAATCCAGATGGTAGCGTCATGGTATTCGATCCCATGTCTGGAACCTGGAAGAGCGTAGACCAGTAGTCAGAGTATTATCGCGTTGGCGCCCCATGCTAGGCCACCACCGAAAGCAGCGGTGACAATCAGTGAACCCGGGCCAACCAAGCCTTCGTCGACAGCCTCCTTCAGGGCAATAGGGACACTAGCTCCAGCAGTATTCCCATACTTGTGCAGATTTGTGAAAGTCTTGGACATCGGCAGTCCTAGGTTCTTCATCCCCGCCTCGATAATATTGATGTTCGCCTGATGAGGTATGATCAGATCTACATCAGCCAGGGATTTGCCAACTCTGTCTAGGACTCCACGGACTGCCTGCGGAAACGCCTCAATGGCAAAGTCCCACACGGCCCTTCCATCCATGTGGAAATACTGCATCCCTTCTACGAAACCCTCCGAAGGAATCGGCGTCCTGACGCCTCCTGCTGGAATTTCTATCACAGATGAGCCAGAACCATCCGACAATAGCCAAGAACCCAGAATCCCACGCCCACTTTCCACTTTGGAAATAACCGCTGCGCCTGCACCGTCCCCAAACAGTACGCAAGTAGTCCTATCATCCCAGTTAAGTATCCTGGAGTAAATCTCCGAACCAACTACCAAGACATTGTCGTACCCAGGTGTTGCCACGTACCTAGAACCGACGTCCAGAGCGTGTACCCATCCTGCACAGACTGCATTGATATCAAACGCAGCGCAGTCCGTGCATCCCAATTTATCCTGAACTATGCCGGCAGTCGAGGAAAGGGGAACGTCCGGAGAGGAAGTGGCTAGGATGATCATATCGATATCGGATGCTTCGAGGCCAGCGTCTTCTATCGCAATCTTGCATGCCTCGACCGCTAAGTCTGACGTGGAAACTCCCGGGTCTGCTATCCGTCTCTTCTTCATGCCTGTCTTGGTGGTAATCCATTCATCACTGGTATCGACTATATCCGCCCAATCCTCGTTCGTCATCTCATGAGGGGGGACGTATGAGCCCATGCCCACTATTCCAACCGATGCCACAGTATCTCTCTCGAAGAAGAGCGGACTTTCACTGTTGCTGAGTCAATCGTGCTTGACACACACGTTAGTGGCCTCTGAGAAGAATCCTAGACTCCACTTACCGCCTTCCCTGCCAACCCCGCTATCCCCAACTCCTCCAAATGGTACTCTGAGGTCTCGATGAAGCCAAGTGTTGATCCAAACCATCCCTGTGTGTATCGAATCGGCAATCATCCTTCCTCTTCCGACATCGCTAGTCCAAACGCTACCTGCAAGTCCGTATCTGGTATTATTGGCTATCTCAATGGCCTCACTATCATCCGAGAAACGGTGTATGGAAACGACTGGGCCAAATA
>Ga0114933_10000160_pt1 | contig 80458 bp, 69 predicted proteins | sample 4SBtaG_FD_89691 | JGI IMG/M metagenome (GOLD analysis project Ga0114933, IMG submission 89691) | Deep subsurface microbial communities from Kolumbo volcano to uncover new lineages of life (NeLLi) - 4SBTROV12_W25 metaG | ecosystem: Environmental > Aquatic > Marine > Volcanic | place: Kolumbo...
ATTACTTCTGCATCTCCACAAGAATTTCGTCTTCACGGCCTTCCCGGATGAGCTTGTCGTTGCGCAGAGCCTGCCTCATTCCCACCCAGGTGAAAAACGCGACCAGCAGCAGCGCTCCCGCAACCGGCATATTGTCGGGCTTGGAAATAATTTCCACGAACTGACCCCAAGCGGTCATCTGGTGCGGCGAAGCTGCTGCGGACAATAAAAACAAAGCGAAACCTCCCTGGGCACCCCCTTTAAAAGACGCCCGGATTGCCAGCGTACGCAGCCCGCGAACGGTTGTCAATAAAACAGGCTTTCAGGCTGGAGAGCCTTCGTGACGCAAGGCAAATGCTTGCCAGGTAAGGCCCATACCTTCGCCGAAACTCACGACAGGCGAGTAACCCAACGACTTTTCTGCCTTGCTTATGTCTGCCAGCGAGTCGCGCACGTCGCCCTGTCGAGGGGAGCCATGAACCCGCTGCACTTGTTTGCCGGAAGCGTCTTCGATGGCCGCCAGGATATCGAGCAACGAGTAGCGTTTGCCGCAAGCCACGTTGAACACGTCACCCACGGCCTCGTCTCCGGCTTCGAGAGCAAGCAGGTTGGCGTGGACGACGTTGCTGACGTAAGTAAAATCCCGGGTTTGTTCACCGTCGCCATCGATGGATGCACTGCTTGCGGCCAGGGCACAATGCATGAAAGCCGGGATCACGGCCGCGTAGGCTGAGTCCGGCCGCTGGCGGGGACCAAAAACGTTAAAATAGCGAAGCGAGACCGTTTCGAGACCGTAGATACCTGCGAAAACCCGTGTATAGTTTTCAGCGGCCAGCTTACTTGCGGCGTATGGCGAAACCGGCGCAGTGGGCAGGGTTTCAACCTTGGGCAGCACAGGATTCGCTCCGTAGACGGACGACGAAGAGGAATATACAAGCCGCCGAACGCCGGCATCTCGAGCGGCGATTAACACGTTCAGTGTCCCGTTGACGTTCACTGCGTGACTGTTCGCGGGGTCCTTTATCGAACGCGGCACCGAACCAAGAGCAGCGAGGTGCAATACACCGTCAACTCCGACCATGGCCCGCGCCACGGCATCGCTGTCACGTATGTCGCACTCCCGCAGGTCTACATCGCCGGCGAGATCTTCAATGTTCGATCGCAAGCCGTTCGAAAAATCATCGATCACCCGCACCTCGTCCCCGCGCGCGAGCAGCGCCTCTACGATATTCGAACCGATGAAGCCGGCTCCGCCCGTTACCAGGATCATGAAGGCCCGACTTTCAACCTGCAGCCGCGTCGCGCTGTTCGGCCGCAGCCAGCACCTCGCGGGCCAGAGGCCGCTTCATGCGGTCGAGGACGTTGAACTTGAATATGTGCCAGAACGCAGCCACGCCGTCCTTCCAGGTGATCTTCTTTCCGTCCCCGTAATCACGCCCCCAGTAAGATATGGGGAGCTCGAAGATACGGCACTGCATCTGCGCGACCCGCGCGGTGACCTCGGGCTCGAAACCGAAACGATTGCTGGTCAGCCTCATCGACTGGATCACTTCCCTGCGGAACGCCTTGTAGCCTGTCTCCATGTCCGTGAGGTTCAGGTTGGTAAAAACGTTGGACATCAAGGTAAGGAACTGGTTGCCCAGCTGGTGCCAGAAAAACAGGACCCTGTGGGGACCGCCGAGAAAACGGGAACCGTAGACAACGTCGGCCACACCCTGCGCGATCGGCTTGAGCAAGCCAGGGTACTCGGCCGGGTCGTACTCCAGGTCAGCGTCCTGGACTATGACCACTTCATTGGAAGCCTTGGACAGCGCGGTACGTATTGCGGCACCCTTGCCCCGGTTGACCGGATGAAAAAGCACCTCCAGGTCAGGTTGCTCGATAGCAATACTCTCAAGCAGTTCACGGGTTCCATCGGTGGAACAGTCGTCGACCAGGATTATCTGCGTCTCGACCTCTACTGCTCGCACTTTTTCGACCAGGGACCGGATCGTGTTGACTTCGTTGAAAACGGGTACGAGTACCGAAAGACTGGGAAGCTCGCTCATGCTCTTAGTTTTTCGTCGCCTCCTGCGACAAGGAATCCCCGGACACTACGCTCGAAATATCCGGATCAGCGCGCCGGGCTTCCAGTTTAGTGGTTTTCGCGGCCGGCAGAAACCACCGGTTGGCAAATCTCAGCAGTCCCCACAGAAAGCCGATCCCCCAGGCATGATGAATCGTTGCCAGCGCGAGCATGCTGGCGGCGCTGGCGGACGGTGTTTTTCCGTCTTTGCAGGCAACCGCCGCCGCAAACAGCAGGTAAGCCAGCACAGCGGCCGCAACCAACGGGCCCGCAAACGAAACAAATGGAGAAACAAGCAGGCCTAGCAGCAGCGCCGCGTCGAACAGGGGGGGAACAAAATGGCGCAGGCTCATCTGCGCCCTGTGTTTCTGGAGTACCCTCACCTTCCAGGTCCCGTACTGAAAAAACTGGGCGGCCAACGATCGCCAGGTCTGCCTGTTCTGGTACCACGACTTGATATCCGGCGACAGGACGATCCTGCCCCCCTGCCCGCGCAGGCGATAGTTGAACTCGTCGTCCTGGTTCCTCACCAGCTCTTCGTCAAAAAGGCCCTGCTCTTCGAACACCCGACGCGGCCATGCCCCCATGTAGACGGTGTCGGTTTCCGTCTCCTCGCGGGCAAAATGAAAAGAAGCGCCCACGCCGAAGCGGGACGCCATCGCCCGTGCAACCGCGTCGCCGAACACCCCTCCTCCGAGCGAAACCATGGGTCCACCCGCGTTGTCAGCAGCCGTGCGTTCGAGTACGTCGACCACCCGATCCAGGTAATCAGGCGCCAACTGGGTATGAACATCCACGCGGACAATGATGTCGCCCCGCGACTCGCGGATGGCCAGGTTGAGACTGCTGGGTACGATGCCGGCGGGGTTGTCGAGAATCCGAAGGCGGGGGTCCTGCCTTGCGAGTACTTCGAGCAGGCCCCGCGTGTTGTCAGTAGAGCAACCGTCTACAACGATGAGCTCCATCCTGTCGGCCGGGTAATCCTGCTTGAGTACTCCCCTCACGCAGCCCTCGATCCAAAGGGATTCGTTACGGGCCGGTACGACTACGCTGACAAAGGGCCTGTTCACCCCGCGCCCCCTGACGCCGCCAGCTGGTAGACTTTCCTGGTTTCACTCACCATCACCGGGATCGAAAACCTGCGCCTCGCTTCCTCGCGAGCCGCGGAGCCTACCGTTGTTGCGAGCTCCGTGTCCGCGGCCAGCTGCAGCGCGCGACCAGCGAGTGCAGCCGCGTCACCAAAATCCACCAGCCAGCCGGTTCGGCCCTCATCGATGAGTTCGGGCGTACCGCCGGCAGGTGTCGCTATAACAGGCAGGCCAGCAGCCATGGCCTCGAGCACCACGTTGGGCGCGCCTTCCCAGTCCGAGCTGAGCCAGAACTGGCTCAACGAACCAAGCATGGAAGCAACATCGTCGACATTGCCGCAAAAACTGATGGCGTGGGCGAGGCCCAGCTCGCTGGACCTGTTCTCGAGCTCTAACCGGAGCCGTCCTTCGCCAGCAATAACGAAACGAGCCGCGGGGTCACCCTCCAGTACGAGGCGCGCGGCTTCGAGAAACATGCCGAGATTTTTCTGCGGCTCCAACCGCCCAACCGTGCCGATGACGAGCCCCTCGGACGTGGCCGACCTGGCAACGAAAAACTCTTCGCCTACGCCGTTGTAAATAATACGGCCTTGCTTGCCCTGGAGGCCGTAATGCTCGGCTGCGTAATCGGCCATGGCCTGGGAGTTACAGATGACCGCGGCCGAACCCTGAAATGCACGGCGAATTATCAATCGCCTCAGCGGTGAAGGCTCGGGCTTGCAGTTCCTTGCTGAGCCCACCAGCAAAACTCCCGGTAACATCCGTGTGGCCAGCCATGCGTATGAGCTCGCAATAAAAAGAAACGCGTGCACGAGATCGATTCGGTCATGCCTCAAGCCCCTGGCGAGCAAGACCACCCGGCGAAGGCTCAACCCTCCACGGCTCGCTATCACTCGTAGCTCTACGCCAGCGTCGCGCAGTATTTTGCCCCAGGGCTCAACGACGTCCGACAGGCAGTAGACGACAACATGATCGGTCGCGGCCAGGCCGACGGCGAGGTTGTAGAGTTGCCTCTCGGCACCTCCGTAACCCAGCCCGCCTATTACCAATCCGACTCGCACGGCATCGAGGTCTTATATTTTGACCACGGTCGGGGTCGGAAATTCTTTCATTCCGTTGCGGGTATCGAGCACAACACAGCCACTGTCCGACACCAGGCCGAGGTCAAAGACACGGTGGTTGGTGAGCAATATCACCAGGTCAGCGGCTCGAAGCACGCTGTCTTCCAGCGGAACCGAAGACATCGGCTCGCCCTCGAGGACGACCTTGTCCACGTATGGATCACAGAACGAGACATTGGCACCCTTGCGCAGTAACAGGGTCATCACGTCGAGGGCCGGGGATTCGCGCACGTCGTTGGTATTGGCCTTGTAAGCCACACCGAGACAGAGGATGCTGGCCCCTCGCACCGATTTCTCCTGCTCGTTGAGAAGGTCGGCGGCCCGCGAAACGACGAACGCCGGCTTCTCTGCGTTGATCTCCGCCGCGAGTTCTATGAAACGCGCCGAGAAGCCCTCGGCACGGGCCTTCCAGGTAAGGTAGTGGGGGTCCACCGGTATGCAGTGCCCACCCAGCCCCGGCCCGGGGTAGAACGGCATGAAGCCGAAGGGCTTGGTGGCCGCGGCATCGATAACCTCCCAGACATCGATGCCGAATCGGTCGCACATCAGGCCCATCTCGTTGACAAGCGCGATGTTGACGCTGCGAAAAGTATTTTCCAACAATTTTACCATCTCGGCCACGCGAGTCGTGCTCACCATGACAACCTGGTCTATGCAACGCCCGTACAAGGCGGCTGCCGCCTCGGTGGCGACAGTGTCGTGCCCGCCTACGACCTTGGGAATATTGCGAGTGGTGTAGTCCTTGTTGCCGGGGTCGGTCCTCTCCGGCGAGAATGCGACGAACACGTCCCGGCCGGGTTCGAAACCGACCTCGCGGAGCATGGGCAGCACCAGCTCCTCGGTTGTTCCCGGGTAGGTTGTACTCTCCAGGATCATCAATTGGCCGGGTTTCATGTGGGCCGCGATGCTTTTGACCGCATCGACCACGAACGACAGGTTGGGTTCCTTGGTCTTGCGCAAGGGGGTCGGCACACAGATGTTTACCGTGTCGAGCTCGGCCACCATCGAAAAATCAGTCGTGGCCTGCAGCCGCCCCTCTGACACCAACGGTGCGAGGGCCTCGTCGGGTACGTCCATGATGTACGAACGACCGGCATTGATGGCGTCAACCTTGTCTGCCTGGACATCAAAGCCAATTACTTTCAGCCCCCCGGCCGCCATTTCGACAGCGAGGGGAAGACCGACATAGCCCAATCCGACTACACCAGCGCAAGCCTGGCCGCTGCGAATGCGTTCAATGAGATCCATTGGACGATTCCTCCCTCCTCATCAAGGTGTTTTCTCCGAGAAATACTTTTTCCTGTTTCATGATGTTCTCCAGCAGCTGCACGGTAAGGGGCTGCCCTCCCAGCCTGTCAAACCAGATATTATACCTGCCGACACCGGCATGGCTCCAACTGCTCCCCCCGGCCGAAAGCCAGTTGCGCAGTGCCAGGTGCTGGCGCTTCTGTTTCTGATCGTCCCTGAACACGTAGCAGAATCTCTCCGTCTCCAGGGCCATGCGGGTGTAGGGCGGGAAGCGCTCCTTCTGCAGTGGCGCCAGGGTCACGGTCTCCCCCGCGGCAAAAACAACGTGGTACAAGGGTCCGGCCGAAAAGCAGTGTTCAAGGCCCTCGTCCTGGAGAAACGCCAGCAGCCCTGCCCTCTCGTTCGCTTGCTCACCGGGCTTGCGAAAAGCCGCGTCAGCCCAGCTCGCGGCGTTGAACGCCAGCACGCCGACAAGCCCGACTACCATCCAGGCACGACGCGTGCCGACCAGCCTGCTCGCCAGAATACCCGCGGCTACCGACGCCAGGGGATAAGCCGCGAGCATGTAACGAGGACTCACGTAGCCGATCACGAAAGTTATCAACAACATCGCGCCCAGCAGTTGGTCGGCCCCCATCGGTTCCCAGCCCCGCGAGCTTCGCCTGGGCCTGCAGGCCCAGGCACTCACCCCGAACACCAACAGCGGCAGAAACCAAGCCAGCCTGCGAAGCGTAACCAATGGTCCGGCCTCGGTGTAGCCTTTGATTTTGCCGAGTCGCTCAAGTCCCGAACCGGGTGGTACACCGAAGACCAGGCCCAGTTTGCCTGCCCCCTGCCCGAGCGCTTCGATTCTCTTTTCCACCCCTCGTAAAACCCATGAATCGCCGCGCTCTTCGACCGGGACTCGATTGAGGACCACTGCTTTTCGGCCCAGTGCCCTCAGGGTAGCTGCCGGGTAGACCAGGTTGTAGGCGACCAGTAACGAGCACCCGAGGGCAAAACCGACAAGCAGCCGGTCCCAGGCTCGACGGTCCTCGTGACGCAGTAAGATAAGCACGCCCATGAGCACGAGATAACCAGCGGCCAACTGGTTGACCCACAGGGCGATACCAGCCGTCAGCCCCAGTGCGAGGCCGATGCGGTTACGACGATCGTAGGCCAGGTAAAAACGCCAGAAGAGGACCAGCAGGAGGAACAACAACACCAGGTGTTCCACGAAGCCCCCCCTCGCCTTGAGATTCCACTCGAGGAAGTACATCGGCCCGAGTGCCACGAGGACAGCCGCCCAGCGGGCAGCGGTCAGCGAGTAAGCCGTAACCGTGTACTTGTAGACCAGGACCAGCAGCGCCAACGAAAAAACCAGGGTCGCCATGTGCATAGCACCGGCACCCGCGCCGAAAACCAGGAAAAACAGGGCAACGCACCAGGCTTCCAGCGCCCCGAGGTAGGCCTGGCCATAGAAGAACACCGGGGCCGCGCGGCCCTCGCTTATGTGTGTTGCCATGAGGCCGACAACACCCTCGTCGGAAAGATAGACGTCAACGTCCCCGGCTGCGATCAGTTCGGGCTGGACGACCATCCACAGGCGCAGACCGATGCCAAGGATCAACAGGCCGATAAAACCGGCACGACTCATCGCGCTTGGGGCCAGGCCTCCGCGCTGGAGGTGTCGCCTTCCAGCCCGAGGAGGTCCTTGACGACGTAACGCGGGCGCATCTTTACCTCGTCAAAAATACGTCCAACGTACTCACCGATAATGCCCAGGGAGAGCAGTTGGACGCCGCCTATGAAGAGAACGATGACTACCGTCGACACCCAACCCGAAACAGGCGAGGTCTGCCCCAGGAACAATCGGCCCACGATGAGGTAAGCCATGTAAGACAGCGCGGACACCGAAACCAGCAAGCCCATGTTGCTGACCAACCGCAGTGGGAGAAAGGAATAGGACACCAGGCCGTCGAAGGCGAGCCTGATCAACTTGGCCAAACCGTATTTACTGTCGCCGGCGTAGCGCTCGGCCCGCTCGTACTCAATTCCGGTCTGACGAAAGCCCAGCCAGGTACGCAAACCGCGCACGAAGCGATTACGTTCCGGCATACGCTTGAGCAACGTGACCACGCGCGCATCGATCAACGAAAAATCGCCGGAATCCAACGGTATGTCCAGGTAAGAAACCTTGTTAAGCAGCCAGTAGAAGCCCTTGTAGCCAGCACGCTTGAAGATATTTTCCTTGCGCTTGCGCCTCACCGCGTAGACGACCTCGTAGCCTTCGCGCCAACGCTCGAGCATCAACGGCAGAACCTCGGGCGGATCCTGCAGATCACCATCCATGCAGACCACCGCACGCCCGACGGCGAAGTCGAGGCCGCAGGAGATCGCCAACTGGTGACCAAAATTGCGAGAGAGGCACAGCAGTTTGACGCTGGCGTTTTCGTCGTGGAGCCGCCGAACGATTTCGACAGACCGGTCGCTGCTACCGTCATCAACGAAAATCAGCTCGTAGCCGCCAGGTACTACTACCAGGACTTCGTGCAGGCGTTCGACCAACAGCTCGAGTGTGTCCTCTTCGTTGAAGATCGGTATTACAACCGAAAGCTCAAGCGGGCGAACGACACCCTCCTCCTTGTTTTCTGGAAATGTACTCACTGCGCTCAACCCGGGCCGTCCCGCCCCTTCAGGCGTGACGTTTAGGTCCGACCAGTCTTTTCCCCGGACCATAGCGGACCCCTTCCAGTATGAACGTTTTTCATGCGGCGGTACACAGTTTCCAGCGCCGGTGTACCGTTTTTCCACGTCATTTCATGCTCGAAACGGTTGCGAGCCGCCGCAGAGAGTCGCTCCGCGAGGCCACTCTCCTTTTCCAACCGCTCTATACAAAAAGCCATCGCGAGCGAATCACCGTCAGCGAACAGCAGCCCGTCCTTGCCGTGAACCAGAACTTTGCCCCCACAACCCGCGCTCACTACCGGCCGACCACTGCCAAGGTAGTTGAGGAGCTTAACCGGGTAGCCCGAGCCCACAGGCCTGGGCAAAAGCAGCAGGTCGGCCGCCGCAACCACCAATCGGGTGTCGACATAAGTACGACAAGGGTAGACTCTTAATAAACCGCGCTCCGATTCTGGGCACTGTTCGAGCAGCTTGTCGACGCGCCGCCCCTGTTGGTGAGTTGCAAGCAGCAGCACTGCCTGTCGAACGGGACTCGACCTGTTGTACGCGAGAAGCCCACCAATCGCCGTTTCAATATCCTGGTAGGAGTCCAGGTTACCGCAATAAGCTATGACCAGGCGACCGTCGGCCAGCCCGAGTTGCCGCCTTGCCGCCTCGCGGTCGCCCGCCGGCTCCTGGGCCTCGACAGACGGGGCGAGTACCGTCATTCTCTCGCTCCTCACCCCGGCTTGTTCAAGAACCCTCGCCGAATAATCACAGAGCGCGATCACGTGGTCGGCACGACGGGGCAACTGGCGGTCGATCAACTGTCCCGCCCAGGTGGCAAGGTGGCGCGCAAAGGAACGTCGAAAGTATGTCGGGAGTTCGTCGCCCATGAGGTTGTGGCTGTGGTAAAGCAATTTGAAACGCGAGAACTTCCTCGCGACCAATGCAACAGCCAGTGCTTCGTAATTATGCGCGTGAACTATGTCTACGTGCCTGTTCTTCACCAGCTTGAGCAGGGCACCGACCATGGCCAGATCGAGAAACGGCTTGGCCAGGCTAGGGCCCGAGCGGACACGCGAATCTCCAGGCAAACGCGGCAGGCGCAGATGCTCACAACCCGCGGGGGATTGACCTTCGCCGCTGCCGTAAGTGAGCAGGCTCACGCAATGGCCGCGCGCCGCGAGACTCTCCGCCATCTGGCCTACAAAAACCTGCGAGCCCTGGGGAGCCGGAAACGGGCAGGCCGCGACCAGGGCAATGCGCATCCTGTCGCTCACGGGAGGTATCCCAGGTCGCGCAAACGATCGGCCAGCTCGCTCTCGGCTGCCGGTGAGCGCTGTCCGTCGCCGGCAGAAGGCGCCACCTCGACCTCGCGCAGAGCGCGACCCGGCACCCTGAGCTGCTCCAGCCACGGTTTTCCATCGGCGCCATCGAGACGGGAAACCCCTTCCGGTGCGGAAGGCACACCGAGGCCAAGCAGCGCGAGCATGGTCGCGCCAGCGTCGGCAAGACTCCCCTCTTCGCCCCGCCCCGGCACTACGCCGGGGCCGGCCATGGCAAACATCCCGAGATCGCGGTGGCAACCCGGCATGCTGCTGCCACGTTCGCCACTCATCTCGCGCGAGGTCATCCGACGAATCGACTGCCGCTCTGCCCCGGCCCGGCTGTTGCCTCCCGCGTAGCTGTAGCCTCCAGGTTCGCGCAGCTCCAATACAAGGTCGGGAGCAAACTCCGCGTGGGGGCCGTCGAATAGTTCGGCCCTGCTTCGCACCCGTTCGACCACGGGGAGCCCGTCTTCGGGATCCCGCCACTCGAGCAACTCGGCAACAAGCTCCCCGCTCATCGCCGGCAGGTCGGCTGGGTCAACAATACCGCCCGGCTCTCTTCCCTTGAGGTTGAACCATAGCGACGGGTAGTAGTTGAGTTCCTCGCTGTAGACGCTGGTGCCGGTCCAATCGATACCGCCAAAACGCGACGCGCTTTCCATTCTGTTGACCAGTGGCCGCAAGCGCGAAAACAAGTTCGCCTGCAACGAGGGCGGAGCCACGGCCATGGCTGTTCGCTTGGCAACCGATGCCAGGGCCCCGAACCCACCTGTTTTCTTGAAGCCCAGCCAGCCGTTGTCGGCCAGGAAGCGGTTGAGAAACAAGGTCCTGTCCGAGCTACCACCGCTGCCGTGGTCAGACAGGAGAAGCAGGTCGCTGTCCTTTCCTGTTGCTTCCAGCAGGCGGCCGAGAGCGCGGTCCACGGCACGGTAAACCTCGGCGATAGCGTCGCCGGGCCCGTCCTCGCTGTAGCGCGGGGAAGCACTATCGTGGAACTGCCAGAAATGGTGGCCCACCGTGTCGGTTTCGCCGTAGTGCACCGCAAAACAATCGAGATCATTGCCGGCAAGCAGGTGCAGTGAGATCTCGGTACGGAGTTCGATGTCGCCGAGCATCTGCTCGAGTGCCCGCTCGTGCCAGCCGGCATCAATCCGGGACTGCTGCGGGCCACTGACGGCCAGGTCGCCAAAAAGCCGTTCCAACTCGCCGGCGAGGCCGGGCGGCGATGACCTGCGCGCCTTGTCGCTGGCGCCCATAGGGGTGTCAAAACCGCAAAGCTGGAACGCCGATAGTTCTTCGGGCGGCCAGGTCGCTGGAAAGCCGTAGACGCCCACCTGCAAGCCCGCCGCCGACATGGCCGCCCAGGCCGATGCCAGGCAGCGGTCCGCCGAACTCGCAAAGCGGACTCCGTATCCCTGCTTTCTCAGCGTAAAATCGAGTACACCGTGCCGCGACGGAGAAGCGGCCGTCATGAAAGACGTCCAGGCCGGAAACGTTACCGCCGGTACCGTAGAGCGTAACGGCCTGCTGGCACCGCGGGCGAGTACATCTGCCAGCACCGGCATGCTACCGTCCTCGATCCACGGCCGGGCAAGCTCGAAGCTGGCTCCATCCCAACCGACTACCAGAAGCATCGCTACTCCATGTATCCCAGCGCCCGCAATCTCTCGCGAGACGCATCGTCCAGTTCTCCTTCACTGCCCTGCACCGCAGCCTCTGCAGCCAGGGTCCGCAGGGCTTCGAGGTCCCCCATCATCTCGGCGACAACCGCCTCCTGCTTTCCGGCCAGGTTGTCGGTTTCCCCGGGATCGGCGACCAGGTCGTACAACTCTACCGGCTCAAGGCCCCGGGGGTTACCTTCGTTTGCGACGATTAGCTTCCAGCGCTCGCCGCGTATCGATTCGAGGACATTGCCCTCGTGGTCTTCTTCGGCGTATACCCCGGTTGGTGCCGTGGAGTCACCAAAAAGATCACGCCCCTGCCAGCTCCCGGCAGCCGACAGGCCTGCGCCCGCGGCTACTGTAGGTGCGACGTCGAGTAATCTCGCCAGTCCATCGTCCCTGCTTCCAGCCCGCGCCGCCCCCGGCAGTTTAATTATCAGCGGAACCCGCAGCTGCTCCTCGTACAAGGTGGTCCCATGCCACCAGCCACCGTGCTCGTAGAACTCCTCCCCGTGGTCGGCCGTAAACACGATGAGTGTATTATCGTACACGCCGGCTTTCTTGAGGGCGTCAATCAACTGGCCCACGAAAACATCGAGATACTCGACGTTCGAACGGTATAGATCTCGCAACTCGTCGGCCCGCGACGGGTCGGGGTGCGGCGTTTCAACGCGGGCAACCGCCCGGCCGTTGTAAGGAAGCTCAAAGTAAGGGTCGTGCGGATCCATGTAGTGCACAAGCGCAAAAAACGCCCCCTCGTCTGCCTGGTCCAGCCAGGGCAACGACGCCCCGTTCACCGTAGTGCCGTCCTGGTAGTAGTGGTCAACCTGCTTGCTGCCGGACAGGAAACGCTCCCGAACCAGGCGCATGCCTCCGTAGAGCGCCAGCTTGGAGCCGGAGTCGGTGGCGCCGAAGAAAAAATTCGGAGCAAGGTAGCGATAGACATCAAAGCCCTGCTCGAAACTGAACGAAGGGGCCATGTTGATGTTGGTCACAAAACCACCGGTAGCGTAACCGTTGTCACCCAGGTGTTCGGCCAGCGTAGTCACCCCTGCCGGCAAAAGGTCGGTCTTGTGCATGACCTGGTGAGAGGCGGGGTACATGGAGGTCAGGATGGTCGCTACCGAGGGACGCGTCCATGACGACTGAGCAGTGGCCTTCATGAAAACTACCCCGTCAGCAGCCAGCGCGTCCAGTGAAGGAGTCGTGGCCAACCCGGCGCCATAAGCTCCAACGTGATCCGCTCTCAGCGTATCGGCGATGATCAGTAAAACGTTGGGGCCCGTGGCGGAACCAGTATCGGCCACGTCGTCACCGCCCTCGCCGCCAGCGTAAAACGTCACAACGACTCCCAGCAGCAAAGCCGCTGCAACCAGGCCGCCGCAGGTTCGCGCTGCCGTCAACGCGTCGCCCTTATACTGGACCCGGCGCTGGACGACCGCGCGCAGCAGCAAAAACAACAGCAGCGCGCCGACCAGGAGCCCCAGGTGCACTGCTATACCGCTGGGACTGGCAAGCGGCAGGTTCTCGGCGAATAAATCCCTCGTGATACGGAACTTCGAAACGACCAGGCCCAGTGAAGCGGCCACCAGTCCGGCGGCAACGGCCTGGGTCGATTGTTTGAGCGCCGGTAGCGGCAACACTGCGCAGAGCAGTCCCCAGCCGCCACCCATGGCTGCACCCAGCAGTCCGTAGCTGCAGGCAGCAAAGAAAAACACCCAGTACTCGGCGGCACCACCACCGGCTGCGATGACCCCACCTTCGACCACCCCGACCAGGGCGCCACCGGCAAAGCCACCGGCTGCACCAGCAAAGATTCTTCCAAGCAAGCTGTTCAAACCCACGTTCTCCTTTAGTTCCTTTCGTTCTTTTCCATCGGCCCCGCGAGGCCTCAACTGCCTATGCGACTTTCGCAATCAAGGCTTCGTACATGTCTTCCATCTGCCGCACCATCGACTCGGCAGAAAAGCGCTGCTCGACCCGTTCACGTGCTGCGCGCCCCATCTCGGCGCCCAGCGACCGATCCTTAAAAAGCGTGCTCAAAACGTCAGCAGTACCCTGCACGTCGCCATACTCCACCAGGAAACCCGATATACCATGGTCGATCATTATAGGTGCCCCGCCGACGGCGGTCGACACCACGGGCATCTGCATGGCCATTGCTTCGAGCAATGCGTTGGACATTCCCTCTGTTTCCGAGGGAAGCAGGAACACGTCCGCCTGCGCAAAAAAAGCGGGCATATCACCCACGACGCCACAGGGCTCGATCCTGTCAGCCACGCCACGCGCACGGGCCAGCTGGGCGGCCTCACCGGCGAGCTCGCTTTCCCCCGCCACCCTGACACGCAGGCCGGGAAACTCCTTTGCCAGTACCGAGATCACGTCGAGCAGAAGCGGGTATCCCTTGCGTGGTTTGAACTGCATCACCACGGCCAGCACCGGTCCGTCGGCCTCCCGGTCTGCGGACTCCGCCGCTACCTGGAATCGACGCAGGTCTATACCGCTGGGAATCATCAACATGCGATCCGGCTTCACCCCCTCCACCCTCTCGGTGAACCCAAGCACTGCCGGTGAATTGCCCGTGACCAGGTCGGTGAACGCGTTGGACACCCTGACCGCGGCCCACTCTGACAGACCCGACGGTTCGTGCAGACCTCGGCGACTGGTGACCACCCGCTTGACACCGGCCATGCGGGCGCAAACGGCTGCGAAAAAATTACCCCTCAGCAGGTAGCCGTGCACGAGGCCAGGGCCCAGTACCTTCAGCTCGCTCACCAGCCGACGCGCGCCTCGCCAGTCGACAACGTGACCAAGCCCACCGCTCATTCCCATTGTAGCCACCGGAACATCCAGGGCAGCAACCCGGGACAAAAGATCACCCTCGTCCCTGAGCGCGAACAGGTGAGGAGCAAAGCGCTCGCGGTCGAGCAACCTGAGAACCTGCAGCAGGTGGGTTTGCGTACCACCCGTATGCATAGAGGCGACAACGTAGGCGATTGGAACTGGACGGTGGCTGCTCATGGGGTCAGGCGCTCGCCTGGGCGGTTTTATTCTACCAGACGTGGGCCACGCTAACCGCGGCTTCGCTCCCGGAACTCGGCCAGGGCCCGACGCCAGGATGCGACGTCGCTGCGACGTAAAACCAGGACTTCCGATAAACCCAGCCCCGATTCCCGAAGAAAGAATACCAGCAACAGTACGGCGGCCACGGTATACGACAAGGTGGTGGCCATGGCGGCGCCCGCGATGCCCCGCGACGGAATGAGCAACAGGTTGAGCCCCAGGTTTCCAGCCAGGGCTATGTACGCAGCCACTATGTTGACCTGCTGCCGGTTGCGACTCGTGAAGTTTCGTGACAGCAGCACGTACAGAGACATCATGACTATACCAGCGCAGACCCACGGCAGTGGGACCGCCGCCGGCGCAAAATCGCTGCCGTACCACAAGGTGATAAACCAACGGCCGCTCAGGGCGAGCACAGCGGCCGCCAGGCTCGATATAACCAGGATCTGCCGGCAGGCCATGGCCGTCATCCGGTGGGCTTCCTCCTCGCTGCTCCCAGCGAGGCGCGGAAACATTGCCATGCCCAACGACTGCGGGATGTACATCAGGTGCTCGGCAAGGCGAGCTGCGATCGAGTAGAAAGCGACTTGCGCCGGGTTCAAAAAATACGCGACCATGTAGATGTCGGCCTTGAAATGAAAATGGGAAGCGATGATCTGCACGTGGGACTTGATGCCGTAGCGAAACATCCGGCGAAAAAGACCGGGGTCGAATCCGCGCGCGATGGGGGTCTCCTTGTTGACGGACCACAACACCCAGGCTCCCATGAGCATTCTCACCGTGACGACGACAGCCAGGGCGCCGGGCAAGCCTGCGCCGAAGCCCACCAGCACCACGGTCATGGCCGCCAGCGTGATCAACGATTCGGCCAACAGTCTCGTGTTGTATACCTTGAAACGATCGGTCGCTTGCAAGGCGGAGTACAGGTAGCTCTCCATTAACAGCAGGGGAACCAGCGGCAGGACAACGGCGAGACTCCAGCTCGAGGCACCCTTGAGTATGGTGCCCAGTAACTGCTCCCTGAAAACCACGATCGCAGCCACCAGCAGTAGCGAACTACTGAGCGCTAGATAGAGGACGTTGGCGACCACCTGGCCAACGTCTTCTTTCTCGCGCCGGATAAAATACACGGTCGCCTGTGCCTGCCCGAACTTGGCCAGGGTCACCACGCTGGCGGGAAAAAGCGCAACGAGCGCGAATATACCTCTATGCTCGGGGCCGAGCATACGGGCTGTCACCATTCCGGTGAACAGGCCCACGGCCATGGTCAGTATTCGCGTGCCGAAGGTACCCGTGACGTCACGGGCCAGGCTTCCCTCGGTCCAGGCCGGCTCATTCTTTGTCGGCGGGGTATCAGCCACCCGGCTGCTCCATAGCGGGGACAATAAGCCCCGTTACCAGCTCGTCCAGCTTCTCCTCCGGCCCGATCTGCAACCTGAAACACGGCACCCGCGACGCCAGCTGTTCGGCATCGGCGCGGGCGTCGGGCGCCGAGGTTTCGGCCGCGAGGTCGAGCACCTCGCCCATGATGCCGATGCGGCGCACTTCCTGGGCCATGGTATTGCCGGCGAACATGCGTTCTACACAGGCAGACGCGTCACATCTTTCGAGCAAAGTGTGACTGCCCCGTTCAACTGAAAAAACAGCGGCCGGTTCGCAGGGGTTCATTTCGATCTCTGCAGGCACGTATCCTTCCCTTGCAAAAACCCGCCCCTCTCCAGTTGCCACCAACTTTTGAGCCCCGGCCCCGGCGAGGGCCAGGCTGTGCGAATCCAGTAACACCGTTTCGGGACAGGCGAGTACCTGCGAAGCATTGTAGAGCAGCAGATTGTCCGACAACATCGCCGACCCGTCCACGCCAAGCATGGACACCGCCAGGGTGGACTTGCCGCAGCCGGGCATACCCGTGAGCAGGGCCGTCCCCGACGGGGTGCGCACCGCTCCCCCGTGGAGAACATGCCAGCCCTGCTGGCGACTCAACCGCCACAGCACAGGGTGGTAAAATAGATAGTAAGCCAGTGTGCTGAAGCGATGCGACATCAGGGCATCAAGACGCCGCCGGTAACGAAGCCGACGCAGCCACTCCACCCCCTTCCGGTCACCCAGGCGGAAATAATATTTACCTTCCAGCGAGGTCGGTGTGTCCGACGCGTCGACGTGCAGCTTGAGGTTGGCAAAATCATCGATGCGCATCCACCAAGCCTGGCCACCCTTCAGGTATAGATCCCGGTCAGGTTGTCGTTCCCAGTCTCCGAGACCGAAGACCTCGCGCGGAGAACGCGGCGGTTTTCCGTCACACCAGGTCAGGCGCGACATCAGGTCGGGTGGGCTGGAGTCTTCTACCAGCAGTCTCTTAAAAATAGAGGATGCGTAGTCACGGAAAAGTGCCGAGTCGCTGTAGAGGTCCAGCCGCACCCCGTGTAGCGCCAAGCGCAGTGCTTCATCTTGCTGATTCAACATGTAACAGGCCCGGTTCAGGCCCGGACGCCGCTCCCCGGGCTACCATGATAGCGCTCGATCACGCCGTCATAAACAGCGCAGATGCTATCTACGTGCCGTTGCAGTGAAAAAAGTTCCGCGTTAGCGCGTCCGCCGAGGGCCAGTGCTTGCGCGACCTCGCCGTTCTCGAGTATTGACACAAGGGCGTCGGCCAGTGCCGCGGGGTCGCCAGGCTCGACCAGGAGCCCATCCTTATCCTGGTGCACGAACTCGGGTACACCCCCCGCCCTCGTGGCGACCACCGGGGTTCCGACGGCCATGGCTTCGATTATCACGCGACCAAAAGGCTCGCCGCGCACCGAGCTATGAACGACCACGTCGGCCGCGGCCATCACGTCGGGGACATCGCCGCGCGCACCGGTAAAAAGAACCCTCGAGGCCAGCCCTTGTTCTTCCACGAAACGCCGACAGCGCTCCGCGTAGTCGTGCCCACTCCTGTGCACTCCACCCACCAGGGCGACGGTCAAAGCGGGTATCCTTTCCTTGAGAAGAAGCAGGGCCTCGAGCACTACTATCTGCCCCTTCCACTCCTGCAGGTTGCCAACCACCACGACCAGCCGGCCGTCCTCTTCAATGCCGAACTCGTGCCTTATTTCGCCGAATGGTTTCTCCGGCTTGAAGCGTTCGAGATCGAGGCCATCGTAGATCACGTGGTAGGCCGGAGGGCGTATTCCCTGCGACACGCAGTGGCTCTTAATGGCCTCGGTCATGCAGATCGAGGCTGCGACACCGCCGGCCAGACCGCGCTCTACGAACGAGTGCTTGTCGAAACCCTTGCTGTGCACCACGCAGGGGATACGGCACAGCCGTGCGGCCACGATCGCATCAAGGTTGGCCCTGTAGCCGTTGCACACGTGGACGAGGTCTGGTTTTTCCGCCGAAAGCACCCGTGACAGCCTCAAGGCAGTGGGCAGGGTTTCAAAGGCGAAGTCGCCGGCCCGGCGCACGAACTGCAGGACCGAAGCGACCGCCGAAACCGACTTGACCCGGCGGTAGCTGGGGTTTGTGTGCAAGCCGTGGTCCCGGGGCAAGCGTCGCTTGTTGAAAACGATGACGCGTACCCCCAGCTGCCGGAGTTCCTCGACGACTTCCTTGTCCTCGTAAAGGACAACCACCGGCTCGTAGCGGGAGCGGTCCAGTCCACTGATGAGATGCACCATCCCGGTCAGAGACCCACCGACCACGTGCCCGGAAGAAGCCTCGAGAAAAAGGACTTTCATTTTCCCGCGTCCGCCGATCGACGAAGCGCCTCGTCGGTGGCAACAGTGGCTGACCAGCCGAGGATCTCGCGGGCCCGCGTGTTCGAGTAACTTGCGTTCCTGGCAGATCTCTCAAACTGGTAGGCGGGTGTCCATTGCCGGCGCTTGAGTAGCTTGAAGAAAAACGCCACGGCTCTTATCGCGGGCAGCAGCAATGCCGGCGGCAGGTAGACCACCTTGGCCCCCGACGACTCGGCCGCTGCCAGCAAGCTGAAGTACTCTCGCTGCCTGAGCGCACTATCGTCGACAAGGTTAAACACCTGGCCGTCCACCCCGGGGGTCGTGGCCGCGAGGACCAGTGCCTCGGCGGCGTTTTCTACGTAACAGATCGGTACCGGGTAAGATGCGCGACTGACAACCAAGCGCAGGGGCCCCAGCCGCTTGCTTACACGGCCCCTGAACAGCGGCCGGCCAGGTCCGTAAAGAACCCCCGGCCTGACAACTACAACAGGGGCACCAGACTTGAGCGCGGCCATCGCCGCGCGATCGGCATGAATTTTTGAGCGGGTATAGTGTCCCCTCAACAGCGGTTTGCGGTCATAGGCTTGTTCTTCGTCGACCTCGATTTCCGAGCGTCCCCGGCCAAGTTCAAATATGCCGAGCGAACTCACGTGCACGAAACGCCGCACACCTGCGGCCACCGAGGCTTCTATCAGCCGGTGAGTGCCCAGCACATTGCTGTTGTGAAAAACGCTCCAATCGCCGCTGGTCTGCACATGTGCGCCAGCGTGAATCACTCCCCCACAGCCCTCCAGCGAAGCAGCGAACCCGTCAACGTTTTCAAGCTCGCCATAAACAACGGTCGCGCCCTGCCCTTCCAGTTCCGTACTGTCTGAACCGGCGCGAACCAGCGCTGTCACGTCGTGGCCGGCTCCACACAGTTGGCTGACAACGCGGGCCCCGAGAAATCCCGTCGAACCCGTAACGAAGACCTTCACCTGCCAGCCCCGTCGCCGTCTTTGGCTATCGCCGCCCAGATCTGCTGCGTGACATCGACCACTGACCGGGCTTCATCCACGCTCACCGGCGACTCACCGCCCTCGTCCACGGCGGAATAAAAGCGAGACAGGAGATTTCCCATACCGGGATAGAACCTGGTTTTCCCAGTCAGGAATTCGACCGTACTGCGCCCCGTCTGCGAAAACAGCTGCCAAGCCTCTTCGAGATTGGGTAGGGACTTACCAATCAGCTTTGGTACGTTGCGGACGACACGCCGGATGATGGTCATGTTGTTCAGGTTCACGTCCACGGTCATGCGGGTTCCGTAAAGCCTGAGCGTGTTGCTCTGCGGGTGGGCGTTCATCGAAATCGTCAACATCCCACTCACGTCGCCTGATTTCATCAGCACGCGCAGCTCGCGCGGACCTTTTTCATCCCTGCGATCAAACGCCCAGGCCTGGAGTTCATCGACCGGCCCGAGGAAAGCCAGTTGCAGGTACAGCGGGTGAGGCAGCAGGTCGCCCAGGCCCCCACCCGTGAGCTGGGATAGCCAGGCTCGTTCGCTCGCATGACCGGCCTGGTAGCTCTCCACGCCCACGAGGTCACCGAGCACACCGTCTGCAACGAGCCGCCGGGCTTCGAGCATGACGGGATCAAACAGCCGATTGTGGTCAACGCAAAGCATTCGACCAGCCTTGTCGGCGGCAGCGACCATGCGGTTAACTTCTTCTACCGACAGCGCGGCGGGCTTTTCCACCACCACGTGCACACCGGCTTCCAAGGCGTTTACCGCTATCTCGGCGTGGGTATGCGGCGGCGTCAAAACGTGGACGACGTCGAGTTCTTCCGCCGCGAGCATCGAACCCGCATCGGCGTAAGTTCTCTGCACGTCAAAACGATCGGCGAGATCATTAGCGGCACCAAGATCAGCATCGGCTATCGCGACAACGTCGGCACCGGCTTTGCGAATGTAGGGTCCGTGTACGCCCGAGATGATGCCGGCTCCTACCAAGCCGACACTGGTGCTGGACGATCGCTCCATTGAATATCCCGAGTGTATTCCTGCCCGGCCAGCCGAGCGTTCACCGTTGCGCAAGTGGCCAACGGCAGAAACCTGCTATGCCGACTCGGCGATCTCCTTGCGGCCTTCGTCCTCGCCTTCGAGGTCTACGCGTTTGCCCCCGAAGCCGTACTGCCTGAGATAAACGAGGTTGGAGTAAACCGGGTCGTCGACTTCAAGAGCCCCTCCCGACAGCAAGCCCCGCAGCTGCTCGACGCCCTGTTGCACCGAGTACTTGGGTTTGAACTTCAAGACGTACTCGATCTTGTCAAAACTGACCTTGTAACTGCGCAGGTCATCAACCGCGGCTACGTGCTCCACCGCGATGCCCAGGTCAGGGAGTGCCGCGGCTACGATGTCGGCGGTTTCGCCGACGGTGTGATTCTGGGAGTTGCCTCCGACGTTGAAGATCTCTCCCGATACTTCTTCGGACGGGGCTTCTGCGGCCGTAAGAAAAGCTCTCGCCACATCCTGCACGTGGACGTGGGGTCGCCATGCTTCGCCACCCATAACGGTCACCTTGCCACCGGAAAGCGCCCGCGTTGTCATGGTGTTGACCATCAGGTCCAGCCTCATCCTCGGCGAGGTACCAAAGACGGTGCCAAGCCTCAGCATCACCACAGAGCAATCTTCGAGTTCGGAGTGGAGTATTCCTTCCGAAACGATTCGGCTACGGGCGTAAAACGAAATCGGGTTCAGAACCGAGCCCTCGTTGAGAACAAGTCCCTCGTTGGCCCCGTACACGCTGCACGACGAAGCGAACACAACCCGCTTGACCTCGGGGGCCAGGCTAACCACCTGGCTCAGGAGCTTGGTCGACTCCACGTTGATCGCCAGGGTCTCTTCGTGGTCCAGCTCGCAGGCACCGTCGCCGACCAGGGCCGCCAGGGCAATGACCGCACGCACCCCGCGCATACAGCGAATCAGGTCGCGGATATTGCATATATCACCGCGAAGAACTTCCAGGCGCGGGTTCGAGTAACACTCCTTGAGCCCCATGTCACCGTAAAGAAAACAGTCAAGCACGCGAACCCTGTAGCCCTTGGCGAGCAGCATCCTTACCAGGTGACTACCCACGTAACCGGCTCCACCGGTTACCAGTACCATATCTCCGGGTTTCACCCCCCCGCCCGTTACATCGCTGTTGGTCACGCTTCTCTCTCCCTGATCGCAGTACGTACCTCGAAAATGCCGGTATCCATCTGTTCGAGCAGCCCGGAGAGCGCCGGCAGCAGCCGGTAAGGGATTCCTATCGCCTCGCAGGCCTCGGTAATATCGCGCACCTCGGTCGGACTGAGGTCCGCCAACGAAACCAGTACCAGCTTAACCCGGTGAGTGCTCGCGGCCATGGCCATGTCGGACGCGCCGCCAATGACCCGGATCCCGTGTATGATGCCGCCCCAGCTGTCGGGCTCGTGGTCTATGATTCCCATGGGCATATAACGTGACTCCGGATCTTCAAGCAGTGCCCGCAGTATGTTGTCCGCCCCGTGCCCGGATCCAGCAACGAGAACGTTGACCATCGGCCCGGTCCAGCCGTCATCAGCACGGCCGGCCCGGAAGGCCTGCATGAGATAACGACTGATCGTCAACATGAAAACGACCAGCATCCAGTCTATCAGGAAAACGGCCCGCGAATGCCCGCGAAAACCCGAAAAATAATCGGCAGCCACGATGAGCGCTGAGCCCACGCTGACCGCCTTTATGATGGCCGCGAAGTCACGACGGGAAAACCTCTCCACCACCCGCTGGTAGAGACCGAAGTAGACAAAAATCGGCGGCCGCAACAGCATGATCCACAGCAGGGTAACCCCTATGTAAGGCATCGACCTATCTTGAAGCACCCAGTCCGTCTTCAACAGGTTGGCAAAGATATACGCCAGGATCACGAGCAGGAGGTCGCCCAACACCATGTAAATACGGCTGCGATTACGAGCGAGAAAACCCACCTTCAACTGGCTCAGCGCGAGCTTGAATACCCCGCCCAGCAAAAAACCGAGGTCACCGGCAACCGAAAAATTGTGCACGTAGTCAAGGTCGCTCTGCAATTTCCCAGGCAGTAAGTGCTCGATGTAGTAGGACTCGGTATCAACGGTGCCCTCGGGGTACTCGTCGGTCTCGTCACGCCCGTCCATCTGGCTGGGCCCTATCATGCCCGGCTTCATGTCGAGCACAGCCCGCTGCTCGCTGGAATAGAAGTTTACGAAGTAGGGGTCTTCAGGACGCGGGCCGACGAGCGACATGTCTCCCACAAGGACATTGAAGAGTTGCGGCAGCTCGTCCAGCTTCGTCCAGCGCAGGACGTGTCCCACCCGGGTAACGCGGGGATCTCGCTTAACGGTCAGCCTCGCGCCGCTGCGATAAGCGCCCACGACCATCGTCCTGAACTTGAAGATCCAGAAGGGCTGCCCGCCCCTGCCACTTCGCTCCTGGCGATAAAAAACAGGGCCACGGGTATCGAGTTTTACCAACGCGGCTATCACCAGCAGCAGCGGCAACAACACCAGCAGTCCAGGCAGACAGAAGAGCAGGTCGATTAGCCGCTTTCCTATGGACGCGGCGTTCTTCATGCCCGCTGCTCCCCCGCTATTCTCCTGACACTGTTGGCCACCGCGGCTACGTCATCGTCAGTCATCTTGGGGAAGAACGGCAACGAGATCGATGTCTCGAACAGGTTCGAGGCATTCTTGAAACTGTCGCGGCTGAGACCAAGCTTTTCCTGGAACCACGGGTGGTAGTGGGCAGGAATGAAATGGACACTGGTACCTATGTTGTCGGCCTTGAGCATGTCGATGAAATCGTTCCGAGAGCAGCGCAGTTCTGCGGGCTTGAGCCTCATGATGTACAGGTGCCACGCCGACACGCCTTCGGTACAGAGCGCCGGCGTAATGATGCCCGGCAGACCTTCGAGCAGCTCGGTGTAGAGCCTCGCCAATTCAACGCGCCTTTCCTGGAAGCCCTGCAGTCGATCGAGCTGGTGAAGGCCTATGGCCGCGTTGATGTCGGTCATGTTGTACTTGAAGCCCTGCCGCGAAACTTCGTAGTACCAGCTCCCCTCGGCCGAATAGCGTTTCCATGCGTCCCGCGAGATACCGTGAAGCCGGATCATGCGCGCCGCGTCGGCCAGTTCCTCATCGTCGGTAGCCAGCACGCCCCCCTCCCCGGTGGTGATGTTCTTACCGGCGTAGAGGCTGTATGCCGACACCCGCCCGAGGCCACCAACCGGGGCACCCCGGTACTCGGTGCCCAGGGCGTGGGCCGCATCCTGCAACACCCAGGCACCGCAGTTCTCGGCGAGTTCGCCGATCGCGGCCATGTCGCAGGGCACACCGGCTATGTGTATGGGCAGGATGACCCGCGTGGCATCATTGCAGCTTCGAGCCACGAGCGCGGGGTTCATGTTAGGAGAATCCTCGAGGGTGTCCACGAGAACCGGCCTGGCACCAGCCTGGAGAATACTCGAGATGGTCGAGGGAAAGGTATAGGGGCTGGTAATGACTTCGTCGCCCTCTCCAAGCTCACCAGCCACCATGGCTATATGAAGAGCTGCCGTACACGAAGACACCGCGACGGCGTGGCGAACGCCAGCCACCTGCGCAAATTTTTCTTCGAAACGCACGGTCTTCGGCCCCATGGTGAGCCACCCCGACTTCAGGGTATCCACCACCTCGGCGATCTCCTCGTCCCCGAGGTACGGGCGATGAAAAGGGAGAAAATCTTTCAGCCTGCTGTCGCTCACAAGCTGCTCGACTCGCCGGACCGTATATAGCTGTTGATAATCACTCCCAGTTCAACGAGGTTTTTATTCCTGTCCCAGATATCTTCTACTTTCTTTCTCGCCGCCAAACCGATGCGCGCGGCCAGGCCTGCGTCCCCGTGCAGGCGGGCGATGGCATCGGCCAGCCCCTCGCTGTCTCGTTGCTCAACGAGGATCCCGTCTACACCGTCGTCGATGAGTTCGGGCACGCCCGATATATCAGACCCGATAACAGGAAGGCCCGTGGCCATTGCTTCTGCCAGTACGTTGGGAATCACGTCCTGCTTACCGTAGCGCCCGAGCACTATACTGGGAAGGGCAAAAATATCGGCAGCCCCGTAGAGCCCCGACAATCGGTCATGATCAATATATCCATGGAAGGTCACACGGGCTGAAATTCCAAGCTCTGCAGCTCTTTTTTCAAGAAAAGCTCGCTGTGGGCCGCCGCCGACCACGTCACAGCTCACGCTTATGCCGCGCTGCGCTAAAATGGCGATGGCGTCGAGCAGGTAGTGGATCCCCTTGTACTCTTCGAGGCTGCCGCAAGTCATCACCCTTAAGCCCTCGTGCTCTTCCTTCCTCGCCACACTGAAACGTTCGAGGTCCGCGCCGTGGTAATTCACGTGGATCTTGTCGGACTCGCCCCGGGCTACCATCGTCGCGAGGTATTTTGCGTTCACCCTCGCGCAGGTAACCACGAACTCAGCCGACCTGATCTTCTCGGGCAGCAGCCTGGCCACCATGTGAATGTCGTAGGCGTGGGCCGTGAAGCTATAAGGAATCCCTCTCCACCTGCGTACGAGCATGGCCACCGTGGTGGGATAGGTGGCCCAGTGCGCGTGCACGTGTTCTATGCCCTCTCTCTCAAAAAGCTCGGCGAGGTAGAAAGCGTAGGGCAACATGGCAAAAGAACGCAGCAGGTAGAGCAGGTCGTTGCTCTTCAAGAACGCGTCTGCGCGTTCTTGAATCCCCATCGTGCTGCCACCCCCATCTTCGCCGGCGACGCGCCCTGGCACTTCTTTCCAGGTCGTGAACACGTAGCCGACCAGGCCCAGCGCCTTGAAGGGTTGCGAAGTGAATGCCCGCAGGGTTGCTGCGAGCATTGCCGGCGCCAGGATTCGCGGGCAGTAAGCGGTCTCGTTAACCAACCGAAGAGCTTCGGGCTGTTGCTGGCCCTTGCTTCTTGGCTTCAGGGAAACCAGGCGCAGATCATAGCCGCGCCGCTTCAACCCGAGCACCTCACCCAGGGTAAAGGTCTGGTGTAGGACCGGAAACGCCGGAAAGAGGTAAGCCAGGCGCCGCATAGCTTCAATCAGGCCGCCAAGGCAACCGTTGGCCGCCCACCGGGGACCGTTCCCGTTTCACGGTAGTACTCGTGAAGCCGGATAAGACTCAGGCACAAGCCAACGATGATGTAGAATACGATGTTCACCCACATGTCCGCGAACAGGCAGAATACCACGAAACCGATGAGCGAGGTGTGCATGGCGTCGACAGCCCACTTCATACCCACGGGAGCATAGGCGCCCTCGGCGTACTCGCGACGCAGAACCCGCAGTCTCTTAAACAGGCTGGTAAAAACGTAGAGGTACAGAATGAGAACGACCAGCCCCCCTTCAACCGTCGCCCAGAGATAAGAGTTATGTGGTGGTGCGGTCTCCCCGTATTGGTCTACGGCAGCACGCTCGGTTGAAAAATTGCCCAGGCCCACGCCGAAAACCGGGTGGCGGGGGATCATGGCCAGGGTCGATACGAGGTTCTGACCGCGTTTTTCAAATGATCCACGGGCGATCTGCCCCTCGGCAAGAGCCTCGGGATTAGCCCGAAACTGGGTCAGCCTGGTCGCAACCCCTTCGGGCAATACCACGCCGACCAGGTTCACCTGGAAACCGAATTGCAGCAGCAGGGCCAGCGAGGCAACTGCCATGCCCACGACGCGCCTGAGGCCGAAACGTCCTTCCATCGACACAATGGCCAGAAAAAGCAGGAGATTGAGCACCCCGCTGCGCGAAGCGGTAAGGGGGATAATTATAATCGGAATCGCTACGGCCACGAGCCACATCCCCCGCCCGAACCAGTGCTTTACCTCGTTTCGGTAATACCAGGTAAGAGAGAGACAGAAAAGGGCAAAGTAGGCGAGCTTGTTCGGGTTGCGCCCGGTGTAGAGAGCTGTGCCGACGTCGCCAAGTACCCTTACCCGACCGGTACCCCAACCGAAAGGCCCGGATTCTGCGCTGATGCTGAAGTAGGTCATAACCAGGCAGGCAACCACGGTGGCCATTACAGCTGTGATCTCCCGCGGACTGCGCACGAAAAAGAAAAGAAAAACCAGGAACAAATAGCGAGTGAGCAGTTTCAAGCGCGGATCACGCATGTCGACAAGAACCGAGTAGTCAGCGGCCCTTACGCGCAGCGCTTTCTCTACCACCACCCCCGACGCGCCCTCGCTCGGAGGCATGTAGGCAAACGACGATGCGATAAAAATCAGTGCCGCGATCGCCAGTACGACCATGACCGGTTCCCCAAGAAGCCAACCGGGACGCTCCCTGATAATACCGATAACCAGCATACCAATGAACACCACCCCCAACACGTTGTTAATGGTTATGTTGCCTCCGGCAATCAGGAAGTTGGGGTAGGTAAAAAGGAAGGTAACCACGTAGATGCAGATGCCCACCACCGGGCGGCGCAGCACGAGCGAACCGGCAAGCAGCGCAGAGCCGGCACCGAGCACGACCAGTCCGCCGCCCGTCCTGAAAGCCAGGGCGGCCACCACCGCCACCACGACGGCTGCAACGTAGGCCGCGAGCTGTCCCCCGCGTACCGCGGGCATTGATTGCTGGGTTATCGTCGCCATCGGGCGAGTGCCCTACCGGTCAGGCTACGAGCTCGGATATAGCGACGGGCATGTACTCGCGCCGCTTGTTGAGAACTGAGCCCAGAACTTCCCCACCGGCCTTGCGAACGGCTTCAATGGTCCTCGAAGCTACCGCGACGGGTGTCGAATCGGCCTCCACGACCAGGACCACTCCGTCGACCGCAGCAGCAACCGTGGCCGCGTCCGGGTACAGCGCAAAAGGGGGTACATCGATGAATACCAGGTCGGCCTGAGACGCGAGGTCTTTTACAAGGGCAGGCATGTCCGCTCTCTCGAGCAGCACAATTGCGTCGTCGCCGCCGGTGCCGGCGGTGACCAGGCGAACGCCGCTCTCCGCGGTGTCCTGTATCACCTGGTCCAGGGTCTTCTCGCCGGAGATAACATTCATTACACCTTCGGGCGAACCGGCCTGGGCCATGCGCCACAAGCAAGGAGTACGGAAGTTCATGTCGACAAGGAGAACCTTGTTATTGCCGTTGGAGGCTGCCGCCCGGGCAAGTAACCAGGCCACAGAAGATGCGCCCTCACCGTGCAGTGAACTCGAAACCACGACGGTTTTTACTTCAGCGCCGATGTTGATACTGGTCATGGCCTGCCGTAGTTCGAAATCCTCATCGGCCGTGGCCGTGGCGATCCCGGGTGCAGCGACGCTCCGCTGCCCTGTCTCGGCAGCTCCCGACCTGAGGTTCTCGGCTCTCTTCAATGCTTCATATGTTCTGCTCATGACTTTCTTACTCCAGTTTCACTCGCACCGTTTTCACCGTACTCGTCTTCCGGCAGCTCCGCTATAACGGGAACCCCCAGGTTGTAGCGCACATCGGCGGCGCTGTTCATCACCGGGGTCAACAGCTCCATCGCTACCGCCGAACCAACGCTTATCAGCAGGGCGGCGAACAGCGACAGCACCATGGTAACGACCTTGAAGTCGGGCACCTTCTGCAGGGGAAGCCCCGCTGCCTCGATGATGCTCACGCCCGAAATACCAGCCTTGTCCATCGCGCTCGAAACGCGCAGTTGGTCAAACTTCTGAAGAAGACCGCGGTAACTGTCCTTCTTCTCCTGCCTGTCACGGCGCATCCTCATCACTTCGTAGTGCTGCTCGTGCATCGTGGCGATGCGTACTCCGTAGCCGCCGAGTTTTTCGGCGAGAAGTGCCCTGCGCGACTCCAATGCTCCCAGCTCAGCCTGGGAATCCAACAAGGACTCTTCTATACGCCGGCGAATACTCGAAGCGCTGATTTTCTTGCGACCGACAACGGTCTTCTCCTGGAGCCCCACCTGGGCCGAGAGCGCCGCTATCTCCCTGTCCACGTCCATGAGCAGGCGATGCTCGGGAGTGTAGAGCTGCATCAGCCGTTCTCTTTCAATCTTGAGACGCGAAAGGTTCTGGCGCAGGAAACCAACCAGCGGGTTGGGCACCATGTCTACCTCGGAGGTACCGCTCTCGGGTACGTACTCGAGCTCTGCCTCCAGCGCTACTATCCTCGTCCCTGTCTCGGCGATCGTAGCCTCGGTCCTCCGCAGGTCTGCCTCGACCTGGGCCTGCTGGCGGATGAGCACATCTTTTTGCGTCGCCACCGCGGTGAGGCCGTGTTCCTTGTCAAAATCCTCAAGTTCCTTGTCCATGGTCCCCAGCGAGACACGGGCCATCTGGAGCTCTCGTTCAAAAAAGTCGGCGGCCCCCCCCGAACTGTGCAGCTCTATGGAGTAGTCGACATAAAGCCTGACCAGGGAGTTAACCACCAGTACCGCCTCCTCCTCGGAAGAACTGCGATACGAAACCTCGACCACGTTGGAGTCAGCCTTGCGCACTACCCTCAAGGAACCGCGCAAGTTGTCCATGGAGGGAACATCGGGGTCAGTCTCGCCATCGCCGGCCATTGCCGCGGCGAGGTCAAAGTGCAACCTGCGCAGCAGTTCACGGCTCCTGAGAACCTGCATCTCCGAGTTCACTAACGAATCGTTGGGAAGACTGGATACCTCTTCCTTGCGATCCATGGGCGAAACCTCGGGATAGACTCGGTCCTTTCCTATGAGAATTTTCGCCGACGCACTGTAAGTCGGAGCCTTGAGCAGGTTACCCAGGTTGCTCGGCACGAAGACCAGCAAAAAGAGCAGCACTACAAGGCGGCGATGTTTGAAAACGGCCCCAGTTGCCTGGCGCAGCAGATATCCGGATCTTGCTTCCATCGGTCTTCGTCCTCTCCTAGTTTCCTATATTGGGCAGCCGCGTGCTGGGCTCCCTGACGGGTATCAGTCCGCGAATGTACTGGTCAACCCAATTGTTGGCGTTGGCGATCCAGGTACGGGGCACGAAGACCACGTCATTGGGTCCCAGCAGTGCATCGGCGCTGGCATCTCCGTCATCAATCATTGCTTCCAGGTCGAGCCTGTCGGCTTCGTAATTTCCTGGCCCCTTCCAGCGAACAAGCAGCACGCTGTCAGTCTTGGCCGTCCGCTTGAGCCCGCCGCGCTCGACTATGGCCCTGAAGGAAGTCATGCCGGGCCTCAGTCGCACGTAGCCGGGATCCCCTACTTCGCCACCCACGTAGACGCGCCTGACCGCCATCTCGCGGATCACCACGCTCACGGTGGGTTCACGGTAGGTCACCGACGCCCTGCTCAGCAGGTCTCTGCTCAAGTCCCAGGTCGTCAGGCCGGCTGCCCGGAACTCCCCGAGGGAAGGCACGCCAACGTGGCCATCACTCCTGACGGTGGCCACGGTGTCCAGCTCCGGGTGAAAAGGAAACTTGATATCGATCACGTCGCCCACCACCACGCTGTAGGGAAGCGTGCTACCGTCGGCTGCCAGGGCCTCGGACGGAATGAATGTACTGTTTGATAGTTCCCTGGCCGCCGAGCAACCCGAAAGAGTAGCCGCCGTAACCAGGATTAAAGTTCCAATTATCGTCTTCATATTGTTCTTTCCGTTCTGTAGTCATTGCCCCGGCAGACCGCATGGAGTGGCATCCAGGGCGAGATTTCTCTGCCCAGGGGCAGCAAGTATAGTGCCACGATATCCCCCACATGCGGGGATCTTTCTTCCCCCGACCGGGGGGGGATTCCCACCCATCTGGCCGTTCGGACTCCCCGCCCGGGTGGGTTTTTGTGGTCCTGGATCATCATCAATAAAAACTGCCTTAGTCGTGTGCCACAGCCTCTGGCCCTACTCTGCGTCATTGCATAAACGCAAGGCTGGGCGTTTCCGCACTGCCGGGTCACTCAAGCCCCGGGTATCAACGCTGGCGATTCATCGGTGGCCAGCTGGCCCGCGGGTGCGAGGCTTGCTTCGTGTACCCCCGAGTTAACAACGAGATCGGCCACGCGAAGCGCCGAGTCGCGATCGCCGAAGCCGACCGCGAACAGCCCCAGGCCGCTTCCGTCTTCCAACCTGCGAGTCTTCAAGGACACCCCTGCCTCCTGGCTGCTCACGAGGTCGCGCATACCGTCAAGGCGTTCAAAACTACCGCTCGCCACCAACAGGACCTGCCAGCCGCCGGGGTTGCCAGCGCTGACCATTGCCCGCGCGTCGTTGAAGGGCAGGAACAGGGTGCCGCCAACCACCAGCTTCCTGGGGTTACCCAGCCCAGGGTTGGCTTCAAAAATACGATCGAGTGTTGCCGGGAGTGTGTTTCCGTAAGCCGCCTCGGCGATATCCCAGATAGTGTCGCCGTTTTTGACCAGCACGTCCCTGCCCGCCGCTACACCCGCGCCCGCAGTTATGTACAAGGCCGGCTTCGCCGGACGACTGGTGTCGTAAAGTCTGGCTGCGGTTGACCTGGCGAGTATCGCCGCAAGCCGCGTGCTGGCAGAAACACCCTCGAGGAGTTTCGCGCTGGGCTGGCTGGCAAGCTCGTTAGCGGCTGCTGCAGCGCCGAGCGCCTCAGCCGCCGTCTCCCCAGCCGCCGTCTCAGCCAGCGGCCTTGCCGCAACGCTGCCGGTCAACACGGGCAGCTCCTGCGTTCCGGCCGTCGCAACGGAGGAACCCTTGTCCACTTCCTCGCCCCGGCTGATAACTTCAGCCTCCGTGGGAGAGCTCTTGTCGGCGACAAAAAGGAGCGACTCGGCCGCGGGGACTGAGTTGACTGCAAGCGACCTCTCCTGCTCGGTAGCTGCCAATGCGCTGTAGGCGGGCTTTTCTGCCGCCGGGCCAACCACGTTTGCCCAGGCGAGGCCCAGGACCAGCGAAACGGCCACGGCCGCAACCGCCACACGACGGCCCTTGTGACCCATAGCGCCGCGCATACGAACGATCGTGGCCCAGGAGCCAAGGCCGGTGGAGCCCTCCACATCGCGCACCGCTTCGTTCATCAACCTGCACCCGACCCGCTTGCGCCCGGCGGCAAAAGCTATAAGCAGGGCGTTATCACAAACCACGTTCACCAGGCGGGGTATCCCTGCCGAGGCCATCCACACCAACCGAAGTGCCGTAGAACTGAACACGCCGAGCTCTTTGCCACCCGCGCCCCTGAGGCGCGTGGTCACGTAAGCGCCGATTTCGCCCTGGCTCAAGGGTTCCAGTCTCGCCCGCGTACCGATGCGCTGCCGCAACTGCCGCAGCGAGGGATCCCTGAGTTTTTCTTCGAGTTCGGGCTGTCCCGAAAGAACTATCTGCAGCGTTTTTTCCTTGGAAGTTTCAAGGTTGGTGAGCAACCTCAGGCCCTCGAGCACGGTATTGGGCAAGGTCTGGGCTTCGTCTATGAGCACGACCACGTTGCGACCCTCGACCAGGGACTCAAGGAGAAAACTGTTCAACCTGTCGAGCATCCCGAGCCTGGCGCAGCCCTCGACGTCAAGACCTAGTTCCATGCAGATATACTCGAGCAGTTCGTCAAAACTGACACCGGGGTTAAAGATGAACACCACCGTGCTCTCGCCCTGCAGCTCTTCGGCGACGCGCTTGAGCAGCGTGGTTTTACCGGTACCGGCCTCGCCCACCAGGGAGATGCAGCCCTTGCGCGCCCGTATTCCGTACAGCACCGACGCCAGTGCCTCCCGTGTAGTCGGATTGACGTAATGAAAACGCGGGTCGGGTGTCAGGTTGAAGGGGTCTTCCGACAGTCGGTAGAAATGAGCGTACATAGCTTGCTGCCTCCGCGATGCTCGTTGTCCGTTCGGCGCCTGCCTGGCTCCGAGCGCGGACGGGATTTCATCGCTGTGAGCAAATGAGCAACCCCCGTGCCATTCCCCCCCTGTCGGGTAGGAGTTGCCCCCCGAGTGGGTATTCCTGAAATACCCACTGTTCAAGCGCCTTTCCGGGGTTTTTGTTGGACGGGATGCGAGACGGCCTCCCCCCCTGTGGGTGGGGCGAGCCTTGCGAAATCAAGAGATCATTGCAGCGCTGCACGGCCAGCCGGGTTGTTACCCTGCCCCCGGAACTCCTCGCGACGTAAACCGTGGGATTTCATCTTGCGGTGCAACGTGGCCGCGTCGATCATCGCGTGTCCCGCGCTGACCGCTATGGCTCCTGCATTACGCGCCAGCAACGATTCCAGGTACTCTCTTTCAGCGCGCCGGAGGTACTCCTTGAGGGGTAAGCGGAGGGCTCCGCTTGCCGCCTGCCCACCCGCACCACGGAGTTTACCCGGGGTGCTCGAGGGAATATCGATCTCCGACAAGGCTGTCCCCCTGCACTTGATGATGGCCCGCTCAACTACGTTTCTCAGTTCACGGATGTTGCCTGGCCAGTGGTAACTCATCAGTTCACGAAGAGTTTTGTTCGAGGTGCTCTTGATGTGCCGTTCCACGGCTATCGGGTTGGATTTCAACAGGTCGGCCACCAGCAGGGGCACGTCCTCGATCCTGTCCCTGAGTGGCGGCAGGTCAACCGGCACTACGTTTATGCGGTAGAAAAAATCTTCGCGCATTTCGCCGCGCTCAACCATCTGGTCGAGGTTGCGGTTGGTAGCCGTTATTACCCGAAGATCTACGTTCAACAGCCGGTTTCCACCGAGTTTCTCGATCTCCCTCTGCTCCAGCACTCGCAGCAGCTTGAGTTGCATGGCCAGCGAGATGCTCTCGACCTCGTCGAGAAACAAGGTGCCGCCGCTGGACAGTTCGACCTTGCCCACGCGGTCGGCCACCGCGCCTGTGAAGGCCCCCTTTTCGTAGCCAAAGAGCTCGCTCTCGAGCAGGGTTTCGGGAAAAGCCGCGCAGTTGATAGCCACGAAACGGCCTTCTTTGCGGCGGCCCTGGTAGTGGATCGCCCTGGCTATGAGTTCCTTACCCGTGCCCGATTCTCCGGATATGAGAACCGTAGCGTCGTTGTGGGCGAGAGACTCTACTGTCTCGAAAAGTTCGTGCATGACCGGGTTGCGACTGATCATGTTGGCGAACGAAAAACGTTCGCTGAGCTGACCACGCAGGTAGCTGATCTCGTCGATTAACTTGCGCTTCTCCATGACCTTTTCGGCAGCAAGAAGTATGTCTTCGCGCTCAAAAGGCTTTGTGATGTAATCTTCGGCGCCGTGCCGCATGGCTTCGACAGCGCCCTTTATAGAGGCGTAGCCAGTGACGATAATCACCGGCATATCGGGCCAACGCTCGCCAACTTCGGTCGTGAGACTCAGGCCATCGCTGCCAGGCATCTTCAAGTCGACCAAGGCCAATGAAAACACCGATTCTTCGAGTAATTCCAGTGCCTCGCGAGCAGTGCCCGCGCACTCCACGGTGGCGTTTCGCTCCCTGAAAAGGTCTTCCATCTGTCGGCAGATCAAGGGATCGTCGTCTACGACCAGTATCCTCGCATTTTCCATTCTTTCTTACCCCGGGTTCTCGTTCAGTTGTCCGCGATGCCGCGGCCACAGTTGTTGCAGCTCTGCAACAACGCTACGCGTTTAAGTTGCAGTTGCGCAACCGCTTTCTCGTCTCAGGAATCGAGGCCGATATAACTGTCAGCTTCATATCTCGCCAGTATCCGCTGACGTGTAGCCACAGATCCCAGGCCCAGGCCTTCGCAAACGTTGTTGAACGAAAAGGGCGAGTTCCAATCGTTGGTCTTGATCCAGAATTCGGCCTGCCGCGCAAGTATCTCCGGGTTCTGCCGGGGGCGTCGGAGCTCACGGCGATAGCAGGCAATGGCATCCTCGAGAATGGCGAGCATGAGCGCCTGCTCAGGCGTCCATTCGATATGCTTGTTGTACTCTTCGGGCTCGGGTCCGCCGCCGTAGTGAAAAATCTGGCCGCTGAGCCTCTCGCCGTCTATCTCTTTGCCGGCGGTGGCCACTGCTGACTGCTGGTCGTTACAAGTCGAATTCATTCCCTTTCCTCCCTGGATTGCGTATTCGCCTTGCAGCATTGCAAGGTCGCGGCCAGAAGGAGGTGGTAGATAAAAGTGGCTTTTTACCTGGCTAAACGAGGAGGCCGCGCGCTGCCAGCGCACGAACTTGAACGCTGGCGCAGGCTCGACGCACAGCAATGAACACGCGAAGCGGCCGCGGGCCGATCGCGCGCTGGAGAAAAGACTTGCGATCAGGCGGCCAGAAGTTGCCGGCCGATGACCTTGAGTTCGAGTATGGGCTTGACGCCCTCGAAGATGGGGAGCACCTGGGCGTCGACAACGTAGCGCGAAATCGGGTACTCCTCGGCGTAGCCCCATCCACCGTGCAGCAACTGGGCCTCCTGGCTGACCGCAACCGCCACGTCGCAGGCTAACAGCTTGGCCATGGCCGGCACGAGCGAAGCCGACTCGTCCTTGTCGAACTCAAGGGCGGCGTGGTAAGTCAGCTGTCGCGCTCCCTGCAGCCTGGAGGACATCAGCCCGAGCTTGTATTGCGTGAGCTGAAAATCGATGATCGGTCTCGAGAACTGGCTGCGGTCGCTGGCGTAACCTGCTGCCGCCTCGAGACAGGCCTGGCCCAGTCCGGTGGCGCGACCACCGGTCTGCAGTCTTCCCGCCGCAAAGCCGTTCATCTGCAGGTAAAACCCTCGGTTGAGGCCTTTCTCCTCGCCCACCAGGTTTTCTACTGGCACGAAGTAGTCTTCAAAAGCCAGCGTGAACGAGTGCATGCCCCTGTAACCCGGCGTGCGGTCGGCCTTGCCCGAGAGGCTGCCTCCGCCCGGCTGCTTCATTATAAACTCGTGCCCGTCGAAACGGTCTTTTTCGACCATGAACAGAGACAGGCCCTTAGCCCCGGCCGACATGTCGCTACTCGTTCGCAGCAGCACTGCCAGCACGTCGGCGCGCCCCGCAAAAGTACACCAGGCCTTGGCTCCATTGATGAGGTAGCCCTTGCGTCCGTCCTGCTCGGCAGCTTCGGCCTTGCAAGCCACCGACGCCACGTCAGAACCAACGTCGGGTTCGGTGACCGAGATACCGACCATGACTTCGCCGCTGGCCACGCGCGCCAGCCAGGCCGCCTTCTGTTCTTCGGTTCCGCCTTGAAGCAGGGCCTTGGTGAGAATCTCGGGGCGCGTAATCAGGCTGCCAGCCGCCGCCAGCGACACCCGCGACAGCTCCTCGGTAGTCATGATCATGGCAAGGTTACCCATGCCCAGTCCGCCGTATTCTTCGGGTACCGACATGCCGAAGTAGCCCATCTCGGCCATCTTGCTAATCAAAGAATCCGGCACCAGGTCGTCTTCACGATGAATGTGCTCGGCCAGTCCCTCGACTTCCTGGTCGGCGAAAGCCCGCACCGAGTCGCGCACCATGACAGCGTCTTCGTCCGCCAACCAGCCGTTATTGATCCCCCGGGATTCGGCGACCGCCCGGCCTATGCCCCGAACTCGTTTTTCATCGGCAAACTCGCAGAGCAACGCGCGCGTGGCATCCGACCCGATGGTCTGCTCAAACAAGCCGTCGGGCAGCCCGTAATCCGGTCCGGCAAGTGCCATTTCTCCCAACAGCGAAGCCGCCACGCCTGCACTGAAAACCGCAGCCTGGTCGAGCATCACGCCGTCGGCGGCCCCCGCGTCTCCAGCCTGCCTGCTGTAGGCGGTCAGCGCCTTACAAGCCGCGAGCTCGGTTGCAACATAAGCTATGCGCTCGGTGAGCACCTGCTGATCATCGATTTTGCGCCCACCGCCGGTGGACTCCGAAGCCGAAGCTATGGCGGCGTCAACAACCGAGGATATCGTGTCGTTGAGGCCGTCTATTTCGTCGATCGAAATCGACCTGTAATCAGTATCCGTCATCTGCTTAGCTCCACTCGTCCGCTTATAAAATCCAAGAACCCGGCAACATACGGCGCAACAGTTTGGCAGTCAAAACAGGCCGAGGTCGCCCGTAGCTCGAAGCAAGTGGCGCCTTGAGCCGGCAGCGCGCAGACTGCTACAGGTAGCCCAGGGCCTTGAGACGCAGCCGGGTGCCTTCGTCCATCGGCAGGGGCTCGGGCGCGACCGCGTTTTTTTCGAGTTCGCCGCTCGTGCGCCCAAGGACACCACGCAGCCGTGCAGCAGTTTCTTCATGCGCGTAGCGCATGTCAGCCAGCTCGGCCGGATCGAGGCCAAGGTCGTAAAGCTCGCCGGTGACCGTGCGCCCCCCTCCCCGCTGTCGACGGGTTTCTATGAATTTGAATCCTCCGTCCACCACCGCGCGCAGCTCTATCCCCATTGGTCGTTCCAGCGTCGGCACCAGGGTTTCCATGTAGACCGGGCGCGGCTCCAGGGACTCGCCCCTGGCCAGTGGCAGCAACGAGCGGCCGTCGAGGCCAGCGGGAACCGCCAAGCCCAGCAATTCGAGCACCGAGGGCAACAAGTCAACGTGACCCACCGCCTGGGCCACCACGGCACCCGCCGGTAAGGTCCCCTCCAATGTCATCACCAGGGGAACGTGCTGGGTAGAGTCGTAGAGGTAGCGATTGTGCAACGCCTCACCGTGGTCGCCCAGTCCTTCGCCGTGGTCAGAAGTAAAAATCACCAGGGTGCGTCCCGGCATCTTCTGCACGGCCGCCAGCAATCGCGACAACTCGTTGTCGGCAAACGCGAGCTCGGCGTCGTAGGCGGAAGAAAACCGTCCCGCGTACTCCGCCGGCGCAGCATAGGGCCAATGCGCGTCGAAGTAGTGCACAAAGAGAAACCAACGCTCGTCGCGTTCGCCCAGCCAACCCAGCGCCCTGTCGGTCACCTCGTCACCGCCACGCTCAAAATCGACAAAGCTGTGACCAATCCAGCTGCCCGAAGAATCGGCAGAGCGGTGCCTATAGCGCGCCGTGAGAGCCGACGAGCTGAAGTCGTCGTCGTAGTGATCAAACCCCTGGTCCAGGCCAAAACGAGCCGCCAGCGGAAAAGCCCCGATGACCGCGGCGGTGTCAAAGCCATCCGCTGCCAGGATCTCGGCCAGCGTGAGCCGCTCGTCGGCGAGGCGGTACTTGCCATTGCAGCGCACCCCGTGAGACGGGGGCAACAGGCCGGTAAACATGGAGCTATGCGATGGCAGGGTCGAGGGCACGTGCGAGTACGCCCTCTCGAAGAGAACACCCCGCTGGGCCAGCGCGGTCACGGTCGGGGTGGTCTGGCTGCGGTAACCGTAGGCCGTAAAATGGTCGGCCCGCGCAGTGTCGAACGACACGAAGAGCACATTATCCGCGAGCGGGGCTTGGGTACAGCCCACCAGCAGTGAGACAGCGAGCAGCAAAACGGCCTTTCCTGCGCTGGTCATCGACGCATTGTACCAGCCCCGGCCGCTGGTCGTAATGCCCCTCCCCCGCCCGCCGGAGCTGGCCCGTCTCCTTGCAGCACGAGAGATCGCATGAAAGAAAACTTCCATGAGCAACGAGCGAGTCACCGTAGGATACCAGGACGGATGTCTGCATCCCTTGTGGCTGGGCAGACTGGGGCTGCGACTGGCGAGAATTTTCGGCGCAGAATCTCTCTGGCTGCCCGACCACTTCATGGGCTGGCTGCCGGGTCACGTCTGGTCCGAAGAACACACTCCCGCGGCAGCCATCGTCCAATCGAGCGACGCTTTTCTAGATCCCATACAGATCCTGGCTACCACCGCGTTGAGAATACCCGGCGTCGACCTGGGCACGGCCGTAACCGAACCTTTCAGACGCCACCCGGTATCGCTGGCCCAGTCTTTCGCCACCCTGGATCACATATCCAAGGGGCACGCCATACTCGGCATAGGTAACGGCGAACGTGAAAACGTGGAGCCCTATGGCATGGACTTCCGCTTGCAGGTATCGCGACTCGAGGAAGCGCTCACCATCATCACAAAAATGTGGAGCAGCAAGGGCGAGCCCGTGACCTACGACGGGCGCTTCTGGCAACTCAAGGACGCGGTCTTCAACCTGCCCCTCTACAAGGACCGCCCTCCCCGCATCTGGATCGCCGCCCACGCGCCGCGGATGCTGGGCCTGGTAGGTCGCTTCGGCGACGGCTGGCTGCCTACGCTCAAGATGACCCCAGCCGAGTACAGCGAGAGCCTCGCTGCTATCAAGCGGTCCGCAGGCGAACACGGCCGCAACATGAAGAACTTCGTCGCCTGCCAGATGGTGGTGGTAGCACTGGGCGAAAGTCGAGACGCCGTGCTCGAGATCGCCATGAAAAGCCGTGTGGCGGCGGCGCTGGTGCTCATCGCCCCGTCCACGGCCTGGGAGGAACAGGGTCTGAAGCACCCGCTCGGAGAGGGCCACAGGGGATTTTACGACATCGTACCTTCGCGGGTAACAGAAGAAGACGTAGACCGTGCAGCGGCTACCATGACACCGGAATTGTTACTCAACTCGCTCTACGCCGGCAGTCCGGCCGAAGTGCGCGACGAACTCGCACCGCTCGTTGAAGCCGGAGCCCGCCACCTCGTGGTCAGCAACGTGGCGTCGGTTTTTACCGGGGGAGGCGCGGCTGATCTATGGAGACTGGGCAGCCTTTTCCGCAAACTACGCAGAATGTAATGCAGCCTGCTTGAAACCTTTTGCGTTCGTGCTATCCACACCTGCATAGCGGGCTCGGCAACTTTACTGAACCCGGCACTATTGGAGGATGACCATGAAGCTCACCAGCACCGCCGCCACTATCCTGACCTCGGCTGTATTTGCCCTCAGTGCCTGCAGCAGTGACAGTCCTGCCCCGAGCGAATCGTCCGAAGCGGCCGCGGGCAGCGTCGTGGTTATCACGACCAGCCTGGGCAGCATCGAAGTTGAGCTCGACGAAGAAGCCGCTCCCGAGACGGTCAAGAACTTTCTCTCCTACGTAGAAGACGAATACTACGACGGCACGATCTTCCACAGGGTGATCAAGGGCTTCATGATACAGGGTGGTGGTTTTGACACCTCCTACCAGAAGAAGCCCACCAAGGTGGCGTTGAAAAACGAGGCCGACAACGGTTTGAAGAACGACATCGGCACCCTCGCCATGGCGCGCACAAACGTGGTCGATTCGGCCACATCGCAGTTCTTCATCAACGCGGCCGACAACGACTTCCTCAACCATCGCTCAACCAAGGCGGCCGAATACGGCTACGCGGTGTTCGGCAAGGTCGTAAGCGGACTCGACGTCGTAAAGGCCATCGAATCGTCGACCACGAGATCGCGCGGGCCGGGTTTTTCGAACGCCCCGGTGGAAGCGGTGGTCATTGAATCCATTCGCAAAAAGTAAGCGCGGGCGGCACTTTCCATTAGCGCCGTCGCGTTCCTTGACGCCCACCCGCACGGGGGGTACAAGGGGCTTGTCGCCATGGTAAAGCAGAGTAACCCCCTGAAAACCGCCGGCCCCTGGAAGGCGGTGCCCTTCAGGGCGGAGTTTCGACGCACCGGGCAGAACGGCCTGGCTTCGCGTTACTACCACAGCGGTGAGCTGTCACCTTACAGTATCGAAGACCTGCTCAACGCAATACGCAGCGAAGCCCGCTCTTCGTTCGAGACCCTGCAACTCACCCTCGAGCTGAGGGGAGCGGTGGGCAGACCCCAGTTCGAAGAACTCGCAAGGCGTTTCAGTTCGCTGGGGCTACCGGCAGTGCAGGTGCTCATCACCGCCCCCGGCCATGACCCGCTCAGTGTTCCGCTCGCCCCCGGCGCCATCGGCCCGGACGCGGTGCTGCCGCCACGCAAGTACTGACCGGCCGGCAAGTAGCGGCAGCACCCGCGAGCGCAGGCTGTTGACAAGCTGGCGACGGGGACACAACATGAACACGGCGGTTGTTCCTGTCGCCCATCGCCATGCATATATCTGAATACTACACCGGAGAAGAGCCGGTCTTTTCTTTCGAGTTCTTTCCCCCCGCCAACGACAAGGCCCACGCGAGCCTGCTCAAAACTATATCCGAGTTGCACGCGCTCCAGCCGCATTTCGTATCCGTGACCTACGGCGCAGGTGGCTCCACGAGAGACCGTACGCTAGAACTGGTGTCGTGGATCAAGAATACCGTGGGCCTGGAAGCCATGGCCCACCTTACCTGCGTGGGCTCGAGCCGCGACGAGTTGCGCACGATGCTCGACCGGCTCGAAAACGCGGGAATCGAGAACCTCATCGCCCTCAGGGGAGACCCGCCGGCCGGTGACAGCGAGTTCAAACCGGCAGCCGACGGGCTGAGCTATGCAAGCGAACTGATCGCCATGATACGGGACGAAAACCGCCCTTTCTGTTTAGCCGCGGCGGCCTACCCCGAGGTTCACCCGGAAGCGGAGAGCCCGGAGGCCGACCTCGAACGGCTTGCCCACAAGGTGCAGCAAGGGGCCGAGGTGCTCATCACGCAGCTGTTCTTCGACAACGACAGCTTCTTCGCTTTTCGAGACCGGGCCGTAAAGGCGGGCATAGCCGTGCCCATCGTCCCCGGTATCATGCCGGTCACGGGCGGCCTCGAGCGCATGGCGCGCTTTGGTGCCGCTATCCCCGCACGCTTGCGACGGCAGGTTGAGCTAGCCGGTGACGACACCGGCTCGATAGCGGACGCTGGCGAAGCCTGGGCGACCGAGCAGTGCGCGGCCCTGCTGGCCGAAGGCGTCCCCGGCCTGCACTTCTACACCCTCAATCGCTCGCGGGCGACGCGCAACGTGCTCGAGAAGATCAGGCCGCACTCTCCCTGACTGGCCCGCCGAGCAAATCATGGCCAACAGGGAACATCCCGACATCGAGTCTCTCAAGACCTACCTGGAAGCCACCGTACAGGGCTGCCAAGGCGTAGACCTGGAGCTCACGGCCCACGCCGGCGGACACTCCTGCGAAACCTGGAGCCTCCGCGCTGACTCTGAGCGCTGGATAATGCGGCGGCCGCCGCGAGGAAAACTCCAGCCCGGAGCCAGCAGCATGGCGCGCGAATACAGGGTAATGAAAGCACTGGCCGACAGTCCGGTAGCCGTACCGCGCATGGTGGCGCTGTGCGAGGACCCTGAAGTGGCCTGTGCGCCTTTCCTGCTCATGGAAGACGTTGACGGCGTCGTGCTACGCGACAGCTTCCCCGACGACTTTGCCGACTCGCCGCCACGCAGGGCCGCACTGGGACCCGCCACCGTAGAAACCCTGGCGGCAATACACTCGGTAGACCTCGATGAGGCCGGCCTGGCCCGGCACGGGCGTCCCACGGGTTTCCTGCAGCGCAATCTCGAGCTCATGACCAAACAGTGGGCCGCCGTCAGCCAGCGCGAGGTGACCGCCGTTAACCGGCTGGGAGATTACCTGCAAGGCCACGTCCCCGACTGCAACGAGGTGGCCCTGTCGCACGGTGACTACAAGCTCGACAACATCATGTGGCGCCGCGACCAGGAAGCAACGGTGGCGGCTGTAATCGACTGGGAGGTCTCGACCATTGCCCCTCCCCTGGTCGATCTCGGCTGGCTGCGCGGTTTCTGGAGTCAGCCGGGTGACACCCGTGGCGCGATCTCGCTGGGGCTGGCGTTGACCAGCTCTGGAGGATTCTGCGACCGCGACGAGCTCGTGGAATTGTACCGCGAGACCACTGGACGGGATACCTCGGGACTTCCCTGGTTCGAAGCCTTCGCGATGTGGAAGATAGCCATCATAATGGAGGCCAGTTACTCGAGATTTCTGCAAGGCAAGTCCAACGACCCGCTGTTCGCGTCGCTCGATGTAATAGTGCCGGCGCTTGCCGAGGCTGGACTCGAAGCACTCGCCTCTGCTGGCAAGCTGTAGCAGGCCAACAGCCCCGCACCAGTCAGGGCCGAAAACAGTTGCGGCTCATAAACCCTGGAGGGTCGCGAAGCGATCGCGGTGCCAGGCAGCATCGCCGAAACTGAGCTCAGCCGCGCGCGCCCGTTTGAGGTAAAACCCGATGTCGTGCTCGTCGGTCATTCCCACGCCGCCGTGCATCTGCAGGCCTTCGTATGCCGCGAGCACCGCCGTACCTGACAAGCGAGCCTTGGCCGTCGAGATTTTTTCGGCTACGTCATCGGCGGCCGCATCCACAGCTTCGCAGGCGCCCATGAGCGCTGAGCGCGACAGCTCAAGCTCAATGAAGATCAAGGCCGCACGGTGCTTCAGTGCCTGGAAGCTGCCTATCACCACGCCGAACTGCTCGCGGGTTTTGAGGTAATCGAGCGTCATTGCAAAAACGGCTTCAGCCGAGCCCATCATCTCGGCGCACAGCCCTAGCGTGGCTCGGTCGATTATGGCCTGGAGCGGTGCCAGGCCCTCGCCTTCTGTGCCCAGCAGGGAGTCGCTGTCCAGCTCCACAGAATCGAATCGCAGCACCGCGGCGTTGCGCAGGTCCATGGTCTGCTGCCGGGTGATCTTCAGCCCTGCCGCTCCCTTGTCGACGAGGAACAAGGACACGCCATCGCGGTCGCCAGGCGCGCCCGACGTCCTCGCACTCACGACCAGTACGTCGGCCACGTGACCGTCCCAGACGAGCACTTTCTCACCTTCCAGGGTCCAACCACCGCCAGACGGCGACGCGCTCGCCTCGATGACAGCGGGGTCGTATCGCGTTTTGCGTTCCTGCCAGGCCAGCGCAACCAGCCCGGACCCATCGGCCACCGCCGGCAGCAGCCGGCTCTTCTGCTCCTCGCTGCCGGCCTCGATTATCGCCGCCGAGCCCAGCAAGGCGTTGGACAACAAGGGTTCGGGCACCAGGTTGCGGCCGAGTTCTTCGATCACGCAGCAGATCTCGGTCAGTCCGAGGCCAAGCCCTCCATACTGCTCGGGCACCAGTATGGCAGGCCAACCGAGCGCGGCCATCGACGCCCACAGCTCCCTTGAAAAGCCCAGTTCGTCGTCGCTGTCGCGAAGAGCCCTGACGCGCGACAACGGCGACTCCTTCCGGGCGAAATCGGCAGCGCTCGCCTTGAGCAGTTTCTGTTCTTCGTTGAGTACGAGGCTCATCCGGATCCTCCTCAGTCGGGCAGGCCAAGCACCCGCTTGGCAATAATGTTGAGCTGGATCTCGGAAGTCCCGCCTTCAATAGAGTTACCGCGCGAGCGCAACCACTCCCTGGTTATTTCCAGTTCGCCTTCTTCGAACCCCTCGCCCTCCCAGCCCAGTGCCTGCGGGCCGAGCAACGACACCATCAGCGAGTAGCGAGCCTTGTTGAGCTCGGTCGCGTAGTACTTGAAAATCGATGTCTCTGGCCCCGGCTGTTGACCCAGCTTGGCTGCCTCACCGGTGCGCCGAATGGTGAGATCCAGGCAAGCCTTGTCCATCGTCAAGGCGACGACTGAATCCCTGCTGTGGGCATCGCCTATTCTGCCGTCTTCCCCGGGCAGGTACTCACGCGCAAGCTCCACCAACCGGTTTACCGAACCGCGCTCGCTGAACGCGCTGCTTATCATGCTGCGTTCGTGGCCCAGCAGAGCCTTGGCCATAGTCCAGCCGTTGTTGACGCCACCCACCACCTGGTCGCGTGGCACCCGCACGTTCTCGATAAAAGTCTCGCAGAACGGCGAGTATCCGCTTATCAACGGGATGGGCCTCACGGTTATGCCGGGGTCATCCATGTCAAAAAGAATGAAGGTTATACCGCCGTGCTTGCTCTCGGTGTCCGTTCTCACGAGGCAGAACATCCAGTCGGCCAAGTCGGCGTACGAAGTCCAGACCTTCTGACCGTTGAGCACCCAGTCATCACCGTCGAGCTCGGCCCGGGTCGCAAGACTCGCGAGATCGCTGCCCGAGTTGGGTTCCGAGTAGCCCTGGCACCAGCGTATTTCGCCGCGGCATATTTCCGGGAGAAACCGCTTCTTCTGTTCCTCGGTACCGTGATCGACCAGCAACGGGCCTATCATCGTAAGGCCGAAACCGGCCAGTGGCGGCATCGCCTTGAGCCGGGCCAATTCCTGGCCCAACACGCGGCCCTCGTCCTTGTCCAGCCCACCTCCTCCGTATTCACGCGGCCAGGTGGGCGCGGTCCAGCCCTTTTCGGCCATGCGATCGAGCCAGACCCGTGCATCAGGGTTCTTGCTCCAATCGGCCTTGCGGCCGCCCCAGGCCAGCATTTCGCCTATGGTACCGTCACCGGCCTTCGGGCCTTCCCAGCGCATAGAATCGGGACAATTCTCTTCAAGCCACGCGGCGCAATCAACCCTGAACTGTTCTATGTCGGGCATAATCTGGTCAATCTAGCCCCAGCACTCACATAACAAAAGCCCCGTGTCGGGACATTTTTACACCATCGGGGGGGAGCAGGTATCTCGACAGCCGCCAGGAATACTGCCTCAATCGAGGGTAAGGGCGCGTTTCCACCAGCTTCTTCGACAAGACGGGCCAGGAGAATCCAACGAATGACAGTACATGGTCAAGTTCAAGCCAGGCGTTCACACGCGATCTCGACGGGAGTCGTCCTAGCCCTGGCCGCGATGCTTTTTCAGGCAGCCAACGCAGATGCCTTCAACATCACCCGGGCCAAGCTTGCCGGCGGCGAAGTGCAGTTGCGCGGAACCGGTGCCCCGATCAACGCCGTTATCATCTGGGAAAATGAGCCGGTCGCCCGTGCCGATGGCCGGGGCCGTTTTTCGCTCTCAACCGACATTGTTCCCGAAAGGCGCGAGGGCAACTGCATAGCCAGGGGCACCCTGCTTGCCGGTCACCAAAGCGGCGAGGTACTGGTAAAACTCTGCCCCGGCGACCGCGGGCGCAAGGGGCGACCCGGACCCAAGGGTGTAGCCGGTCCCTCCGGTCCCACCGGGCCGCAGGGAGTCCCGGGCAACCCGCTCGAGGCCTGCCACACCGTACACGCCAGGCGTGACGTGGGCGTATCAACAGAGCGCTCGGAAACCGTATCGGTAAGCTGCGAGACCGATGAAATGCTCACCGGTGGCGGCTGTGCATCGGCACCCGCCTTCGACTCAAGAGAAAGCTCCCACCCCGAGGGCCAGTCCTGGGTGTGCACGGTCACGGCCATGCACGGCCCCGAAGTGCTGCCCTACGGAGCACTCGAGTCCTGGGCGATATGCTGCGACTGAGCTGCTGGGACCAGGCGTTCTCAAGCAACCGGGCCTCTGCAAAAAACACGGGTGCAGAAAAAACGGGACGGGCAATGGCTGCCCGCCCCGCGGTAGTGGCGTCCCCGACGGGATTTGAACCCGTGTCGCCGGCGTGAAAGGCCGGTGTCCTGGGCCAAGCTAGACGACGGGGACTGAAACTGACTTACGCACCCCAGGCGCGCGCTTCCGGCTGTAACTGGCAGCCCGGTGGTGAGCCGTGCAGGACTTGAACCTGCGACCCGCTGCTTAAAAGGCAGCTGCTCTACCACCTGAGCTAACGGCCCGTCTACCCCGGAAAGCCAGCGAAGACTAGCAGCGCAGTTGCGTTTTGCAAGGCATGGCCCGCGCTCACCAGGCGACCAGGAGCAGCTCAGCCGTCGGCCTGCTGCAGGTAGAGCGTCTGCGTCGGGTAAGCAAATTCGATGCCCTCGCCCTCGAAGATCCTGAACAGGGCGAGATTGATCTCGTGCTGCACGTCCATGTAGTCAACGTACTCGCGACTGAGCACGTAGTAGACCACCTCGAAGAGCAACGCTGAATCGCCGTAGCTGGCAAAATGTACCCGGTCTACGCGCGTAAGCCCCACCCCGTCGATTATTTTCCTGACCATGACCGGGATCTCTTCGAGCTTGGCGGCCGGCGTCTGGTAAGTCACCCCGAACTGGAACAAGGCCCTGCGCTCCTTGAGGCTCTTGAAGTTCTGTATCCTGCTGCCCACGAGATCTGAGTTGGCAAAAATAATCTGCTCGCCGGCGAGGCTGCGAAGCCGCGTGGTCTTGATACCTATGCGCTCCACGTTGCCCCTGATGTCGCCCACCACCACGTAGTCGCCCACCTCGAAGGGCTTGTCGAGCACGATAGACAGCGAGTTGAATATGTCGCCGAGCACGCTCTGCGTGGCCAGGGCCACGGCGATGCCACCCACGCCGACGCCGGCCAGCAACGTGGTCACGTCTATGCCGAGGTTGTCCATGACCAGCAGGCCAACAACCGACCACAGCGCGAGCCTGGCCACGAAGCCCACCGCACCGAAAGCCGAGCCGCGCTCGAGTTGCAGCTGCTGCCCGCCGGCGTCTTCGCCACCCACCTGTTCGCCAACCCTGAATCGCGTAACCAGCCAGTAGGCAATCAGCAGGTTTCCCCAGGTCAGCACCTGGGCCGCGACGGCCACCACCAGCAGTGCCCAGGCCGCCCGGTCGACGGCGCCGGCAAGACTGACCAGCGTTGAGCCAATATACAACGCCAGCAGCAGCAGCACCCATCCGCGCGTGGCGATCATCAGTTCGACGGCTATGTCGTCGAGCGTTCCTGCAGTGCGCCCGGCCAGCGCCTTGAGCCTGCCGGCGAGAACGCGCTTACCCAGCAGCAAGGCCAGGAACACGACCACGGCGACCGCCGCGGCTGCCGCCCAGGCTGCCAAGCTGTTTCCCAAAACAACAGTAGACCCCCAGTCGCTCATAATCCCTCACTCGCCGTTGCCCTCCGGGGCACAACGGACAGCTCCCTTTTGACAAGGAAACCGGCCGCGCTCAACCTTGGCCCTGCTTCGTGCCGGGCAGCCTGCCCGCCACTCGCATACAGGAGCGCGATAGTGAAATACTGGCTGGCCAAATCTGAACCGAAGAAATACTCCTGGGATGACTTTGTAAGCGAGGGCCGGGACTACTGGGACGGTGTGCGCAACTACCAGGCGCGCAACAACCTGTCGGCCATGAAGATCGGCGACCGGGTGCTTTTTTATCACAGCGTGACCGGCAAGGAGGTAGTCGGAATCGCCGAGGTAGTGAGAGAAGCCTACCAGGATCCCACCACCGACGACGAACGCTGGGTAGCCGTGGACATGGCGCCGGTCGAAAAACTTGCCCGCCCCGTGACCCTGGCTGATATCAAGGCTGAGCCGACGCTGGCCGATGTCGCGCTCGTGAGGCAATCGCGACTGTCGGTGGTACCCTTGCTGGCAAGCGAGTACCGAAAGATACTCTCGCTGGCAAAGCCTTGACCGGGCCCGGCTGGGAATCACGCTTGGCCAGGCTGGACCTCGGACCCAGTGACGACCCGGAAGCGCTCACCCTCGAACTGTACGTGGTCGACTCTCTCGACAAGCACGTCGATCGCCAGCGCTTGTTGAACGAGCGCGAGCTGCCCGACCCACCTTACTGGGCCTTGCCCTGGATCGGCGCGCGGGCAATAGCACGTCGCCTGCTGGCAAACCCGCCGGGAGCCGGCATCGAGGTACTAGACCTCGGCTGCGGGCTCGGGCTGGCCGGCGTGGCAGCAGGGCTCTGCGGCTGCAGCGTAACTTTTGCCGACTACGCTCCCGAGTGCTTAGCTTTCGTCGAAGCCAGCGCCCGCCACCACGGGCTGAAGAACTGGCAGCTGCGCGAACTCGATTTCTGTCACGATAGACTGCCGACGAGTTACGACCTCGTGCTTGCTGCCGACGTTGTCTACGAGCCCGGGTCTTACCGGCCGCTGGCCGAGTTTCTCGATTCCCAGACCGCACAGGACGGCACGGTACTGCTCACCGAAACGCTGCGGGCCGACGCCGGCCGGTGCCTCGACCACTTGCGCGAAATGGGCTTCGTAGGCCAGCCCAGTGCCCAGTGGGTACTGGAAGACGGCCGCCGCGAACGCACCTGGCTGCACGAGCTGCGCCGCGGCTGAAACGCCGCGCTCAGTCCTCTACGGGCAATACCTGGCGTATCAAGGGGCTCAGATCCGGCCCCTTGCGCAAGCTGTGGCCACCGTCAACCGACACGACCTGCCCCGTGATCCAGGACGACTCCGCGCTGAGCAGGAAAGTGGCCAGCGAAGCTACGTCGGTGGGCTCGCCAACCCGCCGCAGGGGCATGAGCTGCAGGTACTCGTCGGTCGAAGTCTCGTCAGCGGTGATCGGCTCCACGAGCCCGGTGCGCACCAGGCCCGGCATGACGGCGTTTACCCTCACCCCGTGCTCACCGAGATCATCGGCCGCGCAGCGGGTGAGCATGTTAACCGCCGCCTTCGACACGCAGTAGGCGGTCATCCAGGGGTGGGTGAGCTCGGCCGCGATAGAGCTCACGTTGACGATACTGCCTCCCCCGCAGGCCTTCATCGCCCGCGCTTCCCATCGCAGGGAGCTGTAGACACCCGACAGGTTGGTCTTGAGCGTGGTTTCAAAATCCTCCACCGGGCTGTTGATCACGGTACCTGCCGCACCCTGCCCCGCAGCATTCACGGCGCCATCGAGCCCGCCCATGATTTTCACCGCTCGATCAACGGCCGCCCTGACCTGGGCGTCGTCGCCCACGTCACAGCTGGCCCAGGCCGCCGCCGCTCCCAGCTCGGAGCAGGCCTGCTCGAGTACATCCTCACGACGGCCGGCCAGGACCACCCGGCCACCGGCCTTGACCACCGCCTCAGCGCAGCCCAGGCCAATGCCGCTGCCTCCTCCCGTGATCAGCACCCGCCGCTCTTTCATATCAGCCATGCGTCTTTATCTCCCTCCACTGCATCTCGGCAAAACTGTCTCTCTGCGAGCCTCCGCCCGGTAGCCCCCTGTCAACGGCCCGGTGCGAGTCGCGACAACCCTCGTTTGCACCGTTGGCCCGTGCACGCAAGAAAACCACCATGCAGTCCAGCGCCGCTAACTGGCCCAACAGCGACCTGTTGAACTCCTTGCTCGCGCACGACGCCGGCGACGAAGCCGAGGCGCGCGACCTCGCTGAAATAATCGAGTTCGTAAGAATCGACCCACGTCCCTTTGCCAGGAGCAGCGACGACAGTCCACCCGCCCGGCAGGGACACCTGACCGGCAGCGCCATAGTCGTTTCGGCCGACGGCGAGGAAGTCGTCCTGCTGCACCACGCGAAACTGGACCGCTGGTTGCAGCCCGGTGGGCACGGCGAGCCCGGCGAGCGCCTGGGCGAACAAGTGGCCCTGCGCGAGGCACGCGAAGAAACCGGCATCAACGGGCTCAGCCTGCATCCCGAGGCACCGCAGCCACTCGACGTGGACGTACACGACATCCCCGCACGTGCCGGCGAAGAAGCCCATCGCCACCTCGACCTGAGGTACCTGCTCGTGGCGCCGGCCGGCGCTCGATTAAAAGCAGACCCCCGTGAATCCCTGGCCGTGGAATGGTTTGCCTGGCAGCGGCTGGGCGAGCTCGGTCTTGACCGGGGCCTGCTGCGCGCGCTTGCCAAGGCACGACTGGCCATCATAGACGCCGCAGCAGCGTAGACCCGCGCCCTCACCGGACAGAGCCCTCCCCGCCCCGGCCTGGCAGGCCGTCACGCGCGCGGAGTTTTTCGACGAGGTCTACGTGGGCTGCCTGGCTGATGGTGTAACCGCGGGCAAACCAAGCGGCCACCAGGAGGAAGACCCCGGGACCAAGACCGGTCAGCAGGCGCACCGTCCACAAGGTATGCGCTTGCTGCTGGCGGCCGGCCTCGAGGCCGGCGAGGTCAAGCAGGCCCAGGGCGAGGAAAACCGCCAACGCGCCCGAGAGCTTGCGCAGGAAGGTGAACACCCCGTTGTAAAGTCCCTCCCGCCTCTCGCCCGTCAACAGGTCGTCCTCGTCGACAACGTCACCCACCATGGACCAGGGCAGAAACTCGGCCGCGGCAAAACCAAAAGCCAGTAAGGGCGCGTGCACGAACATTATCCACGAGGGCCAGTCGGGCTGCACGAAAATCAGTAAAGATTGCACGAGCGCCCACCACAGCGCTGCCCAGGCGAACATCGACGCCTTGTTTCGTCGCCCGGCGATCTTGAGCACCAGGGGCACCGAGGCGACCACGGCGAGCAGAAATACCAACATGAACTGCTCAAAGCGCTCGGTCCGGCCGAGCCAGTAGGTGCAGTAGATCACCAGCATGGCCGAAACGAGGTCCATCGCGATGCGGCCCGACAGGTAGAGCCCCACCAGTCGCCTGAAATTGGAGTGTTGGCCGAGGACCCTGAAACCCTCCACCAGCCCCAGCTGGACCTTGCGGTTGCTGAACGACGGGCGCTCAAAACTGACCCGGTAGGCGGCGAACCATGGCAGCGTGAGCACCACCCCCAGCAGCATCGCCGCGCTCGCAAAGCCCTCGCCACCGCCGCCAAAGGCCTCGGCCAGCGGACGCATGCCTACCGCGGCCATGACACCCATCATTCCGGCAGCGCTGCGGTAGCCATTGATCGAGTTGCGCTCGTGATAGTCGGTGGCCATCTCTGCCTGCAGTGCCATGTAGGGTATGACCAGCACGGTAGACGAAGTGGTCATCAGGCAGTAAGCCAGCGTGTAGTAAGCAAAACGGCCAGCCTCGGGAATCTGCCCGGGGTCGGACCACAGCAAAGCGAAGCTAAGGCCGAAAGGCAGCGCGCCGATAAGAAAGTACGGTCGACGCCGGCCTGATTTCCACCTCGTGCCGTCCGAGATGCGGCCCATGAGGGGGTCGGTAAAGGCGTCGAGTGCCCGGCCGGTAAGCGGCACCAGGCCGGCCAGCAGCGGTCGGAGTCCGGCTAGCTCGATGAGAAAATAGGAAGCGAACAGCAACGAGAGAGCGCCAAAAACCATGCTGGAGGCAAACTCGCCGGAGGCGTAGACCGCCTTGAGTCGGGCTGGCAGCTTGCCACCCTCGTATAAACCTCTCGCTGTCAACCTCGTGGTCCCTGCTGCCGCGCGACCGTACAGCGACTGCCGACAGTGTACGCAGGCCCCGCTACAGTCAACGCCGCGCCGGGCAGATGCTTCGCTAGAGAATTTGACAAAAACCCGCCGCCGTTGAACACACCTGCTGAAGCAAGGCTCATGACCGACAACAGTTTCACCCGCGAAGACGTCGATTTTGTGTGCAGGGGGCTGCGCTGCGCCTCGTGGCTATATAGACCCGTCGCGCCGGCTACAGACGGCCCCGGCGGCCGACTTCCGCCGCTAGTCATCATGGCGCACGGCTTCGGTGCCTGGCGGGATTTCGGCCTGCCCGCATTCGCCGAGCGTTTTGCCGCGGCCGGCATGGCTGTCATGCTTTTTGACTACCGCTGTTTCGGCGACAGCGAAGGCTCTCCGAGAAACTGGGTCAGCCACCGGCGCCACCTTCAGGATTGGAAAGCAGCGGTCGCCCACGCACGCTCACTGCAGGGAGTAGACGCCGGGCGACTGGCGCTGTGGGGTTCCTCGTTCTCGGGCGGCCACGTGGTGGTCACCGCCGCCGGCAACTCCGACGTCAGAGCTGTGGTCGCGCAGGTGCCGCTGGCCGACGGTCCCGCCGCCATGTCATCCACGCCAGTGGCCAAGGGGCTGAAGATGCTCGCCGCCGGCCTGCGCGATGCCGGCCGCATACTCAGCCGCAGGCCGGCTTACACGCTGCCCATCGTGGGTGAACCGGGCGAACTCGCCGTGATCAACGCCGAGAACTGCCGCGACGGCTACCGCGACATCGTTCCCACTGGAAGCGACTGGGACAACAGCTGCCCGGCGCGGGTCGTCTTCACCGCCATGTTCTACCGGCCAATAAAAAGCGCGCCACGCGTGGCCTGCCCCACCCTGTTGCTGGCCGCCCGTCACGACGAACTAGTGCCTTACAAATCAGTCGAACGCGAGGCCCGCGCCCTGCCCCGGGGAGAACTGGTAACGCTGGACTGCGGTCATTTTGACCCATACCTCGGCGAGACCTTCGAACGGACGGTCGTCATCGAGACAGAGTTCCTGGCCAGGCACCTGCAAGCCTGACGTCCGCAGCACTGGCGTTTCAGGCAACGAGCCCGTGCACGCGAGCAAAAGGATCCCACTCGGGGTCACGATGCCACTCGTACTCGGTCAGCTCGGCCATCAGCTCGGCCTGTTCCTGGCCGAACTCACGGGCCACGACGGCCAGCGCCATGTCTATGCCCGCCGATACGCCCGAGGCAGTAACGATATTACCGTCGTCAACCCAGCGGGCCTGCTTTACCCACTTTACAGACGGCGTCAACTCGGTGATCTCGTTGAACAGGGCCTTGTTGGTAGTCGCAGGCCGACCGTCGAGCAGGCCCGCGGCCGCCAGCAGCATGCTGCCGCTGCACACGGTCATGGTCACGCGCGTTTCGGCAACGCGTTTCCCAATCCAATCCAGCAAGGGCTGGTTCGAAATCTCTTCCCTGCAGCCCAGGCCACCGGGGATGAGCAGCAGGTCCAGGGGCGGACAATCATCCAGTGCGTAGTCTGCCACTGCTTCGACGCCCTGGGCTGATTTCACCGGGCCGGCAGAAAGAGCCACGGTGCACAGCTCGAGCTGCGGGCAGTTGCCGAACATTTCCAGTGGCCCGAACAGGTCGAGCAGTTCGAAAACCGGGTACAGCAGCGAACCCAGCAGCAGCTTGCGGTCATCGGCCACGCTTCGACTAATGCCTGCTACGAGCTCCCGGAAGAAGCCTGATCATCCGTTCATACCCGCCGCACTGGCGGAAGGATGGAGGCTTGCAGCTGCGCTTTCGCGTTCGTTCATGCGCGAATACCAGGCCGACAGTTTTTCAAGTGACGGGTCGAGTGGCTGGCCGACGGTAGCAAAGAAATCCACGAAGCCGAACAGCAACAAGTCGGCCATCGTCAATTGATCGCCGGCAACGAACGGCTTGTCTCCCATGAGACCCTCGAGCCACTGCAGGCCATCGACAGCGGTAGCCTTGAGGCCGTCCGCGGCTTCCGGAATACAGCGCATTCGCCCTTCAAACAGGGCCAGGCCCTCGGCAAAACGAAACCCGTTGGCCATTGGCTCGCAGATCTTCAGATCCAGCCGCCTGGTCCACATGCGCGTAGTGGCACGCTCTGCCGAGCTCTTGCCCACCAGCGAGCCATCACCGACGGTTTCGTCCAGGTACTCGCAGATAGCCGTGATCTCGGAGATCACCGAGCCATCGTCGAGAACCAGGGCGGGAAGCTGTCCAGCGGGATTGCTATCCGTGTACGGCGCGCGCCTGTTGTCCCCGCTGAGGAGGTCTACTTCCTCGAGCACGAGCTCGTGCCCCAGCTCGAGCGCGAACATACGCACCACGCGGGGGTTGGGCCCCAGTGAGTTGTAGAGCTTCATGCCTCAGCCGACAGCCTAGTGCCCCATCCAGGTATCGATATCAAGCAGCAGCATCACCCAGACAGCCTCGTCACCGTTTGCGTCTATGACCTCGGCGCGAACACCGAACGGAGTAGTCGAGGAGCGGGCAGTTACACCTCCGCCCAGCAGCGAGGTGTCATCCTCCCCGAGCTGCCAGCCACCGAGGGCGTGCACCGAGAACGTATCGTTTATCTTGACAGTGGGCATTACTGCCGCGTAAATACCGTCGCCGTCGTCGCCACCACGATCCATGTAGCCACCTTCGATAGCCAGCCAGTCGAAGGATTCCTTGACGAAGAGCAGGCGCTGGCCAGTCTCGCTGTCACCGTCCCTGTTGGAATCAGCGAGCCCGTATCCGAAAGATACGTGTCCGTCTCCCTTGTACCAGTCCCCCACGGCGGCCGCGGCCGGGCCTGCCCCGGAGAGAACTGCCACGAAAAAGCAGATCAGAGCCGCAAGAATCATTTTTCCCGTAACCGTCTTCATAACCCTTTTCATAAACTTGCTGTCTCCTCCCTGCGGCGCGCAACGGCACCGGTTACAGCCATATATCGCAGCACGCGAGTCCGTACAAGGCAGGCCTCGAAGAACCAGGGTTTGCATTACAGACCGTTTATACCGGGTCGCCGGCCCGGGAGGGCCTTTCAGCGCCGCTCGTGCGATAACCCGCCTCTCGCTTCCAGCGAAACGGCACCAGCATCTGCCCGCCGAAGTCCTGCGGAAAACGTTCCATGTCTTCGAGCCCCACTGCCGCGGGCGGCCGTTTGTCGGCTGGCAGGTAGCGCGTAGCAAAGACGATGTCCCATAGGATCAGATTTGCGCCGTAATTATGACAGGCCTCGGCCGCCACGGCCGAGTGATGCCAGCGGTGCAGCGACGCCCCACTGAACACCCAGTCCAGCCAACCCATTTTCAGGTCTATGTTGGAGTGCTGAAAAAGCCCGTGCACCGATTCGAAGCTGTAGAACAACAGCAGGCAATCTCCGGGGACTCCCAGCAGAAGCAGCGGAGTCGTTTCGCAGACGAACACCCACAACACCCCCAGCGGGTGATCGCGGCCGGCGTTGAGCCAGTACAATCGCGTGGGGCTGTGATGGGTGGAGTGCAGGCGCCAGAAAAACTCGTTCTCGTGGGCTAAGCGATGCCCCCAGTACTGTCCGAACTCCGCCAGCAACGCTGCCAGTACCACCTGCAGGGGCAGCGCCAGCTCTACCGGCCAGGGACCTCCGCCGCTCCCCTGCTGCGCGTCGCGCAAAGGCAACACGAGCAGCAACAGCAGCGGCAGGCCGAGCTTGAACAACTCGCGCGCCCCGTAGCTGTTGACCAGCGAATGGGCGGCGTCGGTCAGCAGGTCTGACCGACTACGGTTCCAGTCGACATCAAAGGCCAGGGTCCGCTCAAACAGCGCGATAACGCTTATGGCCAGCAACGAAACAACGCCCAGCGTGGCCGCTTCGTTCATGCCGGCCTCCACCATGAGCCAGGCCGTCAGCAGGCAGGTGCCCAGCAGCAGCGGAAACAAAAGCCAGGAAGCGGTTTGTCTGGCACGATCCAGGCCCATCAGTCCCCCGGCCCCGCAGCGGGCAGAGCAAAGGCCAGCAGGGCGTCGCCGGGCTCAGACCAGCCGTGGCCGCCGGCGGCAATGACGACAAACTGCCTGCTCTCGGCACCCAGCCGGTAAGTGACCGGTGAAGAATTGGCAGTGTAAGGTATCCGCCTGGTCCAGACCTCGCGGCCATTTTCGACGTCGAAAGCCCGAAAAAACTTATCGGTCGTGGCTCCGATAAACACCAGGCCCCCGGCGGTCACGACCGAGCCGCCGAGATTCGGTGCCCCCAGGGGCAACCACATGGGCCACGGCGCAATATCGCGCGTGGTGCCGAGCACCGACTCCCACAGGACCTCGCCACTGACCAGGTCGACAGCGGTCATCGTACCCCAGGGCGGCGGATTGCACGGCGCCCCGGCGCTGGAAAGAAGGGGCCCACGCTTGGCCCCGTAAGGGGTGCCCTGCATGGGATAGAGCTCGTCGGGATAGACCACGGACCCGCGGTCAAGCTTGTCGAACTTTTCGCGCTCGATGAGTTGTATCACCATGGGCGTGCGCAGCTGGTTGACGTACAGCCGTCCCCTCACCGGGTCGATCGAAACACCGCCCCAGTTGGCACCACCAGCCGAGCCCGGCCACTGCAGGGTCGGCGTGAGCTGGGGCGGCGTGAAGACACCATCGTTGCGCAACGACGCGATTCTTTCTCGACAGTCGGCCCTGTCCCAGGGGCTGAAACCAAAGGCATCCGACGCGTCGAGCCTGCGTGCCTGCAGGGGAGCGGGATGGGTAGGAAACGGCTGCGTGGCCGAGAGCAGCTCGCCCGGCACCCCATCGGTGGCCACCGCGAGTTCTTCTACCGGGTAGAGTGGCTCGCCGGTCAGGCGGTCGAGAAGAAACAGGTGCCCCATCTTGGTCGCCTGCACCAGCCCGGGGCGCCCACCCCCGACGCCGGCAATGTCGAACAAGGTCGGCTGGGCCGGCACGTCGTAGTCCCAGACATCGTGGTGGACGGTCTGGAAATGCCAGGCCGGTTCCCCACTGTCGAGATCAAGGGCGACAACCGAGCTGCCGTAGTAATCCAACCCCCGGCGCTGGCCGCCGTAGAGGTCAGGCGAGGGGTTGCCCGTGGGCACATAAACCAAGCCGTTTTCTTCGTCGACAGACAGCGGTGCCCATACGTTGGGGCTACCCGATTGCCACCGCCCCCCGCTGTCGCCTGCCGCGCGCTGCCAGGCTGGAGGCACCGGATCCCAGGCCCAGCGCAGGCTGCCGTCACGCGCGTCGAAGGCGCGCACTACGCCCGACGGCGCGTCCACGCGTTCATTGTCAGCCACCAGGGCGCCCACGATGACCAGGTCGGCCACCGCCACGGGAGCCGAGGTCGGGTAATACTCCCACTGCTCGTGCTCCGACAGGCCCTCGCGCAGATACACCCTGCCCGTGTCGCCAAAGCCGGGACAGGGTCTGCCGGTGTCGGCGTCAAGGGCTATGAGCTCGGAGTCCCGGGTGCCGGTAAAAATACGCCGACTGCAGAGCCTCGTGCCGCCGTCCCGGCCCTCCTGACCGTCCTGCCACCATGCCACGCCGCGGCAGGTGAGCGGGTAAGGACCCTGCCCCCGCCGGAAACGCAGTTCGGGATCAAAGACCCATTTCTCAACGCCGGTTTCAGCGTCGAGTGCGATGACCCGGTTAAACGGCGTGCAGAAATAGAGCGTACCCTCGGCCACGAGCGGCGTGACCTGGAAAGAACTGCGCGCCCACTCTCCGTTGCCGTCTGAGACATCACCGTGCCGGTACTCCCAGGCCAACTGCAAGGAGTCCACGTTAGCCGCGGTGAGCTGGGTAAGCTGACTGTAACTAGTGCCCCCGGCATCGGCCCCGTAATGCGGCCAATCGGCCTTCGGTCCGCTGTAGTCTATGCTTTCGCGGCCACCACAGCCCGCGGCCATTATGCAGACGCCCAGGGCACAGGCCCAGCCCGACAAGCTAGCGAAGAGAACTTTCCCTTTAGTTTTCATGCGTTGAGCTCGTGCGAATCATGCGGAACTTCAGCGCGAAGGCCCGATCACGGTCTCGGCGTAGAGCTCCATGGCCCTGCGTTTTTCGTCCAGGCTGGACCGCGGCCCGAGGCTGTAGCTGAGCGGGTAACTGACCGTAGAGCTTACCCCTTTTTCTTCAAGCCTGGCCAGCAGGCCAGGCGCGGGCGGCACCGAAAGGGGCAGCACGCACTCAAAGGGCAGGTTTTCACGACCGGCCTCGCGTCTGAATTCAGCCAGGCTGTCGAGCAGTTCGAAGGCAGATTCCTCGCTGTCACCGGCGCCCATGTAGCCGTCGGCCGTGCTCGCCGCCCGCTTCAACGCCCGCTGGCTGCGACCGCCCGTGTACACCGGTACGCCGCCAGCGGGAGCGGCCGGAAGGCTGCGCAAAGGGGCAAAGTCAAAAAACTCTCCGTGCCACTCCAGCTCCTCGCCCGTCCACAAGCGGCGCATTATGGCGATCATCTCGTCCATGCGCCGTCCGCGACTTTTGAAATCGACGCCCAACTGCTCGAATTCCTCTTTCATCCAACCCGTACCGGCTCCCAGGGCAAAGCGCCCACCGGACAACAGCGCGAGGGTCGCGCAGGCCTTGGCCACTTCGAGCGGGTGCCGCAACGGCAGGATGTAGATCGAGTTCGATAGTTTCAGCTTGCTCGTCGCGGCGGCCACAGCACCCAGCACCGACCAGGTATCGGGAAAAGCCGTATCGGCCGAAAAAGGAGGCATCCCGTCCTCCGTGTAAGGATAAGGCGACGATAACTCGCTGGGATGAAAGAGGTGATCGGAGAGAAACACCCCGTCAAAGCCGATCTCCTCGGCCATGCACGCGATATCCACCAACTGATCGGGCTCGGTGAAAGAAAGCGCCTGCCAGAACTTCACTGCTTCTCCCCGTTGTAAACCATTCCCTATCCTGGCCCGGGGGCCAGCGCCCAGCCCTGCTCGCCGCCGCGCGCCGAGCCCTCGGACTCCAACTTGCGCAGATGCGCGGCCACCGAACAGGCCGCGGCCGGGTGCAGAAACACGGGCACGTCGGTGTACACCAGTTCCACGATCGCCTCTACGGCCATGGGCTTGTCCCCGAGGCAGGCCAGCACTTGTCGCTCGCGAAGATTGCGGTGGGCTATCAACTCGCCCACCTTGCGCGCCGGATCGGTAATGGCCGGGCCGTGGGCGGGATAAATAATATCGGGTGAGATATCGAGCAGCAGGGCCAGGGAGTCGAGGTACTGCGCCATGTCGCCGTTGCCCGGTATCACCGTGGTACCGGCGCCGAGAACGTTGTCGCCGCTGAACACAGCGTTCTCTTCTTCGAGCACTAAACAGAGGTGGTCTGCTGCGTGGCCCGGCGTGGCCAGCGCCCTCAGGGTGACTCCTTCAACAGAGACACGCCCGCCATCGGCGAGATCCGTTATCTCCAGGTCGCGGTCGTATTCTGCACAGCGCGCCTTGTGAACCGGCATGTCGCCATAGCGATCGAGAACCTGGGCAACCCCACCAATGTGATCGGGGTGACCGTGGGTCAGGACCATGGCCTCCAGCTGCCTGCCCGCCAGCGCCTCGTGAAGCTTATCGGCCCAGCCCTCCACTCCCTGCCCGGTGTCAAGCAACAGCAGGCTCTCGCCGGTGCCCAGCAGGTAGGTGTTGGTGCCCGGCCCGGTGAACGGCCCCGGGTTCTGGCCAAGTATGACCTGCACTCGCGGAGACCAGCGGGCGATATCGGGCATTTCCAGGCCCATCATGCTGTCGGTTACTATCCGGCGAGGTTCCTGCTGCATGGCTTACTCCGCGCTCCGCACGCTTGCCCAACAATACCAACAGGCACGCGTCCGCGGCAAATCGCCTACCCGCCTGCCTCAATTGCAGGCCAACGCGCCGCAGTCCATGTCGCAGGAAACAAGGCCGACACTGCACTGCGCCATGCGCAGCGCATCGGCGATGCTGCAAGTGCCATCGGGTGCAGCCGGCGGACTCACGTCGCAGTTGCCAAAAGAGGATAGCGTCGTGCAGGTCCGGAGGCCTACAGTGAACTGGGCCACCAGCATGGCGTCGATCACGTTTATGGTGCCGTCCGAGTTGACATCCCCGCAGCCATCTCCGCCAGCAGCAATTTCCAGGTAGAGGAGCACCGGCAGGTGATCCGAGGCATCAACGGTATCATTTGCCAGCAAGCCCGGCGGCAGGCTACCGGCGGCGAAGGTAAGGGTGTTGAGAACCTCGCCCCCCACCACGAAGGCGGCCAGCGCCGGCGATGGCAACAGGTAATCGACCCGGCGCGAAAGATAAGTGCCGCGAGCGGGGTCAGCGTTCAGCGTTTCGGGCCGCGAGTTGTTGACGTCCAGCGGACTGAACAACAGGAGACCTTCGTTGAGCAAGCTCGTGACCTCGGCGTCATCATCTTCTTCGTTGAGGTCGCCAGCGTAAACCAGCAGGGCCAAGGGGTCAGCGGCCATGCTCGCGGCGACGAGTGCCGCCGACGCGAATGATTCCTGTTGCCTTATGGCGTTCACCGACGCGTCCCAATGCGCCACCCACACGAGCAGGTCTTGCCCGGGCAGGTCAATGGTGGCTTCCAGAAGAGTGCGCTTACTGACCTGGCCGTTACCAGACAGGACGTGCTCCACCGCCGACCCCGCTACGAGCGGGTATAGGCTCATCACGGCCCTTCTATTTCCGGCACCATCGGCAGACGAGTACAGCGAGTCGTAGGCAGGGTTGTCAGCCAGAAAATCATCCAGGTTGGCCAGCCCCTTCCCCTCCTGCAACAGCACGACGTCCGGCGCCAGGTAGTCGATGATGCGTTGCAGGGCCACACGGCCGCCGGAACCGGGCGCGCCCGCGCCGTTTATGTTGTAGCTGAGCAGCGACAGTGGCCAGGCCGCCGACTCGCCGGCGGGCAGCAGCAAAAACAGGGCGAGCAATGCCGCGGCTGGCACTGTAAGAAGCCGCCGATGTTTTGAGAAGCTCTCCACTCGGGTAAGTTTACGTACATGTAATACACCGTGGCAAGAGAATTCGGTTCAGGAATTTTACTGTGCCCTGCGTTTTTTATGCCAAGGCGCTGAACCAAGCACCCGGCCCGCGCCCCCCTTCTGGGGGTGATGCGCGCTTTACACCGAGGGTGGCTGAAACGGCCCGGCCACCACCGCTCAATTCTGCGGGCCCCGTTGCAGGCTCTCCATCAATCTCGCGGCCAGCCTGCTCAACTCGCCGCGATCGGCTGTCTTGCGATTGGCAAAATCAAAGCCTTCACCATCCGCCCGCGGAATAAGGTGCACGTGGTAGTGAAATACCGTCTGCCCGGCGGCAGCACCGTTGGCCTGGTAAACGGCGATTCCGTCAGGATCAAGCTCCGCCTTCAGGACCGCGGCTATTCTCAGCTGAAGCGCAGCCACCTCCAGCATATCGGCCTCGCTGATCTCGAATATGTTCTCGGCGTGTGCACGGGGAACCACCAGCAGGTGGCCCCTGGACAATGGAAACAGGTCCATGAAGGCCAGTACGCGATCGTCTCGGTACACGAGGGCTGCGGGCGCGTCGCCGCGCGCAATGAGACAGAAGATGCAAGAGTCGCCGGTATTGCTCACCGCTACTTCTCCACCAGGCCGCGCGCTCCATGGCGCGAAGCGTGATTATTCCTGCGCAGTGGTGACCCCTACGGGACTCGAACCCGTGTTTTCGGCGTGAGAGGCCGACGTCCTGGACCACTAGACGAAGGGGCCATACGACGCCACAAAAAACGCCGGGAGCCAAACATAGTCGGCTCCCGGCGTCCGGTCAAAGGTAGGTTTTTGAGTACACCCTCCCGGGCAATTGAAATGAAAAAGCGCCGTTTTTCCCCGTTGGGGGAGAGTTCGAATGGAAGAAGCTCAAACAATGCTATAAATTGCTACCACCACGCTGGGGCTGCCTCCGCCGATTTGCCGACCTGACATAAAAGTACGTCCGTGAGATAAAGGTTCCGCGCCTGCCAGCCGACCCGTCGGCGGCGCGAGGAAAGCACTAAAAAGCAATGCCGGAGATAGAAAGCAGCCAGGAACTGGTGAGCCAGGTTTACCAACAGAGCAGGGCCCGGCTCGAGATTGTCAGGAACAGGCGTCCCGCGCCGCTCACCCTCGCCGATAAAATACTGCTCGGCCACCTCGACGACCCCGCCTCGAGCGAGCTTGACCCTGGTTCGTCCTACGTTGCCCTGTGCCCCGACCGCGTGGCCATGCAGGACGCGACCGCACAAATGGCCCTCCTTCAATTCATGCAGGCGGGCCGCGACGAAACTGCCGTTCCCGCCACCGTCCACTGCGACCATCTCGTGCGTGCCCACTCTGGCGCAGACAGCGACCTGGCCACCGCGAGGAATGAAAACAGCGAGGTATACGACTTTCTCTCGACCGCCTGCTCCAGGTACGGGCTTGGTTTCTGGGGGCCCTCTTCGGGGATAATTCACCAGGTCGTACTGGAAAATTATGCTTTTCCCGGCGGCCTGATGATCGGCACCGACTCTCACACGCCCAACGCGGGGGGCCTGGGCATGTGCGCAGTGGGCGTGGGCGGCGCCGACGCAGTAGACGTGCTGGCGGGCTTTTCCTGGGAAGTGCTTCTGCCCAGGGTCACCGGCGTGAGGCTGGTGGGAGAGTTGTCGGGTTGGACCGCACCCAAGGACATCATACTGGCCCTGCTGGGCATGCTCAGTGTAAAAGGCGGAACCAACCGCGTCATCGAGTATTTTGGTGAGGGGACCGCGGCCATTTCCTGCACCGGTAAGGCCACCATCTGCAACATGGGAGCTGAGCTTGGAGCCACCTGTTCGGTCTTCCCCTTTGACCAGCGCATGGCGCTGTACCTGCGGGCCACCGGCCGCTCGGCGCTGGCCGACCTCGCGGAGAAGGCCGACGACCTGCTGACCGCTGACGCCGAGGTGGCCGAGTCGCCGGAAAGATACTACGACGAGGTCTACGAGATCGACCTCTCAACGCTGGAACCACACGTGGTGGGACCGCACACGCCGGACCTCGCGCGACCGATCTCGCAACTGGCCGGGGATACTGCCCGCGAGAACTACCCCGACCGTATATCGACGGCGCTGGTGGGCAGCTGCACTAACTCCTCCTACGAAGACCTCACTCGCGCGGCCGACATCGCCCGGCAGGCCGCCGACCTGGGGCTGGTGATGAAGAGTAAGTTGTTGGTGAGTCCCGGCAGCGACACTATCTTCAAGACCATCGCCCGCGACGGGCAGATGGATGCCCTGTCTGCCGTTGGCGCCGAAGTGCTCGCCAACGCCTGTGGGCCCTGTATAGGCCAGTGGCAACGCGACGATATAGAAAAGGGGCAGGTGGACTCCATACTGACCTCCTTCAATCGAAACTTCCCCGGCCGTAACGACTCCAACCCCGATACCCTCGCCTTTATAGCCAGCCCCGAAATCGTCATGGCCCTCGGCCTCGCCGGCAGGCTGTCGTTCAACCCGATGGTCGACGAACTGGTAACCCCCGATGGTTCAACGGCGAAACTGGCCGCTCCCCTCGCGGCTCCGGAAATTCCCGAAAACGGTTTCGTCGAAAGTCGCTCGGGCTACCAGGCACCGGTGAGTAACGGGTCGTCAACAGGGATTGAAATCGCGCCGGACAGTGAGCGCCTGGCCCTGCTCGAACCGTTTGCCGCGCCGGTGGATTCAAATTACCAGCGCATGCCGCTGCTGCTCAAGACCAGCGGAAAGACCACCACCGACCACATAAGCCCGGCCGGCCCCTGGCTGCGCTACCGTGGCCACCTTGACAGGATCAGCGACAACATGTTCACGGGAGCCACGCGAGCCGGTAGCGGCGAGCGCGGCACCACCACCAACCCCCTCGACGGCGAGCAACAGGCCGTGCCGGCTGTCGCCAGGGCCTTGCGCGCAGCGGGTAAGCACTGGGTGGTCGTGGGTGACGAAAATTACGGCGAGGGCTCAAGCCGGGAACACGCGGCCATGTCTCCCCGCCTCCTGGGCGCTGCCGCCGTGATCGTGCGCAGCTTTGCCCGCATACACGAGAGCAACCTCAAGAAACAGGGTATCCTTCCGCTGGTATTCAATGACTCGGACGACTACGAGCTCGTGCTCGCGGACGACGAGATCTCGATAGCCGGGGCGCTCGACCTCGAAGCGGGGGTTCCCCTGCTTGCGACCCTGCACCACGCCGACGGCAGCAACGACGAGATAACGCTCAAGCACACGCTCAACCACGAACAGATCAGCTGGCTCAAGGCAGGCTCGGCGCTGAACAAGCTTCGCGACAGCGAGACCTGAGCCGTACGCGACCGGCCACGGGCCGGCTGCGTCTGGGGGCGCCGTCAGCCAGCGGGAGCCGCAAGCGGCAGATCACCGCTGGCCAACTCGCCAGCCACCCGCTGCAAACGGGCCAGCGTACGTTCCCGCCCGAGCACCACGCAGACCTCGTAGATACCAGGGCTCGCCTTGGAACCGGTAAGCGCCACGCGCGCGGGCTGGGCCAACTTGCCGAGCTTAACATCGAGGTCGACCAGGGCCGCGGCAAAAGCGGCCTCGACGTTCGATTCATCCCAATCCGCCAGGAGTTCGAGCTGCTGGGCGAGAGCAGCCAGGCGAGCGAGTCCTTCCTCGTCGAGAAACCTGGCCACCGCCTTGCGATCCCACGACAGGTCGTCGCTCAAAAAACAGTGTGCCCCCTCGGCGAGCCCTACCAATGTGACAGCTCGTTCTGCAAGTAATTCCACCACCAACTCGAGCCTCGAAGAGTCGTCAGCCTCGCCGGCTCCCAGGAAGGGGAGCACAGCCGCAGCCAGCTCTGCCGGCGGCGTAGCCTTGATATGCTGCTGGTTAACCCAACGCAGTTTCTCAAGGTCAAAGGCAGCAGCGGCTTTGCCCACCCCCTCTACGTCGAATAAGCCCGAGAGCTCTGCGCGACTGAATATCTCCTGGTCACCGTGAGACCAGCCCAGGCGGGCAAGATAATTGGCCATCGCCCCCGGCAGAATGCCCATCTCCCGGTATGCGTCCAGAGAGGTGGCCCCGTGCCGCTTGGACAAGCGCGAACGGTCGGCCCCCACGATCAACGGCAGGTGCCCGTAGCGCGGGGGCTCCTGCCCCAGGGAACGAAAAATCTGCGCCTGCCGCGGTGTGTTGGTCAGGTGATCCTCTCCTCTTAGTACGTGGGTTATACCCATGTCGAGATCGTCTACTACCACTACCAGGTGAAAGGTCGGGCTGCCGTCACTGCGCAAGAGCACGAGGTCGTCGAGTTCACTGTTGTCAAAAGTGACAGGTCCCCTGACGAGGTCGTCTATCGTCGTCTCGCCACTCTCGGGACTGGCCAGGCGCAGCACCGCGGGTCCGTCCAGTGCCGGCTCGTGGCCCGCGCCGCGACAGCTTCGGTCGTACATCGCTTTTTTGCCGGACGCCTGCGCCGCTTCGCGGGTGGCTGCGAGTTTTTCCTGCGAACACACGCACCAGTACGCGTGTCCGCCCCCGAGCAGTTCGGCGACCGCCTTGTCATACAACTCGGCCCTCTTGCTCTGGTAATACGGCCCCTCGTCGGCGACCACCCCCAGCCAGTCCAGGCCCGACATTATGGCCTGCACTGATTTGTCGCTCGACCGTTCACGGTCGGTGTCTTCTATCCTCAAAACAAAAGAGCCCCCGTGGTGGCGAGCGAAGAGATAGTTGAACAGCGCCGTGCGGGCGCCCCCTACGTGAAGGTGTCCGGTAGGACTCGGAGCGAATCGTGTTCGGACTTCGGGCACGCGGCAATCAAACACGCACCGTTACCGTCGTCAACGCGCCCACCCCCTTTCGAGCTACCCCCCTGGGTCGAAATAGCGCAGCTCACGCGGGGGGCTCTATTTCGTGGTGAGACCTGCTCAAAATCTCTAATGGGATCAGCTGTGGAAAAAACTACTGCTCAACGTGGAATCCTGCGCTTTGGCACGGCCTTCGCTACGAAAGAGCGGCTTTTGTTTTCAAACACACGCGGTGATGCATCGCGTAATTGCAGCGGAACACCACGCGCTCAGCTGATCGCGCCTTTATGTCCTTGCCCGTAAGGGCAGAGGGGCGCATACTTTTTGGTGTAAGGCACGCTTCTACCGGGAATAGTAATCGATGATGCAGGGCTGCCATTACCACCGGGAGGTGTGATCGGATGAGTGACCAGGAATTCGAACAGATCATCAAGCGAGACCGGGCGACCACGGCCCATCGTGAATGGAACGGAAGCCTCCTCGACTACCTCGAAGTCGTACGCAGCGATCCGACCATAGCCAAGCTCGCCCACTCCCGGGTCTACGACGCCGTGGTGGGAGCCGGGATCTCGGAGCACGAGCCCGGCGAGAACGACGCGCCCGGTGGCCGACCGGAGAAAACTTACGCGTTCTTCTCCGGGGAATTCTTCGGCATCGACAACGTCGTCAGCCAGATCGTACGCTACTTTCATTCGGCTGCTCACAAGGGAGAAGAGGCACGACAAGTCCTCTACCTCATGGGCCCCGTTGGTTCGGGCAAGACCTCGCTGGTCGAAAAACTCGAAACTACGTTGGAGACCGGGCCGCCGATGTTTGCGATCGAAGGCTGCCCCATGCACGAGGAGCCCCTGCACCTGGTCCCTAAGAACCTCAGGCGGGAGTTTGAGAAAATGCTGGGCGTGAGCATCGAGGGCGACCTCTGCCCGGTTTGCAGCTACAGGCTCGAAGAAGAGTACGGCGGCCGTTACGAAGAGGTTCCGGTGAAAACCGTGAAATTCTCCAAGCGCGGTAGGATCGGTATCGGAGTCGTGCCACCGGTAGACCCCAACAACCAGGACACCTCGGTGCTGATCGGCAGCGAGGACATCTCAAAGCTCGATCTTTACTCGGAAGGAGACCCCAGGGTACTCGACCTCAACGGTGCCCTGAACGTGTCAAACCGCGGAATCTGTGAATTCATCGAGGTTTTCAAGAACGATACCGAGTACCTCCACGCGATGATCACCGCCACCCAGGAAAAAGTCATCCCGGCTCCCGGCCGTCACGGCATGGTCTACGTGGACACGGTTATAGCGGCCCATTCCAACGAGGCCGAGTGGCAGCGTTTTCGCTCGGATCATACCAACGAGGCCATTCTTGACCGCATCGTGGTCATCAAGGTGCCTTACAACCTCCAGTTGTCGCAGGAAGTAAAAATTTACCAGAAGATAATACAGAACTCGGATTTCAGGGCCCACGTGGCGCCGCATACTCTCGAACTGGTGGCCATGTTCGCGGTGTTGTCACGCCTTGAGCCCACAGCGAAGTGCGACCTTCTCACCAAGCTCAAGATCTACGACGGAGAAGAAGTCGTTGAAAAAGGGCGCACCAAGAAGATCGACATCACCGAGCTCAAGGAAGACGCCAAGCGCGAAGGCATGGATGGCATATCGACCCGCTTCAGTCTCAAGGCGCTGGACAACGCCCTCTCCGACCACGTGGAAGCCCGCTGTATTAACCCGATCACCGTGCGCGAAGCGCTCGTGAGCATGGTCAAGGAGGCCGATTTCCCGGACGACATTCGCAAGCAGTACCTCGAGCTTCTGCAGAATACCCTCCACAAGGAATACCTGGAGCTTCTGGAGAAGGAGATCACCAAGGCCTTCGTCTACTCGTACAGCGAGCAGGCCGAATCATTGTTCCAGAACTACCTCGACCACGCCGAGGCTTTCGTCAACAAGGCCAAGGTCCGGGACTCGAACACCTCCGAAGAGCTCGAACCCGACGAGGGCTTCATGAAATCCATCGAGGAGCAGATCGCCATCATAGGATCGGCAGCCGAGGGTTTCAGGCAAGACGTCATCTCCTACCTCTGGACCAACAGCCGACGTGGCAACACCATAAGCTATTCAAGCTACGAGCCCCTGAGACAGGCCATCGAAAAGAAACTCATGGCGTCGGTCCGTGAACTGAGCCGGATTGTCACGCGAGCCACTACCAGGGACGAAGAACAGAACGACAAGTACGACGCCATGGCGACCAACCTGATGGAAAACGGTTACTGCGAGCACTGCGTAGATACCGTCCTCAAGTACGCCGCCAATAACCTCTGGAAAGACTAGGAGCGGTACGGTGGGCGCGACCTTTCGCCCCGCTTCGCGGGAGTCGTCGGACCGAAGCGCTGGTGACCGGCTGCGCCATCGCCAGAAGGTGCGCCGCTCCATCATGGACAACATCGGCGATATCGTAGCCGAGGAATCCATCATCGGCCGCTCCGGCGACCAGGTGGTCAAGGTCCCCATCCGTGGGATCAAGGAATATCAATTCATTCACGGTAAAAACCAGCCGTCCGTGGGAGAAGGAGCGGGCGATGATCTTGCCGAGGGAGACGTCATTGCCCGTAAGCCGGGCGACGCCGCAGGTAAACCGGGACAGGCGGGCGAAGAAGCCGGCGTAGACTACTACGAGACCGACATCACCCTCGACGAGCTCATCGACATGATGTTCGAGGACCTGAACCTTCCCGACCTCGAGCGAAAGCAAATGAGCTCGATTGAGTCGTTACGCAACACCAAGCGAAAGGGCTACAGAAAAGTCGGGCTGAGGGTGAGGCTCGACCGCCGCCGCACCGTGCGCAACAAGATACGCAGGAGCCTGTCCACGAGCAGCCGAACCGATGTTGCCAACGATGAGCGCGTGCCCTTTCGCGCCGAGGATCTGTCCTACCGCCACCGGACAACCGAGATACACAAGGAGTCCAACGCCGCGGTCTTCTGCATAATGGACACCTCGGGGTCGATGGGCACCACCAAGAAGTACCTCGCCCGTAGTTTTTTCTTCATGCTCTACCAGTTCGTGGCGAGGCGTTACGAGAAAGTAGACGTGATCTTTCTTTCACACGACATCGACGCGCGCGAGGTAACCGAAGATGAGTTCTTCCACAAGGGAGAATCCGGCGGCACTTTCGTTTCGTCGGGCTACAACAAAGCGCTCGAGATCATCACCGATCGCTACCACCCGGACCTCTGGAACGTGTACGCGTTTCACTGTTCAGACGGTGATAATTTTGCCAGTGATAACCCCAGCGCGATAAAGAGCGCGCAGGAACTCTGCGATGCCTGCAACATGTTCGGCTACGGGGAGATCAAGCCCCAGCGCGCGACCGCCTACGGCAATTCCTTATCGACATTTTCAAGGCCGTCGCCGCCCCCAATTTCCACGCGGTGTTGATCGAGGGCAAAGAAGACGTCTGGCCAGCCTTCAAGGCCTTCCTCGGGGCCGAGGAGGATTCCGCGTGAGTCACCCCGGACTGGACGAGCTCAGGGAATGGGACGATCGCGTTGTCGGACTGGTAGACGCCTTCGGCCTGGAGTGCGCCCCCCAGGAGTTCGAGATCTGCGACCACAACGACATGCTTGGCTACATGGCCTACTCGGGCATGCCGTCTCAGTACCCCCACTGGTCTTTCGGCAAGGCCTTCGAAAAGCAAAAAACCCTTTACGACCACGGCGTATCCGGCCTCCCCTACGAGATGGTAATCAACTCAGACCCGTCGCTGGCTTATCTCATGCGAGACAACTCACTGGGCCTTAACATACTCACGATGGCCCACGTGTACGGCCACAACGATTTTTTTCGCAACAACAGCACGTTCGTAGACACCGAACCACAGTACACCCTGGCCCGCTTCAAATCGCACGCCGAGCGTATTCGTTCTTACGTGGAGGACCCGGTTGCGGGGCCGACTGCGGTCGAAGCGACGCTCGACGCAGCCCACGCGCTGGCCCTCAACTGCCAGAGAAACATGTCATTACGCAAAACCACGAGATCTGAGCAACAGCAACGCGCGATTGATATGTCCACCCCCCCAACGGACCCGAACGCGGCGATCCACGCTCCCCTCAGCAAGGAAGATCCCGACCTGAGTCGCATACCGTTGGAGCCGGAGCCCGACCTTCTCCTGTTCATCCGTGACTACAATCCCTACCTCGCCGAGTGGCAGAAAGATATCCTCACGATCGTCCACGAGCAGGCCCACTACTTCATCCCCCAGATGGAAACCAAGATAATGAACGAAGGATGGGCCAGCTACTGGCACTACCAGGTCATGTCTGAACTCGACTTGCCCGATGATTTGAGAATCGAATTCATGATCAATCACAACCAGGTCATCCGTCCCCACCCCGGGGGCATCAACCCCTACCACGTGGGCTTCCGAATCTGGCAAGCCATATACGAGCGCGAGGAAGGTGCCGGGCCAATCGACCACCGCCGGCGAGACGCGGGCCACCATGCCCTGTTCGCCGCCAGGGAAAGTGACCGCGACAGTTCGTTCCTGAGAAGGTTTCTTGATCGCGACCTGGTCAGAGACCTGGGACTGTTCGAGTTCACCGAAAAAGGCCGGGACACGGTCGTGTCCAAGGTTGCGGACGATCAGGGTTGGGAGTCCGTACGCGACACCCTGGTCGCCTCGGTGGGCACGGGCTCACTGCCGGTCATAGAAATTACCGACGCCGACTTCCAGGGCTCGCGACACCTGCACCTGGTCCACCGCTACCAGGGACAGGAACTCGAGCTACCGCACGCGCGTGCGACGATGGAACTGCTGCGAACGCTTTGGGGGCGAGACGTGTTCCTGGACACGGTGCTCAACGAAAAACCAGCCAGGTTGCACTGCAGCGAAGATGGTTTTTCGGCTGAGAGCACCGACCGCTGAACACCACCCGCTTCCGGTTCAGCCCTCAGCATCGACGACCGCGCGCCCGACCAGCGCAGGCAGGTCAACACCGGGAGGCAAAGTCCCCATGCCCAGGTGGGCGCAGGACAGGCGCGTAGCCACAAAGGCTTCGACGAGCGGCGCCGGCGAATACCTTGCAAGCAACGATGCCTGCAGGGCGGTCGCCATTTTTTCGACCAGCAGGCGGGCCTGGGAGGGGTCTTCGCGTGCCGCCTTGAGAGCGGCGGATATAGTGTCAGCGGCAACCGCCAGTCCGTTTCCCTGCTCCGCCCCCAATCTTACCTCGTCGACGAATGCTTCGATAGCACCCTCCTCCTTCGTGGCCGCCCTCAACACGTCGAGGCAGATAACGTTTCCCGATCCTTCCCAGATCGCGTTCACCGGGGCTTCTCTGAAAATACGCGGCATGACCGACTCCTCCACGTACCCCCCCCCGCCAAGACATTCCATCGCTTCGGCTGCCACCGTCTCGGCCCTTCTGCAGACCCAGTACTTGCCCACCGCGGTCGCTACGCGGGAGAACGCGCTCTCCTTTTCTCCAGCGTCGACTGCCCGGGCCAGGCGCAACGCGAGCAAGGTCGCCGCCTCGCTCTCCAGGGCGATATCAGCGAGCACGTTGAGCATAAGTGGCTGCTCGACTAACCGCTTACCGAAGGCCTGTCGATGCCGGCAATGATACAGCGCCTGGCTCAAAGCCTGGCGCATCAGACCCGCGCTCCCGCTCACACAATCCAGCCTCGTGAGTTGCACCATCCCCAGGATAGTAGCCACCCCCCGGCCTTCCTCGCCCACCATGCGGCCCCACGCACCACGCAATTCGATCTCCGCTGAGGCGTTGGACCTGTTGCCGAGTTTGTCCTTGAGTCGCTGCAGCTGGATTCCGTTGCGAACCCCGTCGTCTCTCCACCGCGGCACGAGAAAACAACTCAACCCTCCCGGAGCCTGCGCCAGGACCAGGAAGGCGTCCGACATGGGGGCAGAGCAGAACCATTTCTGGCCGTTGAGAAAATAACCAGTCCCGGGCCCGCCACTGTCTACCGGTTCTGCCACCGTGCTATTGGACCTTACGTCGCTACCACCCTGTTTCTCCGTCATGGCCATGCCGACCATCACCGCCTGTTTCTGCCCCGACGGTACGCAGCGAGGGTCGTAACGATCCCCCAGCAGCAACTGCTCCCATTCGGCCGCAACCTCAGGCTGTTGGCGAATGACCGGCATGCACGCGTAAGTCATCGTGACCGGGCAGGCCGAGCCGGCTTCGACCTGCGACAGGATATAGTGCCGGGCGGTACGGGCCACGTGGGCGCCCGGCCGACCGTCGTGCCACGGCAGGTTGTGCACGCGGTGCCGCAGATTCAATTGCATGATATCGTGCCAGGCCGGATGAAATTCCACCTCGTCAATGCGATGGCCGAAACGATCGTGGCTGCGCAATTCGGGCGGGTACCTATTGGCCAGCTCGCCAGCTTTTACCATCTCGGCACTGCCCATGACCCGCGCGTACTCCCGCACTCCACGCTCATCCCAGCCTCCGCCTTCACGACGCAGGCCATCCTTCAACGCGACATCGCTATCGTACAGGTCCAGTTCCAGGAGAAGAGGCGGTTGGTTCACCACCTCCCACGGGTCCACCTGCCCGGGAGTTCCAGCTACAGCCACTTCAGCCCCGGGCCAGCAATTTCCAGCCGCTTTATACGCACAGCTCCACTACCATCCATTAATCTTCACCGGTCTCGACCAGGGCGACCGCCATGGCCTCGACGGCTTCGCCACGACCCGTGGCACCGAGTCCATCACCGGATTTGGCTTTGACCGACACGCGGGAGTGATCGCAACCCAAGTGACCGGCCAGTGCTTCGCGCATGGCAGACAGGTGACCACCCAGGCGCGGCTCGGCCAGGACGACGGTTACGTCGACGTTCAGCAACCTCGCGCCACGCTCCGCGACCAGCTTCTTTATCTCGACCAGGAACGAAGACGACGGGGCGTCTTTCCAGCGTTCGTCGCTGGACGGAAACCATATGCCCATGTCGCCGAGGGCCAGGGCACCGAGTATGGCGTCGCACACCGCATGGGCCACCGGATCACCGTCGGAGTGGCCCTCGCAGCCCCGGTCCGCCTGGAGCCGCAGGGTGCCCAGCACCAGTGGCCTGCCTTCCGCGAGGCGGTGTATGTCGTATCCCTGCCCTACCCTCACTGGTCTGCCATCCGGCTACATGGTAGCATCCGACGGTTGGCCGGGTCGACCCCCTCTTTTTCGTGTCCGGCAGGAATCTCCAATTGCCCCGACAAAGAGCACAGCCCAGCCAGGAAACTCGCTCCCCCTACGACAACCCGACTCTCGTGGCGCTGCCCTATGCCGTGATCGTTTTTGACGAAAAGCTCTGCTGTTGCTGGGCAAACCCAGCCGCGGAAACGCTGCTCGGGTCTTCACTTGCCAGGCTGACGGGACGTGGCTGCTCCGAGGTCTTCGGCGACGGGCACTGGATCGGCGCCCTGGTGGAGCGCTGCAACCTGGCCACTGGACAGTCCAGCGCGAGGGGAAGCGGCTCGCTGGACGGCCAGACCAAAACCGACCAGGCAGCGAAATCCGTCAATGCCTCGGTAGCGTCTCTGCCCGAACCCGACGAAGCTACCGTGCTGGTTCTCCACGAGACCGCCGCCAGCGCGGCGCTTGAGAGTACCACCCATGAAAAAAGCAGGATGGCCGAAATGGACCGCCTCGTGGCCTCCATCGGACACGAACTTAACAACCCGCTCTCGGGCATACGCGGCGCCGCGCAGTTGGTTAAAGACCAGGCAGCCGATGATGAACGCATTGCGGGATACTGTGACATCATACTCCGGCAGGTGGACCGCATGGGCGAACTCTCGAAGATCCTGATGGAACTCGAAGCCCCGGTGCCCGAGCCACGGGCTACCAACATCCACCGGGTGCTGAACCAGGTCATCGAACTGCAGGAAGTGGCGCTTTCCGGACGACAGCTGACCATCGAACGCCTTTTCGACCCCAGCCTCCCCGACGTTCTTGGAGATGCCGAGTATCTACAGGTATTGTTTCTCAACCTGGTTTCAAACGCGGTCTCTGCCTGTCAGCCCGAAGCCGGACACGTAACCGTGAAGACGGCCATCGACAACAGCTTCTACGTAGCCAACGACAGCGGAAAGATGCGCTACGTAAAGGTAGACGTAATTGACAACGGCTGTGGACTGGACGAGCACACCCAGCAGAACATGTTCAACCCGTTTTACAGCGGACGAAAGGACGGCCACGGCCTCGGCTTGGCCATAACCCGCAACATCGTCGCTGCCCACGGCGGAACCATACGGGCTGACAACCGACAGGCCGGGGGCGCTTGCTTCACTGTTCACCTGCCCGTAGTGGGAAACTCGACCGATGAATAGCGCCGCGACTGCAAAACCCGGGCGAATTGCTGTCATAGATGACGAGCCCGATATACGGCTCGTCATCACCGACGCGCTGGCCGCTGATGGCCACGAAGTGCTGGCCTTCGATGACGGCGAAAGCGGCCTCGCCGCGATGCTCGAAACTTCGTTCGACATAGCCTTTGTTGACATAAACCTGCCCGGTATCGACGGCTTCGACGTGCTGGCAAAACTCGTCGAGAAAGAAACCGACCTGGCTGTTGTCATCATCACCGGGCGAGCGACGGTAGCCAACGCCATCGAGGCAACCCGCACCGGCGCCTACGAGTACGTGACCAAGCCCTTCGACCTTGACAAGATCCGCCTGCTCGCCCGCAACGTGATGCAACGACGGGCCCTGCAGTCCGAGCTCGACGGCCTGCGCGACCGCGAGCGCTCCCAGCACGAACCGGGTATCGAAATAGTGGGGCAGTCGCCGCCCATGCAGGAAGTCTACAAGACCGTCGGGAGGGTTGCCGACAGCAGCGCCGTGGTGCTCCTGCAAGGAGAGAGCGGAACCGGAAAGGAACGTATAGCTCGGGCGATTCACGCCTGGTCCAACCGCTGGCCGGGGCCTTTTGTGGCGGTGAACTGCAGCGCCATTCCCGATGATCTGCTTGAAAGCGAGATGTTCGGCCACGAGAGAGGGGCCTTCACGGGAGCTTCCGAACTGCGCCGGGGTAAGTTCGAGCAGGCTCGTGGCGGCACGCTGTTGCTCGACGAAATCGGGGAGATGCCGCTCGCCCTCCAGGCCAAGCTGCTGCGCGTACTGCAGGAGAAAGAGTTCAGTCGCGTTGGTGGACACGAAACCATCGTCGCCGACTGTCGTATAGTGGCTGCTACCAACCAGGTTCTCGAAAAAATCGTAGGGGCGGGCCGATTTCGCGAGGACCTGTACTACCGGCTCAAGGTCGTTGTCATCGACATCCCCCCCCTGCGCGAGCGCAGCGAAGATATTCCCAGCCTGGTCGATCACTTCCTGGACAAGATCAACCGAGAACATGGCTTCGCGATCCGCGGCTTGTCTCCCGACGCACTCTCAAGATTGCGCACCCACGATTGGCCTGGAAACGTGCGCGAACTCGAGAACGTGCTCGTGCGCGCAGCTGCCATGGCTCCCTCACGGCTACTCACGACTGAAGACCTGCCTTTCAGCGGCCCCCGCGAGACCAACGACTACCCTTCGATGTCTCTCGAAGAAGTAATGGTCGCCAAGTTACGCGAATATCTCGATCGCCAGGGCGAATCGCCACCCGGTGACCTGCACCCACGGATCCTCGAGTTGGTGGAAAAACCCCTGATAGAGGTCGTCCTCGAACGAGTGGGCGGAAACCAACTGCACGCGGCCAGGGTGCTGGGTATAAACCGGAATACCCTGCGCAAGAAAATCACCGACCTCGGCATTGACCTGCGCGCTTTCGGCGACAGGAGCTGATACCCGTTGAAACTCGCCTGTCTCTACCCCGTCGTCAACCTGCTGGACGACGGCGACGGCGATAACGCACTGGAGCTGGCTGTCGCGCTGGCCGAAGCGGGGGTAACGCTGATGCAGTTGCGCTGTAAAACCACCGGCACGGGCGACTACTGCAACCTGGCCTCGCTCGTGGTGGACGCACTGCGACCATTGGGTTGCAACTTACTCATCAACGACCGTGTTGACGTCGCCCTGGCCTCGGGCGCGGCAGGTGTGCACCTGGGGCAGGATGACCTGCCGGTGGGGGAAGCCCGCGCCATCCTGGGCAACGAAGCCATCATAGGCCTTTCGAGCCACGAGCTCGCCGAGGCCGAACGCGGCTGGTCTGCAACTGCCGACGCGAGACCAGACTACCTCGCCTTTGGCCCGGTCTTCGAGAGCCCAACCAAGGCAGGCGTACGCAGTGCGAGGGGCATCGACGCACTGGCCCGGGTCTGCAAGCTGAGCCCACTGCCGGTCGTCGCGATCGGCGGCATCACCCTGGAACTCGCGCCCTCTATACGATCGGCTGGAGCCGCGGCGTCGGCGGTCATCAGCGAGCTCCAGAAAACCCGTGCTCCCGGCGAGCTCGCGCGGCGCTGGCTCGCCGAGCTTTCGTCCTGAGACGGTCGCCTCGAAGCGACTTACTGCTGCGGGTAGCCAGTGTCCTCGGTGTAGTAGCCACCCGGCGCGTCCCTGCGCGACAGGTTACTGAAGCGGGCGCACTCCTTCCTGAAAGCCACCCGTACCACCCCGGTGGGGCCGTTTCGTTGTTTACCGATTATCACTTCGGCGGTACCCACGTCCGGCGAATCGGGGTGGTACTGCTCGTCACGGTAGATAAACCCGATCACGTCGGCATCCTGCTCGATGGCTCCCGATTCCCTGAGGTCGGCCATCAGCGGGCGCTTATCCTGCCTGACCTCTACCTGCCGGTTGAGTTGTGAAAGCGCTATGACCGGCAAGGAGAGCTCCTTTGCGAGGCCCTTCAGTGCCCGAGATATCGCTGATATTTCCTGCTCCCTGCTGTCCTCCCCTCCTACCCCATGCATGAGCTGCAGGTAGTCAACAATGACGAGCCCGAGATTCAACTCGGGCGTCCGCGCCAGGCGCCGGGCCTTGGCGCGCAGCTCGGTAACCGTCATGCCCGCGGTATCGTCGATGTAAATAGGGGCAGTACCCAGGCGACCCGCCGCAAGGGCTACCTTCTTGAAGTCACTGTCCTTCAGCCGCCCGGTACGCGCGGCGCCGAGGTCAATCTCTGCCGCCGAGCACAACATGCGCATGGCGATCTGTTCCTTTGACATCTCCATGGAGAAGACAACCACGCCAACCTGCCGCTCCAAGGCGGCGTACTCGGCAATGTTGAGACAGAACGCGGTCTTTCCCATGCTGGGGCGGCCGGCAATGATGACCAGGTCCGACGGCTGAAACCCGGCCGTCAAGCGATCGAGTTCGGTAAACCCGCTGGCAACACCGGTCACGTCGTCGTCGCGATTCTGCAACATGTCGACCCGCTCGACGGCGTCAGCCAGCAGCGTATCGATGCGTTCAGGAATAGATTTGAAACCGGCACTGGAGACTTCGAATATCGATTGCTCTGCCTGATCGAGAAAGCTGGCGGTGTCTCCGTGATCGGAGTAGCCGTCTTCGCCGATCTGGGCTGCGACCCGTATCAGCCTTCGGGTCGTATATTTCTCGGCCACGATCTTGCCGTAGTACTCGACGTTGGCGGCGCTGGGGACCCTCTCGGTGAGCTCAGCGAGGTAAGCCACGCCGCCCACCTTGATCAAGGCTCCGCGTTGCTTGAGCACGTCGGAGACCGTCACCATGTCCATGGGCCTGCCTTCGTGGCTGAGGTGAACCATTGCCGAATAGATCAGCGCGAGGCGCTCGACGTAAAAATCCTCGTGGGTAATGACGTCAGCAACGCGGTCAAAGGCCTCGTTGTCAATGAGGATACCGCCAACGACCGACTCCTCGGCCTCCAGGCTGTGAGGGGGAACCCTCAGAAATGGCTGTTCGTTTGGACTCATACTACCCTAGCTTTTCAACCCGCGGACGTCGCAAGCAATGGCCCTTGTGCGGTTTCTGTGCACATCCCGGTTGTCTCGAGCAGCTGGTCACTCACACGGCCCCCACCACCAGGCCAGCCAGCCGTTGCAGAGCGCCGGGCAGCCGGGGCCCGTACCACGACAGGTCCTTGCCGTCGATGACGACGATCGGCAGGTCCAGCCCCGCTCGGCGAAGTTCGTCGGCGTGGGCCGTGCTGAAAGCGTAGGGCTCGTCGGGCAACAGGACCAGGGCCGGCCGGCGCTCAACAACCTCCTCGAGGGTGACCTCGAACCAGTCGCTTTCTCCGTCGTCAAAAATATTCTCGCAGCCCACCGTCCTGAGCAGGTCAGCAACGTACACCGCCTTTCCAAAACTCATCCACGGGCGTCTCCAGACGGGACAGAAAGTCCTGACGCGACTTTGCTCCAGTCCGTCGCGGACCAGCGCCGCAGCCCTTCGGCTGCTCTCGGCGAGCTCCATGGCCGGCTCTTTCTGGTCAAGGCTCTCGCCCAGGCGCAGCATCGCAAGAGCAGCGTCTTCAACGCTCCGCGGATGGTAGTTCTCTATCCTGAGCCCCGCCGATGATAGCCGCTCGACGTCCTCGATACGGTTTTCTTCGGCGCTCACGAGCACCAGGTCCGGGCGCAGGGCCACGATGTCGTCTACGGCCGGGTCCTTGGTGCCACCGAGGGTGGGTACGTGGGCCAGGGCCCCGGCCGGCTCCACGCAGTAGCGGGTACGGCCGACCAGGCGTTGGCCAGCGCCCAGGAAGACGACCGATTCTGTCAGGCTGGGTACCAGGCTGACCACCCGGTTCGGCGTTTCGCGGGTCACTGGGTGGGCAGACCGCGGGTGCTGTCGTCGATGGCCTGCCAGCCCCGGCGGCGAGCTTCGACCCTGAGCCTGGGGTCGGGGTTAACGACGCAGGGATGCGCCACTTCACTCAACACCGGCAGGTCCCCGATCGAGTCGCCGTAGTAATAACAGTCGGCGAGGTTTACACCTTTTTCGTCGGCCCACTGCCGGGCGCGCGCCAGCTTGCCTTCACCGTAACAGAACGGGCGCTTCGCCCTGCCGGTAAACACACCGTCGCTTATCTCGAATTCGTTGGCTATGTAGTCGTCGGCACGGATATCGTCACTCACGAGATCGCACAGGTAGGTGCTCGCACCCGACAGCAACACCACCCTGTGGCCCCGTCCCTGGTGCCACTTGAGTCGACCCAACACCGCCTGGTTGTAATGCTGCCGAACATCGTCCTGGTACCAGGCCTGGCACCTCTTGATGATGTCGGCCTCTTCGAGACCGCGCAGCAGGTTGGAAGCAAAATCGGCGGCGAGGGCCAGGTTGAAGAAACCGAACCTGTAGGTCACATATCCCCAGCCCATGCGGGCGAGATCGGCAATACCGATCAGACCCTCCCGCCACAGGTAACGAATAAAAAGAGTCGCCGACTGGGACACCAGCAGTGTCCCGTCCACGTCAAAAAAAGCTACCGCCGTCGGGGGCGGGACTTGCTCTTTGTCAGGCCCGCTCAACAATCATGGCGATGCCCTGTCCACCGCCAATACACAACGAGGCCAGCCCGAGCGCGACATCCCTGTTCTTCATGGCGTGCAGCAGGGTCACCAGCACCCTCGCCCCGCTCGCCCCGATGGGATGTCCCAGCGCCACCGCTCCACCGTTGACGTTGACCAGCTCGGCGTCGATCTTGAGCTCGGCCAGAACACCCAACGACTGGGCCGCGAAAGCCTCGTTGAGCTCCCACAGGCCGATATCGCCAATGGCGAGGCCGGCTTTTTCGAGGGCCTTCTCACTGGCGGGCCAGGGCCCCATGCCCATGATGGCCGGGTCCACGCCCGCCGAGGCTGCTGAACGTATGACCGCCAGCGGCTCCAAGCCATCGGCCTTGGCGCGTTCTTCGGACATGACGACCAGGGCCGCCGCTCCGTCGTTGATACCCGACGCGTTACCCGCCGTCACCGTGCCCCCGTCGGGCTTGAAGGCCGCTCGCAGGCGACCCAGGGATTCAGCACTGGTCTCGGGCCGCGGGTGCTCATCCTTGTCGAAGACTATCGGCTCGCCTTTCTTCTGCACCAGCTCCACGCCGAATATCTCGCCGTCAAAAGCACCCGAGGACTGGGCCTTTCCTGCCTTATTCTGGCTGGCCGCGGCAAACTCGTCCTGGGCCTCGCGCGAAATGCCGTATTTCTCGGCGACGTTCTCGGCCGTGATCCCCATGTGGACGTTGGTTATCGGGCAGGTGAGCCCGTCTTTGATCATCGAATCCACGACCGCCCCGTTCTGCAGCCGATAGCCGAAACGTGCCTTGGGAAGCATGTAGGGAGTCATCGTCATGTTCTCCATGCCACCGGCTACAACCACCTCGGCATCACCACAGGCGATCGACTGCGCGGCCAGGTGCACGGCCTTGAGGCCCGAACCGCAAGCCTTGTTGACCCCGAAGCTGGGGACCTCCCGGGGAACGCCCGAGTTGAGCGCGGCGACCCTGGCAGGGTTTAGCCCCAGCCCGGCTGCGAGCACGTTGCCGAGTATTACCTCGTCAACGGCGCCGGGATCTACACCGGCCCTGTTCAGGGCCTCGGCGCAGGCAAGCCCGCCCAGGTCAGTGGCACTGGTATTAGCCAATGCTCCACCAAAAGTTCCTATCGCGGTACGCGCCGCGCTGACGATAACTGTTCTCGACACTTGGTCCTCCGTTCTGATTGAGGGGACGGTCCGCCTAAGCGGCGTCGGCCACGTTGGCCCGTACCCATTCGACTATGTTCTCCGTGCTCTCACCCGGTGTGAACACAGCCTTGACGCCCATTTTCTTCAATTCTTCGATGTCCGAATCAGGGACGATTCCCCCGCCAAACACTACGACTTCGCCCGCCCCGCGTTTTTCGAGCTCCTGGAGAAGCTGCGGAAACAAGGTCATGTGAGCACCCGACAGTATCGACAGGCCTATACCGTCCACGTCTTCCTGCACCGCGGTCTCAGCGATCATTTCGGGTGTCTGGTGCAAGCCCGTGTAAATGACTTCGAATCCCCCGTCGCGAAGGGCTCGTGCGATTATCTTTGCCCCGCGGTCGTGGCCGTCCAGGCCGGGCTTGGCTACAAGTATGCGATGACGTCGTTCTGCCAATGGCGTTCCGTTCTCCTCAGGTCCAGGCAGGGTCGTTATAGACCCCGAACTCGCGACGGAAGATATCCGATATTTCCCCAATAGAACAACACGCGTCCACGGCCTCGACCATCGGGGGCATCATGTTACGGTCCGAACGCGCAGCCTGGCCCAGCTCGGCCAGGGCCGAAGCGGCCCTTGAAGCGTCTCGCGAGGCGCGCGTAGCGATCACGCGCTCCACCTGGCTTTTCTCCACTTCGCTGCCCAGGCTCAGGGTTTCTACGGGCGATCCGGCCGATTCGTCGGAGTACGCGTTGACCCCCACCGTGACGTACTCGCCCTGCTCCATGGCTTTCTGAAATTTCCAGGCCGATTCGGCAATTTCCTGTTGCGGATAGCCGGCCTCGACCGCGGCCAGGATTCCGCCGGCCTGGTCGATGCGCTCAATTATCGCGTTGGCCTCGCTCTCCATTGCGTCGGTCATGGCTTCCATCGCGTAGCTGCCGCCAAAAGGGTCTACCGTTGCTGCCACCCCGGTTTCCTCGGCTATGATCTGCTGGGTACGCAGTGCCACGGTGGCGGCTTCCTCGCTGGGCAGTGCCAGGGTTTCGTCTAACGAGTTGGTGTGCAGCGACTGCACACCGGCCAGGACCGCGGCGAGTGCCTGCAAGGCCACGCGCGCGACGTTGTTCAGCGGTTGCTGGGCGGTGAGCGATACTCCCGAAGTCTGGGCGTGTGTGCGCATGAGGCAAGCACGGTCGCTGCTGGCGCCAAAGCGGTCACGCATGATCGAAGCCCACATGCGTCGCGCCGCGCGGATCTTGGCTATCTCCTGCAGGAAGTCATTGTGGACATTGAAAAAGAACGACAGGCGCGGGCCGAAAACCTCGGGGTCCAATCCCCTGTCAACGGCCGCCTGCACGTAACCGATTCCATCGGCGAGGGTAAACGCCAGCTCCTGCACGGCCGTCGCCCCCGCCTCCCTGATGTGGTAGCCCGATATCGACACCGGGTTCCAGCGGGGGAGTTCGTTCGAGCAGAACTCGATCACGTCGGTTACCAGTCGCATGGAAGGCGCCGGCGGCGAGATCCACTCCTTCTGGGCAATGAATTCCTTGAGCATGTCGTTCTGCAGGGTGCCACCGAGTCGGGCCCTCGG